>Ga0181520_10000757_pt1 | contig 69679 bp, 47 predicted proteins | sample PEATcosm2014_Bin_29_FD_132451 | JGI IMG/M metagenome (GOLD analysis project Ga0181520, IMG submission 132451) | Peatland microbial communities from MTU Mesocosm Facility, Houghton, MI, USA - PEATcosm2014_Bin02_30_metaG | ecosystem: Environmental > Terrestrial > Soil > Wetlands > Peat | place... | reverse complement strand
TTCCCCTCGCGCGCCGCCTTGATCTTCAGTTCGCGATAGGTCTCGTCCGGAATGTCCACCGTGGTGCGCATAGTGCAAGATTACCATATTTATGGCTAGAGGAGGGATGGATACGTGGGAAAACCGAGTGCCAGCCACACGTTCACATCGGGGAAAGGGAATGTACTCGCAGACACCTTCCTCGCCCAGCTTCAGGGAACCAGGATTCCTGGAATGAATCGCCGGAAACCGGGGGCGGGCATCCTGCTGCATGGGAACCCGTTTTTTGCGCAGCCTCTCCGCGACCCCCTGAAGGATCAGATCCTTGATGCTAGTGCCTTCGCTGGCGGCACGAACCTTCCATTCGCGATAAGCCGGGTCCGGGATGCCGGCTGTGGTCAGCAGGGCGACAGACTGCCATATTTATGGCTGTAGGTCGCGAGTCTTGCGTGAAATAGCTGGCCGCCAACTCACGCTAAAGCGAGTCCGGAATGTTGACGATAGTCCGCACACCGGAAGCCAGCCGCGGTTCCGGCCTACGAGTGTCTTCCGATTCCGGCCCCTTGCGCGCCAGCCAGGCAAGCACACCAGGGGAAATCCAGGACATCGTAGACCTGGTCGTCGTCGCCTGCCGGGTCTTCTGCGCGAGATGCCGGGATGGCCGGCAAGGCCAGGGATTTGACCGCTTCAAGGGCATCGCTCACCAGTTCCTTGTCAATGCCGCAGAGAATGGCCGCTTGCAAGGTTGTGCCCGCCAGCATGGCATGGGCTTTCAACTTCGCATGAAGTTCGTCGGGAATGTCGAGCGTGATGCGCATGGGAATCGGCTCCACGGATCTTATCGGCGTCTGCCGCCCGGAACTTAAGGCGTGGCAAGATTACCCTTGTTTTCCTTTGTCCACTTGGTGATTGACAAAGGACATTTTTCGGGCCTATGGTTCATTCGTTTTTCCTAAATGGAGGACTCGATACCATGGCGCACTTTGAGCTTCAGCCGCAGGAATCGGAACTTCAGCAGTTGGCTGAGCAGTATTGGCAAAAGACCGGTGAAAAGGAACACGAACTGGAAGCCGCCGCGTTTCTAGCCGGGGCGGCGATTCGGAATGGCGACCTGTCGCTGGTCAACCTGGAAATCATTGTTCGTTGGAAGTCGGAACGTGTGGTCCATTACCTGATTGCCAACAGCGAACAGCAGATCAAGAAGGCGCTGGCCATCGCGGCGTCGCCGGAGACTTCAATCCGCAATGCCATCGAGGCGCTCACCGAGTTGCGTGGCATCGACCTCTCCGTAGCTTCCGCGATTCTCGCCGCAATCTATCCCGAGCGTTTCGCCGTGCTGGACTTCCGCGCCCTGGAAGCCCTGGGCCATGCTCGCCACGATGTCGAGTTCTATGAGGCGTATGTCGCATTTTGCCGGCGGATTGCCGAAGAGGGCATTCTCCAGCCGCAAGCCGATTTGCCTGGCCCGACGTCGCTCCATGCGCTTGAACGGGCGCTCTGGGAGTGGTCGAGAACCCACGTCAACCAGCGCGTTGCTCTGTAAACAGCAACGAAGACTCGAACTAAACCGGCAGGCTTCTCGCGGAGTATCGACTGGTTGCCGCAGAACGGGAAGCTCCCTGTCTTTGCTCTACGACGTATTTTTCAGCTTTTGACACAGGGAAGATGTCCGGCGGGAGTTCCCGCACGATAGAATCGGCAACGTGAGCAACTCATTTGAAATCGGTCCAGTACAGGTTGGCAGGGGCCAGCTTTTTCTCATTGCCGGCCCTTGCGTCATCGAGTCCGAGACGCACGTCCGGACCATGGCCGAGGCCATTCAGCGCATCGCTTCGGATCTTGGGATCCCCTACATCTTCAAAGCCAGCTTCGACAAGGCCAACCGCACCAGCGTGAAGAGCTTTCGCGGGCCAGGCTTGGTGGAGGGCACGCGCATCCTGGGCAATCTCGCCAAGGATACGGGCCTGCCGGTGCTGACGGACGTCCACATTCCCGGCCAATGCGAGATTGTGGCCGAGGCCGTGGACGTACTGCAGATCCCGGCGTTTCTCTGCCGCCAGACCGATCTGCTGGTGGCCGCGGGCAAGACAGGCCGGGCCGTCAATATCAAAAAGGGCCAGTTCATGGCCCCGTGGGATATGGCGCACTCGGTTGAGAAGGTGCGATCCACGGGCAACGAGCGCGCGTTTCTCACCGAGCGCGGAACCAGCTTCGGCTACAACACCCTGGTGGTGGATTACCGCTCCTTGCCTGTCATGCGCAGCGTGGCGCCAGTGGTCTTTGACGCCACTCACTCCGTGCAGCAACCGTCGGCGGCCGGCGCGGTCAGCGGCGGGCAGCCGGAGTTCATTCCGCTGCTGGCGAGGGCGGCCGTGGCCGCGGGCATCGACGGACTGTTTCTAGAGGTTCACGACGACCCGGCCAACGCCAAGTCAGACGGCGCCAATGCGATGGACTTGAGGCTGCTTAAGCCGCTGTTGGAGAAGCTGTTGGCGATTCAAGCGGCAAGCGATTAAGCCGGGAGAGGAAGCCCCGGATTCCGGCGGGCAGACCCATCCCCCGGCTGCGCCATGACTCAAGCGCAGCCGGGTAGCGGAAAAAACTGGCGCTCAACTATGCCGCAACCTGGCGTATGCCCTTGGCCACTTCACGCTGTGGCAGAATCACAGGCGGCCTGCGGGAGGATGTGCACACTGACCAGTGCTCTTCCAGTTCGTATTTGGCGCGCTCCATCTCGACATTCTTATGGGCCGCGGCTCTTTTATTGATCCGGTAACATACTGAAGCACAAGCTGCGACATATTCCTCGCGCCTCGCTTCAAGAGTTCTTTTCAAATTCTCACAGGTCAAGCATGCCATGCTTATCTCCTTCACCATCCGCTGTTTCCGCCACGGCAGTTCAGTGCCCCTTTACGAAGGGAACCCGAAGTATTGAGCCGACGGTTGCGCTTCCGCCTGTTTGTGCACGGTGCGGGAACTGCCTTTGATCCCAACAACGGCAAAACGCAGGTTGGTGAAAGAGTGCTCCATCATGAAGTCTTCAGCAAAAGTAAGGCGGTGTACCGAGTTCTTTCCCTGATCGGTGCTGGGGGTTGAGGTTCTATCGGTCTGATCCACTGTCCTGAACGAACGCTGGCTGCTGTTTCGGGCAGGGGATACACGGTTCCTTCTGTCGCAATTCTTGAGGGTGTCCATCGCAACTCCCATCGTTCGGTGGCTTCCGTGAACGATGTTGCCAGGAACGAAGCATTGAAGATTCCTGGCAACAGGAGTACATCCCAACGCACATAAGTTGAGTGAGCCCGCGGCGTCTTTCGCTTGGGACGCGTCAAGGCATGTTGGGACCGAGGCAAAAGAGCCAATTGCTTCAATCTTGAGGGAGGCTTCAAGCTCCAAACGGGAGCGCCTCAATGGCCCAAAACAGTATGAGAACTTTCGGATGGCATCCCGGTGGTTGAAAAGATGAGAGGAAAATGGGAATACCTACCCATTCCAAGGGATAGGCCCAATTCCCCCGCATGTCAAGGGGGAATGCATTAAATTTTCCCGCAAATTTCCATTCAGAACCGGGCGGCTCGTTGATACCGTTTTCATTCCGTGAGGAATGCGTTTTCTCGCCTTTTGAACGCCATCAGGCCGACTGTTGGCCGCCAGGCATCCGCTGCTCCCGCACCACAATCGTCTCCGCAATCCGGTCGTGGGTGCAGGTGCGGTTGGGGTAAATGAAGTATTGGATGAAGCCGAAGCCGCCTTCCAGCATCGAAGCGCCGTAGCCGAGAGCGCGCTCGATGGCCTGCCAGAGCGTGATTTTCTCGTGCATCAAGGAAACAACCCGAATGCGCAGCAGCCGCTTGCCCGGCGTCAGGCCGTTGGTCTTCCAAACGATGAGTCCGAAATAGAGGATGAACCATATCACCCTGGCCAACTCGACGAACCTCTCGAGTTCGAGTCTCACCTGCACGTGCGCGGAATGGTAAACGTCCTCCTGCAGGTGCAGTTTCTGTGTCATCACATATTGGAAGATCGCCATCGCCGGCAAATAGGTGGCAAAAACCAGGAAGAAATCGATGGCGATGGCCCCCGCCCGCTGCCAGAAGGTGGCCAGCGGCGCGCCCGCCAGCGCCTGGGCGCGTGCGGTTTCGTGCGGATCGAAGAAAGAACGCCTCTTGTCCTTTTTCATTCCTCCACTATAGAACCTGCCTTTTGGACTTCGACCGGCGTCTCGCAGCCTGATAGCATTTTCCCTATGTTTCGCAAAGCAGTTTGCAGGTTCCCCGGCGTTTTGGCGGCTTTTGGCGCAGCGCTGATTCTGTGCCAGGTATTCAGCGCGGCAGCCGTCCAGGCGCAAGATACTCATACAGCGCAGCCGCGCACTCGCGCGGACATTGAATATGAGCTGTTCGGCTTGAATCGCGGCCGCACACTCGGCCAGGTTGCGGTTTCCCCAGACGGCAAGCGGATGGCCTGGGTCGAAGGAAATGCGATTCGCGTGGCTCCGCTGGAAGACCTGACCCGGAGCGAGCGGGTCACTGCCGCCTCCAAGCCGGAGGAGCATTGCCAGGAGGAGGAGATCGTCTGGCGTCCGGATGCCAAGGCTTTGGCATTCTCCTCCGATTGCGCGCATCCGGGTGAGCAGTCCGATCTCTATCTTTCCCGGCTGGATGGCTCCCCGGCTCGGCGGGTGACGGAATTGAACGGTCACGCAGACGCTCCGGCCTTTTCACCCGATGGGACGAAGTTGGCCTTCCTGTATGTGGAGGGCGCGACGCGGCAGCCTGGAGCATTGGCGGCCATGAAACCTCCCGCAGGCGTAATTGGCGAAGATGGCGTCGAAATACAGCGTGTTGCCGTGGCGGCCGCGGATGGGTCTGCGCCGTCGGCTCCCGCGCAGGCCACGCCAGGCAATTTGCACGTCTTCGAATTCGACTGGTCTCCTGACTCCAAGTCGTTGGCCTACGTGGCAGCCGACCCGCCAGGAGATAACAACTGGTGGGTGGCTAAGCTCTATACCCAGGTGCTGGGCGGCTCCGCTAAGGCCATTCTCGCTCCGGCTGAGGTCTCTGGCCCGCTTCGCGGCCTACAAATCGCCGTGCCGCGCTGGTCGCCCGACGGCAAGACGATCGCCTTCATCGGCGGGCTGATGAGCGATCAGGGCGCGACCGGCGGCGATGTTTGGATCGTCTCCGCATCGGGAGGCCCGCCGCGGAACCTGACTCCCGGACGGCCGACATCTCCTGCCTGGATCGAGTGGGGCAGCGGTTCGTACCTCTTCGTCAGCGAGTTGGCCGGCGGCAACTGCCAGTTGATCCGGCTCCGCTTGCAGGGTGATCTGGAGACCGCCGACAGCGTCACCGCCAGCTTCGGTTCGCCCATCTTCAGCATTCCCGGCTATGTGGGCGACGGGCGTCTGGACCTGAGCCTTTCTTCCACGGCCGATCGCTCCTTGTTTGTCTTTCAGGCCAGCACCTTCGAGCATCCCCCAGAGATTTACGGCGCCAAGCCGGGCACGGTGATGACTTCTGGCCTGGAGGGCGTGATGCAGTTTTCGCACTTCAATCAGGGAGTGGAACCAGCCTGGGGCAAGTCTGTCTCCGCCTCGTGGAAGAGCGATGCTTTTCGCGTACAAGGCTGGCTGATGCTTCCCAAGGATTACGATCCGGCCAGGAAATATCCTCTCATCGTCATCGTGCATGGCGGTCCGGCCTCGGCGGAGGTGGCGCATTGGCCAAGGGGCGTCAGCCTGAACGCCGCCGCCTTTTCCGCGCTGGGCTACTTTGTTCTTCAGCCTAATCCCCGCGGCAGCTTCGGAGAAGGGGAGGCCTTTACCCAGGCGAATCGGAAAGACTTTGGATATGGCGACCTACGCGACATACTCGCCGGGGTGGATGCAGTGGAAGCGCGCTTTCCGGTGGACCCCAAGCGCGTGGGCATTACCGGCTGGAGCTATGGCGGGTTCATGACCATGTTTGCCGTCACCCAGACCACGCGTTTCAAGGCCGCGGTGGCCGGCGCGGGCATCTCCGACTGGCAAAGCTACTACGGGGAGAACTCTATCGACCAGTGGATGACTCCCTATTTTGGCGCCTCGGTCTACGACGATCCGGCGGTCTATGCCAAGAGCTCGGCGATCGGCTTCATCAAGCAGGTTCGCACGCCCACCCTGGTGGTGGTGGGCGATCGCGACGGCGAGTGCCCCGCGCCTCAGTCCTTTGAGTTCTGGCACGCGCTGCGTGCCCAGCAGGTGGCCACGCAGTTGGTGGTTTACCCCAATGAAGGCCACGGTTTCGCGAATCCCGCCCATCGGCGCGATGTGATGCAGCGGGCGGTGGAGTGGTTTGAACGGTATATGCCGCCCGTCGAGTGATCTCTCGGGCCGCTCGCGATCGCTGCGCGGAAGCGTCTATTGGGACGGGGCGGCATGTCGTGAAGCGGCCCCGTCCTGATACACTTTTTATTGGAGTTTCCAGAATGTGTTTCGCCGACCGGCTGTACGGAAGCGCGTACTCCCGGAGCCGGTCATTTGAGCGGATTCCACCGCCTGCAAGCCTCTTAGGCGTGTCGGCGTGCCGCTTATAACCAATTCTTTTGACGTTTTTTTGGAGAGACCGTTCCGCGGTTCGAAAAGGCGGGGCGGGGAGGATTCATGCGGCGGTTTTTTACGCTTCTCTGCTTGTTGTGCTTGGCGATTCCGGCCGGGATTTCGATCTCAGGCTGCACCCGCAATCCGGCGGCGAACTACTGCTATGGCTTGGGTTACGGTTTGAAAGTAACGGATGTAGCATCCATCGACCTGGAACCTCGAACCACGGGCATTTCGCTTGCTTTTGGACAGACCCAGCAGGTGAGCTCGCCCACCGCCAAAACCTGCCAGGGACAAGCGGCGAGCGTAGGCACGTATGCCTATGGCACTACCAATAACCAATTGGTGGACATCTCTCCCTCAGGCAATATCTGCGCTGGCACCTGGAACCGGAATTCCGGCGGCGGCATTGCGGACTACACGATCTGCAACAAGCCGAATCCGATTCCCGTGACGAGCGGGCTACCCTACAGTGCAGCCTATGTCACAGCCTCCGCCAATTCGGTCACCTCTAATCCGGTAGAGGTCTTCGTGCATTCCCAGGTGACCTCTATCTCTCTGGTGTTGGGAGGGCTGACCCAATGCTACTCGCAGGGACAAATCGCTCAGTTGGACGCACAGGCCTGCTACAGCACCACGATCAATGGCAACCCTGTGAATGCGCTGCTCTGCGCCCCATCCAGCATCACGAGTCCTTCTCAGTATGCTTGCCCATTGCCCTCGGGGGTTACCTCGGTACCCAACTGCACCGCTGCGGTCGGAACTCTCTCCTATTCGGTGAGCCAAAGCACCGTTGCTTCAATCAACTCTGAGACCAATCAGATCACGGCTGACATGCCGGGCACCACCGCGATCACCGCTTCGATCGCCGGTTCGGGATCGTCGGCCGGATTCTTCTCGACCTGCCCGCCGCAATCGATCTCCATTAGCCTCAACGGCAAGACAGGAACTTCGTCCCCTGTGACTGTGACTCAGAGCGTTCCGCAGAATCTGGTCACGACCGTCACGGATATCAACGGAAATACCATCACCGGCCTGACGCTGAACTACCAGTCGACCAACGCGGTGGATATTTCCGCAGGCAACAACGGAAGCGTAGCGGCGACCTTTCCCGGTGCGGCTTCCATCTTTGCGATTTGCCAGCCGTCCAACTGCAATCCTTCGCCAATCAACGAGATCGGTTTGTTTGGAACCGGCCTTCCCATTTCCAGCAACCCGGTGGCGATTACCACGCCAGGCACGGCCAGCGCCTATCTTTGGTTTGCTGCTCCGGGCCAGTCGCAGTACTTCATTCCCGTCGACCTGCTGAGCGGAACCGTGGGCTCCACCGTGCGTCTGCCCTATGTGCCGAACTCGATGGTGATGGACCAGTCCGGAAACAATTTGTACTTCGGGTCGTCCCGCGAGTTGATGATCTTTACTACCGCGAGCAACGCGCTCACCAAGCAAGACTCAAACGTCCCCGGTGTTGTGTTGGCGGTTTCTCCCAACGGCTCGACAGCGGTCATCAACGATCAGGAGCGCCAGGTTTTCTATATCTACGGCACCACTGGCACCATCCAGGGGGAATTCAACGGGCTGGGGAATGCCGCTGCCTGGACTCCCGATTCCAACACACTCTACATCACAGACAATGCGGCGCTCAATAACCCGCCGGCAGTTACCGGACACACAGACACGCTGTACGTCTACAACCAGAACGCCGGCTGGACCACCTATCCGCTGCCGCCCAGCCCGCTGCCCGCGGGTGCGCTGCCGCAGAGCACCTCGGCGCCAAATACCGCCGTCGCAATTACCTCACAGACCCCGGCGATGACCATCCCCGGTGTTGGAGCATATTTGAGAGGCGTTCCCACCGATGCCCATACCTGGTGCCCCAGCGGCACGGTCGGGGACTACGCCAGTCTCATCTTTTATCCGGAAGGAGATTCGGTTCCGGTGCAGACCGACACGCTGGCCGCTACGACAGACGGACAGCACATCCTGGGTGCGGCGCTAACCGGCGGAGGCATCACGCTCTCCGACACCGGAGTCACAATTCCCATCAGCGCCTGCACAGTGACAACGAGCATTGTTGGCGGAACCCAGGTGCAGACGCTGGCGCCACTCGACTTGGCCCACACCACGCCCAATCAGATCCCGCTCAGCCGGGTGGTGAACGCCACAGCAGTCAACCAGGTGATTCCTTCTCCGGCCTCCAACCTGGCCTTTATCACCTACACCGGCGGAGCAACTTCCGGCGGCGCCTCGATCCCCTACTATGTGCCGGGCGCCGGCAGCGCTCCCGGGACAGTGAGTTATCTGCCCCTGACCGGTAGTTCCGTCACTGCTCCCCTGGCTGGCGCGTTCAGCCCGGACGATACTATGTTCTTTGTCTCCACAGCAGGCGACAATCTGATCCATTACATCAACGTGCAGACCCTCAAGGATACGCAGCAAATTGCCCCGAATTTGCCCGCCTGCACCCCCGGAGCCGATCCCGGATGCCTGCTCCCCGCACCCACCACCAACCCTGTGCCAGCCACGGTGATTACCGTCAAGCCGCGGTCCACAACATAGGGAGAACGGCATCGAAGATGAAATGGAAGAGCCGGCCCAGCGCCGGCTCTTCCATTTTCGGCACAGAATGGCTCTGCTTTCGAGCAGCAGGAAAGACAAGCCGCGCAACCCAGTTGCCTGTCTTTCCTCCGGCCGTCCGCTCCGGCCGTTCAGCCGCCCCGGCACGATAGAATCAAAGCATGATCAAAGGGATCTCATTCCTTCGTCCTGCTGGTAGCGCCGCGGCCTATGACCGTCTGGCCAGCTTCTTTTCCGCCCTGGGATTTGCCCCCGGCGCCGGATGGCAGGAAGAAAATAGCCGCGGTGCGGCCTTTCTCGCTCCACTGGGCAACCTGGAGTTTGTCGATGGCCAGTTTCCCGCCACCGCCGATGTGCTGGTTGAAGTAACCGCGCTCGATGCCGTCCATCAGGCCGCCGAAGCCTGGCTTCACGCTCAGGGACGCGAGGCCGCCGTCAGCCGTCTCGCGCCCATTGCGGAAACGCACTGGAAGTCACGCCTCTTTACGGTTGAGCCAGAGCCTGGCTTCGCCTTCAGCTTCTGGGCCTGGACCGATCCCCAGCGCGGCAAGCCGATGGCTCAAGAGGGCGATCTCTCTGCCGCCGGAATGAAATTTGCCGTCGTGGTGGCTCGCTGGAACGCAGTGATCACCGAGCGGCTGCTCGATGGCGCGCTCGACGCTTTGCTGCGCAGCGGCGCCAAGCGCGAAGACATCGGCGTCATCCGCGTCCCGGGCGCGTGGGAGATTCCCGCCGCAGCCCGCATCCTGGCCACCCTGGCCCCCGAGCGGGGAAGGCCCGACGCCATCGTCGCTCTCGGATGCCTGCTGCGCGGTGAGACCGCTCACTACGAAGCCATCTACAACGAAGTTGCTCGCGGCATCGGCCAGTGCCAGCAGGAGACCGGCATTCCCCATAGCTTTGGCGTGCTTACCTGCGAGACCCTGGAGCAGGCGCTGAACCGCGCCGGCATCAAGGCCGGCAACAAGGGCTTCGAGGCGGCCGTGGCGGCCATCGAGATGGTCAGTCTGAACCGTAAGGTTCAGCGAGTCATCGCTGCGAATTCCGGAGTAGAAGGCGGCCCTCTTTGACCGCCGGCCAACACACATCCGGGCGCCGCAAATCGCGCGAACTGGCTATGCAGATGCTCTTTCAGGCAGACATCGGCAAGCAGACCCCTGAACAGGTCCGCGCCAATTTCTGGAAGGCAGCCGACGAGGTCGAGCCCGATATTCGCGGCTTTGCCGAGGATCTCTTCCGCGTGGCCGTTGTCCACCAGGAAGAGATCGACGCGCTGATCGTGGCCAACTCCAAGCACTGGCGTCTAGAGCGCATGCCCGCCGTGGACCGCAACCTGTTGCGCATGGCCGTAGGCGAGATGCTGGGTTTCAAGGGCACGCCCTTTCCCATCGTCATCAATGAGGCCCTGGAGATCGGCCGCCGCTATTCCGCGCCCGAATCCATCAACTTCCTCAACGGCATGTTGGACGCCATCGCCCGGGGGCTGATCGGCAAGTAGCTGATTGCGGTCACTGCACTCGGGATCCAGAGCAGCGACCGCACCCCCCATCATCCAGCCTGCATCACCATCCAAACCCGTCCGATCCGTGGCCCTGACTTCCGCCCCCAGGGATGTCTGCCGCGTCGCTGCCGTCAGTATTTGCTATGTAGATGTTGGAAGGGGCGACACTGGTGGCGTCCACATACTGATAGGCGAATTGCTTCCCGTCTGGAGAGACTGCGATGTAGTAGAGAAACTCCTGGTTGGTAAACCCTGGATTGATGATTGCCTGCACATTGCTTCCGTCAGGGTTCATTGACTCGATCTGCGTGATATATCTTGTTTGCGCGCTATCCCAGATCATGTTTGCAAAGAGGATTTTGCTTCCGTCCCGTGTGAATACCGGGTCGCTGCCAACGACCGGCAGAGCCAGGGGGTTCGTCCCGTCGGCATTCATAATGTGGATTTTGTTGTCGGCGTCCATGTTGTAGACAATGCTTTTCCCGTCGGGCGAGAAGCTTGCCGGACCCGGAAATGAAATTGTGTTCCCAGAGAACGATTCGCTTGTGAGTTGGGTCAGCCCGCTCAAGTCCGCGTTGACTGTGAAGACACCTACCAGAGTATTTGCGCTGTTGGCTGGATCTTTCCTGGCGCCCACAAAGACGATCTTCGTTCCGTCCGGGGACCATGCATAGAAGAAGGTCTGGACATTCGCAAGCGGAGTCGATGCCGATGTGCCTGCCTCTGTTCCGTCGGTTGTTACAACAATCAGTTCGGTGCTTTGGAACTGAACAGGATCCGTGGGCACCGGATAGGTGCCACAAGCGACATGTTTGTGATCCGGCGACACTGCGGGGTACCAGCATTCTCTCGTGGAGAGGAGTTCCGCGGAGTCGGACCCGTCGGTTTCCAGATAATAGAGGATCGCACCCTCCACCCCAGGATTGAACCAGGGGAGCGGCTCGGTCTGCGAATTGAACAGCCGATCCACCACCTTGATCGTCGCCGAAGCCGACTTTGTGCTATCGGCGGCCGCAGTCGCCGTGACGACGACCGATCCGCGCGCCAGCGGCGTGAGCGCGCCGGTCGTCGAACCGACCTGCAAGGAGGCGCTTGAGCTGCTTGACCATGTGACGGCAGTATTTGATGAACCACTCACGCTGGCGGTGCAGGCATACACGGGGGTTCCGTTCACTGCTGTCACGCCACGCTGCACGGTGGTTGGGCAAGCAGTGATCGCAACGGTAACACTGGGCGTCGGATTTGGTGTTGGTGTTGGTGTCGGTGTTGACGATCCTCCTCCTCCGCATCCGGCCAGTATGGGAAAAACGATGAATGCGGAGAAAGCAAAGAATTCCCTTTTCATGACTTTCCTCCTAGTCGATCTTCCTTGACCGGCCAGTTGTTACATGTCCAGATTCCTCAATATGGAAAGAAGAATCTCAATCCGGCCGGGCATGGTCACGCCAGCTTGCGCCCCAGCTCTCTTGCCCGCTTCAGGTTCCGCTCCGAAAGTGGATTGTGCTGCCTTTGTGCCGCGGAACCGATCCAAAGGTGGCCCACCGGTTTGGCGCCCAGCAACTGCGCCGTCTTGCGCAACGCCCACGGAGCCCCGGTGACCAGCGGCAGCAACATCCCCGGCATGGCGCAGGATGAGACCAGCGCGGCCTTGCGGCGGGCCTGCTTGCTGCGGGCAACCGGCGCTGCCTGGCCCCATGGCCAGTAGAGAAAGCCCCCCAGCCGCTCCAGAAACAGCCGCGAAATGGCGGTGATGTTTCCCTGGTTCACCGGGCTGCCGATGACCACGGCGTCTGCCGCCTCGATCTCCGCCAGAATCGGCTCCAAATTGTCCTGATGCGGACACTTGCCGCGTTCGGCGCCCGGCTCCTGGGTGCAGCGGCGGCAGTTGGTGCAGAACTCCAGATGCTCCAGGATCAGGTAGATCGTGTGTGTCTCCGCGCCTTTTTCCCGGGCGCCTTCCAGAATGGCCTCCACAGCAGTGTCGGTGGTCCCGCCCTTGCGGTAGCAGCCTACGATGGCTACGACTTTCTTGCCCACCCGGAACCTCCAATCCATTGACCGCGCAGATTACTACATGCGGGGTACGATATGCATCGGGATTCTTTTGGAGCGTCTACTTTCCAACTAACCGGCAATGGCAAACACATGAGCGCGAGGAACTCAGAGTCACTTGTTTTGAAAGGGTACTGCTTTAGCCGCACCGCACGATAGCTACAAGAAATTCTGGACGTTAGCTCCGGAGGGATGTTTTTGGAGCGATGAAACCCATCTCTGAGCGGCTTGAGCCGGCACATTGGGGACCCCGAAACCGGCACCCTTCGACTTCGCTCAGGGCAATCTCTGAAGCTGTGCCCCTTCAAGACGGTTGCTGCTGTTGATTCACGATCTTGATGCGATCACCCTGGCTAACCGGGCCTCGCCGTCCGCAGTAGTGGAAAGCCCTGTTATCCTTGAAGGGTGATTCAGCGCGCACAATTCAAGGGATTTGCCGCCATGGCACTGCTTTTGGGCGTTTCCGTGGTTGCCTGCCATAAGGAAGAACAGGCGGTGGCGGACGTGGCCCAGACCGCCGTCAACGCCCAGCATAAAGCGCAGGAAGCCGCTACCGAGCGCGACCAACAGCGGGCTGCCCTGGCCGTTATTCCTTTGCCCACCAAGAGCCAGTATGTGGATATCCACGAGCCGGGCGCGTGGGCGAATCCCTTCCTCAGCGTGGACGCCGAGACGCTCAACCTGCGTATCACCCTGGCCGACGCCAACCCCAGCAGTGTGGGGCAGGGAACCATGCTGCGCCCCGAGGCTGCCCGCCGCCAGGAATTGCAATTACGCCCGGGCGATTTGGTAAAGGCGCTGATCGCCCTGCCGCCCGGCGCATGGCGTTACGGACGGGTGATCGCGGTGGCCGAGTCGCCCCTGGCCAGCCCCAAGGACCGGCCCAAGGTCCGCCGCAACGTCGAGGCTGCCATCCAGCAGCTCAACGATCTGGGGGTTGTTGTCGAAGAGTGGCCCGCCCGCTAACTCCGCCAACTTCGCTTACTTCGCCAACCCCGCCTTCCGCGCTATCCTTCCTGCGTGAGCACTCCATCGATTTCGGAACTTCTGAACCAGCCGCCGCTCGACCATGAGCGTTTCTCCGCTCATCGCGAGTTGGAAGCTCTCCTCAAGTCCACGGTCCGAGGCGATGTCCGTTTCGACATGGGCTCGCGCGCTCTCTACGCCGCTGACTCCTCAAACTACCGCCAGCTTCCCGTGGGCGTCATCTTGCCTCGCGATGCGGCGGATGTTGAAGCCGCTCTGGCCGCCTGCCGGGCTACCGGAGCAGCCGTACTGCCGCGCGGCGCGGGCACCAGCGTAGCCGGCCAATGCGCCAATGTGGCCGTGATCTTCGACTACTCCCGCTACATGAGCGGCCTCACCTCCATCGACCCTGCCGCCAAGCTGGCCGTGGTCGAGCCTGGAATTGTTCTCGACCGCCTGCGCGATGCGGCCGAACTCCACCACCTGACCTACGCGCCCGATCCCGCCACCCACAGCCGCTGCACCCTGGGCGGCATGATCGGCAACAACAGTTGCGGCGTCCACGGCCTGCTGGGCGGCAAAGTGGTGGACAACGTGGAATCGCTCGATGTGGTGCTCTACGACGGCACCCAATTGACCGTGGGCCGCACCAGCCCCGCCGAACTGCAAGCCCTGGCTCGCTCCGGAGGACGAATCGGCCAGATCTATACCGGTTTGGCTCGCATCCGAGACTGTTACACCTGGCTGATCCGGCAGAGATTTCCCAAGATACCAAGACGCGTCTCCGGCTACAACCTCGACGAGTTGCTCGATGAGAACGGCTTCAACGTAGCCCGCGCGCTGGTGGGCTCCGAGGGCACCTGCGTCAACATCGTCTCCGCCACGCTCAATCTCACCTCTAGCCCGCCCTTCCGGGTGCTCACCGTGCTGTGTTTTCCCGATGTCTTCCAGGCTGCCGACGCGGTGATGCAGGCCCTCGAACACGGGCCGATCGGCCTCGAAGGCTTTGACGACTTCCTGCTCGACTGCATGCGAAAGAAACATCTCTCGCTCGACGACGTCGCGCTGCTCCCGCCCGGCGGCGGCTTTCTACTGGTGGAGATGGGCGCCTGGGATCCGGAAGAAGCGCAAGCCAAGGCCAAAGCTCTCGCCCGCGCCGCGCAAAGCTGGCCTGGCGCTCCCTCGGCCCGCATCTACAGCAACGAGGACGCCGCCCGGGTTTGGCATGTCAGAGAATCCGGTCTGGGCGCGACTGCATTTGTTCCCGGCCAGTCATCGGGCTGCGAGGGCTGGGAGGACGCGGCTGTCCCTCCCGCGCAACTGGGCGCGTATCTGCGCGGACTCACCGCGCTGATGAACGAATACGGGTACCGCAGCCCCATCTACGGCCACTTCGGCCAGGGCTGCGCACACCTGCGCATGGATTTCGATCTGCGCTCATTGGAGGGTGTGCGCCGCTATCGCGAGTTCATCGTGCGGGCCGCCGATCTGGTGCTCAGCTTCGGCGGCTCGCTCAGCGGCGAACACGGCGATGGCCAGTCCCGCGCTGCGCTGCTGCCAAGGATGTTCGGCCCCGAACTCATGCAGGCCTTCCGCGAATTCAAAGTCCTCTGGGACCCGGACAACCGCATGAATCCGGGCAAGTTGGTGGATGCGGTCCGCGTCTACGATCCGGTCGAGAATCTCCGCCACCACCTGCGGCGGGAGCAATCGCACTCGGCTGACCCACGCCAGGAGAAAGGTGCGGGGAGAGAGGTTGTTCAGTTTGGAACGGGGACTGAAACTGGACTCGAAACGCACTTTATCTTCGCCAAGGATGAAGGCTCACTGGAGCGTGCCACCGAGCGTTGCGTCGGCGTGGGCGCCTGCCGCCAGGCGAGCGGCGGCGTCATGTGTCCCAGCTACCGCGCCACCGGGGAGGAGCAGCACTCCACCCGCGGCCGCGCGCGCCTGCTGTGGGAGATGCTGGCCGGTGCGCTGCGCGAAGAAGGCTTCCAGAGTGAGGCGGTTCATCAGGCGCTCGACCTTTGTCTCAGTTGCAAAGCCTGCAAGACCGGGTGCCCGGTGCAGGTGGATATGGCCGCCTACAAGGCGGAGTTTCTGGCGCAGAGATACAAGGGGCGGTCGCATCCCTTGCACCACTACATCTTCGGCTTTGCCGACCGGCTGGCCCGCATGGGCTCGCTTGCGCCGGCCTTGACCAACGCACTGCTTACTGGCCCGCTGATCAGCCCGCTGATCAAGTACGTTGTGGGCATCGCGCAAGAGCGGCAACTGCCGCGTCTGGCCGCGCAGTGCTATACCAAGACAGGGGTCACCATGCAGCCGGTCAGCAGGCTCTCCGGCGCCCCATCCTTTCAGCGTACTTCGGCGGAAGGGGTAGGAAAGGAGGAGTCTGAACCGATGCGCGAAGCACAGTCGGCCCCACCGCAGGTGGTCGTTCTGTGGCCCGACACCTGGAACAACTACTACCACCCCAAAACCCTGATTGCCGCCGAATCGGTGCTCACCCAGGCCGGATTCCGGGTTCAAATCCCCCAGGGGCACATCTGCTGCGGCCGCCCGCTTTACGACTTCGGTCTGCTCGACGCCGCACGCGCTTACTTGTCCAAAGTGCTTGACCGACTAGCCCCGCAGATTGACGCGGGGTTGCCCGTCATCTTCCTCGAACCGAGTTGCGCCAGCGTCTTCAAAGACGAACTGCCGGAGCTGTTTCCCAACGACCCCCGCTCTCAGCGCTTGAGCCAGCAGGTCTGGCTCCTGGCCGACTGGCTGGCCGCCAAGGCTCCCAACTGGGCAACCGGACGGCTGACCGGCGCGCACATCCTGGTGCACGGCCACTGCCACCACAAGGCGGTCTTCGGCGGACCGGCAAAAGAGATCGCCCTGCTGCGTCAGGCCGGAGCCACGGTCGAACCCATCCAGGCAGGTTGCTGCGGCATGGCCGGCCCCTTCGGCTTCGAAAAAGGCAAATTCAAAGTCTCACAGGCCATCGCGCAGGACGGCCTGCTTCCCGCTATCGAGTCCGCCGGTCCCATAACGCTGATCGTCGCCGACGGTTTCAGTTGCCGGGAGCAGATCTTCCAACTGGCGCACCGCAAGGCCATGCATTTTGCCGAACTGATGGCCCATTCCTGCGGTTGCGGAGGTTAGGGAAAAGGTACGAGCCTTGCGGTTGCACGCTATTTCCAGGCCTGAAACGGAACGAGATCGATAGACTCAATGCGTAGAGCAGAAGCAGAGTTGGTGTATTGCGAAGGCAGTGTACCCAAGTTGACACAGCCATCAGGAAGCGGCGACATCGTACTCGCTCAAAGAGACACTTGGACTCTGGTCCTGCTCAAGACCCATGGGGCCGGAATGGTGCTTGATCCGGTACTCGCACGTGAATGTCCGCGACCAACCTGCTTATCGTATGCACCAATGTATTGCGTTGAGGGATAATAGGTTATTACGTGTGTGTCGGAGCGGTGCAACTTCACATGGGGTACCTGCGTCCAATGCGTGGGAATCCGGTTCAGCACTTGGACCGAGATTTGCGGCATAATAGAGAGTTTTGATACGCTCAGGCATTCTTCAAGCTGGGCGGGAGGAGATGAGTCGTCATGGCAGATGAAAGCAAGACATACGGCCTGGCATGGTTCCTGGCTGGACTGGGCGTGGGCGCGTTGGTGGGTATTCTGTATGCTCCCAAGAGCGGCCGTGAGACCCGTGAGGACCTGGCAACCGGCGCCCGTGAGGGCACAGAGTACCTGCGTGCTCGTACCAAGGATGCCGCTCAACAAGTGAGCACCATTGTCGACAAGAGCAAGGAACATGTCGGCGAATACGTGGAAAAGGGCCGCGAGGTAGTGGATCGCGGACGGGCGCAGTGGGAGGAGTTTGTCGAGCGCGGCAAGAGCCTTGTCAGCGATCAGACCGGCCGGGTCACCGCGGCTGTCGAGGCAGGCCGTCAGGCTTATAAGACGACGTCGGCTTCCGGCGACTCCAACGAGCTATAGCGGGTTTTCGCCCGGGGCCGATTCTAGCCCCGGCCTTGTTTTGTCCCTTTATCGGCTCCGGAGCGTGGCGCTTGAGTAGCTAGCCAGACTCATGCGCCCTTTCCGGTTTGATCGCTTTCCGATGCATGAGGGGAGCGCCATACCAAGGTTCCGGCAATTCCGCAGTTGCTCTGCGCGAGATGAATCCCATGCCTAAGTTGGACAATGAAACCATATTGCTCGCCTTTGTCGCGGTCACTGGGCTGGCTGTGTTGCTGCAGGCCTTCATTCTGCTGGCAATCCTAGTTTCTGTGCGCAAGGCCGCCCGCTCCATCAAGGAAGAATTGGAAGACCTGCGCTCCGCGGCGATGCCGGTCATCTACAACACCAGAGATCTCTTCACCCGGCTCGCTCCAATCGTCGAAGATACCGTCGGGGACTTGTCGGAGATTGCTCACGGCCTGCGCGTGCAGACTGCCGAGATGCAATCCTCGGCCTCGGAGATCGTTGAAAAAGTCCGCCAGCAAACCACGCGGCTGGATGCCATGTTCACCAGCGTTTTAGATGCTGTCGATCGCGCCGGAGGTTTTGTCGCCGAGGCGGTCAGCAAGCCGGTTCGGCAGCTTTCTGCGTTGGCGGCGTCCATCAAGGCGATCGTTGAATCGCTGCGCGTCCCCGGCGAACATCCTCGCCATCCCCAATCGCGCGACGACAAGGATACGTTCTTCTAACTTGAGATTTTCGGAGGTCGGACACATGAGGCCACACTTCCCCTGTGCGCTCCTCGTTTCCGCGGCCCTGCTGCCCGGCTGGGCCTGCGCGCAGCCCACCCCAAAGGGCGCCCTTCTCGCATTGTCCAAGCAAGACCACACGCTGGCTATCGTCGATCCGGCCAGTCTGCAGGTTCTGGCGCGCATCCCCGTGGGCGAAGACCCGCACGAGGTGGTTGCCTCTGCCGACGGCAAGACCGCCTATGTCTCAAACTACGGCTTTGGCGCGTTCCACACGCTAACGGCGATTGACCTGGTAGGCCAGAAGCCGCTTTCGGTGATCGATCTGGGCGCCCTGCGCGGCCCGCACGGGCTTTTCTTCGAGCAGGGCAAGGTCTGGTTCACGGCCGAGGCGGCCAAAGCCATCGGCAGCTACGATCCCGCCGCGGGCAAAATCGATTGGATCATGGGAACCGGTCAGGACCGGACCCACATGCTCTATGTCTTTCCCGGCGCCAAGCGCATCGTGACCACCAATGTGAGTTCGGCGACGGTGACGGTTTTGGAGAAGACCGAAGGCCGGACGGGCGGCCCTCCACCGGGCATGCCTCCTCCAGGCGGGCCAGGCCAGGGTGGCCCTCCTCCTGGACCTCCGCCCACCCCGCCGGGCGGCAACTGGCAGCTTACGGTGATCCCCGTGGGCAGGGGCGCAGAGGGATTCGATGTCTCTCCGGACGGCAAAGAGGCGTGGATCGCCAATGCCTGGGACGGGACCGTCTCGGTGATCGATACCGCCCAGAAGAAAGTGATCGATACGCTTGCGGTAAACGTCCCCGGCGCAAACCGCCTCAAGTTCACGCCGGACGGCAAGCAGGTGCTCATCACCGCCGGTTCGGCTCTGGTGGTTCTCGACGCAGCCTCGCGCAAGGAAGTGAAGCGGCTGGCCGATGTCCACGGCTCCGGCGGCATCCAGATGCAGCCGGACGGAGCGCGGGCCTACGTTGCCTGTGGGCGCGATAACTCCGTCGCGGTCATCGACCTGAAGACGCTGGAGATGGTCGGCCACATCGATGTCCGCGGGCCCGACGGGCTGGCTTGGGCGGAGCGGCCTTAAAGGATCCAGCCTCCGCCAACCACCTCGTCGCCTTCGTAGAAGACCGCCGACTGGCCGGGTGTCACAGCGCGTTGCGGCTCGTCGAAGGTGGCCAGCACCTGGCCCTCGCCAGCAGGCTCCAGCGTGGCCCAGGCGGGCTCGTGCCGGTGGCGGATCTTGATGGTAACCCGCATCGGCGCTGTCAACTCGGGAATCGAAATCCAATTCAGCCGGCCGGCGCGCAGGGTCGTCGTGGCCAGGTCGGCGTCCGCGCCCACCGTAATGCGGTGGTTGGCCGGGTCGATCTGGAGTACGTAAAGCGGCGTGGGCGAGCTGACATTCAGGCCCTTGCGCTGGCCTACAGTGAAGTTGAAGATTCCCTCGTGCCGGCCCAACACCTGACCTCCCGCGTCTACAAGGTCGCCCGCTGTCTCGGGAATCTGCTCGCCCTGCTCTTCGAGATACGCCGTCAGAAACTGCTTGTAGTCGCCTCCGGGGATGAAGCAGATCTCCTGCGAGTCGGGCTTTTCGGCCAGTGCCAGCCCATGCTGCCGGGCAATCTCGCGCACCTGCGGCTTGGTCAGCTTGCCCAGCGGAAAGAGCGTGTGGGCGAGTTGCTCCTGAGTCAATCCGAAGAGGAAGTAGGTCTGATCCTTGGCCAGGTCGGCCGGCCGCTTGAGAATCCAGCGCCCGCGCCCAGAGTCGCGTCCCGCATCGTACTCGTTGACCGCGTAGTGGCCGGTGGCGATACGCTCGGCGCCGATAGAGCGGGCGGTCTTGAGCAACTGGTCGAACTTCAGATGGTTGTTGCAGAGAGAGCAGGGAATCGGCGTACGCCCGGCCAGATACTCGGCCACAAAGGGCCGCACCACATCCTGCTCGAAGCGCTCTTCCTGCTTGACGACGTAATAGGGAATGCCCAGGTGCTCGGCCACGCGCCGCGCATCGTATACGTCGTCCAGCGAGCAGCAGCGGCCCGCTTTGGGGGCGTCTGGAATGCCGTGCCGTCCGGCCAGCCGCGTCTGGTCCCACAACTGCAAGGTCAGCCCCACAACCGCGCCGTTTTGTGCGGCGAAGGCGCTGCCACCCTCACCGGAGGTGCCGCGGGCGAGCATCGCCGCCACCGTCGAGGAGTCCACCCCTCCGGACATGGCGACGGCAATAGTATCGATCTTTGTCACCAAGAATCCTTTTCGGTCCTGACGCGGCTTGCGGCAAGTTTGACTCAGCCGGCCTTGGGCCATGCAGCTTGAACCACGACGGTCGTAAGCAGAGTCAAGAGAAAGCTGGCCAGTTGAGGATGGCCCGGCCATATGGTCTGGCCTAGCCCGAATAACCATGTCCCCAAACCGACCGCTGTTCCAATCAGAGTTGCAATCAAAGTGATTTTCAGAGTCTTCATGAAAAGCCTTCGATCTCCAGATACGCCAACGGTTCCAGTTCCGTTCAAATTCAAAGGGCGCGTCTTCACCTAGAGTGAGCCCATTATCCTAGCGTCCCAGTCGCTACCGGCGAAATCGCCCGCAAATGCCGGACGGATTCCGGCACAACATTCAGTACATAATCCACATCTTCGTCAGTCGCAGTCTTGAGCAGGCTGAAGCGCAGGCTGGCGCGGGCGCGCGTCTTGTCAAGGCCCATGGCCATCAGCACATGGCTCGGCTCCGTCGCCCCCGAGTGGCACGCCGATCCGCCCGAGACGGCGATTCCCTTTAGGTCCAGAGCGATCACCAGCGCTTCACCCTCCAACTGATCGAACCAGATGTTGGTGGTGTTGGCCACGCGCCAAAGGGGCTTCCCGTCTCCGACTCCGCCTTCTCCAACTCCGTTCAGACCGGTGCCTGGAATGCTTAAAAGCCCTGCCTCCAGACGGTCGCGCAAGGCCGTCAAACGGTCGATGGTTCCGTCTTCAAGGCTGCCCATGGCTAACTGCGCGGCTTTGGCCATGCCCACGATGCCCGGTACATTCTCCGTCCCCGCGCGCTGTCGGCGCTCGTGGCTTCCGCCGATCAATAACGGCTCCAGCGGCGTCCCGCGGCGCACAAACATCGCGCCCACTCCCTTGGGTCCGTGCATCTTGTGCGCGCTGATCGAGAGCAGATGGCAGCCAAAGCGTTTCACGTCGAAGGGAACCTTGCCCGCTCCCTGCACGGCGTCGATATGGAAGAAAGCACCGGCATTCCGGGCGATCTTTCCAATCTTCTCCACGGGTTGCAGTACGCCGGTCTCGTTGTTGGCCAGCATCACGCTGATCAGCCGGGTTTCCAGACGCAACGCGCGCTGTATATCGGCGGGGTCGATCACGCCGTTGGAGTGCGGGTCAACGAAAGTCGTCTTCACGCCGCGCTCCGCCATGCGGCGAGCCGGCTGCAAGACGGCGGAGTGCTCGATAGAGGTGGTGATCAGGTGGTCGCCGGGCCGCAACAACCCGAAGATCGCCGTGTTGTCGCCCTCGGTGCCACCTGAATTGAAAACCACCTCAGCGGCATGGCAGTTCAAGAACTCCGCCATGGTCTCGCGCGCCCGGTCCACTCCGCTATGGGCCTGCTGGCCGTCGAGGTGAATTGAGGATGCATTGCCAAAGCGCTCGATCCAGTACGGGCGCATCGCTTGCACCACCTCGGGCAGCAGAGGCGTGGTGGCATTGGCGTCCATATAAACTCGGCGCATTTCGCGGTTCTCCCGTTGCATCGATTCTACCGGGAACCGGGATTTCACGCGCAGCCTGCGCACCGAGTGGACAGATTTGAAGGTTGTGCGGCTCCAAATCAGCTTTGGTATGAAGCGGCCTTGTTCAACTGCTCAACGACGGCATCCAGCGCGTTCTCCCAAGGCGCGAGTCCGATGCCAAACCGAGCACGCAGCTTGGCGTTCGCCAAAACCGAGTTATGCGGCCGCTTTGCCGGCGTGGGATATTCGCTGGAAGCGATCGGAGTCACTTCCGGGATCTTGCCGTCAAGCAGCTTCCCAGCGCGGGCAAAGATGCCCTGTGCGAAACCGCACCAAGAGGTCGATCCGGAGCAAGTCATATGGTAGAGACCAGCCCAGCCATCATGCGCCCCAGCATCGCCATCGATAACTTGCCGCACAATGTTATAGGTGGCGTCGGCAAGCTCGATGGACGTGGTTGGTGCTCCGAACTGATCGTCAACAATGGAGAGCCGGTCGCGTTGCCTGGCCAGGCGCAGCATGGTTAGAAGGAAGTTGGCGCCGTGGGGTCCGTAAACCCAACTGGTGCGAAAGATCAGATACTTCCCGCCCACCTGGCAAATCGCTTGCTCCCCGGCAAGTTTGCTAACGCCATAAACATTCTGCGGATTGGGAGCATCATCTTCAATCCAAGGACCCTGCTTCTCGCCATCGAAGACGTAGTCTGTGGAATAGTGCACCAGCAGCGCCCCGCGGCGCAGAGCCTCTTCGGCAAGCACACGCGGCGCTTGAGCGTTGATGGCCATTGCCAGTTCCGGCTCCGATTCGGCTCGGTCTACGGCGGTGTATGCGGCCGCATTTAGAATGATGTCTGGCTCGGTCCGGCGCACCAAATCGCGAGTTTCATCCGCCACGGCCAGATCGACGCTCTCGCGATCCACTGCGGCGATCTCGCCAAAGTCTCGAAAACTGCGCTGTAACTCCAGGCCCACCTGACCGGCAGCGCCCACGATGAGGATACGTGGCCGGGCGCTCAAAGGAAGACCTCGGCCTTCTGCAAGGGGAGTCCGGCGCGATCCTTTTCGGATAGAATTGCGTTCTGCTCGTCCACTGGCCAGGGAATCGCCAGGTCCGGATCGTTCCAGACAATCGTTCGTTCGCCGGCCGGGCAGTAATCGTCGGTGATCTTGTAGGCCATGCCGACAATGTCGGTGAGCGCCAAGAATCCGTGCCCGAAGCCCTCGGGAATCCACAGCATTTCGCCAGTCTCCCCATCGAGTTCAACAGCAACATGCTTTGCGAACGATGGGGAGCTGCGGCGCAGGTCAATGGCAACATCGAGAATGGCGCCATGCGTTGCCCGCACCAGTTTGCCCTGCGGTTTAACGATCTGATAGTGAATGCCGCGAATCACGTTCTTCTTCGAGAGCGAGAAATTGTCCTGCACCCATGGGCCGGGTAACCCCTCCAATTCCATCTTGTGCTGATTCCAGGTCTCCCAGAAAGCGCCGCGGTCATCCCGATGAACCGCCGGAGTGACTACCACAACTCCCGGCAACGATGTCTTTGTGATCTTCAAAGCTTACCCTCCGATGCCGCGTAGCGCGGCTCGCGCAGAATGCCCAGCAGATACTGTCCGTACCCGCTCTTGCTCACTGGGTGTGCAAGAGCTTCTAACTCCTGCGCACCGATGAAGCCCTGGCGATAGGCGATCTCTTCCGGGCAGGCAATGCTCAGTCCCTGGCGGCGCTCGATGGTATGAACAAACAGGCCTGCTTCCAGCAGAGACTCATGCGTGCCCGTATCCAGCCAGGCCATTCCGCGGCTCATGATCTGCACGCTCAGCGTACCGGCCTCTAGATAACGGCGATTGAGATCGGTAATCTCAAGTTCTCCGCGGGGTGATGGTTTAAGCGAGGACGCTATCTCCACAACTTGGTTGTCATAGAAATAGAGTCCGGTAACCGCATAACGTGACCGGGGTGCTTTTGGCTTCTCTTCCAGGCCGATTGCGCGACCGGTGCGGTCGAATTCCACTACGCCATAGCGCTCAGGGTCTTCGACAGGATAGGCAAACACCGTTGCCCCATGCTTCAGCGCCGCAGCGGTCTGTAGCTGTTTTGAGAATCCCTGGCCATAGAAGATGTTGTCCCCTAGGACCAGGGCGCTGGTGTCGGCGCCAATGAAATCCTTGCCGATCAGAAAGGCCTGGGCCAATCCGTCGGGGCTGGGCTGGATGGCGTAGCTTATTTCGATGCCCCACTTACGTCCGTCTCCCAGCAACTCGGCAAAGCGCCCCGTGTCCTGCGGTGTGGAGATGATCAGTATCTCCCGCAGGCCTGCCAGCATCAGCGTGCTCAGCGGGTAATAGATCATCGGCTTGTTATAGACCGGCAGCAGTTGCTTCGAGACAACATGAGTCACAGGATACAGGCGCGTGCCCGATCCTCCTGCAAGTACGATTCCCTTCATATGGTGTGCCGCTCCGTGTAGTTCTTGGCGATCCAGTCGGCGTAGGCGCCCGTGCGAATATTCTCTATCCACAAAGGATGATCAAGATACCAGCTTACGGTCTTGCGCAACCCGCTTTCAAACTTCTCGGCAGGGCTCCATCCTAACTCCCGCTCCAGCTTTGAGGCATTCATGGCATAACGCCGGTCGTGCCCGGGCCGGTCCTTGACATACGTGATCAGGTTCGAGCGCGGACCCGCCGCGGCGGCTGGCGCCATCTCGTCCACCAGCGCGCAGATGGTATTCACTACATCGATATTTGCCCGTTCGCTGTTTCCCCCGATGTTATAGGTCTCCCCAGGACGGCCATTTCCGAGCACTGCGCGTATGGCCGAGCAGTGGTCCTCCACGTAGAGCCAATCGCGCACATTGCGTCCATCGCCGTAAACGGGCAGCGGCTTGCCTTCAAGCGCGTTGAGGATCATCAGCGGAATGAGCTTCTCAGGAAATTGGAAGGGCCCGTAATTGTTGGAACAGTTTGTGGTCAGTACAGGGAGCCCATAGGTATGGAAGTAGGCGCGCGCCAAATGATCGGAAGCCGCCTTTGACGCAGCGTAGGGGCTATTGGGAGAGTAGGGCGTGGTCTCGGAAAAGGGCGGATCGTCCACGCCCAGCGAGCCGTAGACCTCGTCGGTTGAAACATGCAGGAACCTGAATTCGGCTCGATCTTGCGGACCCAGCTCCGACCAATATGCCTTGGCCTGCTCTAACAAGACAAAAGTCCCCTGCACATTCGTGCGGATAAATGTGCCGGGGGATACAATCGAGCGGTCAACATGGCTTTCGGCGGCAAAGTGAACCACGGCCCGAGGCCGATGCTCCCGTAGCATGTGGCCCACCAACTCCGCGTCGCAGATATCGCCGCGAGTTAGCTCATGGCGCGCATCGCCGTCCAGCGTGGAAAGATTGGAGGCGTTTCCGGCGTAAGTGAGTAAGTCAAGATTCACAACAGGTGTGCCGGTTGTTTGAAGCCAGCTCAGGACGAAATTCGAGCCGATGAAACCGGCCCCGCCGGTTACCATGATTGAATCGTGCATGCTCTCTCCAAGACATCAGTATAAGCTACCGTATCGCGAAGGAATCGAAGCCTTCCGAATGAACTGGCTAGGCGGTTGCGGCAGCAAGTTGGGATCGTATGCGCAAGGTGGTAGTATTCTCACGATCTTAAGAAACCGCGGAAATCCATTTTACAGCAGCGAAAGGATATCGCATGACCCTGCCGCATCTTTACGGTACAGCATTGACGCTCACCATTCTGACCATGCTCTGTTGGGGTTCGTGGGCCAACGTGCTCAAGCTGGCCAAGGGTTGGCGTTTTGAACTCCTCTACTATGACTACTCCATCGGTGTTGCGCTTGCGGCGGCTCTAGCTGGGCTGACATTCGGGACCTGGGGATCGGACGGAATTCGCTTTGCCGACGATCTGGCGCATGCCGGCGGTGTCAATCTCCTTTGCGGCTTCGCGGGCGGGGTCATCTTTAACCTCGCGAACATCCTGGTCGTGGGAGCGATCTCCGTCGCGGGAATGGGTGTAGCATTCCCCATCGGTGTTGGGCTGGCGCTGGTGGTGGGGGTGATCTGGAACTACTGTGTCAATCCCCAGGGCAATCCGTTCCTATTGTTCCTGGGTGTCGCTTTGATCGTTGGGGCGATCGTCGTGGACGCCATCGCCTTTCGCGCGCATGCCGTCAGCCGCAGCGCGGGCGATCCGGCCGATGCCGCCGCCAAACGTTCCGCCACCTGGAAAGGCATTCAACTCGCCGTTATCGGCGGCGTCCTGATGGGCATGTTCTACCCGCTTGTAGAGATCGGCAAGACGGGCCCCAAGGGGCTTGGACCCTATGCGGTCGGGTTCGTCTTCGGCCTGGGCGTCCTGGCCTCGGTTTTCGTTTTCAATATCTACTTCATGCGCTTCCCCATCGAAGGAGAGCGGCTGCGCTTCGCCGATTACCTGAAAGGGAACTGGTGGGTTCATTTTCTCGGCATCGTAGGCGGAATGATCTGGATGGCCGGGTCTCTGTCGAACTTTGTTGCCTCCAGTGCGCCACGCGAGTTGCAGGTGGGGCCGGCGATCAGCTACGCCATCGGGCAAGGGGCTACCATGGTTGGAGCGCTTTGGGGCGTTCTGGTGTGGAGGGAGTTTGCTGGTGGCGGGGCGCGCGTAAACCGCCTTCTGGTATTGATGTTCTTCCTCTTTGTCACCGGGCTGGGGGTGGTCTCAATCGCGCCGCTGTACGCTCTCCGCTAGCGCAGGTCGCTGCAAACGGCGTCATTTGCCGATGCCCGCGAATGGGTTGAATTCGAAGAAGAGGCTTCTCTCAGGGGCCAAAGCAGAGCTCATTTTGGGCCGTTTACGACACCTTTCGACATTGAGCGTTGCGGCCATGAGGCCTTCGCTCAAGTTGTGAGCATTCATCTTGGAACAGCGACTCTTGCGGGGGAGCCGCTGGATGAGGGCGACGGTCAATCGGGTTGCGTGAAGCCTCTCTAATCGCAGTGGATTGAAAGGCGACTACCCTTCTCATCTTCCGGCTCATATCATCGAGCTTCTTCGGGTCGCATGCTGCCTGCAAGGGCGCAGCACATTGCCGTCTGTTTGCACATCCCAACCCGGGTTCTCTGCCTCTACCTTCGGGGAGCAACCTCGAATGCACAGACCATGGGCAGTCGAGCCCATTCGGCCAGGTCCTTCTTTCGTTATCAACCATCAACGAGTAGCGCTTGTACGAATCTCTTCCAGAGGCAGTGCCTTCCCAGTCGAGTGTTTGCTTTCTAAGCTCAGGGCGTGCGATTCTTCAACCCCCCGAGTGGCTCTGTGTTCGGTCAGGACGCTCCAGTCGATTTATAGTGGCGGCAGCCCGTGCGCCATGGCTCGTGGATGCCGCCGGGAAAGTTGTGGCGTTTAGCCCATCACCTTATCGACAGAGGTCGTCTTCTATCGCACCGAGAACATCACAAAGGAATCCGCGGGCACGGTGAGTTGAACCGCATTCTTTACGAGCGATGCGCTCCCATTGCCAGCAGGAGCCAGCGGTTGGAACTGGCTGCAACCGGACAGCGCCGTGTCGGGCGCGGGGATGCTGAGCATGCGGGCAGACAAGCTTTTATTCACCGCAACCAGGACCGTGTCTTCTGCCTGGCCCGGTTTGCATCCGCCCAAACTCGCGGTGCGTGCAAAGACCAAAGCTGTGTCGTCGGCAAAGAGACTCTGCTGCGCCGCGCCTTGCAATGCGGTGTGACTCTTGCGCGCGGCAAACAGCGCGGAGGCCCAGGTGAAGGTGGATTGCTGAACGACAGTGCGCGTCGCTGCGTCGAATGCGCTGGCAGCGTCGCCGGGGAAACCACCCGGAAAGTCGCGACGGTTGTCGGGGTCGTCGCCGCCAGGCATGGCGATCTCGTCTCCCGCGTAGAGTTCCGGCGTGCCACGCAGGGTAGCAAGCAGGCCGAGCGCTTCTTTCAGGCGCGGCAGCGACCCTTTGGCATCCGTCAGGAAGCGCGAAGTGTCGTGGTTCCCAAAGAAGTGAACCAGCCGTTCGGGATGCGGATAGAGCGAGTCTTGGCGCAGAATCGCCGCCAGATCGGTCATCGGCTTGCCGTGCGCCAGCACATCGCGTACCGCAAAGTAAACCGGAAAGTCGAAGGGTGTATCCAGGCCGGTATCGATACCCCCGTGCTCCCTTCCGCCTGCAAAGAACGAGGTTACGGCAGGGTCGCGGAAGAACACTTCGCCCACCGTGGTTAGGTTGGGATAGGCCGCATGCAACGCCGCGTGATAGTTATGCCAGAAGGGGCGCTCGGCGTAGAGAAAAGTATCGAGGCGAATGGCATCGATCTGCGCGGTCTCCACCCACCACAGCGCGTTCTGAATCAGGTACTGCGCCACCAGTGGGTTTTCTTGGTTCAAGTCCGGCATTTGATCCACGAACCAGCCTTCCAGGATGGGACGCTGATCGGCAGGCGCGGCGTGTGGATCGGTGACGTTGTAAATGTACTTGTCGAAGTTGAAGCTGCCGCCGCCAATCGTCCCGTGATGAGCCAGGGTGCCGTGGAACCAGTCTGGCGTGGGAGAATCTGCGATCCATGGATGAAGCACGCCGATGTGGTTCGGGACCAGGTCGATGATCAGTTTCATGCCTCGGGCATGAAGAGCCTGGGAGAGATGGCGGTACTCGTCCAGGCTTCCGAAGTGATGGTCCACGTCATAGAGGTTGGTAGCCGCGTAGCCATGGTAGGAGTCGGGCATGGCGCCGTTGTCCGCAACGGGCGTGGTCCAAAGGGCTGTCACTCCCAACTGCTGCATGTAGTCCAGGTGCTGCTCCAGGCCGGCAAAATCGCCGCCGTGCCAGCCACGTACCTTGGTGCGGTCAAAGACTCCGGGGTTGGTTATTGGCTGCTTGTTGGCCGGGTTGCCGTGCGCAAAACGGTCGGTCATGACCAGGTAGATCAAATCGCTTTGGTCAAATCCGCGATGTGCCGTGGCCGGCTCGGTGCGAGGCTTCAATTCATAGAGGTGGGTTGCCTTGCCCTCGGCGCTTTCGGCTAGAATCTCAATCGTCTGTGCCTCGGCTCCGGCAGTCTTGAGCCAGAGGAAGGCCCAGTGGCCGTTGGCCGAGAACTGGGTGCGTTCCAGGGTCACTCCGCGAGCTCGAACTGAAAACTGCGCCTGGGCAAGGCCGGCGCCGTGCACCAGAAGCATCGGGGAGGGAAGTTCGACAAACCAGTCGGGCGGGTCAATCTTGTCGATGGCGGGCGTTTCCGCCAAGATCTGCCCGGGCGCGCAAGCGGCGAAGAGAAGAAGGAAAAGCGCGTGAATGGTGCGAAAAGGATTCTTCAAGGGACTCCCACCGTGCAATCGAGTGATTCGAGTCCCGGCGCGGCGCGGCTGGCCAGCGCGCCTGGATGCTCGTCAACAATGATAGAGGAGCAGAACTGTTCGAGGCTTCTTTAAGACAATCCAGTGTCACCGTGGAGATTGCGAGAAAACGATTACGCTGGCCTGGTTGAATTCGGCGAAAGCTGCCGCGGGATCCGGATGACCCTCCAAAGCGCGCGCTCCGGAATGGGACTCAGCGAACACCACGCAGGTAACGGAGAGATGAAAGGGCTGATTCGGTCGAATGGCGCAACCGAAATCGGCAGCCAACCGAGGGTGGAGCTTCCGGAAGCTTCCGTGGACCGATTTACCGGAAATTGTCAATCCGGTCACTTGTCCGGGCCGAATCGATCAGCAACAATGAACCTATAGGAGATTGAACCAAGGAGACTTATGGCTGGCAGCAAACGCGCCCTGATCTTGATCGACGTGCAGAACGACTACTTCCCGGGCGGGAAGTTTCCACTCTGGAACACCGACTCAACACTTGCGAACCTCGAACAGGCCATTGCCAAGGCGCACTCACTGGGATTGCCTATCGTCAACGTGCGGCACATCGCAAACGGCAAGATGGGGATTGCTCCGTTCTTCAACGATGGCACGCCCGGCGCAGAGTTTCATCCGCGCATTGTCGCGGCTGCGCCCGATGCGAAGGTGGTGGTCAAGGAGTTTGCCGATGGCTTTTTCGGCACGACCCTTGAGGATGTTCTGCAGGATCTCGGCGCGGAGGAGTTACTGATCTGCGGAATGATGACTCAGAACTGCGTGACTCATACAGCGATCTCGAAGTCAGCCGAGAAATACAGCGTCACCATCTTGCCCGACTGCTGCACGACGGTGAACGAGATGATCCACAATTTCGCGTTGCGTGCCGTTTCGACAAGGGTGCAGTTGATCCCCAGTAACGTTGCGCTGGCGGCATCGTAGAGGTGTTGAGGCCAGCAATCGTCTGGTGGAAATCTCCTCTCGGATCAAGGGTTCGGCTGATGCCCAGCCCATGGAATCGGGTGCGACCGGAGAGTGGGCCTACCGATCCGCCCCGACAAATGCACCAACACGAACCTGTCAACCTGAGCGCAGTAAGGTAGAAAGCCCGCCCTGAGCAAGGTCGAAGGGGATCTGTTCTTGCTCTGCTGTGCCACAGTTCAGTCGGGCCGGATCTTTAGGAAATCGGCATCACCTTGCCCTGCGTCTCCCTGAACTCAGGCAATCGCTGTGCCTCCGGCTCCTGACAGGGCAGAACGCGCGCGGCAATTAGAACCGTCAGCGCGCCTTTGCGGGCCCAATCGAAGGACGCTCCGGCGCGGCGCACTCGATTCTCATCGCCCCGCAACACGTTGCAAAGATCTCTGCCGGTAATGCTCTTAACGATGTTCTGCAGATCAGGCACCGCTGAGCATGGAAGAGAAGTCGCGGTGAAACAGCTCGGGGTGGAGTTTGGCCCTTCGTCAAGCAGGCCCACAACCTTGCCAGCCATCATGGTGACAGTTACGGCGGTTGCGGCGTATCTTCATTTACGGTGCAGAAGTCGATCTCAACATGGCGTTATCTGACAGGCGCCCGTCCCTAAACGCATTCAGGGGGAAGTTGGACTTCCGCGTCGGTGTTGATTCGAGAAAGTGCGGACGATGACGGGTCGCGAAAGAATCCTTGCAGTTCTTGCGGGAGAAAAGGCCGACAGCCTTCCCTGCATGCCGATCACGATGACCTTTGCCGCGGATGTGCTGGGGGTCAAGTACGGCGACTATGTCCGCGACCACCGCATCATGGCAGAGGCGCAGATCAAGACCGCCGAGATGTTTGATTTCGACTATGTCTCCACCATCTCCGACCCTACCCGCGAAGCCTGCGATCTGGGCGCCAGCATCGAGTGGTACGAAGACCGGCCACCCGCCATCGACGAGGAACATGCGCTGTTTCTCGACAAGGCGATTTTGGCCCGCATGAACGCTTTCAGCACCATAGCCGGCGGCCGTATGGAAGACCGCGTCCGGGGGATTGAACTGCTGCGGGAGCGCGTGGGAAAGGACCTGTTTGTCGAAGGATGGGTCGAAGGCCCTTGCGCGGAGTCTGCCGACTTGCGCGGCATCAGCCGGCTGATGATCGACTTCAGCGACGATCCAGACTTCGTGCATGCATTATTCGAGTTCACTGTGCAACGCGCGATTCTCTTTGCCGCGGCGCAGATCGAAGCCGGAGCGGACATTATTGGAATTGGCGATGCAGCCGCTTCCCTGGTCGGCCCGCGCATCTACAGGGAGTTTGTCTTGCCCTGGGAAAAGCGACTGGTCGATGCGATTCATGAAAAGGGTGGAAGGGTTCGCTTGCACATCTGCGGCAATACGCGCCGGATTCTTGGAGGCGCAGCTTCATTGCGCTGCGACATGGTGGATATCGATTATCCTGTGGCCATGGATCAGGCCCGCTCCTCGACCGGAATACAGCAGGTGCTGACCGGCAATCTCGACCCGGTCAGAGATGTGCGGAACGGCACTCCGGAGACAATCGCGTCGGCACTGGAGGCTCTGCAGCCGCAGGCGCGTTCGCCATGGATTGTGGCCGCCGGTTGCGAAATCGTGCGCGATACGCCTCACGAAAATGTGCGCGCTATGGTGGAGTTTGCCCGGACGCACCAGCCATTCGGTATACAGTAGTCAATTCTTTCTCTGGATGTGAACGATGGAACAGTCTCAGGAACTTTACGACGCAATTGTGAGTGGCAATGCAAAGGCGGCGCATGCCGCAACCAAGGCCGCGCTTGAAACAGGCGCTGACCCGATGGCCCTCATCGCCAGCACGATGATCCCCGCCATGGATGCGGTTGGAAAACTCTTCGAAGAAGAAGAGTACTTTGTGCCGGAACTCCTGTTGGCAGGCCGTGCCATGAAGAGCGCGATGGAGCTGCTCCGGCCGCTGATGGCGGCTTCCGGTGAGAAGCTAGCGGCCAAGATCGTCATCGGCACGGTGAAGGGCGACCTGCACGACATCGGCAAGAACTTGGTTGCCTCCATGCTTGAAGGCAGCGGGTTCGATGTGATCGATCTGGGCATCGATGTCGCGCCGGAGAAGTTCGTCGCCGCCGTCAACGAGCTGCAGCCGCAGATTGTCTGCATGTCGGCCCTGCTGACGGTGACCATGCCTTCGATGAAGGCCACCATTGAAGCCCTCACAGCCGCCGGCGTGCGCAACAACGTGAAGGTGATGATCGGTGGCGCTCCGGTGACTCGGCAGTATGCCAACGAAATCGGCGCGGACGGCTACAGCGAAAACGCGAACACTGCGGTTGCCCTGGTTAGAACGCTGCTTGCCGCTGCGTAAGGCAGCCGCTGCGCGATTGCGCGCAACGCGTTGACGCGCTCTCATATGTGGGAAGCGCCGCGTGCGCTGCTGCTTTTCAGCACACGCCTGAAGGCGCTGCCAGCGTGTGGATTGCGTTTGCGGGGCCAACGACGAATCCGCTCGAAACGACCAGCCTGAAGCGAACAGCATTCGAAGGCGGGCATTGTTGCTGCCGCGTCAAGAATCGTCTTCGTAATGCATTGGATATGAGTAGTTTCGTGCGATCACTGCCTGCTCTGCGCCAACCGGCCGCGGGCAGATTCCTGCTTAAATGGCGAGCCTCCCCTTGAATTGCCGCTCAAAGTTGTCCTCGCCCACCCTCATCAAAACTGGGTGGCCATATTGGAGTGAATGGAGTGGATAAACCAGCCGATAGGGGGTTAATCTGTGCCACTTCGAGATTGGCTTTAGAGCAGGGCGTCCCGTGTAAATGCGGTTAAGCATTTGGAAGACAGGAAAACCCTTTTCATGCATGGACGGAATTCTTTTCCGCTGGTTTTCGTCGTCGATGACGACTTCATGCTCCAGTCCAGAACGGCTAAACGGGGTGCATCGGGCCGCGTCAGCACCTGCTAAGCCTCGGCGCCGTTGACGCAGGCCTCAACTTCGAAACCCTGCCTGGTCAACACGCCTGCCAGCATAACGCGGCTTGTCGGGTCGTCTTCGGCGATCAAGATGCGCATCATGCACTCGCGTTCGATGGCAAGCCGAAATCGCTTGCTCCCTGCATTACGCGATCGGCTCCATTTCGCGCAGCTTTTCCGGCATCGCATCCGCATGTAGGGGCTTCACAAAATAGGCATCGCACAGTGCGTCGTACGATTCCGTCACTCCCTTGAGATTGTCTTCCGATGTTGCCATGAAGATCTTAGCGCGCTTGGTCCAGAGAACGCCCCCGGCTCTCTCAATGCCGCGAATAAGCCGAACTGCCTCCACGCCATCCATCACCGGCATTTGTATGTCCATGCAAATCAGGCTGTAGGGTGCTCCACTGGCCAGCGCCATGCGAAATGCTTCGACTGTCTCTTGTCCGTTGACGGCGATGAGGCACTCTCCATGGCGGGAGAGGAATTTCTGTAGCAGGAGACGGCTGGTAAACTCGTCTTCAACAACAAGCGATTTTATGATCTTCCTTCCCTTTCGGCTTGATGGTTCTCCAACGGTTCATTTTCGTCTGTCATCGCTTTCTTGAGCCGAAGAAACTGCAGGCCCAGCTCGTTCACGCGAGCGGCAACGTGGTCCACGTTGCCGGCTTTTGCGGCCTTTTCCATTTCGATGGCCACGGCGCGCAAAGCCTCGCCGCCGACATTTGCCGCAGCCCCCTTGATCAAGTGGGCCTTGCGCTGTGCGCCAAGCATGTCCTTGCCCGCGACCAGATTTCGCAGCGCTTCGATCTGCTTTGGCATATCGTTCAGGAATTCGTGAATCACTATCTGCATGAGCTCTTCGTCGTTCATGAGACGATCCAGCATGCCGGCCTGATCGAAAACAGCCGGCAACGAAGGCTGCGGAGCCCCATGCTGCGCTGCTTCCGCCTTGGCTTCCGCGGTGCTGCCATCCTGCCTTGGAAGCCAGCGCCTAAGAGTGTCCGCGAGTGCCATAGGGTATACCGGTTTTGACAGGTAGTCGTTCATCCCCGCATCGATACACTGTGCCCGGTCGCTTTCCTGTGCATGGGCCGTCATGGCGATGATTGGGATCGCTCGATTGATGAAAGGCGACGATGAGCTTCGAATCTTCTGGGTCGCCTGGATGCCGTCCATCTCCGGCATCTGTATATCCATCAGTACCAGGTCGTAAGGATGGGATTCGAGCGAGTGAATTGCCTCTACCCCGTTCGATGCAACATCCGCACTCAATCCGAGCTTCTTGAGGATGCCTAAGGCGACTTGCTGGTTGACGGCATTGTCTTCGACCAGAAGGATACGAGCCTCGATGCCCGCGAATTGCTTTGGCGGTTCATAGGCCCTGTTGTCTGGCTGGTCTTCAACCTTGCCTGGATTGCGAGTTTCGGATAAAGGCCGGGAAAGGGCGCTGAGCAGCTCCCGGACTCGCACCGGTTTCGATATGCAGATGGGTCCTCCGGCCTCTTCGAGGGGTCGGGATGTGGAGGAACTTCCCATCGATTCCAGCAGGACGACACGCATTTCTCGCAGAATTGGGTCGCTTTTGATGATCTTGGCCAGAGTCTCCCCGCTCATCCCCGCCAATTGGATATCGATAACCGAAGCGCGGAATGGATCCTTTTCTTCCAAAGCTCCGTAGAGAGCCTGTAAGGCGCGTGGGTAGTCTTCAGCCTCCACGGTCCGCATGCCGGCCGAGGTCAATCGATTCTTGAGTATTCGGCGGCTGGTTGCATTGCGCTGCACAATCAAGACACGAAGTCCCAGCAAGCTTGCCACAGGGTCTTGCACCGCACGCGCCGAGGATTGCTTGCCGAAGCGGGCCGTAAACCAGAATTCCGAACCTTCCCCTTCTTCACTCGACACGCCGATGTTGCCGCCCATCAACTCCGCCAATTGCTTTGAGATGGAAAGACCTAGTCCCGTGCCACCGTATACGCGGGTAGTGGATGAGTCTACCTGGCTGAACTTGTTGAACAGCCTGTCCATCTTGCTTTCGGGAATACCGATGCCCGTGTCGCGCACCGTGAAACGCAGCAATGCGGTCTCATCCGTCTCCTCGGCTAGAGAGACGTTCAACTCAATCTCGCCGGCGTTGGTGAACTTGACGGCATTACCCGCCAGGTTGGTAAGAATCTGCCGCGTTCGAAGCGGATCGCCTCGCAGCATTGTGGGGACTGCGGAATCGACATCGAATAACAGTTCGAGACCCTTGTTCTGTGCTCGCACGGCAAGTCCCGACGCCAAATCCTCCAGCGTGGTTTGGAGATCGAAATCCCGGATCTCAAGGTCCACCTTCCCAGCCTCGATCTTCGAAAGGTCGAGAATACCGTTGATCAACCCCAGCAAATTCTCGGCGCAATCCTGCACAATCCCGGCATAGGAGCGCTGGGTATCGTCGAGATTCGTGTCGAGCAGCAGGTTGGTAATTCCGACGATCCCATTCATCGGAGTGCGGATTTCGTGGCTCATGTTGGCCAGGAACTCACTCTTGGCAGCGTTGGCTTTGTTTGCCTCCTCGGCCAGTTTTCTCGTGCGCTTGGATTCCTCAGCAAGACTCCTATTAAGTTCCAGCAGCGACGCGGCCGCGTGCTTTTGGGCAGAAATATCCAGGAAGCTCTCCACCAGGACGTTGCGCCCATCCTTAACCAAAGGGCTAACACTTTTGAGGACCGGCAAGCGCCGATTTTCTGCGGTCAGCAGTATTCTCTCGGAGTGGTCGACTGATTGTCCCAAGTCAAGAATGGGACAGCGCCGATCTGCGGCCGGGCAGACTGAATCGTTGCAACTTCTGCCGACGATGTGGTCTTTTTCCAGGCCGATCAGCTTCTGCGCGTGCGGGTTGATATCCAAAACAAGGCGAGTTTCTGCATCGACCACGAAGATTCCCACGGGAAGTGTATCGAAGAGAGTCTGCAAATACAAAGCGCTCTCCCGGGCCTCGGCATTGGCTCTCGCCGTTTCCTCGGCAAGCTTGTTGGAGCGCGCGGTCTCCTCTTCCAGATACCGGTTGGTCTCCAGGAGTTCTTCGGCGGCTTGCTTCTGTGCGGTGATATCCCAATTGGTGCCGATGACCTGCACCAGTTGTCCGCTCTCGTCCCTCTGCCCCTGAGCGAACGCGCGGATGTGGTGCACGCTGCCGTCCGGCCAGACGATGCGATGCTCGAATGTGAAGACTCCGTCATTCTTGTGCGATTCGCGTGCTTCTTCTCCTAGCCGTTGCCGATCCTCGGGATGCACCATCTCGGACCATTCCGACAGGGTGCCTCCGAAGGCGCCGGGCTCGATCCCGTAGAGGAGGCACATCTGCTCGTCCCAGATCATCCGGCCGGTGGAAAGTTCATGAACCCATACTCCAACGCCGCCCGCGCGCGTTGCCAGGCTCAGGCGCTCGGTAACCTCCCGCAACCTGGTCTCATGCTGCTTGCGGTCGGTGACGTCGTGCAGAACAGTGAACTGCACCGATCTGCCATTCACTGCGATCAGCGAATAGTAACATTCCACATCGCGCACTTCGCCGCTGGCCAAGCGATGATGAAAGTTGAAATAGGGACGTCCCTTATCGACGGCGCGCTTTCGCTCCTGGATGATCTCCGCATGGGATTGGGTATTGATCAAAGCCATGCTCATGCCCAGCATCCGCTCCCGGGGATAGCCGTAGAAATTCGCGGCGGCCCGATTGGCATCCATGATCTCTCGCCGAGCCGGATCGATCAGCAGCATGACCGAGCCGTTCTCCTCGAAGAATTTGCGGAAGCGGGCTTCGCTCTCAACCAGTGCAACCTCGGCCCGCTTGCTCTCGGTAATGTCCTCCGTCAGACCTACAACTTTCATTACACGGCCGTGTACGTCGCGAATGGGAATAGCCCGGTCCAGAATCCATCTTTCCTGGCCGCCGGGGGATGAGACTCTAAATTGAAATGTTGTGCACTCTCCGCGCAGTTGCTGCTTGAATATCGTTTCGGCTTGCCCGCGATCGTCGCTATGGATTACTTCCATCAGCTTTCCAAGGTTTCCGTAAACAGTTTCGCGTGGAATGCCCCAGATATGCTCAAAAGCGGGGCTCAGGTACAGCATCTCGGTGCCGGTTCCGTTCATGATCCAGAACAATTCCCTGATATTCTCTGTCAGCAGCAGGAACTTCTCTTCGCTGTCGCGCAGTTCGATCTCCGCCCTTTTGCGCTCGGAGACGTCGTGCACGATAGAAAACGCCATGGGTTTGCCACCCATGTCAATCGACGAGACATAGCACTCGACATCGCGCTCTTCGCCGCTTGCCAGCCGATGACGGAACTCCAGACGGAGTTGTTTTTCGGTTCGCGCGCGCAGCCGCTGAGCGGTTACCTCTGGCGCCGCCTGAACGTTGATCTGGTTGATGGACATCCCCGCTAGCTGTTCCTGCGTGTATCCGTAGTATTCGGCGGCAGCAAGGTTGGCGCTGACGATCTTGCCGCTCTCCAATTCCATGAGCAACATCACCGAACCGCTTTCCACGAAGATCTTGCGGAATCTGGCCTCGGACTCTTCCAGTGCCGCCGCGGTCTTTCTGCTCTCAGTGATGTCTTCCACATGAACCACGGTGTGCAGCGGTTTGCCCTCTTCGTCCCGCACCAGTGAGACCCTCAGGCGTGTCCAGACGATGCTTCCGCTGCGATGTATAAAGCGCTTCTCCCAAGTGACGGTCTCGTCCGGCGCGGCGAGCAGCAGCTCCTTCATCCTCTGGGCAAGAGGGAGGTCTTCTGCATGGGTCAACTCCATCCAGCTTCTGCCCATGAGTTCTTTCTCGGAATATCCCAGCATGGCGCAGAACGTCGAGTTGGCATGCAAGTAACTTCCATCCAGCCCGCTGATGCAGATCCCGATTGGCGCGTGCTCGAATACCTGGTGAAACAGATCTTCGCTTTCCCGCAGCTTCCGTTCGGTGCGTAATCGCTGCGCAATACCTCGCGCAATGCCGGAAGTTCCCACAACCTCCCCGTCTGCATTCCGAATGGGAAAGATCGAAAATGAAACATTCACGCCGGTCCCGTTTTTGGCTCGAAGCACCGTATCGAAGGGGCCGATAGCCTCTCCCTTCTTCACGGTTTCGAGTATCTTGGCCAATCTGTCGCCGCGCCCAGGCGGGGCGAGAAGAGAGACATTCTCTCCCAGGATCTCTTCGCGCGTGTAGCCCAGCATTGCCTCCGCGCCCTGGTTCCACGTAGAAATAGTGCCATCCAGAGTCGCGGAACTGATTGCATCCTCCGAGGACGTCACAATGGATGCGAGCATCTCCTGAGCCTCTTTGGCTTCCTGCTGGTTCGTCACATCGCGGATCGTGGTCGCAACCGCGGTGGTTTCGCCAAGGTGGTCCCTGACCGGCCAGGAAGTGACCGACACGTGAATTCGCCGTCCATCCTTGCGGACCCCAATGCCGCGCCTATGGGGGATCGCGCGCTCTTGCAGGACCAGTTGCGTGTACTCCTCCAGGCCTGCCCTTCTCTCCGCGGGCATGACAACAGAAAATGGTCCACCGATTACTTCATCTGCTGCATAGCCGAATATAACTTCGGCTCCGTGGTTCCAGGTCAGAATGGTCCCATCCGGCGCATAGGCAACAATCGCATCCTCGGAACTTTCCACCATCGCCTCGAACATCGAGCGCAAGTCCCCAAAGGAATTGACTGTTCCGGCGTTAAGTTTTGTTTCGCCAGCGCGACCCACACGTTACCTCGATTTGGGGAGGCACCCCAATCTTGCCTCTATCGGCCATCGCCCGCGGATAGTTCTTCCCGCGCGGGAGCCGGCTTTTCCGGCTCGATTGGCGCTGGACAGTGCGTACCGGTTCGCCGGCCTCGCATCCGGCGGCATCCGGGAGCAGTCAATGGCGGCGATGCTCGTCTTCTCGGCATGGTTCGGTTGATATCCGAATCCGGGAATCACAATCGTTCCGGGCGCCCGATGATTTCGCCGTTGCGGGAGCGAATGACATCGCTGGCTCCGTATGAATTCCATTTGGAATGAGTTTGTTGCGCCGATTATTGGTTTTGGGCGATTGAGGCAGGAGTCTCTGCAAACCCGAATCCGCCGCCCGCATGCAGAAGCACGCGTGAAGCGCCTTGGCCAATGTGCCGGAAGACAGCGGCACGGCGGCATTTGAAAAGCCACGAACGGAGCGCGCTTTTCGGTCGATAGAGCGGAGTGTGGATCGACCGCCGATTGTTCCTGACCAAATCGGTGCGCCTGCACGCTCGGAGAGAAGGTCGATGAAGAAATGGTCATTTAGTAAGAACGCGCTGTCGATCTGCCTCGCGTTGGGCATGCTGGACATACTTCAGGGAACCATATCGCTTTTGAATCTCAATCGTACCCGATCCATCGTGAATGCCCTCAACAGCGATACCTTCGCCACCTTATATTGGGCCGGAAAGCTAAAGGGCGTGGCCAAGGATCAGCGAATGGCGGTCGTCTTCTTTCTGTACTCCACGAGCGCCAAGGAGATGGATCGATATGAGGCGACAGTAAGCAGCGCTGAAGAAGAATTGAAGAATATTAGAACCAACTACCCCAAGTTCGATCCCCGAGATCGCGAGGCCATCGCCACCGGCGCCGAGGCGCAGGCCCGGTTTTTCAGTGCCTGGCAGGAGATTAGAGACCTTGCGCGTGGCGGAAAGAAGAAAGAAGCCTGGGTTGTTTACAACACCAAGCTGATGGACGCGACGCTTGGCCGGAGAAAGATGGAAGACTACCTGGCCAACGTCGGCCAGGAGCGTGGCGAACGCCTTTCAAAAGACGCCATTCAGTCCGTGTCCAGGGGCATTCCCGTTGTTTGGACGATCTTGTGTCTTACGGTTTTCCTGGGAACGGGGGCATTTCTCCTGTTTGCCCGTTCGGTGCGCCGCTCCAATCGCCTGCTTCAGGAAGAGACGGCGCGCGCCAACGAACATGCCGCGCAGGCAGCCAGAGCCAATGCGGCCAAGAGCGAGTTTCTGGCCAACATGAGCCATGAGATCCGCACCCCGATGAACGGAGTTATCGGTATGACCGGCCTTTTGCTGGATACGGATCTTACGGATGAGCAGCGGAGATATGCCGAAGCCGTTCGCTCTTCAGGTGAAGCTCTGCTCAACTTGATCAACGATGTTCTGGACTTCTCGAAGATTGAAGCAAACAGGCTTGAGTTGGAACCCGTCGAGTTCTCTCTTCCAACCTTGCTTGACAGTCTTGTGGATGCTGTAGCAGTGCAAGCCCATGGTAAGGGCATCGAGTTGATGGTGAGTGCTGAACCCGAGATTCCGGCATGTTTGGTGGGCGATGCCGGCCGATTGCGCCAAATCCTGACCAACCTGCTGGGCAACGCCGTGAAGTTTACGCAAAGGGGCGAAGTGGTGGTACGTGCATTCCTTGCGGAAACCCTTGAGTCCGGCTGCTTGATCCGCTTCTCGGTGCGCGACACGGGCATCGGAATTCCGCCGGAGAAATTGGGACTGATCTTTGAAAAGTTCAGCCAGGCAGACGCATCCACCACGCGGAGGTTCGGCGGTACTGGGTTGGGACTTGCCATATCGAAGCTTTTGGTAGAGCGCTTGGGAGGAGAAATCGGCGTCACCAGCAAGGAGGGCAACGGGTCGGAGTTCTGGTTTACCGCGCGAATGGGCTTGCCCGGTCCCTCCGAGAAGATGCCCGCGGAAGACAGGATTCCGTGCGACCTGCGCGGTATCCATGCGTTGATTGTGGACGACAACGCCACCAACCGCGAGATTCTGACAAAGCAGATGGGCGCTTGGAAGATGCGCACTGAGGAAACCGAAAGCGGCCCGCTCGCACTGCAGGCTCTCTACCGCGCGATCGAGGAAAAGGACCCGTTTCAAATCGCGGTCATTGACATGGAAATGCCCGGCATGGACGGCGAGGCAGTCGGCCGCGTCATCCAGGCGGACCCGCGTCTGGCCTCGACACGAATGGTCATGCTGACATCAATCGGTGTGAGTCACAATGTTCGGCGAACAAGACAGGCCGGATTTGCCTGTTGTGCAAACAAACCTGTTTGCCGCGAAGAGTTGGGCAAGATTTTGTGCCATGCGCTGTCAGGCTCACCCGGCGACGGTACCCGCATCAGCGATGGCTCGGTAACCGCGTTGGGCACTGGAAAACAGGAGCAAGTGCAGCCCCTCGCCAACCTCAATGGGCGGATTCTGCTTGCCGAGGACAACGGCACCAATCAGATGGTGGCCCTGGGCATCCTCAAGAAATTAGGACTGCGAGCCGATGCGGTGAGCGATGGCGCCGAAGCCGTCAGGTCGCTGGAGTCCATCCCCTACGACCTGGTGTTGATGGATATTCGCATGCCGGTGATGGACGGCATCGAGGCGACGCGGCGCATTCGCGATCCCAAATCGTGCGTCATGAATCATCAGATTCCTATCCTCGCCATGACGGCGAACGTGCAGCATTCGGACAGGGCGAAATGCATCGACGTGGGAATGAACGGATTCGTCCCCAAGCCAATTTCGCCTATTGCGTTGCACGCGGCGTTGGAACAATGGCTTCCTGGCTTGCCGGGCAAGTCCCATCCGGAAGAAGTAAGTGTGGCCTTGCCCACCTTGGACGCGAGTCTTGCGCCAGTCTTCAACCGAAGCGGCATGTTGGAGCGCGCCATGGGCGACCAGAAATTGGCAGCGGAGATTCTGAATGCCTTTCTTGAAGATATGCCGCTCCAAATGGATAAACTGAGGGAGCTTTTAAGGAACGGCGAAGTGAAGTCCTGCGGAATTCAGGCACACTCCATCAAGGGTGCGGCCGCCAACATCGGTGGCGAACGCTTATCTCAGGTTGCGCTGGAGATGGAACAGGCCGGCGACGCAGGGGATCTGAATGCAATTGCGGCCAGGATGGACAGCCTGGAATCCCGTTTCGTGGAACTGCGGGAGGAGGCGATCTCGAGATGATTCCCGTGTCGCACCTGCGATTTGCGCGTAATGGACGATGAACGTGGGACTTTGTCGATCTCACCGGTGCTCACGACTTCCCGTGTGTTAATTCAATCGATCCAATCCACCTCGAACTTGTCCTTCAGCCTGATCTCTTCCAGGCCAATGCCGATAGTATTCACGTGCTGCGCCAGGATATGTGCGGCTTGAGGCCGGAGGGATTCTAAGCCTGTTCGACGCCGTTGTTCCCATTCAGACTTCGCGCATCTGCGGTGCACAGATCGAACAGGCAGCGAAAGTTGCCACAGACCGCTTCGAGGAAACCTATCGGAGAGGTCAGAAGGGCCTTATGCGAGTTTGCATCATCGACGACAACGACATGAATCTGCTGCTTCTCGAGCAGATCGTTCTGAAGACCGGGGACAATCTCGAGGTCGAGACCTTTCTCGACCCCGTGGAGGCTCTTGCGCGATGCAAGGAGTCGATGCCCGATCTTGTGCTGGTGGACTACATGATGCCGGGAATTGACGGCCATGAAGTCGTCCGCCGGTTACGCGCCCACCCAGACGCGCAGGATGTTCCCATCGTCATGGTCACCGCCGCCAGCGAACGCGCGGTTCGCCAAAAGGCTCTCGAATTGGGTGCGACAGACTTCATCGCCAAGCCTCTCGAACCCCATGAGGTGAAGGCGCGGCTGATCAACCTGCTGGCGCTGCGGCGCAGTCACCTCCACCTCCGGGACCGCAATCTGTGGCTGGCCGAGGCAGTGGAAGAGGCGACGAAAACCATCCATGACCGCGAAGAGGAGTTGATCGTCCGATTGTCCAAGGCGGCCGAGTTTCGCGATCCTGAAACCGGCGCGCATATCGTCCGCATTGCTCATTACTCTCGATTGATTGCCGTGACGCTGGGACTGGCCGAGGAAGAATGCGATCTGATCGGGCGCGCCGCGCCCATGCACGATGTGGGCAAGCTGGGCATCCCCGACAGCATCCTGCTCAAGCCTGGACGCCTCGATGCACAAGAGATGGAAATCATGCGGCAGCACTCTCGCATCGGCCACTCGATATTGGACGGAAGCGCGTCGAAGTTGATTCGCTTGGGCGCGGAGATTGCCTTGACCCATCATGAAAAGTTCGATGGCCAGGGTTATCCGGCTGGCCTTGTGGGCGAGGCGATTCCACTTGCAGGCCGCATTGTTGCTGTGGCCGATGTCTTTGATGCGCTGACCAGCCTGCGCCCGTACAAGCCGGCCTGGGAGATGGACAAAGCACGCGAATACATTCGGGAAGGCAGCGCTGGGCATTTCGATCCGCAATGCGTCGATGCATTCATGGCCGCATGGGATCAAGTGCAGCGAATTCATGAGCAGTTCGTCGACCCTGGGGAGGTTTCACTGTGCAATTCGCTCTAAACAGGAGGTTTCTGGCGGCGTGACCGCATGCTTTGAATCGCGTCTTTCCAGGCCTCTGGGAAAGGATCTCCACTCCACTCACGATGACTTGTCCGCGGGGACCCAGGACCGGGGCGACCAGGTTTGGTGCAACAATATGCGTTTAGACAGCCGGGAGCGTTGTTTGGATGTCGGCCGGATACGCTTCATCGCAGAATCAAGGTCCACTTTCGTGGGGGATGTGGTGGCAGTGAGATAGGAAAGGAACACGGATGCATGCCAGAGAGGAGAACGCCGTAGGCTGGCGCTGGTGGGTCGTTGGGTCGGTCATTTTCTTCGGTCTTGCTCTCACCGTAGCCCTTTGGGTTTGGGGCCGCAGGGAAGTTCTGCGTACTTTCGATGGCTATTTTCAAGCGGAGACCTTCTCCGACTCGACCCACCTGCGCTCCTATCTCGACGCCCGCCTGCTTTTCCTGGACGATCTCGCCCGCCACATAGAACTCGCTGACCCTCCTTCGCGGGCAGGTTTTGACGCGTTTGTTGCTACGGAACTGGGCCGGGTGAAAGGCATTCAGGCGCTGGAATGGGCGCCGCTGGTACCACAGACCCAGCGAGCTGCCCTGGAAGCGCAGTTGCGGCAGATCGGAGGAAAGGGCTTCACTGAGCGGGGAAGCAAAGGCGAGTTAAAAGCGGAACAGCCGCGAGAAACCTACTTTCCGGTTTTTTACCTTGACCCGGTGAAGGGAAATGAGCCCGCCTTAGGGTTCGATCTGGGCTCCAGCCCGGCTCGCTTGGCTGCAATCGAATCAGCGCGGGACTCCGGTCAGCCGCAGGCGACAGAACCGCTTACGCTAGTGCAGGAGACAAAGGCCCAGGCGGGTTTTCTGATCTTTGTTCCGGTCTATGCAAGGAATCTTCCCCGGGAGAAAGTGGAACAGCGTAGGACCGCCTTCCGCGGCGTGGTGCTGGGAGTCTTTCGTAGCGCCGATCTCTTGGCTGCCGCGTTGGGCCAGGTGAACGAGAGGAACCTCCGCATTGAACTCCAGGACCAGGCCGCTCCGTACAAAGGCGGGGCTTTGTATGTGTGGGGAGAGCCTCGCCCTGGCGACCCGGCCCGTCCTTCACTGATGACCCGGCTCCTGCTGCCCATCATGCCTTCAGGCGAAGTGCAGTTTTCATTTGCCGGGAGAAGCTGGAGATTGCGCAGCCGGCCGCAAGTTTCTTTCGTGGAAACCAATCTGCAGAAATCGCCCTGGCAACTGGTTCCGGCGGGACTGGGTTTGACGGCCCTGCTGACCATCATTCTCCATTTGCTCTACACCCAGAAGCAGCGGGCTGAAGCCCTCATCCAGGCGCGCAGCCGGGAACTGATGGAAAGCCTGCAGAAGCTCGGCCACCGCGAGTCCGATCTGCGGTCACTGCTTAACTCCACGGCCGAAGCAATCTACGGCATCGATCTGCACGGCCGCTGCACTTTCTGTAATCAGTCCCTTTTGACCATGCTGGGCTATCCGGACCATCATGCTGTGGTCGGACGCAACATGCACGACCTGATTCACCACTCCTTCGCGGACGGGAGGCCCTTACAGGAAAAGGACTGCCGCATTTTCAAAGCGTTCCGACAAGGGCGGGCAGTTCATGTGGAAGACGAGGTGCTGTGGAGAGCCGATGGAACGTTCTTTCCGGCAGAGTACTGGTCCTTCCCTCAGCGCAATGAAGATACCATTGTTGGGGCAGTGGTGACCTTCATCGACATCACCGAGCGGCGCCGCAACGAAGCGGAGATTCGGCGTCAGCAGGCCTTGATCGGCAGCCTGCTCGATTCCATTCCAGACCCCATTTTCTTCAAGGATCTGGAAGGGGTCTATATGGGATGCAACCCCGCCTTCGCCGAATACGTGGGCCGAACCAAAGAGGAGATTGTCGGCAGTACGGACTATGAGATCTTCGATCGAGCCGTCGCATACGGCATCCGCCTGGATGATCGCTCGATGCTCGATCAGCTTCAACCACGTCATATCGACGAGTGGATTACTTACCCCGACGGCCGGAGGGCCCTGCAAGACACCCTCAAGACTCCGTATTATGGACCCTCAGGCGACCTGGTCGGCATTCTGGGTATTTCCCGCGATATTACCGCGCGCAAACTTGCCGAGGACGACCGCCACGAGATGGAACAGCGTCTGAGTTACGCCCTCGACGTGACCGGGGAAGGTATCTGGGACTGGGACATCCCGAGCGGAAGGGTGATCCACAACCCACGCTGGCGTCAGATTCTCCGCCTCACCACCAACTTTTTCGAACACTCTCTTCTGGAGTTTTCCATGCGGGTCCTCGATGAGGATCGTCCCCGCGTCGAGGAGAAGCTGCGAGCCTGCATCGAGGGTCAATCCGATTACCAGAGCCGCCACCGCATGCTGTGCGAGGATGGGACGGTGATTTGGGTCCAGGACCGCGGCAAAGTTGTCGCGCGGGATGAGGCGGGAGGTCCCACGCGCATGGTCGGCGCCATGGCCGACATCACGCAGTTGGTCGAGGCGGATGTAACGCGCAAGGCATCCGAGACCCAGTTGCGCGAGGCCCTGGAAACGACCCGCCAACTGAATAAGCGGCTGCGAGAAGAGACGGAGCGCGCCAACGCGGCCAGCCAGGCTAAATCCGAGTTCCTTGCCAACATGAGCCACGAGATCCGCACGCCCATGAATGGCGTCATCGGTATGACCGGCCTGCTGCTGGATACGAACCTGACCGACGAACAGAAACGATTTGCAGAGAGTGTGCGCACCAGCGGCGAGTCTTTGCTGAGTCTGATCAACGACATTCTCGACTTTTCAAAGATCGAAGCCAGGAAACTGGAACTGGAGGCTGTGGATTTCGACCTGCAAACCCTGCTGGACAGTCTGGCCAGCGGGATTGCGCAACAGGCCTGCGCCAAAGGACTGGAGCTGATCCTGGGGTTCGATCCCGATGTGCCCACGTGGCTGCACGGCGACACCGGTCGATTGCGCCAGGTCCTCACCAACTTGCTGGGAAACGCGATCAAGTTCACGGCCAAGGGAGAAGTGGCGTTGCGGGTTTCACTGGCCGAGAAGGGACCCGATGCCTGTCTACTCTCCTTCACGGTCAGCGACACCGGCATTGGCATCCCATCCACTCATATCGAGACGATCTTCGACAAATTCAGTCAGGTTGATGCATCCACGACACGCAAGTTCGGCGGCACCGGTTTGGGGCTGGCCATCTCCAAACACTTGGCAGAGCTGATGGGAGGAACCATCTCTGTCGTCAGCCATGAGGGGAAGGGCTCGCAGTTCTGTGTCACGGTGCGCCTGGGTGTGGTAACTCAGACTGTCCGCACGCAGCCGGAGGGCCGTGCGGCGAAGCGCCTGCGCAACCTGCGTGTATTGATTGCAGACGACAATGCTACCGCCCGCGAGGTCTTGCGCGTGCAACTGGCGGCCTGTGGGATGCAGGTCACCGAAACCGACGGCGGTTCCAGTGCGCTGTTGGCGCTCTATGGGGCATTGGAAAAAGGCATTCCGTACAACATTGCAGTGATCGATATGCAGATGCCGGGTATGGACGGAGAGGCGCTCGGCCGCGCGATGCAGGCCGATGAGCGTCTCGCCGATACCCGGGTCGTCATGCTGACTACTCTCTGTTCCCGTTACGACTCCCAACGTTGCCAGCAGATCGGATTCAGCAGTTACGTCAACAAGCCGATTCGCCGCGATGAGTTGCTGCATCAACTCTGCGCCGCGCTGCCCCCGGCAGAGGGTTCCGCGCCTGACCCAGTCTCCATTTCGGCGGAACGAGAGATGGATCGCCCGCGGCCCCTGCTCTTCCCCAATGCCCGGGTCCTGGTTGCCGAGGATAATTTCACCAACCAGACGGTGGCGATCGGCATTTTGAAGAAACTCGGAGTGCACGCCGATGCCGTGGCCAATGGTGCGGAAGCGGTGAAATCGTTGGAAGCCACGCCCTACGACCTGGTGTTTATGGACATGCGGATGCCGGAGATGGACGGAGTCGAGGCCACGCGCCGCATTCGCGATCCGCAATCGGCAGTGCTGAATCACGATCTTCCCATCATCGCCATGACCGCCAATGTCCAGCAGGCGGACCGAGCTCGCTGCTTCCAGGCCGGCATGAACGGATTCGTCACCAAACCAGTCGTTCCGGCCGAGGTGCGCGCGGTATTGGAAAGATGGCTTTCGTCTGAATCCCCGCAAGGTCTCCCCGAGACCTAAGAGAAGCAAGCGGAGATCCATGGTGAGAGTCTGGACCGTGAAACTGCGCCGAAATCATCCGCGCAGTGGCGACATTAAGGAAGGCGATACGCCTTGCACAGACGAGTGGTGTGCCTAAAGCATCTTTGCTTTTCCTATAGACCTCTGTGCCCCATCCATTCCGCGTTCTTTTGCGGAATGGGTGGGAGACCAAAAACAATTCAGGTCGACACATTTTGCGAAACCGCTGTACCGTATTCCAGCAGCGTATTTTGTATCTCTCCGGGTACCAGATTCCGCGACGGTGCATGTAAGAGCACAGCCTGAAGCCGGCCGAACGAATTTGTCCCTTGACGCCGCAATTAGAGATCGTGGAGGCCGCGGGAGCCGAACTATCCATGCCATTGAAAAAGGCGAGTTGCTGATTCTGGATGGGCAGAAAGGACCAAAACGCCCGCAATGCCAAAGCGACTCTGCGTTTACTGTCCGGGGAGGCTCATGGTGGTCTGAGATGAGAGGACTCGATTTCTGTTGCGATGACGGTATTTGAAGACCCAAAGCCGATCTGCCTGGGGATCTTGTAGGAGGCCAGGGAAGACCTTGATTCCTGCAAGATCGAACACGACACCTGAGGCACTCTTCGCATTGCTACTACACTGGAACCGGCAAGAGATCTTCATTCCAATGCTCGGCGGCGATCTCCCGGCGGCGGGTTTTGTTCTTCTGGTAGTTAGCCCAGTCTGGAAAGAGCTTGTGGGGCAACTCGGGAGAGTGGCATGAGACTTTCCGGATAGCTACGAACTGAGCGAAATCACACCCTGCTGCATTGCAATTGAAACCGCTTCGGTCCGGTCGCTCGCTTCCAGTTTGCCAAATATATGAATTACATGGTTGCGAACAGTGAACTGACTAATCATCAGCACCTGGGCAATCTCTTTGTTGGTCAAGCCCTTGGCAATCATCTGCAGAACGTCTTTCTCCCGCGGACTAAGTCCGGTACGCCCTTCGCGTTCCAGGATTCGCGCCGCAATCCCTTTGGGAAAATGAAGGCGCCCACTTGCCACGGTGCGGATCGCGTCTACAATCTGAACGCGAGTCGAGTCCTTTAACAAGTATCCGCTTGCGCCCAATTTGGCGGCCCGATAGATATCCTCCTCGTAATCGAAACTGGAGAGGATGAGAACATATGGGGCTGGGTTGCACTTTTTGATGGATGGCAACACGTCGAGCCCCGACGCTTTTGGCATGCGTAGGTCCAATAGCACAACATCGACTGGGTGCTTATCGAGAAACGCCAGTGCCTCTTCTCCACCATCGACTCCACCTGCCAGTCTAAAGCCGGTTTCTTTTCTCAACAGGGTTGAAAGGCCTGCGCGCACGATCGGATGATCGTCCACGATCAGGATTCGTATCGGACTCTGATCACAAGGCTTTTCCATGAAACCTTCGCCTCCATCTTCCTATTTTCATTGTGCGCCACCACCAGGAGGAGAGCAGTGTTTGCGGCATCATGGCGCGCACTGCCACGAACGTTCCATGCCCTGGCGAGCTTCGAATACGAAGTGTCGCGTCGATGCTCTCTGCGCGGCGCTTCATGCCGCGAATGCCAAATCCAGAGCTTTCGTTCTGCGGGCAAAAGCCGTCGCCATCATCGCGGATGGTGAGCTTCACCGAAGGTCGGCCATATACCAAACGCAAATGGATTGTCCGCGGCCGGCCATGCCGCACGGCATTTGCCACCGCTTCCTGGCCAATGCGGAAAAGTGTGTCGGCGATGCGGAGAGGAACCTGCTTCTGATCGCCGCGCACGGTCAGAAGAATGGCGATCGGGCCGCCTTGGACGATGGTGCGGGCGGCGTGTTCCAGCGCCTTTGCCAAGCCCATCTGTTCCAGAATGCCGGGGCGCAATGCAGCGATGTTGCGCCGCGCCTCCATGTGTCCAAATCGAACCAGGTCGACCGTCGATTCCAGTTGCGCTCGCATGGGGTTACCCGGTTCGAATTCTTCCGAGAGGGTTTCCAGTTGGAACCCGAGCCCGGCGAAGCTCTGCGCCAGCGTATCGTGCATCTCGAGCGCCAGCCGCTCGCGCTCTTCCATCACGGCACGCAATTGCGATCGCTTGACTGAGATGTAGACCAACTGCAGGCCGAAGGAGAGCGCGATAATTGCGAGGACCAACTCGACAATATGTTCGGTATTCCACCACGGCGGAGGTTCCACCATTTGCACATCCTCCACCGATCGCATCAGCAGTGCAAAGGGCATTTCATCCCTCGCAAATTCCCGATCCGTAACGCAAATGCCGCGCAGGCGAAGGCGGCTTCCTGTCTTGAAGGTATTCAAGGACTCCGCCAGGCTCGGATATTCTGCGATTGCGACAAAGGACTGGCTGCCCTCGTCCAGCTTGAGCAGCAAGGAGCGTGCGCCGGCGCGCTGCTCGGAGACAAGCCTCCCTTCGGTCTCGATGAACTGTGCATCGAATGCCCCGGTTGCCGCCTGAGATGCGGTAACCGAGACCGGCGGCACGGAAGTATGCGACCATAGCAGCCTCACATCCGCATTGCGCAGGACGGAACTGAAGTCATGCAGTTCGGCGTCGCCGCGGGCCTCCACCGCATCGCCTATCTGGACAGGCTTGCTGGTGTGCGCCGCGTGAATTGCAACCCCGCCCGTGGAATCCTGCACGAAGAGTACGGGCGAGACCAGCGTAACCACGCCATGGACCGTCACTTGAGGAGATTGATTGGGGGGCAATAGCCGCAGATTGGCAATCGGCAACGCGTGCAGATCCGCCTGATGATCGCGCAGCTCGCGCTGGATCGGTTCGGAGTTGCGTTGGTAGGCCTTCAAATCGGTGAGCCCTGGGATGGCAGGTTGCTCATTGGGTCCGCCCGGTCGCTGATCGCCAATCATGGCGCGCAGGTCCTTCTCCGTGGCTGCCCGCAACTCGACGTTGCGCCACAACGCACCGGTCGAATAGGATTGCAGCCCGAACCGGCCCTGGCGAATGCACATCGGATCCTCGACCGAGGCAATAGTGGATTCGCCCTTCTCGGTCGTGGCGCTGGCGGCGAGGATACACTCGTAGGCAACGACCTTAAGGTGATACCAAGTTCTCTTGTAGACGCCCGGACGAACAGGATTCGCAAGAAACTCATGCCATCCGTAGTCGGCCCGGCCGATGATCAGCGTGTCGTCCAGATCGCGCAGGCCGGCAAAGTACCCATGATAGGAATCGACGCCTACTTCTTCGTCGGTGGAGCGAAGAACAAAGCCGGCATCGCCCGTTTCGGCGAGCAACTGAACGTCGGCTTCCACCATATAGTTATGCCAGTCGGTGTTGCCGTTCATCAACTTTGCGCCGCGGTCGTCGGCGATATTTTGCATCACCCCATCCACGGCCTGCCAGGTGCCGCCGAATGCCTGCCAGCCGGCCTGTCGCGGCTGTCCGTCAGGTTTGCGGCCGAAATCGGCATGGAAGTAGGGTTTCCTGCTCTCCCATTTGACATAGAAGAACCTGGCTGCGGACCCAGCGGCCAGCAGAGCCGCTAGTGCAATCCCTGCCCACACGGTCCATTTCGCTCGATGCTTGAGCATCAATACCGTACCTCAATCACTTGAACCATTCCAGGTCGAGAGTCTCTCTTACAGCATTCGAGTCGATCGTCTCGCGGGTAACCAGTTGCGGTTGTACAACGACGTACTGACCTCTCGCCGAGCCCTCGATCTCCTCGGCCATCAGCTTCATGGCAGCGCTGCCCATCCGGTAGGTGTTCAGGATGACGACCGAATCGATTTCGCCGCTGCGGATAGGCGCCAGCAGCGTCTGGTCGAAACCAATCAATGGCGTGGATCGAGTCCGGTTGAATTCAATCAACGCGTAGAAAGCGCCACGGGTCGAGGCTTCAGTCAAGGCAAATATTGCGTCGACATGCTCTCCTTCGACAAGCAGCTTCTCGGCTACCTGCTGCTCCTGGGATACAGTGGGCTGCGCCAGGCTGCGAAACACAACGCGAATCTGGGGGAACTCCTCGGCGAGAGTGGTTTCCAGGCTGCGCGCCCGCTCGGCGGTGCTGGTGAGTTGATTGCCGATGCCCAGGATGGCGACCGAGCCGTGCCCCTTCAGCGCCGATCCCATCCGCCGCGCCGCAATTTGTCCGCCGCTGTGCTCGTCGTTCAGCACATAGGAGAGATTCTTTCCTGTGGGCAACCCCAGGTCCGTTCCAACCACAACCATGGGGGTGCCCGCGGCGAGCGCCCTGGATACGGATGTGCGCAAGGGCAATGCCTCAACCGGGGAAACGATGACGCCTTTCACTCCGGAACGAAGCGCGCGGGACAGAATTTCGATCTGCCCCTGAACATCGTCGTCGCGCATTGGAGCGTTCCAGTACACGTTTAGTCCATATGGGGATGCAGCTCTCTCCACACCGGTGTGCTCCGCCTCCCAAAGCCAGGTTCCGCATGTGCGGGGAATCACGGCCACCGTTGGCGGTGTCCTGCGGCAGCCTGCAAATAGGGTCGCCGCCGCGCAAAACGCGAGGGTGAGACCGGACCGAGCCACCCGATTCGTGGTGCGGGAGGTCCGGATTAATAGAAATAGTTTCATGCAGTTGCTGATCTCCGCTACCGGTTCACGCCATGTCGAGTATTAGTCTCTATGCCGGAATCTTGACCATGGTACATGTGTATCATGTTCGTCGCGGTACACCCTCCGCTACTATTGGCGTGCCTTTGAAGACGGTTCCAACGCATGCCAGAACGCGGCGGGAGTGAGCGCGGCGAAAGGGGAAGGACCGGCTTTTAAGGCAGAATCGCGGCCGGGTGGGTAAACGATTGCTGGCGCCGCAGGTCACCTAAGAGGCACCTACGCACACCTCACCGTGTCGTCCGTGTGCCCCAAGTCTGCCATTACTAGGAGGAAACAGTGAGCAAGCTGTTCAGATTCAACATCTCGGCGCTGCGCCGGATGTCATGCGAGATTGGCCCGAGAGGAATACGGCTGGCGCTTTGCGGCTTGATGTGCGCCGCATTGGCTTTCATGGCTCTCCCGTCATTTGCACAGTACAGCGCCAACATTCAGGGAACAGTCCTGGATCCTGCGGGTGCTGCCGTCAATGGCGCTCAGTTGCATCTCATCAACTCAAAGACCGGCCAGAGTCTGAGCGCCGTCTCCAGCGCCACCGGAGGCTATCGCTTTCTCAGCCTCGCGCCAGGTGACTATCAGCTCGAGGCGCAAGCCGCAGGCTTTTCAAAGACCACTGTGGCTCTGACTCTCACAACCGACCAGACATTGGCAATTCCGGTCACGCTCTCCGTTGCCTCGGCGAATGTCACCGTTGCGGTCACCGGCGAACCGCCCGTTCTAGACACCGCCGAAACCCGCAACGAGATGACGCTGGAACAGCATGCGGTTGACAGCATGCCTCTTGCGGCCCGCGACTTAACCACTCTCATTACCATGGCGCCGGGCGTGACTGGCCTCGGCCTCGTGACCGGCGGCACTCCCGGATCTTCCAACGATAACTTCTCCACCGAGCAACAGACAGACTCCAGCGCGAATGGCCAGGGTGCAATGGGCAATATGTTCATTGTGGATGGCTTGGACATTACTAGCGCCATCCGCCCCGGCGTGCTCAACTTGCAGCCCAATCCGGATTCCGTCCAGGAAGTCAGCATTCAGGTCAACACCTACACGGTCGATTACGGACGGGCCAGCTCCATGCAGATGGTGATCACCACCAAGGGCGGCGGCGACAAATTCCATGGCAGCGTTAGCGACTACTTCAACAACCAGTCTCTGTGGACGAGCAGCGACTTTACCAAGCAATCGGACTTTGCCAAGTATCACTCCAACAACCTGTCGGGAACCGTTGGCGGGCCTGTTTGGCCGCTGAAGCAGACCTTCTTCTTCGCTTCAATCGAGCCGCTACGATCGGTAGCAGCTTCAAGCGGCACTGTTTCCTTTGAGGATCCAGCGGTTGTTGCCTGGGCCAAGACTGCGTATCCGAGTACGGTTGGAACGCAGATTCTCACATCCTATCCGGTTAAAGTTACCAGCTCCAGCCCTTCGCTGACCATGACCCAGGCGGGAATGGGCGCTTATTGCGGCGGAGCGGGACAGTTGGCCTGCAACGCAACTGCCGTAGACCTTGGAAATTGGGCTAGCTCAAGTCCTCGCAACGGAACGCAGTGGAACTTGCGCCTCGACAAGAATTTCGCCAATGACCGTCTCTATGGAGACATCTACAAAGGGAATCTCCTCGCTGGCACTCCTGAAGCTCGGCAGGCGTTTAGCTGGGTCGCGAATACCTGGACCCTGGCGTGGCAGGGCAACGAAACCCACACTTTCTCCACCAATACCATCAACCAAGCAAGTGTTGCTGGCATGCGCGTAGAGGGAATTCAGGAGTCGGGCGGCGAGTTCAAGGTCCCCTCGATTAACGTCGGATCCTTGACCGGAACCGGTGGCAACGGTGCATTCGGCGATGGTTTCGCGCAGGGCGATTTCATCCAGCACAACTATCACTGGCGCGACGTGCTCACCCACATCAAGGGCGACCACACCATGCAGTTGGGCTATGAAGGCTGGACGGGCGACGACGTCGAAGAATTCCAGGGACCCCATGACCAACCTTCCTTCTACTTCAACAACCTTGGCGACATGATTGCCACAGACACCACCAACCCCAAAGCTGTGCAGCCCTATTCCGAGGGTGGCGTGGCCTACAATCCCCTGACTGGCGCGCACCAGGAGTGGGATTGGAATGCCGCCAGCATCACCGGTGGATTCTTCTTCGAGGACTCCTGGAAGGTGCGCCGGAACCTCACCATCAATTACGGCGTCCGTTGGGACGACATGGGCAACCCCTACTCTCGCTCGCCCGAGACCGTCTTTGGAAACTTCTACATGGGCCCTGGCCAGTCAGCGACACAGCAGGTCGCCAGCGGCTTCGTTCTGCAAAAGGAACATGCGCTTAACCGCGCAATCACCGACATTCTCAGCCCGCGTGGTGGCGTTGCTTGGGACGTCTTTGGAAATAGCAAGTGGGTCATCCACGGCGGCGCCGGCGTCTATCACAACTGGCCCACACCGGCGAATGTCCAGGAAGAGATGCGCGGCAACCCGCCGGGAGGCATCTATCCGAACTTCTATGGCTCCGACCCCAACCTGGCACACCGGCCGATCTTCGGTTTGGGCACGGAAGAAAAGCCGCCCTTCGGCTTTACGTATCCCACGCTGTCGGCCCTCGCGCTCAACGGCCAAGGCGGATTCACCACTTTGGTCGTTCCAATCAACGGCGTCAACCCCAACTTGCAAACCCCGGTCACTTACATCGAGTCTGCGAAAGTGGAGCACCCGCTCACGCACTCCTTCGTGGCCAGCGTAGGTTACTCCGGAGCGATCTCGCACAAATTGCTATCCGGTGGCGGAAATCCTGGCAACGTAAGCTACGGCGTGGATATCAACGCCCGGCCGAACGATCCGGGTGTTCTTGCCGGCACAACTCCTGTTCGGTACAACGCGAGCTTTGGAAACATCGGCTACACCGATAACACCGCCCACTCCGTGTTCAACGAATTTGTCGCCGATGTGCACGGGCGCTTTGCCGGCACAGGATTTGTCGATGTCTCGTACACTCGCTCGTCATCCAAGGACAACTCTCAGGTCTATCCGGAGAATTCCAATCCGCAGCAGTATTTCGGCCCGTCCAATTGGGATGCTCCCAATCGCCTCTCCTCCACCTTTAGCTACGATGTCCGGGGCTTTAACAGCGGTAAGGGATTGGTGGGACGCGCAACCGGGGGCTGGGGCGTGAGCGGTACCGTGATCGGACAATCCGGATACCCCTTCACTGTGAGTACCGGCAATTCTTTCAATGTTGCCGGTTACATCAGCACACCCACTTCCCCAGCAGTTTGCGGTGCTGGCCTAACTGCGGAAGCACCATGCGGCGACTACAACGCCGATGGCGACAACAACGACTATCCCAACGTGGCGTCGTACACCCAATTGAAAGGCAGAAAGAACTTCCTGCCTTTGAACCGTGGCGGCACCGGTGGCATCTTTCCCAATGGGGCCACTCAGTTTACGCAGCCAACCGTGGGGACTGAGGGCAACGAAAAAGAAAACCTGTTCCGCAGCTATGGATTCTTCGAGACGAATGCTTCCTTGCACAAACTCACGACGATCCACGAAAAGATCGCGGCGGAATTCCGCGTTGAGATCTTCAACGTATTCAACCATCCGAATCTCAATGCTCCCGATACCGGAGTCACCGATGGCGCAGCCTTCGGCGTTTCCGGCAGCCAACACGAGCAACGCTGGATTCAACTCGGCGCGAACATCAAGTTCTAAAAGCCGACAGAATCCTATCGCAACTCAATGCTTTCTTGTCAACGCTGGAGCGGCCAATTTCACAGGCCGCTCCAGCGTCTCTTGTTCCCAATCGGTGGGGCAGCATTCCAGCGAACTACCCCGCCAATTCTTATCGCGATGACGAAACAGCTATGAAGCATTTCCGATGAAGGAACACATGAAGTCCTACACACGCAGAACATTTCTTGCCGCCGGCGCCGCTACGGCGGGCGTAGTCGCTCTTGCCTCCAAGTCCAGCGGAGTCCTGGCTTCAACGGCGGGCGTCGACCTTGCGCCCTCTGTCGCCGTTACTCCAGCCATTCGCACCTTCAACTACAACCAGGTCGAGTTGCTGGAAGGTCCCATGCGCCAACAGTTCGACACCAACCACGCATTCTTTCTTCATCTTGACGAAGACCGTCTTCTTAAACCCTTCCGGCAGAGCGCCGGGCTGAACGCGCCTGGCGACGATATGGGGGGCTGGTACGACATCGATCCCGAATTCCACGGCCCGCCGGATCTTCACGGCTTTATTCCCGGTCATAGCTTTGGTCAGTATCTTTCCGGTCTGGCGCGCGCCTATGCGGTAACCGGCTCGAAACCTACTCAGGAAAAGGTTCAGAGGCTTGTCAAGCAATTCGCTCCGACCGTATCCTCAGATTTCTACAACGACTACCATCTGCCGGCCTATACCTACGACAAGACCAGCTGTGGGTTGATCGATGCGTACCGCTTTGCCGGCGACGAGAATGCTCTGCGCGTTCATGCCGCGGCCACCGAGGCCGTCGTTCCGCACCTTCCTGCAAAGGCGCTTTCCCGCAAGGAGCAATACGCGCTCCCGCACAAGGACGAGGCCTACTGCTGGGATGAGACTTACACCTTGCCGGAGAATCTATTCCTCGCATACCGTCTCGGCGGTAACCCTCGCTACCGCGAACTTGCCATCCGTTTCATTGAAGACGATCTCTACTTCGATCCTCTTTCTCGCGGCGAAAACGTCTTGCCTGGCGAACACGCATACAGCCATGTAAACGCCTTCAGTTCCGCCATGCAAGCGTATCTCGTGCTCGGTAACCGGAAGCATCTTCGCGCGGCGATGAACGGCTTCGATTTTCTGCGTTCGACGCAGAGTTTCGTTACCGGAGGGTGGGGCCCGGATGAATTGTTCAGTGTTCCGGGAAGCGGCGAGATTGGCGCCAGTCTGACCCACACTCATTCCAGCTTCGAGACTCCATGCGGCGCGTACGGGCATTTCAAGATCGCTCGCTATTTGCTTGCAGTCACTGGCGACAGCCGCTATGGCGACAGCATGGAGAGCGTGCTCTACAACACCATCCTGGGCGCCAAGCCGCTCAAGGAGGACGGCACCAGCTTCTACTATTCCGACTACAATATGCATGCCAGCAAGACCTACCATCCCGACAAATGGCCTTGCTGCTCGGGAACGTTTCCGCAGATTACCGCGGACTACGGCATCAGCTCCTATCTTCAGGATGCTCAGGGAATCTACGTCAACCTCTACGTTCCGTCGCGGCTCACCTGGCGGCAGCATGGCGCCAATCTCACATTGACTCAGCGCACCGAATATCCGCACGCCGCGCACACTGAGTTCGAGCTCAAGTCGGACCGCGACATGGCATTTGCTCTGCGTTTGCGCATCCCCGCATGGGCAGGCGCCAAGACAGCCTTAACCATCAACGGCAAGCGCTCGACCGCCGACTTGACTCCGGGACGCTTTGCAACCGTAACCAGAACATGGAAAAACGGCGATCGCATTGCGCTGGAATTCGACATCCCGCTCGAACTGCAACAGGTCGACCCCCAACACCCCAACCTTGTAGCGCTGCAACACGGTTCTCTGGCTCTGTTCGCGGTGAATCCGCCGGCGGCGACTGTGCACCGCGGCAACCTGTTGAGCGCCCGCCAACTATCCTCCGGCTCGCTCGACTGGGAAGCCACAATCGAGGCCGGAAAGCTGGTCTTTAGGCCCTTTCAGGCGATTGGAGAGGAGCAATACCGGCTCTACCACGAAGTGATAGCCTGAATTCAAAGCTGAAGCGGCATCACAGAAACGATGGAAGCAGGAGGCAACAGTTTATGCGTAGTATTTGCAGGCAAGCCACAATTCTCATCGTTGCGGCTTGCCTCATTGAGTTGCTGCCTCCCTCCGCGTTCGCCCAGGCTGCATCTGTGTCGACTGCGGCCATCGTCGAGGCCCTGAGGATTGGCAAGAACGCGGACGCGCTCCGCATCTGCGGCGAGATGCTGCGTGCCAATCCGCAATCCTACAAGGTGTGGACACTGCGCGCGGTTGCCCTGGAGCAATCGGGGAAACCAGAAGAGGCGCTCGCGGCCTATCGTCATGCACTCAAACTCTCGCCGGATTATCTGCCCGCGCTCGAAGGGGCCGCGCAACTCCAATACAAAGCGAATTCCGCTCAGGCCCTGCCGCTGCTGCGCCACATCGTCGTGCTTCAGCCGTCGAACTCCACCGCACATGCCATGCTGGGGGTTATCGAGTTTCGCCAATTGTCCTTTGCCCCTGCCGCAAACGATTTCGAGGCCGCCGAAAGTGTGCTTGGTTCCCAGCCTGCGGCGCTGATGGCGTACGGCATTTGCCTGGCACATCTCAACCGCGTTCCCGAGGCCGTCGCGCGCTTTCAGCAGATTCTCGTGCTGCGTCCGTCGGATGCCGCCGCGCGATTGGACCTCGCGCTGATCCAGTGGCATGCGGGCGCAGGCGCCGATGCGTTGGCCACGCTTCAGCCCGCACTGGAATCGGAGGCGAGGGATTCTCGTGTGCTGCGGCTTGCCGCAGCGATTCACGAGGCAAACAATGAAACTCCGCAGGCGATCGAACTTTTGCGTTCGGCCATCGCCGCGAATCCTGACGACGCGGACAACTATGTCGAATTCGCCACTCTGTCTTTTGCGCATGGCTCCTATGCTGTCGGCATCGATATCGTGAATCTCGGCTTGACCAGGCTTCCGAACGCCGCCACCCTTTACATGGCGCGCGGGGTTCTCTACGGACAGAATGGGGATTTCGATAAGGCGATGGCCGATTTCGAGCACGCGCACGCGCTCGATCCAACCTCTTCGATGGCCGCGTCCGCCGAGGGGATTGCGCAGTCTCAGCGCCACAATCACGAGGAGGCACTGGAGAATTTTCGCCGTCAAGTCCGCGAGCATCCCAAGGATGCATTCGCGTTCTATCTGCTCGCGGAGGCGCTGTCCTGGTCTCCTCCGGATGCAAAACAGGAGGGCACCAGAGACAGCTTGAACGAAGCCATTTCCGCGGCGACCAAGTCGACCGAACTCGATCCTCACCTGGCGCAGGCTTATGACCTTCTCGGATCGCTCTACTTGCAAGCCGATCAGCCGGAGCGCGCCGTCAAGGCCTGCCGCACCGTGCTTGCTATTGCGCCCAAAGACCAGCAGGCGGTGTACACGCTCATTTTGGCGCTGCGAAAGACTGGTGCACGAGAAGAACTCAAGGGACTGGTGAAGACTCTCACCGATCTTCGCAAAGCAGAGCAGACCGAAAACAGCGTGAAGAATCGTTACGGGCAACTGGTAGAAGGCCCCTGAGGCTGATCTTCGCCACCCTTCCGCGGTTGCGCTCGGGTTTGGTAAGCGCTCGGCAGCGGATTCAGTATTCTGGTTGAAGCAACGCTGGCAGGAATCTCATGGCGTGTTCGAGGTGACCAGCTGAGTTTGAGGGAGTCATGATGCTGATTCAAGCTCGGGGGCTAGGCATATCGATCGTGGCCGCGGGCATTGGCGCTGTTGTGTTGTGGGTTGCCCTGCATCGAAGCTCAAGCGCGGCAGGCCTGGTGTTTGCACAATCGTCTGCAAGCTCGGCCGCGAGGAGTTCCTCCGGGTCCTCCGGCGAAGGCAGCCCAAAGATGTCGCCAATCACGGTCGACTATCCCGAGGAAGGATCGATCTTTCCGCCGGAGATCACCCCGCCTACGTTTCTCTGGCGCGATGCTTCGAGAGACGTCTCTCTTTGGACAATCGATGTGGCTTTCAGCGACGGTTCGGCCGGGATTCATGCGAAATCAACAGGCGAACAACTACGCATCGGTGACATCGATGCCCGGTGTGTTTCAGCGAGTAACGAACTGCCCAAGCTGACGCGCCAACAAGCCTCGGCGCACACCTGGATACCGGATGCGGCCACCTGGGAGGCTATCAAGCTGCACTCCAGGGCCCACCCTGCCGTCATCACGATCGTTGGATTTCAATTCGGCCATCCGAACCAACCCGTTTCACGCGGTACGGTGACGATCGAGACTTCTAAGGACTTAGTGGGCGCGCCGATCTTCTACCGAGACGTGCCTCTCATTCCCTCGAAAACGCAGAAGGGCGTGATTCAGCCGCTGGCCAAACAAGATCTGCCGCTGCTTGCCTGGCGCCTGCGCAATATCGCCGAGCCGCGCAGCAGGCTCTTGCTGACCGGCTTGCATACCTGCGCCAACTGCCACTCGTTCTCCGCGGACGGCAAGACTTTCGGAATGGATCTCGATGGCCCTTCCAATGACAAGGGCCTCTATGCGCTGACATCCGTCAAGCCTGAGACCTCGATTCGTAATCAGGATGTGATCTCCTGGAGTTCCATCAAGGACAAGACGGCTTCGCCTTCGCGCATCGGTTTCATGTCCCAGGTTTCGCCCGACGGAAAGTACGTCTTGACGATGTTGCGGGGCCTCAAGGCGGAACTTGCAAATGGCTACTTCGTCGTGAATTTCACCGACTACCGCTTCCTGCAAGTCTTCTATCCAACGCGCGGAATCCTCGCCTGGTACAACCGCGCCACGGGCCAGAAGCAGCCCTTGCCCGGAGCGGACGATCCACGCTACGTGCATACCAACGCAGTATGGAGTCCCGATGGGAAATTCGTGGTCTTTGCCAGAGCCGCTGCCAGAGAGCCGATCTCTTCAGAACAAAAACTCCCCGAATACGCCAACTCGCCAGATGAAACTCAAATCCAGTACGACCTCTATCGGATTCCCTTTAACGATGGCCAAGGCGGCGAGGCAGTACCGATCGAAGGCGCATCTCACAACGGCATGAGCAATAGCTTCCCCAAGGTCTCCCCCGACGGCCGCTGGATTGTTTTTGTGAAGAGCCGGAATGCCCAGCTCATGCGGCCTGACAGCGAACTCTACATCGTCCCCGTTGAGGGCGGCGCGGCAAGGCGGCTGCGCTGCAATACGCCGCTGATGAACTCCTGGCACAGCTTTTCTCCCAACGGCCACTGGCTGGTCTTTTCGTCGAAGAGCCGCACTCCCTACACACAGATGTTTCTGACCCACATCGATGCTGAGGGTAACTCCAGCCCGGCAATCCTGATCGACAACTCAACCGCGGCCAATCGTGCGGTCAACATTCCGGAGTTTGTGAACATTCCTCCTGACGGAATGATGAAGATCGATGTGCCCGCGGCCGAGTCTTACCGCTTGGCCGACTCTGCCACGGAACTCACTGCCAAAGGGCAGACGGACGCGGCAATCGCGGAATGGAAGAAAGTCCTCCAACTGGATCCTGTAAATTCCAAAGCCTATATGTATATTGGGGGAATGCTGTTATGGCAGGGAAAGACGGGTGAAGCGGCGAATTACCTGCGCCAGGGGCGCGAACTCGATCCCGGCGCTGCCCAGGCGGAGATCGATCTGGGCATTGAACTTAATTATCGGGAGCAATTCAACGCAGCAATCGAGAGCTCCGACTGCCAGGCGGCCGTTACCTACGGCAAGGAGATTCTCGCCGTCGTGCCCGACGACACCGAGGTCAGCAATGCGCTTGCTCGCTGCGGGTCGAAAAGGGAATAGGGCATCTTCAGGCAGGTAGGAATTCTCAAAGAAGCGGGAGCTGGCGAATTCCTTTGCGCTTGCCTTGCCTACTCGCCGTTGCAAATCACCCTCAACTGCGCGGATCCAAGCGGCTCTGCTTCCATACTTGAGCATTAAGGTGGTCGAAGCCACACTCACTGAGGAGCCTCTCTTTGACTTGCCGCTTGAATTCTCCGCCGGCTTCAAACCAAGGCCATCGCTTCCCGGTCCTCATTCTCTGCGCTGACCGTAACTCCCGGTGCTGGCCGCAAAATCAACGAGGGCTTTAGCCCCTGAGAGAATGCCCCATCAGCGCGAGCACTTGCTGAGAGGTCCCACAAGGAACCTCCGAATAGGTGGCCGCTTTGAAGGGCACGACCTTCGCCGTGGAGTAAGTAGCACCAAATGGAGGCGGGCCTTAGCCTCTCGAAGAACGCGATTCGGGAATCGGCACTTGTGGCGAGGTCCCCTAAGTCGCAATCCCCCGGCTCATAACTCCGGGGAAGTCCCTTGATCAGCTATATCCACACCTTGGATTGAACGCCCGCAGCGCGCCGATTCGCTTTTCTGTCAGGTTGCGCCCCTTTCGCGCCTTTGGTTCTGTCTGCTCCTGCTACAGTTGTATTTCCAGCGTTGACCGTTGCCCCCGGCGCGAAATCGATGCCTTCGTATCCGGGGTATTCCGGCGGAGGCCCCACCCGATTCATGCGCGCGTAGTTTGGTATGGCCAGCATCGCCGAACCATCCTTCCACTTGCCGGTGATGGCCATGACGCCGCCAAGCAGATCAGGCTTCCATTCGACAGAAAGAGGATCGCTGCCGAGTTTCTGATCGATGTTTTGATTGTCGGCCGTCTCGACGTTGTACACAAGCGGACCGTACTTCAACGCCTCCGACCCAACATCGGCCTTGATGCGGCGGTCTGCCACCACGCGCTGTGGTTCCATCGGTAACTCCAGTTCAATTCGGTCGCCGGCTTTCCACTCGCGCGTCACAACCGCGTATCCTTTTTGCATGTCGGGCGCGATGGTCTTGCCGTTGACGGCAAGGCGCTTCAATCCGCGCACGGACGGCGATTCGGCATAGAGCTTGCTGGTCGCCCGGTTCGGAATACGAACATACACCGTGAACGTCCGCGCTTGTTCCGGATTCACGGTGATCGCAATCGAGCCGCTCCACGGGTAGTTGGTCTTCTGCGCCATCTCAACGTTCGTTCCGGCAACCTCTCCAACCTGAATACGGCTGCCCACAAACAAATTGACGTACACGGCCGCCTTGCTCTTTACATAGGTCCATGTCGGCAGCATGAGCAGCGTGCGTGGAATGTTCCCCACGCAACAGGGGCAGTTATGCCATAGCGCGCGTTGCGTATCGATCAGCGGATTGGTATAGCAGTAGCTCTTGCCGTCGAGAGCCACGCTGCCGAACAGCGCGTTATACATCGTCTGTTCATACAGATCGGCATACTTCGCATCGTGGTATGCGATGTTCAATTTGTACTGGAAGAAGATCAGTCCGCAGCTGGAACAGGATTCGCAGTAAGCGTTATTGCGCAGCGAATAGTTTGGCCCAAATCCCTCGGCGGTGTCGCCGCTGCCGATGCCGCCGGTCAGGTAGTACTTCTTGTTGACCATGTTGTCCCAGAGCGACATCACCGCGCCCTGGTAATCGTGGTCTCCAGTTTCCGCGGCGATGTCCGCCATCCCCGAGTAAAAGTAGGTTGCGCGTACCGCATGGCCAACTGCTTCGTACTGCTTGCCGGGTGGCAGGTGGCTTTGGTCGTATTCCGAGCCGCCCTCGCGGGAATCGAGAAGGAACTTGGCCAGCGCGATGTAAGCATCGCCGCGGCGATTGCCTTCCTGATCGTTGACGAAGCGGCCAAAGCGAACCAATGCCTGCTCCATCTCTTGGTGGCCGTCGTACCAGCGCTTCTTGCCTGGTCCGATGTTGGCAACCCAGCAGTCCGCCAGCCTCTTTGCGGCGTTGTAGAGTCGAAGATCCTTGCCGTCTGTCAGCGTGTAGTGGTTGATTGCCGACTCGATGAAATACCCGGCAACATAGCCTTCATGGTTGCCGCGATGATCGGGAGACCAGCGTTCCGGCCAGTCCTTGCGATCCGCAAGCGTATAGGCCGTTTGCAGATAACCGTCCTGCATCTGCGCATCGAGGATAAGAGGAATCCATCTGTCGAGAGTCGCGCGCATTGTCTTCTGCGCGTCCATCATCTCCGCATCGCCCTGGGGATCGACCATCAGCGCAATGCACATCGACTCTACCGTCTGGTGAACCCAGGCGTTGGAAAAGACGAACCCCTTATGCGGCGCATGGCCTTCGCCGCGATTCGCTTTGCCTGCCTCAATGAAGTTGTCGATGCCGCCATCGCCGCCATGAACGGGAATATCCGTGCGCTCGCAGTTTCTGATGCAATGCGGAATCCAATTCACGATGAGCGATTTGGCGCGCGCGTTCCAGAGAGGGCTGTCGATCGCGTACTTCCTGGTGTACACCACTTCCAGACGGTCCTTTGGAGGCGCGGCCTCTGCATGCACCGAGAGCGATGAGCTCTCGGTGCCGTCGATGCCCGAACCTGTCAGCGCAAGAACATAGTCCCCCGGCGCAGAGAAGGTGGCTGTGGTTACCGGCGCATCTTCATCCGCAAAGCGGACCGCGCCAGGGCCGGAAACCTTGGACCAGCGCACCGCGTTTCCTTTGCGATCTTGCAGCCAGACGCCATTGCCGGAAAGATAGGTCTGTCCGCCAATGACCACCGAACGGTCCACACCCGCGTGAACGATTGGAGGCAACGAGGGCACCGCTCCTGCGTTGTAGACCTTCCACTCGAGAAAGCCAATTGCATGTTCGCCTTCAGGGATCAATTCCAGGCGCAGGATATTGGTTCGGACCTCTTTGAATGTGGTGGTGTTGAATGTGTCATGCGCGGTTCCCAGTCCTCGGGCCCCTGAAACCTCGGCAAAGTCCTTCCCCGTCCAATACAGAATGCGATAGGACGCCGGAGCGGACATCCTGCCTCTATCGGCGCCGGCAAAGCCCTTCGGCCGGGGACGGTCAATCGCCCAATAGATATCGATCTTGTCGAGATCGACTGGCTTGCTCCATTCGTATTGAACCCACTGCAAACTTTCCGCCGTGCCGGACTCGCTCGGTGTCGAGTAGAACGCATCGCGAGAAACCGAGTAGAAGCCAGCCGCTCGGTCTTGCGAGTCTGCAGGAACAACCCCGTCATTCAGCGCGGAGATACGGCTGTAGCTGGTGCCGCAGTTGCTGGAAGCAACCGCCACTTTGGCCAGATTCAGCTCGGCCGGGCCGGACTGCGGAAATGCCCAGGGGCTCTCAATGCCAGCAAGGACGGCTGCTCCCGCAAGGCCTGTCAGAAATCCGCGCCGGTCGAAGGTCATGCCTGGCCCGGTGTTCTCTGTCTGCACTGTGCTGGTTTTGTGGCTCTTCGCGCTTTTGTTTCCGCTCATCTGATAACCCCTTATTGGTCTCGATATTCCGTCCAGTTGTTTGATGCTGCCTCAGCGTCTTCCATCGGCTCACGCATTTCTTATTGCAACAATCCGTTGGTCACCATGGACCAAGTCGACTCGGCCGCTCAAATTGAAGCGGTGCACCGGCCACTCACCGCATCGCATCGAAAAGCCGCACTGTTCGGGCCTTTCCCCAATCAATGGAAATCGACAACATAGCCAGAGGCAGATAGGCCCGGCAAGTCGACCTCTATACCCCGCACCTCGCTGAGCGATCTGCGGCTCCGGCAATCATTTGCTTGTCTGCCGCAGGATCCTCTGATAAGGCGATCCCCCTAACATACGACGCGCTCACTCCACCCAATTCAGGCACTTTGCTGAATGCGCTTCAAGAGTATGCCAATATTAGCGGAGAGCATCCTCGAGTGCACATAGTACATGTGTACGATGCCTGCGAATTCAGCTGCACAACGGAGGATATCGCACCAGAATCTGTAAGCCGGGCTGCAGTTCATCTTGCATCGATTGGGAAAACCAGAATTCGATTTCATCAAAGTCACGGGCCGCAGAAGTGTCCTCGCGAAACGCTGTGCGAGCAATACAAGAGGTCTGGAACCAAAGCGAAAAACGGCCGCAGCGCTTGGAGGTCAGTCAGAGTCAGGACCCAGATAGATTCAGGCTGATGGGAGGGACAGGCATTGGTCATTGGATCAGCGTCGAGGCGCAGTTGTCCCGGATGCGTGCGAGCTATTTCTAAGTGTCTAGAGAATTCGCCCAGCGTTAAGATCTGCTTCAAGTTGAGGTGTCTGTATTCCGCGGACCCGAAGAGGATCTTCCCGGCAGGCTGAATTCGCACAAGACGCTGGTCGTGGCCGCAGTACAGGTAGATGGTCGTGGCATTGGCCGAATTCGCATGCGCCAGATTCCCGATGCCTCACCAGCTAGCCTAATCTTCTTTATCGAAGACTTCTTGGCTCCAGACAGTGTGGTTCATACCGATGGTTGACTGGGGTATTTGCCCCTGAAGGGCAAAAGATTCCTACACTAGATCAATTGTCTTAAAAGGAAACCGGACGCCGCCTCGGAGTTGTTGCCGCGGGTTCACCTGGCAATCTCTGTGCAGAAGCGATGGCTGATGGGACCTCATCGGGGTGCGGTGAGCCGTAGGCATCTGGACTACGATCGGGATGAGTGTACTCCGCATCGACCGGTGCAGAGCGCGCGGCCGGAAAGAGCTATTCTTTCGCATGGAGCAACATGCCGTGGCCGTTGAACCGGTGACCTGCAACCAAATCGTTCATCCGGATACCGATGAACCAACCGGAAAAACACAACCCCCTGGGGTCTGATGAGTAAAGAGGACACCCATCTCGTACGATTCAAAAATGGCTTCTATAAACTATTGATAAATAGGCTCTGCGCAGGAATCTGTAAGGGGTCCAGATCTGATGGGCATTTTGGATTCCTGCGTTTTTGTCTACACTGGTTGGCATGAGGGAGAGCGACTGGACCCGTGTATTGGGCTGGCCTGGGTATAAGGTTTACCGCCACGAGATCGATGAGCAAGCCAAGACGCTGAAGCTGTGGGTACGGCGCAAGCGGGGGCATCGGCAATTGGTGTGCTCTGGATGTGGGCGATTGGTGGGCGTCGTAGCCCAGACGTATGAGCGGGAGGTGCGCGATCTCCCCTGTTTCGAGTACGTAACCACAGTGGTGATCGAACTCTATCGGGTTCGTTGCCCGGACTGCGGCGTCAAGGCAGAGAAGGTTCCGCTACTACCCGGCAAAGCGCCCTTCAGCAAGCGATTCGAGGATGCCGTGGGCCAGGCCTGTGAGAGCTCTGCGGCCAGTCGCGTAGCGCGGCAGTTTGGGCTGCGGCGAGTACGGTGCGTGCCATCGATCAGCGGTATCTTTCGCGCTGGGCTGAGACGCGGCGCAAGCCGGCATTGCGGCAGATGGGCGTCGACGAGATATTTGTTGGCAAGAAGCAGAAGTTCATCACCGTGGTGAGCAACCTTGAAACAGCCGAGCCGCTATGGTTTGGAGCGGAGCGGAAGAAAGAGACGCTCGACGAGTTTTTCGCCAAGCAGCTGAGCCCCTTTCAGCGCGGCGCGGTGCGGGCCGCCTGCGTGGATATGTGGGAACCGTTCCGCCAGAGCATCGCTCAGTGGTTGCCCAAGTGCAGAATCATCTATGACAAGTTTCACATCATGAAGCACGCCGGAGCGGCCGTGGACGAGGTGCGCCGAGCCGAGTTCTTTCGCAAAGGCGGACCGGCACGGGAGTTGGTGAAGGGTAAGCGCTGGCTGCTGCTGACGCGCTGGGTGCATCTGAGCACGCACAAGAAGCGGCAACTGAACACCCTGTTTGCGCTGAACCGAAAGCTGATGAAGGCCTACCTGCTGAAAGAGAGCCTGGACCGGCTGTGGAGCTATCGTTACGAGGGTGCGATGCTGCGCTACCTGAAGAGCTGGATCGATCAACTGCGCTGGCAGCGGCTCAAACCGATGGAGAAGCTGGCCGACATGCTGCTGACACACCTGGAGGGCATACTGAACTACTGCCGGACCAAGGTCCCCCTGGGAGTCGTCGAGGCGGTGAACGGCAACATCAAAGCCTTGCTGCGCCGCGGACGCGGCTACCGCAACCTCAACTACCTGCTGCTGAAAGCGCAGCGGCTGGCCGCCACAAGAACCCAACTCGTCGCTCTCAAGAAAGCCGCGTAAAACAAATGCTCTTACAGATTCTCGTCAAGAGCCGATAAATAATGGTGGAGGCGGCGGGAGTCGGATTCAACAAGGGTATTGATTCTAAACAAGTTGTTGATTTTAAACGACGCTAGATTGGGCAGAATACGCAGGAATCGGCGTTTTTACACACACATATCACACACAAGGAATTTTCTGGGCGCTGAACTCGATCAAAGAAATTTGTGAAGCCTTGGCCAATTTGGGTTGCATCGCTTGGCTGTATCAACCAGAAGCTTATGAACTCTTTCACCTTCCGGCTGCTTATTTTCGGCGCTTCTGTCAAGCGCCGTGAGCGCCATCCAACCAAGAATCGTAGGGTCAGCACCCGCTTCAATTAGGATCTTCGCCATTTCCACAGTGCAGTTTGCAGCGACTTCTCCGAGAGCGGTTTCGCCAATCCTATCCTCCTCGTGTGCATTGACATTCGCGCCCGCATCGATAAGGTATCGAACCGCCGGAATATGACCTTCGATAGCCGCGTAATGAAGTGGCGTACGGCTTAGGTCATCAAATGCATCTATGGGTAGCCCCTCTTCGATGAGCGTCTTCATCTCTTCGAGGTCACCTGAACCGGCGGCGCGATGCAATCGTTCTTTCTCGTACCACTCCCACTCGTCTTCCATTCCGATTCACCCTGGGGATAAGTCTACCTTGCAATACCGCGTGGACGGTGTAGAGTGAAAGGGAACAGAAGACGAAAATAATTACAAATACAAAAATGACAATTCAAGAAGCAATTAAGAAGGCGAATGAACAAAGTTATAGTTCCGTTCAAATTGTAGGGAGGGCTTGGATTGCGCATGATCCGATTCTCGCATTAGACGAGAAATTCGGCAGAACTTGGGAGGAGGAGAAAACCATCGCGATTGTTTTGCTTGACCCCACTTTTTGGCAATCACTGGGCAAAGCACAAGGTTGGCGTGACTATTGCAATTCCGATCTGTGCAGAGAATGTGGAACCAAATACTCTCCGATGAGCGGTTGGCAAGCATATTGGCATCGTTTCATCGACCACCTTGCAGACGGAAAAACAGCAAAATCGTTTTTTGAGGCACTATTATAACGACAATATTTTCTTATAGATGCGCGAGAAAAACACACACATACCACACTCGACGGAAACGCGCTCTGTAAGTTATTGATAATAAACAATTTAAATGGTGGAGGCGGCGGGAGTCGAACCCGCGTCCGAAATCGCTGTCAGCCAGGAGTGTTCATGCTTTGTCCGGTTCCTTTTGGTTTCGCCCCTGGCACTCAGAGCGGACAAGATGCGCCAGAAAC
>Ga0181520_10000756_pt1 | contig 69681 bp, 60 predicted proteins | sample PEATcosm2014_Bin_29_FD_132451 | JGI IMG/M metagenome (GOLD analysis project Ga0181520, IMG submission 132451) | Peatland microbial communities from MTU Mesocosm Facility, Houghton, MI, USA - PEATcosm2014_Bin02_30_metaG | ecosystem: Environmental > Terrestrial > Soil > Wetlands > Peat | place... | reverse complement strand
GCGCCCTTGCGGCTGCCTACGCCGTAGCCCGTTTGACCACGGGTGTCGCGTGCTGCCAACGTGGCGGTGCGCGCCGCGAGTTGGCGGGGCGATCGCAGGTTTACGAGCTAAGGAAGGGCACGGTCATGGGTGCACTCGAGGGCAGGGTTGCGATCATCACCGGTGCGGGCCGCGGGATCGGCCGGGAGCACGCGCTCTTGTTCGCCAGCGAGGGCGCAAAGGTCGTTGTCAACGATGTCGGATGGCCACTCAACGGCTCGGAGGATGACCGGACGGTGGCTCAGCGCGTCGTCGACGAGATCAAAGAGATGGGCGGCGAGGCGGTCGCCAACACCGAGGACGTGGCCGACTGGGAGGGTGGCCGCCGCTTGGTGAGCGCCGCCGTCGAGGCGTTCGGAGACCTCCACGTGCTCGTGAACAACGCCGGCATCATCCGCGACAGGGTCCTCGTGAACATGACCGAGGCGGAGTGGGACCTTGTGATGCACGTCGACCTCAACGGCCATTTCGTCCCGACCCGCTGGGCCGCGACCTATTGGCGCGAGCAGTCCAAAGCGGGCCGCCCGGTCAGCGCGGCAGTCGTCAACACCTCTTCGACCTCAGGGCTTTTGGGCAATCCCGGCCAGTCGAACTACGGGACGGCCAAAGCGGGGATCGCAGCCTTCACCGTGATAGCCGCACAGGAGCTCTCCCGTTACGGCGTGCGGGTAAACGCCATCGTGCCGGCTGCGAGGTCGCGGATCACCCAGTCGACACCGGGCCTGTCCGACATCGTGCAGCCCCCTGGCGACGCGGGCGTCTTCGACTCCTGGGACCCCGGCAACGTGTCGCCCGTCGCCGCTTATCTCTGCAGCGATCTCTGTCCTTTCACAGGCAAGGTCTTTTTCGTCCAAGGCGGCAGGGTGCAGTACTTCCAGCCCTGGACGCTCGCGGGAGAGATCGACAAGGGTGCCCGCTGGACCGTGGACGAGCTGGCGGCCGAGGTGCCCAAGATCCTCGGTCACGTGAGCGCCCCGACCGGGACCCCGTCGACGAGGTAGCGACCGGCGAGTACGCCAGCCGGCGGCTACTCGGTGATCTCGCGGACGCGGGCCGCCAGCTCCTGGTGCCCGGGGTCGATCGGCGTGGTCTGAAGGGCTAGCAGCATCGTCATGTCCCCGTCGATCTTGATACGTCCGGACATGAATGCCTGCATGGCGGCCTGGGCGTCCCCGTCGACGAGGATGGCCTTCGCCGTTTCGTAGTCCAGGGTCACAGTCAAGTCGGGTGAGTCGAGGTGACCGGTGTCCACGATGAGTTCTCCCGAGCTCGTGTCCACGTGCGCTTCCACGGTCCCGTCTCCGAGCGGGGACTGGGTGAGGACGAGATTCATGCGCACACTTTGAGCCGGGGCAGTGGGCTCGGTCACGAGCTCGTCGTGCAGGCGCTTTACCTCGGCGGTCCACTCGTCACTCAAGAACAGCAGTTTGTCCACGTCAGCTCCTCGTTCCCGGCCCCGTCGGCTCGCAGAGCGGACACTATCGGCTTGGGAGCCTGCCCGAAGGGCCGGGTACGATGCTCACGTGCCAACCCCGATCCTTGCCGGTGCCGAACCTTTCTCTGCCGCCGGCGGTAAGACGGGCGTCGTTGTGCTCCACGGTTTCACCGGGAGCCCGCAGTCGCTGCGGCCTTTTGCGCGAGCGCTCGCGGCCGCCGGGTTCACCGTCGAGCTTCCCTTGCTGCCAGGGCATGGAACCAGCGTGGAGGACATGGTCCCGACACGTTGGTCCGACTGGTCCGCGACGGCCGAAACCGCCTACCGCGACGTGGCCGGCCGGTGCGAGCACGTCTTCGTGGCCGGGCTGTCCATGGGCGGGTCGCTCGCGATATGGCTCGCCGAGCGCCATCCGGAGATCGCCGGCATCATCGTGATCAACCCGTTGGTCGACCCACCGGCTTCGACATTCCGCGACATGCTGTCAGGCATGGTCGAAGAAGGCGGCGTCTCGGTTCCCGCGATAGGTTCCGACGTCGCCATGCCCGGCTCCCCCGAATCCGCCTACAACGCCTCGCCGATCGAGCCGATGTTGTCGATGTTCGAGGGCGTCGACGAGATCGCCGCCCATCTCGGCGATCTCCGCTGCCCGGTCCTGCTCTTGTCCAGCCGGACCGACCATGTGGTGCCGCCCGAGTCCGGCGACGTGCTCGCCGCGGGGGCGGCCGGTCCGCTCGAGCGGGTCTTTCTCGAGCGCAGCTTCCATGTCGCCACCCTCGACTACGACGCCCGGGAGATCGAAGCGCGCGCCGTTGGCTTCGTGGCCAGGGTGGGAGCGCTGTTGTGAGCGAGACCGAGCGGCGCATCTCGCCCGAAGACGTCCGTCATGTGGCCCGCCTTGCCCGCCTGGCCCTCGATGACGACGAGATCGGGCTCTACGCCTCGCAGCTGTCGGCGATCCTCGAGCACGTGGACGCCGTGCGCCGTCTCGACACGGCCAACGTCCCGCCGACGGCCCACCCGTTCCCGGTCGAGAACGTGCTCCGCGACGACGCCGTGACCGCCAGCCTGGACCGGGCGACCGTCCTCGCCCAGGCTCCGCTCGCCGAGTCCGACTGCTTCCGGGTTCCCCGCATAATGGGCGAAGCGCCGTGACCTCCAGCCGGGGTCCCGAGTTCCCTTCCCTGGTCGACATCGCCGCCTCGGTCCGTTCGGGCGAGCGCAGTGCCCGGGCGGTCCTGGCGCAATCGCTCGGTCGTGTCCGCGACCTCGAGGGAGATCTGCACTGCTTCAACGAGGTGACACTCGAGGCGGCAGAGGCAGATGCCGACGCCGTCGATCAGATGGTGAGATCGGGTCTGGACCCGGGACCGCTCGCCGGAGTGCCCGTGGCGCTGAAGGACAACCTCTGCACCGTCGGTGTCCCCACGACCTGTTCCTCGAGGATCCTCGAGGGGTGGCTCCCTCCCTACGACGCGACGGTCGTGACCCGGCTGCGGCTCGCGGGTGCGATCCCGATCGGCAAGACCAACCTCGACGAGTTCGCCATGGGCTCCTCGACGGAGAACTCCGCCTTCGGCCCGACCCGGAACCCCTGGGACATCACGCGGGTTCCAGGCGGTTCTTCGGGCGGGAGCGCCGCCGCGGTCGCTTGTGGCATGGTTCCCCTCTCGTTCGGCTCCGACACGGGCGGGTCGATCCGCCAGCCTGCGGCGCTGTGCGGGATCGTCGGGGTGAAGCCGACTTACGGTGTGGTCTCGCGTTACGGGCTGATCGCGTTCGCCAGCTCGCTCGACCAGATCGGCCCGTTCGCGACGACCGTCGCGGACGCGGCACTCGGCCTCGAGGTCGTCGCCGGCCACGATCCGATGGACTCGACCTCGCTCGAGCGGCCGGCGCCGAGCCTGCTCGCCTCGCTCGGCGACGGCGTCTCGGGGCTGCGCATAGGGATCATCGACGACTTCTTGTCGGACGTGTCGCCCGAGTGCGGGGCAGCGGTGATCGCGGCGGCGGAGGCGTTGGCGGCGGCAGGCGCCGAGGTGGACCGCGTCAAGATCCCAGAGCTGCTGCTCGGACTGCCTGCCTACTACCTGATCGCCCCCGCCGAGGCCTCCTCCAACCTCTCCCGTTACGACGGTGTCCGCTACGGCCTTCGCGTGGACGGTCCCGACGCCGAGACGATGAACGCCCGGACACGCGGTGAGGGCTTCGGGCCCGAAGTGAAGCGGCGCATCATGATCGGGACCTATGCACTGTCGGCCGGCTACTACGACGCCTACTACGGCCAGGCGCAGAAGGCCCGAACGATCGTCATCCGGGCGTTCGAGGCGGCGTACCGGAACTTTGACGTGCTGTTGACGCCGACGACCCCGTCGGTGGCCTTCCCCTTCGGCTCCAAGGTCGACGACCCGATCGAGATGTACCTGTGCGACCTGTGCTCCATCCCCTCGAGCCTGGCCGGCCACCCGGCTGCCAGCGTGCCGTTCGCGCTGAGCCCTGAGGGGCTCCCGATCGGGGTGCAGGTACTGGCCCCCGCTCTCGGCGAAGTCCAGATGATGCGCGTAGCGGCGAGCCTGGAACAGGCCGCGCCGCCCGGAGCGCGGGGACCGGTGACGCCGTGACCGACTACGAAACAGTTGTCGGCCTCGAGGTCCACTGCGAGCTGTCCACCGCCACCAAGCTGTTCTGCGGGTGCCGCAACGCCTTCGGCGAGGCCCCGAACACGAACATCTGCCCGGTCTGCCTCGGGCTGCCCGGCTCGCTCCCGGTCATCAACCGCCGGGCGGTCGAGCTCGCCTTGAGGATCGGGGCGGCGCTCAACTGCAAGCCGCAGCGCTCGATCTTCCACCGCAAGAACTACTTCTATCCCGATATGCCCAAGGACTACCAGATCAGCCAGTACGACGAGCCGATCAACCTCGACGGCTTTCTGGAGCTGCCCGACGGCTCGCGCATCGGCATCGAGCGGGCGCACATGGAAGAGGACACCGGCAAGACGACCCACGTCGGCGGCGGCGGTCGCATCCACGAGGCGAGCCACTCGCTGGTCGACTACAACCGGGCCGGGGTTCCGCTCGTCGAGATCGTCTCCCGCCCTGACATCCGCTCGGCGGTTCAGGCCCGCGCCTATGTCGACGAGCTGCGGTCGATCCTCGTGGCCACAGGGGCCTCGGACGGCCGGATGGAGGAGGGCTCCCTCCGCGTCGACGCCAACGTCTCGGTGCGGCCGGTGGACGCGACCAGCTACGGCACGCGTTGCGAGGTCAAGAACCTGAACTCGCTGCGCTCCCTCGAGCGTGCCATCGACTACGAGGTGGCACGTCAGATCGAGCTGCTCGAATCCGGGCAACGGGTGTCACAAGAGACCCGGCACTGGGACGAGGCGGACGGGAGCACACATGCGCTGCGTTCCAAGGAGGAGGCGAACGACTACCGCTACTTCCCGGAGCCCGACCTGACACCACTCGTGCCCGACGAGCACCTCTTGGCGGCCGCCGCCGAGGGCGTCGGCCCGATGCCGGCAGAGCGCCGCCGCCGCCTGTCGCAGCTGCTGAGCGTCAACACCGAGCTGGCCACGCGACGCGACGGTTCGACAGACCAGGTCGTGACCGTGGTCGATCTCGGTCTCGACGACCTCGTCATGGGCGCCGTCAAGGCCGGTGCCGACCCGCGCCTCGCCCTCGCGCGGGCGGCGAACGAAGCAGCTGCCAGCCCGGCTGAAGCCAAGAGGCTCGACCCGGTGGCCTTCGCGGCGCTGGTGAAGATGGAGTCCTCGGGCCAGCTCTCGGCGACCCAGTCCAAAGAGGTGCTCGCCGAGCTCTTGGCGAACGGCGGGGACCCGGCGAAGATCGCCTCGCGCCTCGGTTACGAGGCGATGGACCAGGCGGCGCTCGATTCGATGGTCGACGACGTCATCGCCTCCAACCCCGAGGCGTGGCAGCGCTACTGCGACGGTGACGAGAAGGTTGCGCAGTTCCTCCTCGGCCAGGTCATGCGCTCATCGAGGGGTCGGGCGAACGGCAAGCTGGTCGCGGCGAGCTTCGCAGCCCGGCGCGCCTGAGCTCCGTTCGAGCACGCCCGGGCCAACGACGAGGCGCTTCGCGAATACCGGGACACGAGAGGCGATGTCGGACACCTGCATCATCTGCCAGGAGCAGGCGGGGGAAGTGGAGGTCCCGGGCGGCTACCTGCTCGAGGACGAGGACGTGGTCGCCTTCCACGTGCCGCCCCTTTCCGACAGGACCTGCTACCTCGGGCATCTCCTCGTGACGCCACGAAGGCACTGCCCGGACTTCGCGGGTCTCGACCGGCACGAGGCCCAAGCCGTCGGAGCGGCCATTGCGACCTGTTCGGCGGCCCTCAAAAGGCTCGGGACCGAGCGCGTCTACGTCGCGACCATCGGGCACCGTGTCGGCCACCTCCATGTGCACCTGCTTGCCCGTTGGCCTGGAACGCCCGACGATGTGCCGTGGCACGCCGTGGACGAATGGGACGGAGCCCGCCGCGGCGGCGCGTCCGAGATCGCCTTGCTCGTCGAGTCGCTCCGGGTTCGGATCGAACCCGCATAGCCACCCACGCGCTCGCCTGACTGCCATTAGCTTGAGGCCATGACCGACAAGATCCGCTCGCTCAAGATCCACAGCCAGGACGTGACCGAGGGCTTCCGGCGGGCACCGTCGCGGGCGATGCTGCGTGCAGTCGGCATGACCGACGACGACTTCGACAAGCCCCAGGTGGGTGTCGCCTCCACGTGGAACGAAGTGACGCCGTGCAACCTGCCCCTTTCCAGGCTCGCCCAGCGGGCGAAGCAGGGCGTGCGCGCGGCGGGCGGGTTCCCGTTCGAGTTCGTCTCGATCGCTGTCTCCGACGGGATCGCCATGGGCCACGAAGGAATGCACGCCTCCCTCGTGAGCAGGGAGATCATCGCGGACTCGGTCGAAGCCATGATGCACGCGGAGCGCTTTGACGCTTTCGTCGGTCTCGCGGGGTGTGACAAGTCGCTCCCCGGCATGCTCATGGCCGCGGGTCGGCTCGACCTGCCGATGGTGTTCCTTTACGGCGGCACGATCCTGCCGGGCCGCCTCGGCGATCGTGCCCTTGACGTCGTGTCGGTTTTCGAGGCGGTCGGGGCCTGCTCGGCGGGGACGATCGGCCTCGACGAGCTCGAGGCGATAGAGCGCAACGCCTGCCCGACGGAAGGTTCCTGCGCGGGCATGTTCACCGCCAACACCATGGCGTCGGTGGCCGAAGCCCTCGGGATGGCGCTGCCGGCCGGGGCGGCCGTGCCCGCCGTCGACCGGCGCCGGGACGACCTCGCATACGCCAGCGGCAAGGCGGTGATGGCCCTGCTCGAAAGAGGCATCCGGCCCCGTCAGATCATGACCAAGGAGGCCTTCGAGAACGCCATCTCCACCGTGATGGCGCTCGGAGGCTCGACCAACGCCGTGCTCCATCTGCTGGCGATAGCCAACGAGGCGCAGGTCGAGCTCGGCCTCGAGGACTTCTCCCGGATCGGTAGCCGCGTTCCGCACCTGGCGGACATGAAGCCGCACGGGCGGTATCACATGACAGATCTCGACCGGATCGGCGGGGTTCCGGTGATTCTCCGGGAGCTGTTGCAGGAGGGCCTGCTCCACGGAGACTGCCTCACCGTCACGGGCAAGACGATGGCCGAGAACCTTGCCGAGCTCGACCCGCCCGCACCCGACGGGTCGGTCGTGCGCAGCTTCGGCACGCCGATCCACGCGGACGGGGGGATCGCGATCCTGAGCGGGTCGCTCGCGCCGAAGGGCGCCGTCGTGAAGGTGGCCGGAATCGACGGCGAGCTCGCCTTCACGGGCCGGGCGCGCGTCTTCGACGGTGAAGCAGCCGCCATGGAGGCCATCCTCGCCGGCACGATCACGCCCGGGACAGTGGTGGTCGTCCGCTACGAAGGCCCCAAGGGCGGTCCCGGGATGCGCGAGATGCTGGCCGTGACCGGGGCCATGACCGGTGCCGGGCGCGGCGGAGACTGCGCGCTCGTCACAGATGGTCGCTTCTCCGGGGGCACGCAGGGCTTCTGCGTCGGGCACGTGGCTCCCGAGGCGGCCGTCGGCGGCCCCATCGCCCTTGTCGAGGACGGTGACCGTATCGTCCTCGACGCCCACGACGGCCGCTTGGACGTGGCGGTCGAGCCGGCCGAGCTCGAACGCCGACGCGATCAGTGGAAGCCACCCGTCCCGCGTTACCCGACAGGAGTCCTCGCCAAGTACGCCCGCCTTGTCGTGGGGGCCGAAAGAGGCGCCATCACCGAGCCATAGCGGCCGTGAGCCTGCTCTCCACGCCCGCCGGCAACGGACCCGAGCCCCTCGGGAGAGCGCCGGCCGTGGTCTCGCCGTGACCGAAGGTTGCGCCCGGCGGCCTGGCCTGCAAGACTTAGGCCTGATGCCCGCGAACGACTGCCTCGTACTTATTACCTAGAGCGCGGCACCGTTTGCGGTTCTGCGCCTGCGACCTCCCCAAAGGGGAGGTCGTTTCATTTTCCGGCACCGGCGCACCGGGCAGCGAAGAAGCGAATCAGCGACACGGCACTGACCACCACCCCCAGACCCGACGAACGAGAGTGAGAGGTAGCCCCGATGGAGTTCACCGGAGCGCAAGCGCTTGTGAAGAGCCTCGAGATGCAAGAAGTCGAAGTCGTCTTCGGCCTCCCCGGAGGTGCGATCCTGCCCGTATACGACCCGATCATCGACTCGCCCATCCGTCACATCCTGGTCCGCCACGAGCAGGGCGCCGGGCACATGGCCGAGGGGTACGCGCAGGCGACCGGTAGGCCGGGAGTGGCCATGGTGACGAGCGGTCCGGCCGCGACCAACATCGTGACCCCGCTCGCCGACGCCTATATGGACTCGATCCCCCTGGTCTGCATCACCGGCCAGGTCTCGACGAGCGCGATCGGGACCGACGCCTTCCAGGAGACCGACACAACGGGCATCACGCTCGGCGTCACGAAACACAACTGGCTCGTCACCGACGCCGCCGACATCCCCCAGGTCGTGCGGGAGGCCTTCCACATCGCCACGACCGGTCGCCCGGGTCCGGTGCTCATCGACTTCCCGAAAGACATCGCCAACAGCACGATGGAGTGGTACTGGCCCGATGGCGTGGACCTGCCCGGGTACCATCCGGCCTCGCAACCGGACCCGGCGGCCATCCGCGAAGCGGCCGCCCTCGTGCTCGCGGCCGAGCGCCCGGTCATCTACGCCGGCGGCGGCATCTTGAAGTCGAGGGCTGCCGCGGCGCTTCGCGAGCTCGCGGACCTGACGGGCATCCCCGTCGTGACGACTCTCATGGCCCGCGGAGCCTTCCCCGACAGCCACCCGCTGTGCCTCGGGATGCCCGGTATGCACGGCAACTACACCGCCGTCACCGCCATGCAGAAGGCAGATCTCCTGATTGCCCTCGGGAGCCGTTTCGACGACCGCGTGACGGGCAAGGTCTCGGCCTTCGCGCCGCGGGCAAAGGTCATCCACGTCGACATCGACAAGGCCGAGATCGGCAAGGTGAGGCGACCCGAAGTCGGGATCCACGCCGACTGCCGCCTGGCAACCGAGGCCCTCGTCGAAGCGGTCAAGGCCTCCGGGCCGGTCGAGACGGGCCGACTGGTGCCGTGGATCGCCATGATTCGCCGCTGGCAGGCTGAGTACCCCTGCACCTACGACCGCTCCGAGCCCGCCAACGACAAAGCGGCCACCGGCGGTGGAGGACGCCGGCCGACGGTGAAGCCCCAGTTCGTCATCGAGACCTTGAGGTCCTTGACCCCTCCGGACACCATCCTCGTCTCCGGTGTCGGCCAGCACCAGATGTGGGCCTCCCAGTACTGGTCCTTCGAGTACCCGAACACCTGGGTCAATTCGGGAGGCCTCGGGACCATGGGCTTCGCCGTGCCGGCGGCCATCGGGGCCAAGGTCGGTCGTCCCGACCGGATGGTGTGGGCGGTCGACGGCGACGGCTGCTTCCAGATGACCGCGCAGGAGCTCGCCACCGCCACCGCCGAGGGCGTCCCGGTCAAGATCGCCATCTTGAACAACGCCTACCTCGGCATGGTGCGACAGTGGCAGCACATGTTCTACGAGGAGCGCTACTCCGAGGTCTACCTCTCACCGGACCTGCCCGACTACGTCGGATGGGCCGAGTCCATGGGCTGCATCGGTCTCCGCGTGGAGAACACGGAGGAAGTGGCGCCCGCCATCGAGAAGGCCAACGAGATCGACGACCGGCCCGTCGTGATCGACTTTCGGACCGACTCGATGGAGCAGGTCTTCCCGATGGTGCCGGCCGGGGCGTCCAACGACGACATAGTCGTCTACCAGTCCCAGCCGGGCGCGGACCGGGGGGCACGGCAATGAGCCCGGGCCAGATGGCCTACGGCCCCCGTCACCGCCTGCTCTCGGTGCTCGTGGAGAACAAGGCGGGTGTGCTCGCCCGTGTGGCGGGACTGTTCTCGCGACGCGGGTACAACATCTACTCCCTGGCGGTCGCACCGACCGACAACGAGCGCTTCTCGCGGATCTCGATCGTGGTCGACGTCGAGTCCTCGCCGCTCGAGCAGGTCGTGGCCCAGCTGGACAAGCTCATAAACGTCGTCGAGATCGGCGAGCTGCACCCCGACCAAGCCCGCGAAGCCGAGCTGCTGCTGGTCAGCGTCTCGGCCGACGCCGGCCAGCGTTCCCAGGTCATCGAGCTGGTCGGCGTCTTCGGGGGCCGCATAGTCGACGTCGCCCACGACGCCATCACCGTCATGGTGGCGGGAGCGCCCGAGGTGATCGACGACTTCGAGGACCTCATGAGGCCCTACGGCATAGCCGGGCTGCAAAGAACGGGCCGGATCGCGCTCCCCAAGCTGGATGGGAGACTCTCTTCCATGCCGGCCGCGCCCGCCGCCGGCATCGCCTAGGGCCGGGCCGGCGCTGTCCCGAGATCCCGAAACACCTTAAGACAACTCGAGCATCCCCACGAGCTACAAGGACAGGAGTGGTATGGCCAAGCTCTACTACGAGAAGGACGCGGACTCCTCCCTGGTCCGGACGCGCAAGGTGGCCATCGTCGGCTACGGCTCCCAGGGCCATGCGCACGCGTTGAACCTCCACGACTCCGGCGTGGACGTGCGCGTCGGACTGCGGCCGGGGTCGTCCTCGCGGTCCAAGGCTGAAGCGGCAGGCCTGCGCGTCGTGACCGTGGCCGAGGCCGCCGCGGACGCGGACCTGATAATGATCCTGTTGCCCGACACCGAGCAGGCGACCGTGTACGAGGCCGAGATCGCCCCCCACCTCGCCCAAGGCGACGCGTTGTTCTTCGCGCACGGGTTCAACATCCGTTTCGGGCTGATCAGCCCGCCCGAAGGCGTCGACGTCGCCATGGTCGCCCCCAAGGGCCCGGGCCACCTCGTGCGGCGCACCTACACCGAAGGCGGCGGCGTACCGTCGCTCATCGCTGCGTCGGCCGACGCCTCGGGCAAGGCGATGGCGCTCGCACTGTCCTACGCGGACGCCCTCGGCGCCACCAGGGCCGGCGTGCTCGAGACGACCTTCGCGGAGGAGACCGAGACCGACCTGTTCGGCGAGCAGGTCGTGTTGTGCGGCGGGCTGACAGCACTGGCCATGGCCGGTTTCGAGACGCTCGTCGAGGCCGGCTATCAGCCCGAGTCGGCGTACTTCGAATGCCTGCACGAGCTGAAGCTGATAGTCGACCTCATGTACGAGCAGGGCATCGCAGGCATGCGGTTCTCGGTCTCGGACACGGCCGAGTACGGGGACCTGACCCGAGGTCCCCGGATCATCGACGACAGGGTCCGCGCCGAGATGCGCCGGATACTCGGCGAGATCAAAGACGGGAGCTTCGCGGCCGAATGGGTGGCGGAGGACCGGGCGGGGAGGCCGCGTTTCAACGAGCTGCGCGCCGCCGGGCGCGGCCATCAGATCGAGTCGGTCGGTGCCGAGCTGCGGGCCATGATGCCCTTTGTGACGGCGGGGCGTCAGCGCCTGGAAGACGTCTCGGGGGGCTAGCCGTCTCCAGGCCCGTCCTGCAATCGAGACCGGGGAACGAGCCCGGCGGTCCGGCACGCGCCGCCTACCCGATCCTCGAGTTCGACCCGGAGCGGCGAGCGCTCATCGAGCCGTCGGTGCATCTGTGCGCTCCGTCGCGCGAGGAAGTCGACGTGCCCGCGCGAGCGGTCATGTGCTTCTTCGGCGACGTCGTGGCTGCGACGGCGTCCGCGCGATCGGCTCGCCAGGTGGCCCGTTTGCACTCGGAGCACGGCGTCCACCCGATATTCGAGCTCGAGCACCGCGGCGAGCGCGTCTGCTTCTTCCAGCCCGGCGTCGGCGCTCCGCTCGCGGCGCTGTTCTTGGAGGAGGCCATCGACTACGGCTGCCGGGCCCTGGTCGCGTGCGGGGGCGCCGGATCGCTCGACGCCGATCTGGCCCTGGGCCATCCGGTCGTCGTGTCGGCGGCCGTGCGCGACGAGGGCACCTCGTATCACTACCTGGCCCCTTCGCGGCTCGTCGAGGCGGATCCTGCGGTCGTGTCGCTCATCGAAGGCACCCTTCGGCGCGCCGGTGTGCCGTTCACGACGGGGACGACATGGTCGACCGATGCCGTCTACCGAGAGACGCGCGACAAGACGTCGCTGCGCCGGGCCGAAGGCTGCATCACCGTCGAAATGGAGGCGGCAGCGCTGCTGGCCGTGGCCCGGTTCAGGGGCGTGGCGCTCGGCCAGCTCCTCTACGCCGGTGACAGTCTCGCGGGCGAGTCCTGGGACCACCGTGACTGGGTGCAGGCCCATGACGTGCGCCAGGCGCTGTTCTGGCTGGCCATGGACGCCGCCGCGGAGATGGTGCCCCCATCTTGAGTGTCAAGTGCCGGCACCGCCGTGCCGACGTTAATTGCAGGACCCAGGTCGTCGCGACGAGCACAGATACAAATCGGGGTGAAGCCGGGGCGTGTCCGAACGACCTCGATCAAGGAGAGAGATCATGAGCACCTCTAGGATCGGCGTGCCGCCCTCCGCCTTGCCCGCTTTGATCCGGCGCGGAGCCCGCACCCGGCCCGCGGCCTCGTTGCTCGCCGTGAGCGGCCTGGTGGTGTCTCTGGCCATCCTCCCGGCCACGGCTCAGGCCGCACGGCACCGTGCCCCTTCGCCGGGCGCGAGGTCGGCTGTGGTCGCGCGCAGCTCGGACCCCGCCACGCCGGCCTCGGCGTTTTGCGCCCACTTCTCGGCCAAGACGGTTTCGTCGCTCGTCGGGGCGAACGAGGTTCTGCTAGAAGTCCTCGACGAGACCTCGTACGAGTGCATCTTCATGGGCACGACCGCGGCGGGATGGCAGGTCATCATCTCGATGAGACAGGGCATGCCCGCATCTGAGCTCGCCACGCTGAAAGCGGCCGAGGCGAGGATCACCGCGCAGTCGCCCAAGGACGTGACGCTCGTGTTCACGCCACTGCCGACCCTGTCCAAGACCGCTTTCAGCTGGACTTACGCGAAACCGCTGAACGGGGGCCAGCTCGTCGGCGTGGCGAACAACACCAAGACCACCGGTTACGGCGCCGCCATGGGCCGCGCGGCGGCGACATTTGGGAAGGCGGCAGCGCACGTGCCCGTCCTCGAGCGCCTGTTGGCGCTCGACATGGCCGCCTGAGAGGGCCCGTTGGCGACCGTGGCCCCCCGCCGAGGATCGCTTGGAGAGGCGTCGAGGGGGCGAGCCCGAATTGGCCCGAAGGGCAAGTACCCTGCACAAACAGTGGGAGCAAGCGAGGTGACCCAACCAGGAGCAGGTCTCGACCTGACAGTGGTCGTCCCGTACTTCAACCCCGGGCCCAATCTGGCGGGCCACGTCGCCCAGGTGATCGAGGTGCTGCGCGAACGCGGGGTCAGTTTCGAGGTCATAGCCGTCTCGGACGGCTCGACCGACGGCAGTGACGTCGGCCTCGACGACCTTGGCGCCGAGGTCCAGGTGATCCACCTGCCGATCAACCAGGGCAAGGGCCGCGCCCTGCGTGTCGGCTTCGGGTTGGGCCGGGGCAGCTACCTGGGCTTCATCGATGGTGACGGGGACATTCCGGCGCCGGTGCTGGGCGAATTCGTCTCGTGCATACAAAAGGAGCGCCCCGACTTCGCCATCGGCTCCAAGCGCCATCCCGCGTCGGTGGTCGTCTACCCGCCACTGCGACGCTTCTATTCGTGGGGTTACCAGGTCCTCGCCAGGGTGTTGCTGGGCCTGGACGTCACCGACACCCAGAGCGGGATAAAGCTGGCCCGCCGCGAGATCGTCACCGAGCTGCTCCCGGTACTCGAGGAGGACGGCTTCACGTTCGATCTCGAGCTGCTGGCGGTCGCGCGTCGCCTCGGCTACACCCGCGTAGTCGAGCTGCCCGTCGAGATCAGGCAACGCTTCTCGTCCACGGTCTCTCCGAGGGCGGCCTTCGAGATGCTGATCGACACCGTGCGCCTCACGTGGCGTCTGCGCGTCGCACACCACTACGAGCGGGCTCTGACGGCCCGGCGCCTCGCCAGCCGCCGCCACCGTCTCGAGATGGCCGTCGCGGACGTGCCCGCCCGGAGCACCTCCTAGGCGACAGGGGCGAGCTCTTCCACGACCCAGTCGACACAGGCTGTCAGGGCCTCGACGTCCGCGGGCTCGATAGCCGGGAACAGCGCCACGCGCAGCTGGTTTCTCCCCAGCTTGCGGTAAGGCTCGGTGTCGACGATGCCGTTGGAGCGCAGCACCGAGGCGATCTCGAGGGCGTCGATCGTCCCGTCGAAGTCGATCGTCGCTGTGACGTGGCTCCGCTTTGCCGGATCGCTCACAAAGGGTCGGGCGAACTTGGAGCGCTCGGCCCAGGAGTAGATGATCTCGGCGGAACGGTCGGCCCGTGACGCGGCCCATTCGAGACCGCCGTTGGAGGCGAACCAGTCGACCTGCTCGGACAGCAGGAGCAAGGTGGCCAGCGCCGGGGTGTTGTAGGTCTGTTGCAGGCGTGAGTTGGCGATTGCGATCTTCAGGTCCAAAAAGGCGGGGACGAACCTCCCACCGGCTGCCAGGCGCTCGACGCGTTCGAGGGCCGCAGGCGACAGCAGCGCCAGCCAGAGGCCGCCCTCGGACCCGAAGCACTTCTGCGGGGCGAAGTAGTAGGCGTCGAATTGGTCGGCCTGAACCCTGAGGCCACCCGCCGCCGAGGTGGCGTCGACGAGCACGAGGCCCTCGGCAAGGCTGCCGTCGGCCCGGCGAGGCCGCGCAACGACCGCCTGCACGCCTGTCGAGGTCTCGTTGTGGGTGAGGCAGTAGGTGTCCACTGTGGGGTTCGGGACCGGGTCGGGATGAGTGCCCGGTTCGGAGACGATGACGTCGGGGTCTTCTAGGAACGGCGCCGCCTTGGTGCACTCGGCGAACTTCGAGGAGAACTCCCCGAAAGACAGGTGCTGGCTGCGCGCCTCGACCAGGCAGAACGTCGCGGCGTCCCAGAACGCGGTCGTCCCGCCATTGCCCAACGCCACCTCGTAGTCCTCCGGCAGCTCGAAGAGCTCGGCCAGACCGGCGCGGACGCGACCCACGACATCTCGGACGCGCGCCTGGCGATGGCTCGTGCCCAGGTAGCTCGGTGCCTGCCTCGCGAGAGCCCCCACCGACTCGGCGCGGACCTTCGACGGCCCCGACCCGAAACGGCCGTCGGCTGGCAGTAGGTGCTCGGGTATCACGAGTCCGGCCAAGGAGAGCCTCCAGAAAACGTCCGTGGGTCGCTAGACCCGGGATATCGCACCGGCTGCCACTGCGCCGAAAGGTGGCGGCCGCAAAGCCGCAGTGCGGAAACTTTGTGCAAGCATATGCAGATGGCGACATCACCTCCATTAGACCTTTCGTCGGCGCGTAGCCGGATCTCGCGTCGGGTGGGCGGCGTGGCGCCGTCGGCCACCCTGGCCATTGACGGCAAGGCGAAGCTGCTTAAGTCCCAGGGCGTCGATGTCGTCGGCTTCGGAGCCGGCGAGCCTGACTTTCCGACGCCCGCGGCCATCGTCGAGGCCGCCATCGCCGCCTGCAGCGACGTGCGAAACCACCGCTACACCCAGACCGGCGGCCTGCCCGAGCTCAAGGAGGCCATCGTCTCAAAGACGGCGCGCGACTCGGGCTATGGGATAAGGCCCGGCCAGGTCCTTGTCACCAATGGTGGAAAGCACGCCGTTTACAATGCCTTTGCGGCGTTGCTCGACCCGGGCGACGAGGTGCTCGTGCCGGCCCCGTACTGGACCACCTACCCCGAGGCGATCCGTCTCGCCGGGGGCGTGCCGGTCGAGGTGCCCACGAACGCCGCGAGCGGCTTCAAGGTGACCGTCGACCAGCTCGACCGTGCCGCCACCGAGCGGACCAAGGTCCTGGTTTTCGTGTCCCCGTCCAACCCGACCGGGGCTGTCTACGGGCGGGACCAGATCGCCGAGATCGGTCGCCTCGCGCTCGAGCGAGGGTGGTGGGTGCTCACCGACGAGATATACGAGCACCTCGTCTACGGGGGCCGAGAACAGCACTCGATGCCGGTGGTGGTGCCCGAGATCGCCGACCGCTGTGTCGTGGTCAACGGCGTCGCCAAGACCTACGCCATGACGGGCTGGCGCGTCGGATGGATGATCGGCCCCCTTGATGTCGTGGAGGCGGCCACGAACCTCCAGTCGCACGCCACCTCGAACGTCAACAACGTCGCCCAGCGTGCCACCATCGCCGCCCTCACCGGTGACCTGGTCGCCGTCGGTGAGATGAGGGAGGCCTTCGACCGGCGCCGGCGGATGATATTCAAGATGCTGTCGGAGATCGAAGGGGTCTCGTGTGTCGAGCCGGAGGGCGCCTTCTACGCGTTCCCGTCCTTCGAGAACCTGCTGGGACGCGAGCTCAGGGGTTCGAGACCCAAGACCACCCTCGAGCTGGCCGAGCTCGTGCTCGAAGAGTCCCGGGTCGCATTCGTCCCCGGCGAGGCCTTCGGTGCGCCCGGCTATGGCCGCTTCTCGTACGCCCTGTCGGACGCCGACCTCGTGCGCGGCATCGAGCGCCTCGGCGAGCTGTTGTCGGAGGCGGTTGAGTAGACGATGGCAAGGATCCTTGTGACCGAGACGCTGTCGCCCCGCGGGCTCGAGCTCATGGCGGGCGAGGGCCACGACATCGACGTGCGGTTGTCGCTCACGCCCCCGGAGCTCCTCGAGGCAGTGGCCGGGGCCCGGGCACTCGTAATTCGTTCCGCCACCCGTGTGACCGCCGAGGTCATCGAGGCCGGACGCGAGCTGATCGCGGTCGGGCGTGCCGGCGTGGGGCTCGACAACGTGGACATCGCCGCGGCCACGCGCCGCGGCGTGATGGTCGTGAACGCCCCGGAGTCGAACATTCTGTCGGCCGCCGAGCACGCCATCGCGCTCATGCTCGCCCAGGCCCGCAACGTCCCCCAGGCCCACGCCGCCCTCGTCCAGGGACGCTGGGAGCGCTCCAAGTGGGAAGGCGTCGAGCTGCACGGCAAGACTCTCGGGATCCTCGGCCTCGGTCACGTCGGCTCGCTCGTGGCCCAACGGGCCGCATCTTTCGGGATGCGCCTTGTCGCGTACGACCCCTACGTGACCGGTGAACGGGCACGGACGATGGGAGTCGAGCTTCTCGGGCTCGACGAGCTCTTCGCCGCAGCCGACTTCGTGAGCATCCACCTGCCGAAGTCTGCCGAGACCATCGGCCTTGTCGGAAAAGAGCTGCTTGCCAAGGCCAAGCCCGGCATCCGCATCGTGAACGCCGCCCGGGGCGCCATCTTGGACGAGGAGGCACTTGCCGGCGCCATCGCCTCCGGGCAGGTTGCCGGTGCGGCGCTCGACGTGTTCTCCACAGAACCGTGCACGTCCTCGCCCTTGTTCGAGCTTGCCCAGGTGGTCGTGACTCCGCACCTCGGCGCCAGCACGGCCGAGGCGCAGGACAAGGCCGGCGAGCAGATCGCCGAACAGATCGTGCTCGCCTTGCGGGGCGAGTTCGTGCCCTATGCCGTCAACGTCCCTGCCACGGCCGCCTCCGAGACCGTGCGCTGCTATATCGGTGTCGCCGAACGGCTGGGCCGCCTGCTGGCGGCGCTGTGCGAAGGTGTGCCGGACCACCTCGAAGTCGCCTACCAGGGAGACCTTGCAGCCGAGGACACGCGGATCCTCACGCTCTCGGCACTGAAGGGGATCTTCGCGACCGCCATCGAGGAGCCCGTCTCGTACGTCAACGTCCCGCACTTCGCCAAGGACCGGGGTCTTGAGGTGCGCGAGTCCTCGACGACGGTGGCGGGCGACTATCTGAGCCAGGTGACTCTGGGCGGTGGCGGCCACAAGGTCTCGGGCACGCTCGGCTGGACGGGAACAGAGCGCATCGTCATGGTCGACGACCACGCCGTAGAGCTCCCCTTCGATCCCAACTTGCTGATCGTGCGCAACGACGACCGTCCCGGCATGATCGGGCTCGTCGGCTCGGCCCTCGGCGATGTCGGGGTCAGCATCACGAACATGGCCGTCGGCCAGACCTCCGGCGGCGGTACTGCCCTCATGGTGCTCTCCACGGATCGTCCCGTGCCGCCCGAGGTGATCGGACGCGTCGGGGCGGCGGCCGGCATCCTCGAGATCCACAGCGTCGCCGGCGCCTAGCGGCGGTGACAGACCTCAGCGCCGAGCACTTCCGCCAGGTGATGGCGCATGTGCCGACGAGCGTTGCGGTCGTCGCCGGGGTCGTGGGGGGCCGCCCGAAGGGCCTGTCGGTGGGCACCTTCGTCCCGGTCTCGCTCGAGCCCCCGCTCGTAGGGTTCTTCGTCTCCACGACCTCGAAGAGCTGGCCGCCCATCAACTCGACCGGGTCGTTCTGCGTCAGCGTGCTGGGTCGCGACCAGGCCGAGATCTCGTCGCGCTTTGCAGTGAGCGAGGCCGACAAGTTCGAAGGCGTCCAATGGCATCCGGCGCCTTCGGGCAACCCGGTGCTCGTGGGGGCCGTCGCCTTTGTGGACTGCGAGATAGAGCGCGTACTTGAGACCGGTGACCACATGCTCGTGCTCGGGCGGGTGCGCGAGATGGGGGTCGAGACGGGCCAGACGCCCCTGGTCCACCACCGCAGCGGCTACCGCGCGGTCGCGGGGGGCGACGAGCCCACCGCCGGAGTCGAGGGCTGAGGCGTTCGGCGGCGCCAGGCTTGACGGATACTGAGCTGTCCACCACAATCACTGGTGACATGACGAACGAGCGGTTCATCCGGGTCCTCCTCCTTACCTGACGGCGAGCGCCCTTCCGCGCTCGCCAACGCCTCCTGCGCCTCAGGCCAGGAGGTTTTTTGTTGGCCGGGCGCGGTCTCGGTGCGCCACGACGCCTGGCGGGAGACGGACCCGGCTGCGCCTCGACAATGGAGCGAGCGATGAGCGACAAGGTGGTCATCTTCGACACGACACTGCGCGACGGCGAGCAGTCACCGGGGATCTCCCTCGATCCCGGCGAGAAGCTCGAGATCGCCGAGCAACTCTCGCGCCTCGGTGTCGACTACATCGAGGCCGGCTTCCCGGTCTCGAGCCAGGGCGACTTCGACGCCGTGCAGGCGATCGCCCGCACGGTCGAGGGCCCTGTGATCGCGGGCCTTTCCCGGACCCAGCTCGCCGACGTGGACCGGTGCTACGAGGCACTGCGCGACGCCGAGCGCAACCGTATCCACGTGTTCATCTCGACCAGCCCCAGCCACATGGAGCACATGTTGAAGATGAACGAGGACCAGGTGCTCGAGGCCGTGCGCATGGGCGTCTCACGAGCCCGCGAGCACACCGCGGACGTCGAGTTCTCGCCCCAGGACGCCACGCGCACCCCGCTCGACTTCATGCTCGAGGTGCTGGCCGCCGCAGTCGAGGCGGGCGCCAGCACCTTGAACATCCCCGACACCGTCGGCTACGGGATCCCCTGGGACTACGGCGACCTGCTCACTCACGTCCGGGCGGAGGTGGCGGGCGACTACGTGATCTCGACGCACTGCCACAACGACCTCGGTCTCGCCGTGGCCAACAGCCTGTCGGGGGTGCGCGCGGGCGCCCGGCAGGTGGAGGTCTGCGTGAACGGCCTGGGCGAGCGCGCCGGCAACGCCGCGCTCGAGGAAGTGGTCATGGCGCTCAAGATCAGGGCAGACCTTTTCCCGGGGCTCGAGACGGGCGTGAGGACGAGGGAGCTGGCCCGCACGAGCCGGATGGTGGCACGCCTGACCGGCTACCAGGTCCAGTGGAACAAGGCGGTCGTGGGCAAGAACGCTTTCGCCCATGAGTCGGGCATCCACCAGCACGGCGTGCTCAAGGAGCGTTCGACCTACGAGATCATCGACGCGGATTCGGTCGGCCAGGAGGGCGGCCAGATCATTCTCGGCAAGCACACCGGACGCCACGCCTTCGCGGACACGCTCTCCAAGCTCGGCTTGAAGGTCCGGGGCGAGGCCCTGGACGCGGCGTTCACCCGCTTCAAGGAGCTGGCCGACCGCAAGGTGAAACTGACCGACGCCGACCTGGAGGCAATCGTGGCCGAGGAGCTCGGAACCGCGCTCGAGGAGGGCTTCGTGCTCGACGTGCTGGACGTGCAGGGCGGGACGGCCGGGATGCCGCGGGCGAGGGTCGTGCTCAGCCGGGACGGCCGCAAGTCCGAGGCCGTAGCGGAGGGCGACGGGATGATCGACGCCACATGCAAGGCGATCAAGCAGGCGACCGGGATCGACGCGAAGCTCACGGACTTCAACGTCTCCTCGGTCACAGGCGGCATCGACGCCCTCGGCGACGTCGTGATCCAGCTCGAGGCCGACGGCGTGCGGGCCTCAGGCCGTGGGCTGTCCACCGACGTGGTCGAGGCAGCTGCTCGTGCCTATGTGGCGGCGACCAACCGGGTGGTCCGCGCCAAGGCCCGGGTTGCCGGCGCCGGGAACGACGCCCTGCGCGACAGCGGGGTGACGCCCTAAGGCGAGGCTGGTCGGCTGGGGCTCAAGGAGGGCAGCCAGGTCGGCCTCTGCGCCTCGTAGGTGTCGATGGCAGCCAGGTACTGGGTCGTGACGCCGATGTCGTCGAGGCCCTTCAACAGCCGGTCCCGCGCGTCGTCGTCCAGGCGGAAGGGTACCGAGATACCCGCTGCGGGCGCCTCGACGAGCTTGCGCTCGACGTCCACCACGACCTCGAGCGACGGGTCGCTCGTGACCGCCCGCAGGATCGCCCGGCCGTCCTCGTCGGACACCTCCGCGGGGACCAGGCCCGAGCGCGTCGAGTTGTTGCGGAAGATGTCACCGAAGCGGGGGCTCACGACCGCTCGGAAGCCATAGTCGACCAGCGCCCACACAGCGTGCTCGCGCGACGAGCCCGTGCCGAAGTTCGGGCCGGCGACGAGGATCGTCGCGCCTGCGTGGTCGGGACCGTTGAGGACGAAGCCAGGATCGTCGCGCCACTCGGCGAACAGGCCGGCCCCGAAACCGGTCCGCTCGATGCGCTTCAGCCACTCGCTCGGGATGATCTGGTCGGTGTCGACGTCCGAGCGGTCGAGCGGTACCGCCCGCCCCGCCACAATCTTCACGGGCTCCACCTCAGGACCCGAGCTCGGCCGGGGTGGCGAACCGGCCGAGGACCGACGTCGCCGCCGCCACCGCCGGGGACACGAGATGGGTGCGGCCACCACGCCCCTGGCGGCCTTCGAAGTTCCGGTTCGAGGTCGAGGCGCAGCGTTCCCCCGCCGACAGCTGGTCGGGGTTCATGCCGAGGCACATGGAGCAACCGCTCTCCCTCCACTCGAAGCCCGCGTCGCGGAAGACCCGGTCCAGCCCTTCCGCCTCGGCCTGCCGCTTGACCTGGCGCGAGCCCGGCACGACGAGGGCGCGAAGGCCCGGTCGCACCCGGCGGTCCCGCAGCACGGCGGCGGCCGTGCGCAGGTCCTCGATCCTGGAATTCGTGCACGAGCCGATGAACACCGTGTCCACCTCGATCGAGTTGATCGCCGTACCGGCGCTGAGTCCCATGTAGGCCAGGGCACGGGCGGCGGCTTCACGTTCAGCGGGGCTCGCCATGTCGTCGGGGCTCGGTACGAACCCGTCGATGGCGACAACCTGGGCCGGGTTGGTGCCCCACGAGACGTGGGGCCGGATCGAGGTGGCATCGAGGTTCACCTCGGCGTCGAAGCGGGCGCCGTCGTCGGTCGCCAGTCCGCGCCAGCTCTCGACCGCCCGGTCCCAGTCGGGGCCCTTGGGCGCGTGGCGCCGGCCCTCGATGTACTCGAAGGTCACCTCGTCCGGGGCGATCATCCCCGCGCGGGCGCCGGCCTCGATGGACATGTTGCAGACCGTCATCCGGCCCTCCATCGACAGCGAACGGATCGCTGAACCCCGGTACTCGACGATGTGGCCGACCCCGCCCGTGGTGCCGAGGCGTCCCACGATGGCGAGTACGACGTCCTTCGCGCTCACGCCCGGCTCGATGTCGCCCTCGACGTTGACGGCCATGGTGCGGGGCCTGCGTTGGGGAAGGGTCTGGGTGGCGAGCACGTGCTCGACCTCGGAGGTCCCGATGCCGAAAGCCAACGCCCCGAAAGCGCCATGGGTGGAAGTGTGGCTGTCCCCGCAGACGATGGTCATCCCGGGCTGGGTGAGCCCCTGCTCGGGCCCGATGACATGCACTATCCCCTGGTTCTCGTCGCCCATCGGGTAACAGGTCAGCCCGAACTCCGCGCAGTTGTCGTCGAGCGCCTCGAGCTGGCGCCGGGAGACAGGATCCACGACCGGGCCTACCGCTGTTGTCGTGGGCACGTTGTGATCCGCGGTCGCGATCGTGAGGTCGGGCCGCCTCACGCGCCTTTTGGCCAGCCGCAGACCTTCGAAGGCCTGCGGCGAGGTCACCTCGTGGACGAGGTGCAGGTCGATGTAGAGCAGGTCCGGCTCGGCGGCGCCGTCGCCGGGCCGCACGACGTGGCGTTCCCAGACCTTGTCCGCGAGCGTCTCGGCCGCCGCCATCAGTGGCCGACCGAGACGATCTCGACGCTGAAGCTGCGCCCGTTCGGCGCCTCGTACTCGACGGTCTCGCCGACGTTGTGCCCGACGAGCGCCTGGCCGAGCGGCGAAGCGGGCGAGATGACCGACACGTCTTCGCCCTTCTCCTCTATTGAGCCCACCAGGAACCTCTCGGTGCCCTCGTCCCCCTCGTAGCGCAGCTCCACCACGACACCGGTGGTCACGACGCCGGCCTCGTGCGCCGAGGTGTCGACGATCACGGCGTTCTCAAGCATCCGTTGCAGCTGGCGGACCCGGGACTCCATCTTTCCCTGGGCATCTTTTGCCGCGTGGTAGTCGCCGTTCTCCGACAGGTCACCGAGCGCTCTCGCGGCTTCGATCTGGCGCGCGATCTCGACGCGGCCCCGCGTCTTCAGGTCCTCGAGCTCGGCCACAAGGCGAGCATGGGTTTCGGGTGTAAGAACAGTTCCGGTCACTTCTGTCACCCACACGAGGCTACTGGTTCGCAGACGGAATCTTGTCCGCGCCGAGTCACCGGCGGGATCCGCGCCACACTTCGCGCCCTAGGCTCGGGAGCAAGGGAGGCTCCGGAATGGCAATGCGCGCTGGCACGTCATCGGGCAAGGCCGGTATGGCTGCCCCGGTGGGCGAGCTCCCGTCCGCCATGGGACCGGGCGACGGGCAGGCGGTGATATCGGTCCGCGGCCTGACCAAGCGCTACGGGGACCTCGAGGCGGTACGCGGGATCGACTTCGAGGTATCGCGAGGCGAGACGTTCGGGTTCCTCGGTCCGAACGGGGCCGGCAAGACGACGACAATCAAGATCCTCTGCACGCTCGCCACCGCCACCACGGGCTCGGCCAGGGTCGCCGGCCACGACACGAGCACCGCCCAGGGCGAGGTGAGACGCAACATAGGCCTGGTCTTCCAGGACACCACCTTGGACAATTACCTGACCGCCGAGCAGAACCTCCGCTTCCATGCGGCCCTTTATGGCGTGCCCAAGGAGGCGGTGGCGCCGCGCATGCGCCAGGTGCTCGACATGGTCGGCCTCTTCGAACGAAGGAACGGCCTGGTCAGCACTTTCTCGGGGGGCATGCAACGCCGGCTCGAGATCGCCCGCGGCCTTCTCCATGCGCCCCGTGTGCTGTTCTTGGACGAGCCGACCGTGGGGCTCGACCCGCAGACCCGTTCTTCGATCTGGAACTACATCAACGATCTCAAAAAGCGCGAGGACATCACGATCTTCCTTACGACGCACTACATGGACGAGGCCGAGAACTGCGACCGGATAGCCATCATCGACCACGGCAGGATCGTCGCCATCGACACCCCCGAGGCGCTCAAGGCGAGCGTCGGCAAGGACCGGGTGCAGATCCACACGGCCGACGACCCGGCCGCCATCGCCTTTTTGAATGACCGTTTCGGCATCGAGGCGGCGGTCCATGAAGGTGCCGTCACCTTCTCGGTCGCCTCGGGTGAGGAGTTCGTGCCGAGGCTGTTCTCCGAGGTGCCGGTGGCGATCGGCTCGGTGAGCGTCTCAAGGCCTTCGCTCGACGACGTTTTCATGTCCTACACAGGCAGCACGATCCGCGACGCCGAGGCTTCGGGCATCGACGTGATGCGCCAACGGGCTGCGCACTGGAGAGGGGGGAGGCGCTGAGATGGTCGCACAGATGGCAAAGACCACGGCCGATGCCAGAGCCGAGGCTGCGCTCGTGGACGAGATCAGGGTTGCCGTGCCCGAGCACAGCCTGTGGCACAACGTCCGGGCTGTCAACATCGTCTGGCGGCGCGAGCTGATCCGGTTCCGCACCGACCGGCTGCGCGCCATCACCTCGCTCATACAGCCGTTCCTGTTCCTCTTCGTGCTGGGAACAGGTCTGTCCACCCTCGCCAAGGCTGGCATGCCACCGGGCGTGGATTTCAAGACCTTCATCTACCCGGGCGTGCTGGCGATGTCGGTGCTCTTCACGGCCGTGTTCTCCGCGGGCTCGATCGTGTGGGACCGGGAGTTCGGCTTCCTGCGCGAGATGCTCGTCGCGCCGGTCAGCCGCGCCTCGCTCGTGATCGGCAAGTGCCTGGGGGGCACGACGATCGCGACCTTCCAGGGTCTCGTGTTCCTCGTCCTGGCGGGTTTCGCACATGTGCCCTACGACCCGGTGCTGTTCGTGACACTGATCGGCGAGCTGCTCCTGCTGTCGTTCACCCTGACGGCGTTCGGGTTGATGATGGCCGCGAGGATCAAGCAGTTCCAGTCGTTCATGGCCCTGACCCAGATGCTGGTCATGCCCCTTTTCTTCCTCTCGGGTGCCCTCTACCCGCTGAACGGCCTGCCCACCTGGCTGGGCGTGCTCACGAGGATCGACCCGCTCACCTACATAGTCGGGCCCATGCGCCACGCCGTCTTCGACCACCTCACGCTTCCCGCCGCCTCGATCCAGCGGCTGGCGCCGGGCATCACGTGGGGCGGCTGGGTGGTGCCGGTGGGGGTCTCGCTCGGGCTCGTGGCGGCGATGGGCCTCGTGATGGGGATCGTCGCCATAGGCGAGTTCAAGAAGACGGAGTAACTTCTCGCCGGGGCGACGAGAGGTCTTGGACAGGTACGGGGGCCGAGTACCCTCGGGTCATGGTCGCAACAGTCGTCCGGCGCGCCGGTGCGATGACCCTTGGCGTGGCGGCGCTGGTGGCGGTTGCCACCCTGGGCCGGCCTGCACTGGCCGGTGGCGCTCTCAACAGGGGCGCCGTGGTGAACGGTCGGGCTGCGCCGAGTGCCGGGATCGTGCCGCCGCGCAACCCCCCGAAGAACCTTCCCCCGGACCCGAACTTCTACTCCTCGTGCGCGGTCGGAGCTCTCGATGACACGCCGGCCTGCAACTCCAAGGTGTTGCAGGCCATCGACAGGGCCCGGGGTACCGAGCCGGTCGGTCCGCTCCGCTTCGACCTGGCGAAGTTCCTCAAGCTGAGCGTGAGCGATCAGCTGTTCGTCATAGCGGATCTGGAACGGGTGTCGCGGGGGGAGCCGCCCATGACCGCCCTCACCGCCCAGCTGGACAAGGCGGCGCGGGCAGGGGCCGAGAGCGACAACGACCCCAGCTGGTCGGCGACACCCCTGTCGGGGGGAACGCACGTGCTCGCCTGGGGGTCGAACTGGGCGGGCGGCAGCGAGAGCGCGCTCGGGGCCGACGACGGCTGGATGTACGACGACGGTTTCGGGGGCCACAACGGAAACTGCACCTCCCCGAAGGCCGCAGGCTGCTGGGGGCACCGCGACAACGTGCTCGGCCAGTGGCAGGGCGATCTCACCGGCTGCAGCCCGGCTGACTCCCAGCTCGTCATGGGGACCGCCTACGCAAAGTCGTCCAGATGGGCCACGTCGTTCGCCGAGATCTTCGTGGCCGCCTGTGGGCCGCAGCCCTCCGGTGAGGTCTACACCTGGACCGAGGCACAGGCCGCCATCGGTCTGCGGTGACCGAGGACGCCGGGAGGAGCTGGCCTTGTGCCTCGGACCTGGGCTCTTACGCCTGCGCGGGCACCCCGGCTAGTGTGACCGGGAAATGGAACCGCGGGTCGGCGCGCACAGGGTCGCAGTCATCGGGGGCGACGGGATCGGCCCCGAGGTCGTCGCGGAGGCGCTGAAGGTCGTAGAGGCCGCCGGGGTCGAGATCGAGACCATCGACTACGACCTGGGCGCCGGGCGCTACGTGCGTACCGGCGAGGTGCTGCCCGACTCGGTCCTCGACGAGCTGCGGGAAGCCGACGCCATCCTCCTTGGCGCTGTCGGACCGCCCATCGGCTCGACGGCCGTGCCGCCGGGAGTCATCGAGCGTGGCCTTCTTTTGAAGCTGCGTTTCGAGCTTGACCTGTACATCAACCTTCGACCGTTCAACGGGGTCCCGGGTGCGATCGCCCCTCACGCGGACCTGGTCCTCGTGCGCGAGAACACCGAGGGCCCCTATGTGGGCGAGGGCGGGGCGCTGCGGCGCGGCACGGCGTTCGAGGTCGCGACCCAGGGGTCGGTCAACACCCGTCACGGGGTCGAGCGCTGTGTCCGCTACGCCTTCGGGCTGGCAGAGCGTCGCACGGCTCACCACGTAACCCTCGTGCACAAGACCAATGTGCTGACCTATGCGGGCGATCTCTGGCAGCGGACCTTCGAAATGGTGGCGCTCGAGCATCCAGGCGTCTCCACCGGGTACAACCACGTCGACGCCGCCTGCATAGTCCTTGTCGAGAATCCCGGCCGCTACGACGTCGTGGTCACCGACAACCTGTTCGGCGACATCCTCGCCGACCTTGCCGGCGCCGTCGCCGGCGGCATAGGGCTGGCGGCCTCCGCCAACCTCAACCCGGCGCGCACGGGCCCGTCCGTCTTCGAGCCGGTGCACGGGGCCGCCTACGACATCGTCGGCACAGGCAAAGCGAATCCTCTGGCCGCGATCCGCTCCGCGGCCATGATGCTCGAGCATCTCGGCGAGGTCTCCGCATCAGAGCGCGTAACCAAGGCGGTGCTCGAGCTACAGACTGAGATGGCCGGTTCCTCCGAGCCCTGGAGCACTTCCGGCGTTGGCGATGCAGTCATAAGGAGGTTGTGACGGTGCCCATCACCCCGACAACGAAGATCTGGATGGACGGCGAGCTCGTCGACTGGGACAAGGCGACCGTGCACGTGCTGACGCACAGCCTGCACTACGGGATGGGCGTGTTCGAAGGCATCCGCGCCTACCCGACCGCCAACGGGCCTGCCATATTCCGCCTGCGGGACCATGTGAAGCGGATGTTCAGGGGGACGCGCATCTTGCAGATGGATCTCCCCTATTCCGAGGACGAGGTCTTCGAGGCCATAAGAACGACCGTCGCGGTGAACGGGCTCGACAGCTGCTACATAAGGCCGCTCGCCTACCTCGGCTACGGCGAGATGGGCATGAACCCCATCGCCTGCAAGGTGAGCCTCACGATCGCCGTGTGGCCCTGGGGCGCGTACCTCGGCGACGAGGGCATGCAAAAGGGCATCCGCTTGAAGGTCAGCTCCTGGGCCCGCAACGACCCGCGTTCGGTGCCCACCGCGGCCAAGTGCTCGGGGCTGTACGTCAACTCCTCGCTCGCGAAGCTGGAGGCGGCTCGGGCCGGCTATGACGAAGCACTCTTGTGCACGACGAGCGGGCTGATCTCCGAAGGCACGGGTGAGAACGTCTTTGTCGTCCGCGGGGGCAAGCTCTACACCCCGCCGCCGTCGGGCGCCGGCTCGCTCGAGGGCATCACGGCGGATACCATCGCCACCTTCGCCCGTGACCTCGGCCACGGCCTCACCGAGCGTGAGATGCGCCGGACGGACCTCTACATGGCCGACGAGGCCTTCCTCACGGGCACGGCCGCCGAGGTCGTCCCCATCAGCTCGGTCGACGACCGCCTGGTCGGAACGGGGCAGCCCGGGCCGATCACGCGCGAGCTGCAGGACCTCTACAACGCCACGGTCAGGGGCGAGGTGGACCGGTACAAGGATTGGCTCGAATATGTCACCTGAACCCGGCCTGCCTGCCGCCGTCGACATCTACGACACCACGCTTCGGGACGGCTCGCAGCAAGAGGGCATCTCTTTGACCGTGGACGACAAGCTGCGCGTGGCCGAGCAGCTCGACCATCTGGGCGTCTCCTACATCGAGGGCGGCTGGCCGGGTGCCAACCCGAAGGACGAGGAGTTCTTCACGAGGGCCGGCAAAGAGCTGCGGCTCAAGACCGCGACGCTCGTCGCCTTCGGCTCGACGCGCCGTCCCGGTGGCAAGGCCGTCACCGACGAGACTCTCCGCCATCTCGTCGAGGCGGGCACCGAAGTGGTCTGCATCGTCGCGAAGTCGTCCGACTTGCACGTCACCGAGGCGCTGCGCACGACCCTCGACGAGGCCGTCGCCATGGCGGCCGACTCGGTGGCGTACCTACGCCAAGCTGGTCTTCGCGTCTTTTTCGACGCCGAGCACTTCTTCGACGGCTACAGCCGTGACGCGAGCTTCGCCCTGCGGGTCCTCCAGGCGGCCGAGGAGGCCGGCGCCGAGGTGCTCGTGCTCTGCGACACCAATGGCGGCACGCTGCCCCATGTGGTCGCCCAGGTGGTGGCCGACGTGAAGAGCCGCTCGTCGGCGGTGATCGGTGGTCACTTCCACAACGACGGCGGGTGCTCGGTGGCCAACTCGCTGGCGGCGGTGGAACAAGGCGCCACCCACGTCCAGGGGTGCATCAACGGCTACGGCGAACGCACGGGCAACGCCGACCTTTCCGCGATCATCGCCAACTTGAGCCTCAAGATGGGCATCAGGACGATCCCGCCCGAGAGGTTGGAGCGCCTCACCCCGGTTGCCCACCACATCGCCGAGATCGTCAATCTCACCCTTGATCCCCAACGGCCCTATGTCGGGACTGCAGCCTTCGCCCACAAGGCGGGTCTGCACACGAGTGCCCTCATCCGCAGGTCCGACGCCTACGAGCACATAACGCCCGACACAGTGGGCAACGGCACCCGCGTCGTCGTGAGCGAGCTGGCGGGGCGTTCGACGCTGCAGCTCAAGGCCGCGGAGCTCGGTCTCGAGCTCGACTCGCCGGCTTTGGGGCGGGTCCTCGAGTCCCTCAAGCACCTCGAGCACAACGGCTACCACTTCGAGGCGGCCGACGGGTCCCTGGAGCTGTTGATGCGGGCCGCCGCCGGCGCGCTCGGCGGGCGGCTCGGGGACCTTTTCCGGATCGAGTCGTTCAGGGTCATCACGGACTGGCGCGCGACAGACGGCGCCGCGTCCGGCGAGACCGCCGACGGAGCTGGCCCGGTTCTCGTCCATCCATGGTCCTCACCCGGTGAGCTCATGACCGAGGCGACCGTCAAGGCCCATGTCGGCGACGAGCGCGTCGTGGCGACGGCGGAGGGGAACGGCCCGGTGAATGCGCTCGATGCGGCGCTGCGCCTTGCGATCGAGCCTCACTTCGAACAGCTGCGCAACGTGCACCTGACCGACTACCGCGTACGCGTCCTCGACACCTCCAAGGGCACCGGGGCGGTCACGCGGGTGCTGCTCGACACCGCCGATGCCGAGGGCAGCTGGTCGACGATAGGGGTCTCCGAGAACATCATCGAGGCCTCCTGGGAGGCGCTCGTGGACTCGGTCGTCTTCGGTCTCATACGCGCCGCTTCGACCATGGCCGAGGCGCCGACGGCGGAGGATGTGCCGTGACCCAGCCCAAGTTCGCTCCGATCATGGAGCAGCACGAGGTCCGCGAAATTCAGCGAATCGGCCCGCCTGAGCCGTGGAGTACCCATCGCCCGGGAGAGAGCCGGCCCAGGCCCCAGGCACCAGGCAAACAGGGCCTCGGTGTTCCGGGCCCCGACCAGGGCTACGCCCTCGCCCTCGCCTCCAGGTTCGAAGACCGCGTCCTGCTCGAGCCCGGTGAACGGGCCGAGGACGTGCTCGCGGGTGCCGTCGCGATTGCGCTGCGCCGGGCCGCGGTATTCGGCCGCGCTCCGATAGCTGCCGACATCGAGCTTGCTCTCAGGCTTTTCAAGTATCTCGTGGGCGACGAGGGGACCTGGCCGTCGAGCGACCTCGTGGCACTGCGTCGCGAACGTTTCGACGCCGCGGCGCACGACTACTGGCGTCGCAGGGCCCTCGTCGACGCCATCTCCGAGGAGACGCTGCGGCTCAGCCCCGAGAGGGTCTCCAAGCGTCTCGAGAACGAGCCCTCTTCTTGGCGGGAGCTGGTCGGCGCCTGAGAGAGCCGTCCGGCGGAGCACTCGCCGGCGCGAAGACGGGCCGGCACCGACGCACAAGGCCCCCGTGCCCCGGTGTGCTCAAAGCGCCGGGTGGGGGCGAACGTCTTGAGACGCCAGCGCCGAGCGCGACGTCGCGGCAGCCGATCGCAATGCCGCGTCGACGTCACGCAGGTGGTGCTCGCCCTCGTGGACGGCGTGGCGGCCGAGCCAGATCACATTTCGCTCGGTCGAGTTGTATATGCAGTGGCGCTGCCACTGTGCGTCGTCGAGGCCCTCGAAGGCCCAGGCGAGCATCTCGGCAGCGACCTTGAGCTCACGGCCCACATCGGCGGGCTCCTCTGCGGCATAGCGCGCCAAGCTCGCCCGCTCGTCGCGGTACATCGGCGCGAAGCTCGGGCAGTCCTCCACCAAGGTGAGGTAAAGCCGTTCGCGGACGACGAGGAACACGTCGCGGACATGGCATGCGTATTCCAGGGCGGACCAGATCCTCGGTCCCGGTCGGGTGCGTATCGTGATCCCGAGCGCCGGGTCGGCCCGCTCGTTGGAGACCCGCATGGCAAAACGACCCCCCAACGATCGCAACGTGCCGGGCAAAGCACCGGGGCCCAGCGCGTCGTAGTCGAATTGGCACTCATCGCATCGATCCACGCCTATATCGTTGCCGATCGGCCCGCCGCGCGTGGTGGCAGTGACCTCGACACGATAGCGTCACGTCCTGACAGGCCGGGTTTGGCCGTAAGCGGCCACGACGTCATCGGAGGCAGGCCATGGGTTTCATGGACAAAGTAAAGGCACAGGCGACGGTTCTGGCCGAGAAGGCCCAGGAGGGAGCCAAGGCCGGTCAAGCCAAGCTCTCGGACATGCAGGCGAAGAAGCACGCGGACGCGCTGTTGCTCGAGCTGGGCGGCATCGTCTACTGCCAGCAAGCCGGGCGCGCGCCCGCGGACGCCGACGCAAAGGTTTCGGACCTGATCACTCAGCTCCACCAGCACGAGGCCGAGCACGGCCCGATCTCGGTGACGTCCGCGACGCTGCTGGCGCCGGCAGCACCCGACGGGGGATCGTTCGTCCCCACGCCGACGCAGGCGACCGACACCCCCGAGCAGCCCTCGACCCCGGCAGCTACCACAGTGGCCGGCGGCGGCGGCATCCCCCAGTCGAGCGGCGGCATCCCGACCGGCACGTACTCGTCCGACACAGAGGAGACCTCGTAGCTCACCGTGACGGGCGCGCAGCGCCCGTCGCGTCCGGATGAGCCCGGACCGATGCTCGAGATCTAGCCGTCCCCGGTAGCCCGAGCGGTAGCCCTTCGGGGGACGCTGGCCGCCATGGCCATCCCTTTGCTACGACCGAGTCCCAGCCGCCGCCATTCGGGGAGCCTCCTGGCGAGCGGCGCACGCGGACGGCTTGGCCGGGCAGGTCGTTGCGCGACAGCGGCAGCCGTCGTGCTCGCGCTCGGCTCGTGCACGCCCGCGGCGGGCTGGACGGGCAAAGGCGCCAGGACTGTCCTCAGCGCGGTCCGACCGGTGCGCGCGAAGACGAGCGCGCTGATCCGACAAGATCCGCGCTCGTCCGTCGCGCGCAGCCTCAAGACCAGCCCGGTGGTCGTCACCGCCGTGCTCGAGGCGTGGAGAGCCGAGATGGAGGCGTTCTACCGCGCCAGCGCGCTCGGCGCCGTCTCTTCTCGCCGCCTCGAGCGCGGGGTCGTGCCGGGCAGCCCGCAAGACGAGGCGATGACCGCCTACCTCTCGGCCCAGGTTGCCTCCGGTGTCGTCGGGCCTTCGAGGTGGCACATCGCAGCTGCGCGCCTCGTGTCGCTCACTGGCTCGGGGGCCGTCGTGTCGGGGTGCTCCTACGACCCCGGCAGTCACCTCCGCTCCGACGGCCTGGCCGCGCCGGGAGACCTCGGTGGCCGACCTGCACTCACGGCGTACCTGTCGGACATGGCCGAGGTGAGGGGCTCGTGGATGCTCGAGCGGACCATGACCGCCGACCTGGCCGGTGCCGGGCCACCAGGTGCCTGCAGCCAGCTCGTGTCCCGTCTCCTGGCAGCCCACGCCAGCGCGGCCACCTCGATCGCCGGGCGCAGCGGCGAGGGTGCCGGCAACGGAGGCGGCGCCGGCTCGACGGGGACGTCCATCTGGACACTTGTCTGGTGGCTCGGCACTCCGCTCGGCCCGGGACCCTACACCGGGGGTGCCGCCGGGGGCGCCGCCCTCTGTGTCTGGCAGGACGTCGGGACGGAGATGAGCGACCTCAATGCCGCCCTCGCCGGCGCCGGGCTGCCGGCCAGCTTCTGGACCCCACCACGTGGCGGCGGCTATCCAGGCGTCTGGTCGGTCGACGTCTGGGCCGCGGCGCTGTTGGAAAGGGCCCTGCCGTCGGATCACTTCGATGTCGTGGCCTGCCCGAGTCCCGGGCAGGTGCCCGGACAGGGTGGCTACGTCGAGGCCGACTTGCCGCCCGCGGTCGCGGCAAACGGCAAGGTCATGTACCTGTGGATCTACTGGGACACCGTGGCGGACCCACCCGCCTCGGACCTGCCACCGCTGATCTACGAGGCGCTCGCCCGGGCTGTGCTCCCGTCCCCTGTCATCTCGACATCGCCCGCGTCCATCGACGGGCTCGCCGACGCGACCATCGTGAACTTCCCGACATGGCTGTGGATCGACTCGTCGGCCTGGAGGACGGTCACCGCAACGGCCGCGGGCGGCGGGCTCGTGGCCACGGTATGGGCAGAGCCGGTCAGCGTGACCTGGCGGGCGGGGTGGAGCTTTCCCCAACCGGGCGACGACCCCGAGGGCGGGATCACCTTCGTGCCCGAGGACCTGGACCTTTCCTGCGACGGGCCCGGTGCCCCGTATGACGAGTCGCTCGCCCCGGCCCTGCAGGAAAGCGGCTGCCAGTCCGTGTTCACCCAGTCCAGCTTCGGTACCTATCAGCCGCTGCAGGCGTCGATCTCATGGCAGGTCGACTGGGCGCTGTCGGACGGCGCCGGGGTGGTCGGGGGTGAAGGCGAGCTCGGCGGCTCCGCCTCCAGTGCCACGCGTCCGCTGCGGGTGCTGCAGGTCGAGTCGGTGATCACCCAAGGTTGACCGGTCAGGTACCTAGGGGCCGCCGGAGGGGCCCTTCCATCTTCCCTGGCGCGCCTTGTGACCTCCGGTGGCGCACGGGCTCTGGCCGATCGCCGGTGTGGCGGCCGCGGTCACCGTTATCGTCTCACCCGATGAGCGCGGGTCATCTGGAACCTCGGCGGCTACGTAGTCCAGATGAGGTGCAACCCGAACTGCTCAGCGCGAGCGACGCCAACCTCGCGCTCGCGATAGCCCGTTACCGGGAGGATGCCCTCGCCGAGGTGTACAGGCGGCACGCCGGAGCAGTCTTCGGCCTCGCGCGCCGGTTGCTGCACGATCGGGCGGCCGCCGAAGAGGTCGTGCAAGAGGTGTTCGTACGATTGTGGAATGCTCCGGACCGCTTCGACCCCGAGCGCGGGACATTGCGGTCGTACCTGCTCGCCCAGGCCCATGGCCGAGCCGTGGACCAGCTGCGGTCAGAAGAGGCACGGCGCCGGCGCGAAGAGCGCGAAGCGCGGGAGACCGCCCTCGGCGGATACGACCTGGAACGCGAGGTCGGGGACATCATCGTCGCCGACCACGTCCGCGAGGTGCTCGGGGCCCTGCCCGACACAGAGCGGAGGCCTATCGAGCTGGCCTACTTTCTCGGTCACACCTACCGGGAGGTGGCGGCGCTCCTCGGTGAGCCGGAGGGCACCGTGAAGAGCAGGATACGCAGCGGCTTGAAGCGCATGCACGCGCAGCTCAGCGTCTCCGGGCTGGATATGAGGGGCGAGCAGCTGTGACACACGACGAGATCGAGGAGATGCTCGGGGTCTACGCGCTCGACGCCCTCGACCAGGACGAGCGCCAGGAGGTCGAGGACCACCTCGCCTCCTGCCCGCGATGCCGTGCGGAGCTGGCCGCCCACCGCCAGGTGGCGGCTTTGTTGGGCAACCCGGTAGGCGATGGGCCGGCGGTCGCGCCCGAAGCGGTCTGGGACCGGATCGCCTCCTCGCTCCAGGACGAGCCACCTGCCCTCTCGCCTCTGGCACGGCGCAACTTGCGGTGGAGGCTCACTGTGTTCGTGCCGCTCGGAGCCGTCGCCGCCGGAGTCATCCTTGTCGTCGCCCTGTTGGCGGCGAAGGTCGGCGACCTCAACCAGCAGGTCAACAGCCTCCGACACGAGGCCGGCGTCACGAGCGTCCTGCTCAATCCCGCCCACCGGACCGTGGAGCTCACCTCGGCGGCCCACCGGGTCTGGCGGGCGACCGTGGTCGTCTTGCCGGACGGCGACGGCTACCTCATCAACCCCTCCATGCCTTCTCTCCCGAGCTCGCAGACCTTCCAGCTGTGGGCGCTGTCGCGCGGCAAGGTCGTCTCGCTCGGCGTGCTCGGCTCACAACCGAGCGGTGTGCCCATCCGCGTCGAGCCCACGATGACGCTGCTGATGATCAATGCAGAGCCGCTCGGCGGCACTCCGGTCCCGACGACACCGGTGCTCGTCCAGGGGAGCCTCCCGGTCGGATTGTGAGACGACCCGGGGGACCGCGGCCGGCTCATCGGTGAGAGAATCCTCCTACAGAACGGGAGGCCTTTGGTGGCTATCGAAACTTCGCTCAGTTACCCGGACATCAGTGCTCAGGGGTTCGCCCATCCCGCGGACCGGGCCGCGGCTGCGGCCCTGCACACCGTCCCGATGCTCGACCGCGTGATCAAAAAGCTCAGCGAGGTCGGCTACGAGCGCAAGCTCCGCCAGCTGATGCTCGGCACGGCCGTGCGCCTCGGGGAGGACCAGCTGCCCGCGGTGTGGGCGATGCAACGCCGCTACGCCCACACCTTCGACATCTCCCGCTGTCCCCAGCTCTATGTGACCCAGTACCCGGTGGGCAACGCGCTCACCATCGGCGCCAACGAACCGGTGACGCTCGTCTCCTCGGGTCTGGCGAGGTCGTTCGAATCCGACGAGCTGGACGCGGTCCTCGCTCACGAGATGGGCCACGTCCTGGCGGACCATGTGACCTTCATGACGACCTTCGAGCTCGTGCAACTCGTCATGAACGGCGTGCTGCGCGGGGCCCCGCTGGCCGGCCTTCCCCTGAAGGCGCTCTACTACGCACTGCTCGAGTGGTCGAGGGCCGCCGAGCTGACGGCCGACCGCGCGAGTGCTCTCGGGACCGGCGATCCCCTGTTGACATGCCGGACGCTGATGCGCATGGCAGGCGGCCCGGTGCCAGGCCTGGACCTCGACGCCTTCATACGCCAGGCGACCGAGTACGAAGGAGAGGGAGACCCCTTCGCGCGTTACTCCCGGTTCTGGTCCGAGATCGGCACGACGCATCCCTTCCCCGTGCGCAGGGTCAAAGAGCTCGTCGCCTGGGTGGCCTCGGGGGACTTCGACCGGCAGCGCTCAGGGGGTTACCTGCGGCGCGGCCAGGAACCGCCGCCCTCGGCCGAGTTCGACGCCGCGCTCAGGCACTACCGCCAGCGCTTCGCGAAGATCGTCGAGCGCGCCGGCGGTGGTGTGCAGCAGGTCGTGAGCCGCTTTGCCACCTGGCTCGACAGCGACAGCGGCGAGGCGGGAGACGACGAGGACTTCGAGTCCTAGCACGCTCAGGTGAGGAACGAACGGGGGAGAGCTTCGAACATCTCGGCGGAGAGGGCGAGAGACTCGACGTCGACCCGCTCGTCGTCGCCGTGGAACATCGACAGGAACTGCTCGAAGCTGAGCCTGTCGGAGAACATCCCGAACCCGTAAGCGACCGCGCCCTGTCGGCGGAAGAACCGGCCGTCGGTGGCGCCTGTCGAGAAGTAGGGCACAGGCTCGGCACCGGGGTGGAACCGGTTCACCATGGCGGCAAGCTCGTTCCAAAGGGGCGTGTCGACCGGCGACTCGCTGGCAGGGTCGTTGTGGGCCCACAAGACCTCGACCTTGTCTGCCAGGTCGCCGACTGCCTCGGCCAGCAGCGACCGCACGTCCGCTTCGCTCTGGCCGGGGAGCGTCCTCACGTCGAGGTCGAGCTCGACCTGGTCGGGGATCACGTTCAGCTTCGTGCCGCCGTGGACGATCGTCGGGGCGATCGTCATGTGCGTGCAGGCGTGCGCCTGGCGGGCGAGCCCGGCATCGGGGAACGACTCGCAGAGATCATCGATCCTCGCCGGGTCACAGAACATCGCCGCGATCTCGTCCGGCAGTGACATGCCGGCCACGAAACGGCGCCAGGCGTCGTGCATGTTCGCCGCCGGCCTGAACGCCGCGAGGCGTCCCACGACCGCGGCCGTGGTTACGAGGGCGTTGTCGGTGCGCAGCGGCGCGGACGCGTGCCCCGCTACTCCACGGATGCGCAGGCGGCACCAGCAGCTCCCCTTCTCGCCGACCATGATCGGCAGACGCCGGCCGCCCGGCGTGTCGATGGGGACGCCCCCGGACTCGGTGATGACGTAGTCGGCCCGCACCGACGACGGTACGTGCTCGCTCAGCCATCCCGCTCCATGGGAGCCGAGAGCCTCCTCGTCGGCCACCGCGGCCAGTATCAGCGTGCCGCGGGGCCGAAAGCCGCTGCGGGCCAGGCGCTCGAAGGCCACGGCCATCGAGGCGGTGATGTTCAACATGTCGACCGCGCCCCTGCCCCAGAGCTCACCGTCGACGAGCTCGCCGCCGAAGGGGTCCCGGCTCCATGTATCCGGGTTCACCGGCACGACGTCGGTGTGGCCGAGGTAGCACAGCGCCGGCGCGCCGGGGTCGGTCCCCTCGATGCGCGCCACGAGCGAGGCGCGGCCCGGGAGCGGCTCATAGCTCTCCAGGTCACAGCCGGATCCCTCGAGACGGGAGCGGAGAAGGTCCGCGTTGGCGATCTCGTGACCGGATGTCTCCGTGCCGTCGTTGACACAGGCGTTGCGGACCATCAGTCGGAGAAGGTCGACCACCTCAGGGTCGCGAACCTCAAAGCTGCGAGTCATCCCGCGCTCTTCGGTTCGATCCACCGCCACATCACCACGTGCGGCCCGATGGAACTGATGACCCACTCCGGGCCCCAGGTTCGAAAGCCCGCCCGCTTGTAGAAGGCGACTGCGCTCACACGGGCGTTGCACCAAAGCAGGTCACCGCCGGCGGCGGCCACATGGTCGAGGACGGCTTTGAGCACCGAGGTCCCGATGCCCTGGCCCTGGGCGTCGGGACGCGTCGCCATCCCGCGAAGGCGCCATGTCGTCGTTGCGCCCCCGGCACCTTTAGGAACCCCTGCCTCGGTCACGTCGAACGGTGCCGGCTCGGGGAACACCGTAGCCACACCGACGATGGAGCGGCCGGCCCGCTCGACTGCGCCGTAGGTTGCCGTGCCCGGCTCGTCGTCATTCTCCCAGACCACCTCCGCGGCGCTCTGGTGTGGCCTGAGGACCGCATGGCGCAACGGGTAGCTCTCGACGGTCGGGATTACTTCGACGTCAACTTCCACACCGCCGAGCGTACCGAGAGCCCTCGGCGTGCTCCAGCCCGCGGTGTCCGAGCGGGTCGGGGGGCCACTTCCGGTCGCGGACGCGAAGCTGGCATCTCGGGTGACTCGAAGGTGAGGGCCGGGGTGATAAGTGACGAGTTGTCTTGATCGAGTCAGTGGTCACGTCGATGGTTAGGCAAGGAATCCGCGACCGGTTGCGCAAGCTGTTGTCGCGCCGAGCGCGGAAGGAGAGACGTCATGATCAATCGAAGAGGTCACGCCAAGAACATTTTCCGTCACCTTGGCAGCAACAAGCTGGCGCTTGCGGCGTCACTGGCGGCGGTGGCTGCCCTGGCGACGACAACTTCACTCACCCTCGGTGGCTTCAGCGCCGGGATCACGAACACCACCAGCAACTTCAGCTCGGCCACGATCCAGCTCGAAGAGTCCAACGGCACGACCACCTGTTACTCCACCGGCAGCGGCAGCGGTGGTCCGGTCATCGCCGCGAACTCCAACACCACCTGTACGATCAACGGTCTTGTCGGGACGCTCGACCAGGTGCCGGGCGGCACTGCCCTGACGACGACTCTGACATTCACCAACGTGGGGAACCATGCCGTCACGGTCGCGACGCTCGTGATGGGCGCTTGCACGCAGGCAACGGCTTCGGACGCGAACACCTATGTCGGCTCGGACACGAGCTTTTGCAACAAGGTCGACGTCACGATCGCGAACACCACGACGGGTGCCACCGACAAGTGCGTGTACCCCACCCAAGCGGCTGTCTGCCCGGCGCTGGCCAACACCTCCAACCTGGCCCTCTTGGCGAGCCAGACCTTCAACGCCGTCCCGCTGTCCTTGCCGATCCCAGCTGGTGCCACGGCCGTCTACGTAGTGACGGTCCAGCTCGACAACGGGGTCGCCACGAACGCCGACCAGGGCCTGACGGCCACTCTGCCCTTCACCTGGAGCATCGCCCAGTAGCTCCATCGGGTAGCGGCGGCGCCCTGGCACCCTCCAGCCTGAGCGCCGCCGCCCCGAAAAGCCCCGGAGGAGGCCGTGAGCGTGATCCAGTCCGCAGTTCTGCGCAGGGTGAACAGGGCGTTGGGTTCTCTCGGGCTGATGTGTGCGCTGTTGCTCGTCTTTGCCAGCGCGGCCGGCGCCTCGATGTTCAAGGCGGCGATCGTGTCTTCGAACGGCGGCTTCTCCGCCAGTACCCTGCAGCTCGAGGGCACGACGGCAGGTCCCACCAATTGCTATTCCACGGGCACCGGCGCGGGTGGCTCTGTGACGGTCTCAAACGGGCAATCCTGCACGAGCGGGTCCCCGATACCGACCGGCCAGCTCTCCAGCACAGCTTCGTCGTCGGCTACGACCACATTGACCTCGATCGGGCACGTGAACGCCACTTCTTCGACGTCCGCCTCCTCTACCTGCGGGGTGGCCGAGCTCGCCGATTCGCAGTCGGCTACCGCATGGGGCGGGACTGGCCCGAACAACGCGCTGACATTCGGGGGGATCACCTATCAGGCTTCGGGCCCGCTCGGGAGCAAGGCGATCACCTTCGACGGCTCCACAGGTTGGGCGGAGACCACAACCGAGTACAACAATCCGGAGACCTTCACGGTCCTGGTGTGGTTCAAGACCTCTGTGTCTGGTTCCCTTCTCGGGTTCTCCAGCGTGCAGGATCCCTACTCGCCCTACTTCGCCGACCGCCAGCTGTGGGTGGACTCGAGCGGCAAGCTCGTGTGGGGCATCTATGACGGCGCCAGCGACGAGCTCACGAGCACCTCGGTCGTGGACACCGGGAGCTGGGTGCTCGCCGCCGCTTCGGTAGGACCCGCTGGCGCCGTTCTTTACGTGAACGGCAGCCAGGTGGCGACCAACGTCTCCTACACCGCCGCCGACAACTACCTGGGCTGGTGGACCATCGGCTGGGCAGACACGAGCGGTTGGCCGGACGCGCCCAGCGCCAGCTTCTTCTCCGGCTCAATGGCTCAGCTGGCCATCATCCCCGCCCAACTCACGGCCGCCAATGTGTCGACGATATATGGGGAAAGCACCCAGTCCACCTACGCGGCCGAAGTCAACAGCTTCGGCCCGGCCAGCTACTGGCCGCTCACCGACACGGGATCGGCTCTGTACCCAGGAACGGTGCCGGGAACTCAGACGCTCGCCGACGCCTCTGGCAACGGCAACACCGGCACGGCATCGGGAGGCGTGAGCTTCGCCGCTCCGGGGCCGACGACGCTCACCGGCTCCCTGGGGCTCTCCTTCGACGGATCGACCGGTTACGTGGAGACCACCAACTCGTACGCGGATCCTGGAGGCTTCTCAGTCGTCGCCTGGTTCAAGACGACCACGACCTCCGGCGGGACGATCGTGGGCTTCGACAGTTCCGAGAACAACGAATCCGGCAACCCGAACTACTCGGACCGGCTCTTGTGGATGGACAACACCGGCCACTTGGTGTGGGGCGTCTACAACGGTGCAGTCGACGAGATCACCTCTCCGCTCGCCTACAACACCGGCGCATGGTTCATGGTCGTCGTCGAGGAAGGCTCGACAGGGGCGAGGATCTATGTGAACGACGCGCTCGTGGTCAGCAATGCCGGCTACACGGCGGGGCAGAACTACACGGGCTACTGGCACATCGGCTGGGGCTATGAGGCCGGTTGGGCCGACGCTCCGACGAGCAGCTACCTGAACGGTTCGGTATCCGAGGTCGCCGTCGTTCCCTCTTTGCTGACTGGCACGACCGCCGGCACCCAGATCTACACCCTCTTCAACGAGACGACCGCGGCTGGCTTCGCGACCTACATGAACGCGCGTGCCCCAACTTCGTACTGGCCCCTTCAGGACTCTGCCAGCAACATCTGCGCCAGAAGCGAGATCACGGTGCAGGCGACGCTGGGGTCGACCAGCACCTGTATCTACCCGACCGAGGCCGTGGGGACGCCGTGCCCGGCACCGAGCGCGAGCTACGTGTTGACCGGTCTCGGTTCACGGTCGACTTCTGTCGTGCCCACGTCGGGATCTCCCCTCACCATCACGGTGACCATGGAGTTATCGGTCGCGTCCGGGGACCCGGTATGGCGTCTCCATCTGCTACCCGGCCTTTCCTTCAGCGCGACACTCGTCGGGACCCTTTGGTCGGCCGGTGTCTCATACCCTTACACGTCGGTCGAGCTGTGACCGGGGTAAGAAGATGAGCCCGACCCTGATCCTGGCGGAGACACACAGCGTTGCCGGACGAGCGCTGACATCGTTCAGGCGTCACGGCGCGCACGTCTCGGGCGGTCGCGGCGGTGCAAACGCCCGCGGGATCCTTCCTCCCGTGGTCCTCGCTGCCGTGGTTGTGGCGCTGGTCGCAGTGTTGGGCTGGAACGCCGCCGGCGGGCGGCTATTCGTGATGGCGACCCCGTCGATGTGCCCGACGGTCTGTGTGGGCTCGCTTGTGGCCGACCGGCAGTTGCAAGGTGCAGTGCACGTCGGTGAGCTGATCACTTTCCACCCTCCAAGCACCCCAGCCGAGACCTACACCCACGAGGTATCCCACATCTTCGCGAACGGGACGATCCAGACCCGCGGTGTGGCTAACCCCGAAGCCGACCCGTGGCTCATCACACGCTCAGACATCGTAGGAAGGGTGGTCTTCAGCGTGTGGGAGCTGGGTTGGTTGTTGAAGGCCCTGCCTCTTTTGGCTGTCGGAGTGCTGTTCTGGATGACGGCGCGCCCGTGGATCGGCGAGCGAACGCGCCGGAGCTGGGACAGGGGATGGATGACGATCCTCGCGGTGCTCCCGCTGTGGCTGCTCCACCCTCTTGTGTCGGCCACCGTCGTCTCCGCCACCCTAGGCGTGCCACACCACCCGCACTGGGCGACTTACACCGTGGTGAACACCGGGATCCTCCCGGTGCTGTTCCACGTCGCGAAAGGCCGGGCCGTCCACGTGAGCACGACTGGCCTCGGCCGCGTGGCGGGCGCCCTCAGTGCGAACGGTTCCCTGGCATTGCACGACACGGTGTCGCTTCCCTGGTGGGGCTGGGCTGTCCTCGCTCTGGTGGTGGTCTCGCCTCTTGTTGGCTACGTATGGCACGCGTGGCGCGACGACGAGGTGGTGCTGACTACCGGGGTGCCGTCGCGGGCAGCGCCAGCTGCTCACCTGCCCTGAACTCGAGACGGGTCCCGTCGCGGTCGATCCTCCACACCGACTTGTTGCCACGGACCGTGAAGTCGTCGCCGTCGGCTACGAGCGCCGTCTCCTCGTCGATGCCGATCAGGGTCGCGTCCGAGGGCGTGCGGGCCAGCATGCGTTCGGCAAGCCCGGGCATCCACTGCTCGAAACGGTCGAAGTGGGGGAGCACCACGAGCTGGGGCACGACGGCGAGGCCCTCACCGCTGTAGCGCCCAGGCCGGCGGAAGTCGTCGGCGAGCCTGCTGAGCGCGCAGGCACCGGCCGAGCAGCCTGCAAGAGCCGCGCCCGAGCGCCAAGCTCTCAGGATCGCCTGCCAGACCGCCGTGCCGGCGAGCGTGTGGGCGAGATAGCCGGGATTGCCACCGGAGAGGTAAACGAGGCCGGCTCCGGCCACCTTCAAGGCCAGTTCGGGGCGGTCGGCGTCCTCCGCGTCGAGCACCTCGAGTGCCACGGGCTCGATGCCCATGGAGGCGTAATGCGCGGTGGCGAGATCGGTCCAGTAGCGCACCCTCTCCGGCCCCTCCTCGGCGGCGGCGGTCGGGAGGAAGACGGCGCGTTGCGGGCGACCGGCCAGCAGTTCGGCGTCGACGGGGACCATGACCTCGAGGAATTCGCCACTGCCGACCAACGCCACCGGCCCGGCTCCATCTGCGCGGCTCACGGTCTTGGACCTGACCGTGTCTGCATCCGGTTTACGCTAATGGTCCTGGAGTTCGCGCCGGCCCGTTCAAGGCCGATTCGGCTGTCGTGCCGCGCGCCGCTCCCGCACCACAATCGCCCCCGACCGAGACTGCCCTCATGATCACTGCCACCGACGTCGAGCTCACCGCAGGAGGCCGCCAGCTCCTCGAGCCGGTGACCTTCCAGGTCGCGCCCGGGGACAGGATCGGGCTCGTAGGGCGAAACGGGGCGGGCAAGACCACCCTCGCCAGGGTGCTAGCCGGCGAGGCTCTTCCGGCGGGGGGCAGCGTTCGCCGCTCGGTGTCGGTGGCCTACCTTCCCCAGGATCCCCGCACGGGTGACCTGAACGTCATCGCGCGGGACCGGATCCTCGGGGCGAGGGGCCTCGATCGGATCGTCCACGAGCTCCAGGTCGCGCGCACCGACATGGGTCACGGCGACGCTGAACACCAGAGCCGGATCCTCAGCCGCTACGCCAGGCTCGAAGAGCAGTTCCACCTCCTCGGTGGATGGGCGGCCGAGGCCGAGGCCGGTTCGATCGCCTCCAGCCTGGGACTGCCCGACAGGGTGCTCACCCAGCCGCTCGGCACGTTGTCAGGAGGCCAGAGGCGCAGAGTGGAGCTGGCCAGAGTGCTGTTCTCCGGAGCTCCGACGCTGATCCTGGACGAGCCGACGAACCATCTCGACGCCGACTCGATCGCGTGGCTGCGCCATTTCCTTCGCGCTCACGACGGTGGGCTGATGGTGATCAGCCACGACGGCGAGCTCCTCGACTCGGTCGTGAACAAGGTGTTCCACCTCGACGCGACGCGTACCCAGCTCGATGTGTACCGCCTCGGGTGGAAGGCGTACCTGGAACAGCTCGCCGTCGACGAGCGCCGCAGGCGCCGTGAACGGGCGAACGCCGAACGCAAGGTCGTGGAGCTCAAGGCTCAGGCCGACCGCATGCGCGCCAAGGCCACCAAGGCCCGCATGGCGCACAATCTGGACCGGCGCGCCGCTCGTCTCACCGAGGGGCTCGAGGACGTCCGGCGGACGGACAAAGTGGCCAGGTTGCGCTTCCCCGCCCCCTCACCGTGTGGCCGCACGCCCCTCAGCGCTACCGGGCTCACGAAGTCATACGGCTCCCTGGAGGTGTTCTCGGGCATCGACCTCGCCATCGACCGAGCGAGCCGCGTGGTCATTCTCGGGCTCAACGGCGCAGGAAAGACCACGCTCTTGCGGGTGCTGTCGGGCATCGAGCGGCCCGACGCCGGCGAAGTCGTCCAGGGCCACGGTCTCAAGCTCGGCTACTACGCCCAGGAGCACGAGACGTTGGACCCGGCGCGCACCGTGTACGAGAACGTTCGGCACAACGCACCGCCCGCCGTCACCGACGCGGAGCTGCGCCGCATCCTGGGTTCGTTCCTGTTCGGCGGCGAACGGATCGAACAGCTGGCGGGCACTCTGTCGGGTGGCGAGAAGACCCGTCTCGCGCTGGCGACACTCGTCGTGTCGGCGGCGAACGTCCTGCTTTTGGACGAGCCGACGAACAACCTGGATCCGGCCAGCCGCTCTGAGGTGCTGAAGGCGCTGCACAGCTACGCCGGGGCGATCGTGCTCGTCACCCATGATCCCGGTGCCGTGCACGCCCTCTCGCCCGAGCACGTAGTCCTCATGCCCGAGGGCGTGGAGGACAGCTGGAGCGACGACCTCGGCGACCTGGTCGCCCTCGCCTGAGCCGCGGCCGATCCCGATGGTGCGGATGAGGCGCCACCTGAATAGCTTTGTGAAAGGCGCTACGGGCGGGAGTTCCCTCATGGGCAGCCAAGTGTTACCGACGCCGGCCGAGGTCATGGCCAAGGCGACCAAGATGCTCCAGCGTGTCATGCTGCTACAGGTCCTGTGGTTCGCCTGCTTCATGGCCGGCGGCTTGTGGACCATCTGGACGGCGTGGAAGAACACGCACCTGCCCGCTTACTGTTCCGACCGCGTCAGGGCGGGTGCGGCGGCGATGGCGGCCTGTTCGCACCACTCCTACGGCGGGCCGGTGATCCTGGTCCTTGTCGGGATAGTCGGTCTGTTCGTGACGGGGTACGTGGCGACGCGTCTTGCGGTCAGGTACCTCGGTGCCGGGGCGGCGGCCTTCTTGCGAGGTGGGCGCCGCTTCGTCGGACCTATGGGCCCGCGTGGCGGGGCAGAGTACATGGGCGGGGGATTCCCGGGCTCTTCCGGGGGGATGTCGCACGGCCCGGGTCCGAGCCTTCCTCAAAGACCCCCGGAGCCGCCGCAGGCTCCCCCAAGAGCCTGAGGAGGGTCCTGGGCGCCGCAACCGTCGGTGTCAGGCCAGCAAGCGACGGTAGCGCACCTCTCGGTGGCGCTCCCCGGCGACCTCGAAGATCTTGTGGGCGTCGTCGAGGCGCCAGCCGTGATGCTCGTAGAACGCCCGTGCCCGGGGATTGTCGGCAAGCACCCACAGGGCGGCTTGGGTGTAGCCGTCCCGGGCTAGCCGGTCGAGGGCGTGTGACATGAGGGCGCTCCCGACGCCTCGGCGCCAGTGCCCCGGGTCGACGTAGCAAGCCTGGACCTCGCCGAGGGACGGCTCGTCGAGGTCCGTGTCCCGGTAGGCGCCGCCTCCCAGCCAGCCGGCCAATTCGCCGTCGAGCTCCGCGACGAGCAAGAACCGGCCCTCGGCCTCGGCGCCGAGGATCTTGGTCTGCCAGTCAAGCGTGCGCTTTTCGAGGTCACCGCTCAAAGACTCGAGGAAGTCGTCCGAGATCACCCCGGCGTAGCCGCTCTGCCAGGACCTTACGTGCAAGGAGGCGACGGCGGCGGCATCGGGCAGTTCCGCGCGGCGCACGAGAAGAGCCACCCTGAGAGTCTTCCATCGCCGCGTGTGTGTCACGAGCATGCCCGTCTTCAGCCTCCCGCCCCTTTGCTCACCGAACATATGTTCGTATACTTCGGCAATGGCCACGCATGCTCTTGCCGGGACGCCGTCATCTTCTGGTGCCCGGCCGGCTGCCGGCGTCGCTGTGCCCGGTCCTCGGCCCCGCCCCTTGGCGGGCCTGTTCCCGGCGGAGCGGGTACTGCCGGTCCTCCCGGAGCTGTCCGGGCTGTTCCCGGGCGGCGGCCTCCCGCGGGGTGGCACGGTCCTGCTCGGGCCGGCGTCGGCACCAGAAACGCTCCTCGGTCCTGCCCGTGACAGGTCCGGTCCCGGCTCGGCAATGGCAAACCGGAGGCCGGGGCTGACCAGCCTGTTGCTCTTGTTGCTCGCGGGCACGTCTTCTCGCGGGCACTGGTGCGCGGTGGCCGGCCTGCCCGAGCTCGGGTTGGCGGCAGCGGCCGAACTGGGTGCCGATCTCGACCACCTTGTCGTCATCCCCCACCCTGGCTCGGAGGGTCGCTGGCAGAGCGTTGTAGCGACGCTGCTCGAGACCGTCGACCTCGTCTGCCTCGCCCCGGGCGCTCCTGTGCGGCCCGTTGACGCCAGGCGGCTGGCCGCCCGTGCGCGAGAGCGCTGCTCGACCTTGCTCGTGGTTGACGCGTACATCCCTGCCGGTGCCGCGAGAGGGCTCCTCTCCGGTGACCCTGCCCGATCGGGACGTGTCATGGCACGTTGGCCAGGTCCCTCGGACCTGCAATGTGCCGTGAGAGAGTCGAGCTGGTCAGGGCTCGAGCCTGGTCACGGCCTGCTCAGCTCCCGGCAGCTCGAGGCTGAGGTCTGCGGCCGGGGTGCCGCCAGCCGACCGAGGCGAGGCCTGTTGCGCCTCCCGGCCTGAGGTCAGTGGTGCCCCCGGTCCGCACCCTCGTCGTCTGGTGTCCCGACTGGCCTGTAGTTGCTGCCGGGCTCGCCGGCCGGCCGGCTGCCGTCCTCGCCGCCAACCGGGTGATCGCCTCCTCTGTCGCTGCCCGGGCCGAAGGGGTGCGTCTCGGCCAGCGGCGCAGGGAGGCCCAGGCGTGTTGCCCGGAGCTCGTCGTGGTGGACGAGGAGCCGGCCCGGGACGCGCGCGGCTTCGAGCCCGTAGTCCGGGCGGTCGCGGGCTTCACACCCCGGGTGGAGCTCACCAGGCCCGGGGTCTGTGCCCTTCCTGCCCGTGCGCCGGCCCGTTATTTCGGTGGGGAGGCCCTGCTTGTCGAGAAGGTCCGCGCCACGGTGGCCGCGGCTGTCGTGGCAGTCGCCGATGCGGCCGGCGGCGCAGCCCCCGAGCCGCCATGCCGGGTGGGGATCGCGGACGGCCCGTTTGCTGCACGGCTCGCCGCGCGCGAAGGCGTGATCGTGCCTCACGGCACCTCGCCGGAGTGGCTCGCACACTTCGAAGTCGAGGTTCTCGGCCTGCCCATGCTCGCCGAAGTGCTGCGCCGGCTCGGGATCCGCACGCTCGGTGAGCTCGCCGAGCTGGACGAGGGTGCGGTCCTGGCGCGATTTGGCTCCGAAGGAGGTTTTGCCCACCGGCTCGCCCGGGGCCTCGACGAGCGCCCGCTCGAGCTCGGGGACCCTCCAGCGGACCTCATGGTCTGCCGGGTGCTCGATCCACCTGCCGACAGGGCCGACGCCCTGGCTTTTGTTGCCGTAGGGCTTGCTGACGAGCTCGTCGGTCGCCTCGCGCCGCACGGGCTCGCCGCCACCCAGCTGCTGGTCGAGGCAGAGACCGAACATGGCGAGTCACTGCAGCGCTGGTGGAGGGGGGACCGCCCCTTCACCGCCCGGGCCATGGTGGACAGGGTTCGGTGGCAGCTCGAGGGATGGCTGCAGGGACCGGTCGTCACCGCCCCTACCGCCGGGGTCACCATGCTGCGGCTCACTGCCACAGGGGCAGTGCCCGATGACGGACGTCAGATGGATTTCGAAGGCGGTGTATCCGAGCCGAGCCGGCAAGTCGAACGCGGTTTGGCGCGCGTTCAGGGCCTTTTAGGCCATGAAGCGGTCTTGAGCGCAGTCCTTGCCGGGGGGAGAGGGCCAGGTGAGCAGGTCCGACTCGTGGCTTGGGGTGAGGAACCCGACAAGAGCCGCGCTCCGATGGCGATCAGTGCCAAGGCGGCACGCCTGGGCTCTGGAGGCAAGCGGGCGTCCGGGCACCTGCGGCGAGGGCCCCGAGCCGCTGTCGCCCAGGCTTCTCACGACGCGCCACCTTGGCCGGGCCATCTCCCGCCTCCGTCGCCGGCGCTCGTGCATCAGGTACCCATTCCTGTCGAGGTCCTCGGTCCTGACGGGGCGGCGGTCGGGGTGACCGGGCGTGGGCGGTGCACGGCAGTTCCTTCCCGTTTGATCCTGCCGATCGCCGGCGGCTCACCTCTGGGGATCACCGGGTGGGCTGGGCCATGGCCGGCAGATGAGCGGTGGTGGGATCCCGCGGCTGCCCGCCGACGGGCTCGTTTGCAGGTGCTGCTCGACGACGGGACGGCTCATCTGCTCGTACTCGAACAGGGAATTTGGCGCCTCGAGGCCACATACGACTGACAGGCGTCGCAACCTGGCGCGCCCCGGGGGAACACCGACCGGTCCGAACAGTCTCAGCGGACTCACAGTTACCGTGGAGGAAGAACTGAGTAGCCGGTCGCATGATCTGGGTATCGAGATACCGAGCCACACAAGGCGAGCTCGGGACGGGGGGCTTGGCCCTAGCGCTCAGTGAGCGCCTGACCGGAGGTGAGTCTGATGGACGAACACAACGACGAGCAACCAGACCAACATACAGAGGAGCTGTCTTCCTGGGACGAGCCGGAGGCGACGGGAGCCGAGGCACAGGAACCCTCCGACACGCCCTTCGGTCCCCGGGCCACACCGAGGCTCTGGGCTGCAGCCGGCGAGGAGTCTTCGCCTGCCGCTTTGTCGGGCGACCTGCCCGGCGGCGTCGGGACCTACGGCCGCCCGTCGTTTGCTTACGGCCCCGGCACCTACCCACCCGGTGCCTATCCACCGCCGGGTTACGCTGCCCTCGGCCAGGCGCCTTCGACCGCGCCCGGAGGTTACGGCCCAGGTGGCTACCCGCCGGGCACCTACCCACCCGGTGCCTACGGCCCGGACGGCCCGAAGGGACTGAGGCGCGGCCGCAAGCTCGGGGCGGCTGTCGCGGCGGCACTGGTCCTGATCGGCGTAGGCGGTGGTGCGGGGATCGCCTATGCGACCCGGCAGGGTTCGGGCACCGCAGCGGGACTGGCCGCCTCGCCGGCCGGGCATTCGCTCACCACGGCGCAGATCGCCGCTGCGGTCGATCCTGGCGTGGTCGACATCAACACCAACCTCGGCGAAGGGACGGGCATGATCGCCACGTCCAACGGCGAGATCATCACCAACAACCATGTGATCGAGGACGCCACGACCATCAGCGTCGTGATCGACCACCGGGGCACTTACAAGGCGACGGTCGTCGGGACCGATGCGTCGGGCGATGTGGCGGTCCTGCAGCTGAGTGGCGTGAGCGGGCTGCCGACGGTGAAGTTCGGCAACTCCTCGACCGTAAGGATCGGGAATTCCGTCGTGGCCATAGGCAACGCCGGCGGCCAGGGCTTCCCGTCGACTGTCACCGCAGGTGCGGTCACCGCTCTCGGCCGGACGATAACGGCCAGTGACGACTATGGCCTGAGCGAGTCGTTGACCGGGACGATCCAGACCGACGCCCTGATCGAGCCCGGCAACTCCGGCGGGCCACTGGTCGACTCGTCGGGTGACGTCATCGGCATGGACACCGCCGCGGCGAGCACGGAAGGGTCCACGCCGATAGGTTTTGCGCTCCCCATCAACAAGGTGCTGCAGATCGCCAACGACATCGAGCACGGTAGGACCGGCCACGGGATCGTGATCGGCACCGTGGCCTTTCTCGGGATCGAGGGCGTGACGGCTTCAGTCGAGGGTTCTGCATCGGCGACCGGCGCAGGCCTCGAGTACGTCGCCGCGGACACCCCCGCCTACGAGGCCGGTCTTCAGGCGGGTGACGTCATCACCGCATTCGACGGTCACGCGACACCCACGATGAGCGAGCTGGCGACCCTGATTCACAAGCTGCGCCCCGGCGATCGCGTGAAGGTCACCTTCGTCAGCCCATACGGCGGTACCCAGACGGTGGCCGTCACCCTCGCCGCCGCGCCGCCTGCATAGCTCGTCCGCTCCTCCCCGGACGAGCACCCTCTGGCCGCCCCGACGCCAAGCCGCAGCGTCGGGGCGGCCGAGGCGCGTCCGGGAGAGCGCCAATTCGCCCGGCGGCGGGTGAAGAGGATCGATCGCCCGGCCGTCGGCATCGACAAGGAGTTCCGCACAAGCCCCATCTCGGGTCAAAACGGGTCGGCGATCCCGGGTTGGGGGCGGGCCGCCAGATAGCGGTCCTCGGCTGGGTAGTCGAAGAACGGTACGAAGAACTCAGCATCGAGCCGAGGGGGGAGCTCGGACCCGTCCCGACCCTTGAGCGCGGAGGTGACGAGCCACTCGACCTCTTCTTCCACGGTCTCGGCGTAGTTGCCGGCCGGCCTGTAGCCGATATCGACGGCCGCCGACATGTCGAGCACGATCGGGTAGGGCCGTTGCCAGGGATGCCGGCCCAAGGTTTCGGTCGTCCGGCTGTCCACGAACACCTCCTCCCGATCGTGGCCGAGCAGACCTGCGATGGCGCGCGAGATCTCGAGCGCACTCGGCGCGTCGGGATCCGCGATGTTGAGGATCCGTCGCCCGGGCTTCGCCGCCGCCAACTCGACCAGTGCGGCGATGTTGGCGGCTGCTGTCGTGTGGTCGACGTCGGCACCACGGTTCGCGAGAAAGACGGCCGGCCGTTGGTCGAGCGCCTGTTTGACGAAGACCCACTCGCGTGGTCTGTGCGCACCCGCGCCATGGATCTTGGACGGCCTGAGCACGGTGATCGGCAGGCCACTTCCGAGAAGCACAAGTTCGGCGGCGACCTTGCTGGCCCCGTAGCCGTTCTTCGTCCTCCAGTCCGTGTCGGCTGGCGGAACAGTGTCCTGCGTTTCGCGTACCGGGCCGTCGAAACGTGGCGGGATCGCCGAATTGGAGCTGTGACCGGCGGCATCGACGTACACGGCCCTGCTCGAGATCATCACGGTCGCGGCCGCCCTGTGCGCCAGGGCCACCAGCCCGGTTGCGTGCGCGGCGCTGTAGCAGATGCAGTCGACGACCAGGTCGGCTCCGGCGCCGAGCGCCGCGGCGAGCTGCGAGGGCTCGTCCCGGTCCGCCGCTATGAACCGCCCTCCGGCATCGGCGATCCCGCTAGGCAGGTGACCAGCGTCCCGCCCGATCAGGTCGACTGCCCATCCGGTGGCGAGCAGACGGGCGGCTATGGCGCGGCCGATCATGCCCGTGCCTCCGACGATGAAGGCCCGGGGCACGGTGGGAGCCTAGTGAAGGTCCCTCAGTGACGACGTTGCTGGCCGCTGACCCGGGTGGCCTCTTCGGACGTCGCCCCGGCCATGAACGGGCCGCCGGCGTCAGAACCGGCGCCGTTGTCGGTGGACTCGCCGAAGGGCGCCCCGTGGGCACCCCAAGGTCCCGGCCCCGGCCCCGGCTCGGTGGGCAGCTCGACGACGAAGGTGGCGCCACCGCCGGGAGTGTCGCGCAGCGAAACGTGGCCACCGTGGGCGTCGGCGATGGCGGCCACGATCGAGAGCCCGAGCCCGGCACCGCCGTGGGCACGGACCCGGGCGGGATCCTTGCGCCAGAAGCGCTCGAACACATGGGGAGCGGCCTCGGGAGCGATCCCCTGGCCGTGGTCGACCACGAGGACACTCGCCCGGGCGCGAACCGGGCCCTGCAGGTGCTCGAGCGTGGCGATGATCTCGATGGGGCTGCCTGCCGGGCTATAGGCGAGGGCGTTCGAGACGAGGTTCCCGAGAAGCTGGCGGAGACGGCCCTCGTCGCCGGTGATCAGGCACTGCGGCGGTGCCTCGCAGGTGACGGTGCGGGCGGGATCGACCGCCCGGGCGTCCTCGGCGGCGTCCGCGACGAGAGTCGTCAAGTCGACGGGCTCGCGTTCGAGCGGGCGTCCTTGGTCGAGGCGGGCGAGCAGCAACAAGTCGTCGACGAGTCCCGCCATCCGGGTCGACTCGCTGTCGATCCGCCGCATCGCCGTGTCGAGATCGGCGGGGCGATCAGCCAATCCGTGTTGGAACAGCTCCGCGTAGCCGCGGATGGAGGTGAGCGGGGTCCTCAGCTCGTGCGACGCGTCGGCCACGAAACGGCGAAGGCGCGCCTCGGACGCCTCCCGCTCGCGGAACGCCGTCTCGATGCGGCCCAGCATGACGTTGAGGGCTCCACCGAGACGGCCGACCTCGGTGCGGTTGTCGGTCTCGTCGATGCGCTGGCTCAAGTCGCCTGCCGCTATCTCGCCGGCGGTGTCGGCCATCTTCTGGAGCGGCCGCAGGCTGATCCGGATGATTAGCCAAGCTGCCAGGGCAAGAGCGATCAGGACGGCCCCGCTGACAGCCAGCTCGAGCGCCAGCAGATGGTGCAGCGCGCCGTCGGTGCCCGTGAGCGGTATCGCTTCGGCGAGCACGTTGCCGTTGTTCAAGCTGGCTTCGAGCACACGGTAGGAGATGCCCCCGGCGCTCGGCACGGTGCCGTACACAGGCTCGCCGCCCGGGTTGTTGGCGGCCAGGTCGGCGAGCGAGGCGGGAAGCAACGGGGAGGACCCGGTCGTTGCGCTGAAAGACATCCAGGGCAGGAGTCGTTGGCCGCTCGGGCTGAGCTCTGTGGCGAGCGTGCCGGGCGTGACGACCTGGTTGGCGATGTCAGATCGCCCACCGCCGAACGGGTTGGTGAAACCGAGGTTCTGGGCCACCAGGTTTGCCGATCGGAAGAGCTGTTGGTCGAGCTGGCCGACCGCGTAGCTCCGGAAGGAGGTGTAGGTGATGGCATCGGTCACGGCCAAGGCCACTATGACGAACGCGCACAGGACGGCGATGAGCCGGACCTTCAACGACACGCGCAGCCCCAATTCTCGTCGGTGACCCCGCAGAGCCGGACGTTCGAGGGCATCTGCGTCAGTTGCGGGGCGGGCGGAGCACGTAGCCGACCCCGCGCACGGTGTGGATCAGGTGCGGCTCGGTGAAATCGACCTTCTTGCGGAGGTAGCTGACGTAGGTCTCGAGCACTCCGGCGTCGCCGCCGAAGTCGTAGTTCCAGACGTGGTCGAGGAGCTGGGACCGGGTGAGCACACGGCGGGGGTTGGAAAGGAGATAGCGGAGCAGCCGGTACTCGGTTGCCGTCAGGTCGATCAGCTGTCCGGCGCGTCGCACCTCGTGGGCATCGTCGTCCATCTCGAGGTCCGCGAGCTGGAGCAGCTCGCGGGCGGGACCGCCCTTGCCGACGCGGCGGAGGATGGCATGGGTACGGGCGACCAGCTCGGCCACGCTGAAGGGCTTGGTCACGTAGTCGTCGCCGCCGATCGTCAGTCCCCGGACCTTGTCCTCAGTGGCGTCGCGAGCCGTGAGGAACAGAACCGGGATGTCGCGACGGTCGCGCCGGAGGCGCTCGGCGATGTTGAACCCGTCGATGTCGGGCAGCATCACGTCGAGCAGGATGAGGTCGGGTCGGAACTCGTCGATCTGTTCGAGCGCCCTATAGCCGCTGGAAGCGGTCTGGACCTCGAAGCCTTCGTAACGCAGGGCCATCGAGACGAGTTCTGTTATGGACTCCTCATCGTCGACGACGAGGACACGGGGGAGCGTTCCAGCTTCTGCCACCTTCACATTGTGGTCGATCTCGCTGTGAGTTTGCTGAGAATCCAGCGTGGGAGGCGCGGCTCAAGCTTCGCTGTCCAGCGGGAGAGGTGCCCACGAACATATGTTCGATCAGATCACTATCCTGGATCCGTGGTCGGGTACTCAGAGCTCCATTGCCATTCGAATTTCAGTTTTCTCGACGGTGCTTCTTATCCCGAGGAACTCGTCGCGGAAGCCGCCCGGCTCGAGCTTGGGGCTCTGGCACTGACCGATCACGACGGGCTCTACGGCGTGGTGCGCTTTGCCGAGGCGGCAAAGGAGGTGGGAGTGCCCACCGTCTTCGGCGCCGAGCTCACCCTTGCCGGCCGCGGCCAAGATCCGGCCGGTGCCCCGGCCGTCCCGGCGCCAGCGCGTACTGGTATCCCCGACCCGCCCGGGTCCCACCTGATCGTTCTCGCCCGCGGCCCGGAGGGCTACTCCCGACTTGCCCGCGCCATCAGCGAAGGCCATCTCGCCGGTGGCGAGAAGGGCCGTCCCCGCTACGACATCGACCGGCTGGCCGAGCTCGCGGGAGGTCACTTCCTCATCTTGACGGGCTGTCGCAAGGGGGCGGTTCCTGCCGCGCTCGTCAAGGCCGGTCCCATCGCTGCGGCGAGGGAGCTCGACCGTCTCGTCGAGCGGTTCGGCTCTGAGAACGTCATCGTCGAGCTGTTCGACCACGACGACCCGATCGACTCGGCGCGCAACGACGCCCTCGCCACCCTCGCTGTGCGCAGGGATCTCGGCATCGTCGCGACGAACGTTGTTCATCACGCCCGGCCGGAGGGCCGCCGCATCGCCTCGGTGCTCGCCTCGGTCCGTTCAGGGTGTCCCCTCGACGAGCTCGACGGCTGGCTGCCTGCGGCTGGGGCCGCCTACATGCGCTCGGGGGCCGAGCAGGCCAGGCGTTTCGCCCGCTACCCCGGAGCCGTCGAGCTTGCCGCTGAGCTCGGACGGGCGTGTGCCTTCGACCTCCACCTCGTCGCCCCCAAGCTTCCCGATTTCCCCGTTCCTGTCGGCCAGAGCGAGATGACGTTCCTGCGCCAGCTGGTCGAGGAGGGAGCGACACGGCGTTACGGCCCGGCGGGGGCTGAGCGGGTGCCCGGTGCGTGGCGTCAGCTGGAGCACGAACTGGTGATGATCGAGGAGCTGGGCTTCGCCGGCTACTTCCTCGTCGTCTGGGACATCGTCGAGTTCTGCCGGCGGTCGGGGATCTATTGCCAGGGTCGGGGATCTGCTGCGAGCTCGGCCGTGTGTTATGTGCTCGGGATCACCAATGCGGACGCCGTCGCTCTCGGTCTTTTGTTCGAGAGGTTCCTGTCACCCGAGCGCGACGGGCCGCCCGACATCGACGTTGACATCGAGAGCGGGCGGCGCGAAGAGGTCATCCAGTACGTCTACGGGCGTTATGGCCGCGAGCGGGCCGCTCTCGTGGCCGTAGTCGTGAGCTACCGGGCCCGGTCCGCCGTGCGGGATGCCGCGAAGGCCCTCGGCCACTCGCCCGGGCAGGTCGACGCCTGGGCGCGGCACATCGAGCGCTGGGGGTCACTTGGTGGTGGTCATCACTCGACCGCACCGCATCGCAAGGATCGCTGGACGTGGTGGAGCGCCGCCGCCGAAGGTGAGGCCGCGCGGCGTGATGGTGCAAGAACCGCGCCCGGCGGCGACCGCCCCGGCCGTGACGACGTTGCTTTGGAGCCTGGTCCCGCGAAGTCAGCCGGCGATCTCGGGATCCCGGCTCGGGTGCTGGCTGTGGCGACCGAGCTGGAGGGCTTCCCCCGCCACCTAGGCATCCACCCCGGTGGCATGGTGATCTGCGACCGGCCGGTCTCGGAGGTCTGCCCGGTCGAGTGGGCCCGCATGGAGAACCGGACGGTGCTCCAGTGGGACAAGGACGACTGCGCGGCCGTCGGCCTCGTGAAGTTCGACCTCCTCGGTCTCGGGATGCTCGAGGCGATCCACAGGGCGGTCGACACCGTCGGCGCCTACCACCACGACGAGATCGACCTCGCGATGATCCCCCAGGAAGAGGCCGTCTACGACATGTTGTGCCGTGGCGACTCGGTGGGGATCTTCCAGGTGGAGAGCCGGGCGCAGATGGCCACCCTGCCCCGGCTACGGCCGCGTTGCTTCTACGACCTCGTCGTCGAGGTCGCTCTCATACGCCCCGGCCCGATCCAGGGAGGATCGGTTCACCCCTACCTGCGCCGGCGTAACGGGACAGAGGCGGTCACGTACCTGCATCCGTGTTTCGAGCACAGCCTGGCGAAGACCCTCGGGGTGCCGCTGTTCCAAGAACAGCTCATGCAGATGGCCATCGATGCCGCCGGGTTCTCGGCTGCCGAGGCGGACCAGCTCCGCCAAGCCATGGGCGCCAAGCGCTCCGCTTCACGCATGGAACGCCTCCGCTCCCGCCTGTACGAGGGGATGGCCGGGCGGGGGATCACCGGCAAGGTCGCGGACGCCGTCTGGGAGCAGCTGGCCGCCTTCTCCAACTTCGGTTTCCCCGAGAGCCACTCGGTGTCCTTCGCCTACCTCGTGTACGTGAGCGCGTGGCTGAAGCTGCACTACCCGGCGGCGTTTCTCGCAGCACTGCTCAATTCCCAGCCGATGGGCTTTTGGGCACCTCACACCCTTGTCGCCGATGCCCGGCGCCACGGGGTCGTCGTCCTCGGCCCGGACGTGAACAAGAGCGAGGCGGGGGCCTCGCTCGAGCCCGGGGCTCCCGGCCCTTTGGTACGGCTCGGGCTCGCCTCGGTGAAGGGGATCGGTTACGACCTCGCCGGAGTGATCGCGGCGGGCCGGCCCTATGGCGACATGGAGGAGCTCGTGTGCCAAAGCGGCATCGGGCGCCCGGGCCTGGAAGCTCTCGCCACTTCGGGGGCACTCGCGTCACTCGGCGCAACCCCGGCCCGCGCCGGCCACGACTCGGGTGCGCCGAGCACAGCGGGAACCGCAGCGCGACCGCTCACCCGTCGCGAGGCGCTCTGGGCGGCGGGTGCGGCTGCCGAGGCACGCCCCGGCCGCCTTCTTGGCACCGTGGTCGGGACGAATGCCCCACGACTTCCCGACATGGACGAGATCGAGGAGATGTCCGCCGATCTGCAGACACTCGGGCTGTCACCAGGTTCCGATCCGATGGCCTTCGCCCGAGGCAAGCTCGCCGGCCGTGGGGTGATCCCCAACGCCGAGCTCGTGAAGGTGCCCGATGGTGCGAAGGTCCTTGTCGCCGGTGTGGTGACGCATCGCCAGAGACCCGCTACGGCGGGGGGGACGACGTTTTTGAACCTGGAAGACGAGACTGGCCTCGTGAACGTCATCTGTTCGCCGGGGTGCTGGGCCCGTTACCGCAAGCCGGCGCGCTCGGCGGTGGTACTCCTCGTACGAGGGCGGCTCGAACGCGGAGAGGGAGCCGACAAAGAGGCTCCGTCGTCCTCGAACGTGGTGGCGGAGTACCTGGAGGAGATCGACCTCGCGATGACGCTCAGCCCGTCGAGGGACTTCCACTGAGAGAGCGCGACCCGCTCGCGGCCGGTCGCCGGCGAAGAGCGAACCTGCCGGACCGCCTCCCGGGGTGCGGCACGACGGGCGCTCAGGAGAGACTAGGTTTCTTGTCCGTCAAGGCCTCCCCGCGCACGTCGCTGGACGAAGGGCGCCCCAAAGGTGCCCCTCAGGGTCGCGACGCAAGACCGAAGGCGGTCACGACGCCGCCCAGCCTCGAGACGGAGACCTCCCGCGGATGAACGTGTTCTTCAATGGCCTCGGACGCTTCACCGTTCGATTTCGCTGGTTCATCGTCGTCGTATGGATCGTCGGGACAGCTGCGTCGGTTCACTTCCTGCCTTCGCTGGGGAGCCAAGTCAACAACGACAATTCGGCGTTCCTGCCCGCGAGCGCGCCGAGCACGGTCGCGGGCAACCTCGCGGAGCCGTTGGTGGGCAAGGCGTCGTTGGTACCGGTCATCATCGTCGGCGTCAGCCAGGACGGCCCGATCAGCATCGCAGACACTCAGGCGATCAGCCGACTTGCCCTTGACGCCAAGAAGGTCCCCAACGTCGCGTTCGTGCAATACGTCGGCACCTCCGCGAACGGGCGCGCGGTACAGCTCCTTGTCGAGGCGAGCATCGCCGGGTACAGCCCCGGGCCCTCAGAGCAGGTGGTCAACGGGCTGACCGCAGCTTTCGCCAAGGTCCACGCGCCTGCGGGCATCCGGTTCCACCTCGCCGGTGTCGTGGCCACCAACGTGGCGCAGCAGAAGGAGTCCAATTCGACCGGCAACAAGACCCAGCTGCTGTCGATCCTTTTCATCATCGTTCTCCTGCTCTTTGTGTTCCGCTCCGTGCTGGCGCCCCTGGTGACCTTGTTGCCGGCGGCGATCGTGCTCCAGCTGTCGGGCTCGGTCATCGGCGAGCTCGGCTCTCACGGTCTCAAGATCTCCCAGATCACCCAGCTGCTCCTGATCGTTCTCATCCTCGGGGCGGGGACCGACTACGGGTTGTTCCTCGTTTTCCGTGTCCGGGAAGGCCTGCGCTCGGGCCTGGCGGCGAACGAGGCCGTGGCACGAGCCGTCTCGCGAGTCGGTGAGTCGATAAGCGCCTCGGCCGGGACGGTCATCCTGGCCTTGTTGACACTTTTGTTCGCGAGCTTCGGGATCTACCACGATCTCGGGGTCCCGCTCGCCATCGGGATCGCCGTGATGCTCGTCGCCGGGATCACGCTCCTGCCCGCGTTGCTGGCCATCCTCGGGCGTGCCGTGTTCTGGCCGGCGAAGATCGTCCCCGGTGAGGTGAACAAGAGTTGGTGGGGGAGGGTCGCCCAGCGCGTCATCGCCCGCCCGGCGCACACCCTCGCCGTCGGTCTCATCGTCTTCGGCGCACTCGCCTTCGGGGCACTGTTCTACTCTCCGGCAGGATTCGGAGGGGCCACCGCGGCACCGAATGGGAGCGACGCCGCCGCGGGCAATGCGGCGCTGATGAAGTACTTCCCCGAGGCGAGCTCGAACCCGACCAACCTCATCTTGAAACTTGCCGCCCCCTTGTGGCAGGACCCCGGCGCGGTCGTGAAGGCCGAGAGGGAGCTGCAGGCGACCGGGCTCTTCAACGCCCTGCCGGGACCGCTCGACCCTGCCGGAACGGCGATCTCACCGGCGCTTTATGTGAGCCTGCACGCCGCGCTCGGAAACCCAGCCCTGCTCCCGGCGTTGCCGGCCCCGGGCTCGCCGGGCGCGAAGGTGCCGACGTTGACTTACGACCTGTACCGGGCGACGGCGCGATTTGTGAGCCCTGACGGGCACACGATCCAGTTCGAGGCCGGGCTCACCGCCGGCGACGCCGCCTCGACGCCGGCTCTCAATGCCGTCCCTGGCATCCGCAGGACCTTGACGGCGGTCCAGCACAGCATCGGCGCCACAGCAAGCGGTGTGGCCGGCGAGGCCCCGGCGCTCTACGACGTGAGCTCGATCTCCGACGCCGACCTGATCCACATCGTCCCGATCGCCATCATCGCCATAGGGCTCCTGCTCGCTCTCGTGCTGCGGAGCCTCGTGGCTCCGCTCTACCTCATAGCCAGCGTGATGTTGTCCTACCTGGCGGCGCTGGGCCTGGCGTCGATCCTGTTCATCAAGCTCGCGAACAGCGGTGGGCTCACCTTCCTCTTACCGTTCTTGATGTTCATCTTCCTCTTAGCCCTCGGCGAGGACTACAACATCCTCGTCATGACGCGCATCCGGGAGGAGGCGCACCAAAGCCGTCTTCGCGACGCCGTCGTGACCGCGGTCGGCGCGTCGGGGCCGACGATCACCTCGGCGGGTCTGGTTCTCGCGGGGACGTTCCTGGTTCTCGCCGTCACCGCTGGGGGTCAACCGGGCGGGAGCCAGATCCGCGACATCGGCATCGGCCTGGCGCTCGGCATCTTGATGGACACCTTTCTCGTGCGCAGCCTGCTCGTACCTTCGACGGTATCGCTGCTCGGCCGGTGGAACTGGTGGCCCGGGAAGCTGGCGGAAATGGACCTGGCCGACGCCGGCGCTCCGGGCGACGAGGACCTCACGAGGTCCGTCCCGGGGCAACGAGCGGAGATCCTGCCGACGCCCGACTGAGCCTCGCCGGCCAAGCTCGCGGGGCCGCGATGACCTACGAGCCGGCGGCAGGTGGTGGCAGCGTCTCGTCCGGCCCCGCTGGTCGTGGCGGGGGCTGGTCGGACGCGGGCCGGGTGTCATCGGTCCACTGGCCGCCGTCCCACCACCGCAGCCTGGCCGCGTCGCTGGTGTCCGGGTACCAGCCCGGTGCCGGCAGAGGAGCGTCCTGTCCGTGGTAGTACGCGAGCGCGGCTGCCTGCCGGTAACCGGGGGCAGGCACACCCTGATTGCCCGTGGACGCCCGCCAGAGCTCCGAGGCGCGGTGCCGGCGGGAGGCTTCGGTGCAGGCCCAGACGATCGAGACGACCCAGACCACCGCCGTGGTGATGCCGAAGGTGAAGTAGCCGGTGAGCGCCACCAATGTAAGGACCAGCGCCGGCACCACCTTCACGTACAAAAGGCCCAGCGGACCGAGGAAGAAAGTGAGGAGGAAGGCCAGCACCGGCGACTTGTCGACAGGGACACGATTCGGCTGCGGCCCGGAGGGAGGAGTCCCCATGCAGGGAGTCTCTCAGGTTCGCCGTCGCTCATCTAATGGAGCCGCCGCATTCCCGAGATGCTCCGTGGATCCGCCGGCCGCCCGCACGTCCGACGCCTTGAGCCCGTTGCGCCACGGCTGGGTGCTCATGGTCCAGGCGACTGCGACACCAAGAGCCGTCGCGCAAAGGACCCACCCGAGCGTCGTCGTGCTCAACCCGATGTACTTGAGGCCCGAGGCGAAGACAACGAAGGTGATGATCGGGCGCACGATCCGGTCAGGAGCCCTCGAGGAGAGAAAAGACCCGACGAGCACAGCTGGAACGCTGCCGGCGATGATCGACGTTGTCACCGAGAACTCCACGTGGCCAAAGGCCAGCGCACCGAGGGCCGCCGCGCCGGTCAGCGGCACCGCCTGGGTGAGGTCGGTTCCGACGAGCTGATTGGCCCCCAGCAGCGGGTAGGCGAACAGCAACAGGACGATGATCAGGGACCCCGAGCCGACGGAGGTGATCCCGACGATGATCCCGCCGAGCATCCCGATGGCGACCGTGGGGACCGGACGGACGAGGATGTCGTGCACGACGCCGTCGCGGCGGTGACCCGCTCGCCGGTCGAGGAGGTAGCGCAACGTCATCGCGGCGGCACCGATCAAAAGAGCGGCTCCGAGCGCCCGCTCGACGTTGTCCTGGGCGACATGGGACTGGCCCATCAGGTGCAGGAGGTAGGCGCCGAGAAACGCCGTAGGAACCGAGCCCAGGACCAACCATCCCACGAGGCGGAGATTGACCGTCCCTTTTTGGAGGTGAACGGCCGCTCCGAAAGGTCGCATCACCACGGCGGCGACGAGGTCGCTCGAGATCGCCGTCGACGGCTTGACCGAGAAGAGCAGGATCAGCATGGGCGTCATGAGAGCGCCGCCGCCCGCGCCGGTCATGCCGACCAGGAAGCCCACGACGGCACTTCCGAGCACGATGTAAGGATTCAAGTGACTTCGTCCCCCCGGGGGTTCCCGCCAACAGGGAACCTCCAGCTGCAAATGGTGCCGCCGCGTCCTGCACGAGGTACCGCAGGACCGAGACGTTAGGCCACAGCGACTCCGCGCCACCAGTTTCCCGACAGCGGTCAGGTGAGCCCTCCTCAGTTCGGAGGCGGCCGGCGTGCGTTGTCCGTGACCTCAGCTGTCGACCTGCCCCTTCAGGGGTCGCGCTCGACCTCGTCTGCCTCGCGTTTGATCATCATCACGTGTCCCGAAGCGAGCTCTTCGAAGTGGGCGTACTCCACGTGCTCTCTCAGGAATGCGGGAGCTGGCATGTGCCCGGCGCTCAGGCGCGTCTTGGCAAGTTCGCGCTGGTCGACGAACGACGGGCCGTCGATGATGTCCAGCACTCGCTCCAGGGGCACGACGACGGATATGCCTGTGTTGAGGGGTTCCTGCGCCCACTCGCCGATCCCGTCAGGGTCGTTTTCCATCGTGGGAAAGAACCCGTGCACAAGGCCCATGAGATAAGTCCTCTTGGTCGTGCCGGCTGGTTCTGTCGCGTGTCCCAGGTGAGCAGCGCCTTCGCCGTGAGCTGGCAGGAGGTGGACGAAGGCGGGCGAGCCGCTGAGTCCGCCGAGAGAGCGCACTTCGACCAGATAGGCGGAGTCCTGCCCCGTCAGCAAGGTGATGGGGTCCTCTGGGAAGGCCGCGATGTTGCCCACACGCACGATCGGCAGAACTCTGGACTTGCCCGGGTGCGAGATCAGCAGTCCTGTTATGAACACGTCCTCACCCGGCGTGACGCTGTGCCGCTTGATGAACTCTGCCGTGGCACCGTGGCGGACCGGGTAGTAGAGGTAGTCGAAAGTGTGCATGTTCAAGGCGAGCGGGAGCACCGCCACATCCGCGGATTCGTGACATGTCCACTTCTCCGGCGGTATCTCCAGGTGCATGGAACCTGCGTGCCGAAGGTTGACCCGCAGCCATGTCTTGTCGAAGGGCCCCTCGGCCTTCGCGTCGAGAGGCTGGACGCAGTGCTTGGCGGTCACCACATAGACAGCCGCCGCATCGTGTAGTCCGAGCGGGTCACCGACGAAGAAGGCCGCGCCCACTCCGCGCAAGTGGCCGCGTTGTCCACCCACGAAGCACACGCACTTGCGCAGCTCGTGCGGAACCTGCACCAATCAGCAATTATCCCACGTGGAAAGGCGCGAATCCGGTCGCGGCCCGCCAGCCGCGCCCTGCGGATGGGCCTTTGCCGGGTCCTGACATAGAGAGCCGCGTGGCACGCGCCAGTGGGCTGTTAGGGCTCGACGTTCCTCGTGGATCAACAAGATCCAGGGTGAAGGAGGCGGTCTGGGCCAAGCTCTCCAGGGTCATTCGGTGCTCTCTCCATTTCACCCGAGAGAGAGGGCGATGTAGACGCCGCTGCATCCACAAGCAGGTAGGACACGAAGCCAGTCAAGACGGCAACGTCGGGAGCACGCGAAGCGAGTCGGCCAGGACAGAACGGAGAAGGCGAGAACGTCGTCTTGCGCGGCGACCAGCCGGCGGTTCGCCGTCTGGGATCTTGAGCGCACCGAAGCGCGAATGGCTCGCGGCCACGGCGGAGGCGACAGCCGCGGATTGCGCTGTCAGGAGTGACTGAAGACGGTAGTGAACGCCTCTGGACTACTGGCGGAGAAGACGGTCTTGATCTGGAGCGGGCCCGTCGAGGTCGCGTAGGGGTCGTCGGCCTGGAGTCCAGTTCCCGCGGCGCCGAACGGGTACCCATTGATCAGCGCGCTGGAGAAGACGAGGGTGCCGAAGTTGGGTACCCCAGAGGTCGTCGAGCCAGAAAACACCGGAAAGTCGCCGGCCGTGATGGCTCCCGTGCCGCCGTCGCCGAGCTGACCGTCTGCGTTATAGCCCCAGGTGAGCACCGCGCCAGTCGAGGTCACCGCCAGGTTGTGCTCGGCGCCGGCGGCGACCGCGGTCGCCTTCGTGCCCACGGGCAGGCTCACCTTCACCGGCACGTCGCTGTCTGTCCTGCTCCCGTCGCCGAGGTTGCCGTTGTAGTTCTTGTCCCAGGCGAGCAGCGCGCCGGTGGAGGTCAGCGCCACACTGTGGGCGAAGCCGGCGGCGATCGCGGTCACCTTGGTGCCGCCCGGCAGGCTCACTTTTACCGGCAGATCGCTGCCATTCGTGGTCCCGTTGCCAAGCTGGCCGGCTATGTTCCAGCCCCAGGCGAACACCGCCCCGGTCGAGGTCAGCGCCAGGGAGCTCCCGATCGGCCACGGATCATTGACTCAGGTCTAACAAGCTCTGATCGCGGCCGAGATGGCGGCGACCGAGCGGTCGACATCGGAATCGTTCGTTCGCCAGCTCGACACTGAGATGCGCATGAGACGTTGGCCGTGCCAGGTGGTGGCTCCCATCCAGCACTCACCTGAGCGCTGGACCATCTCGATGATCCGGTCTGTCCGCTCCTTGTCGCCGAAGCTGACGAGAACCTGATTGAGCACGACGTCGTTGGCGATCGCCACCCCGTCGATGTCGCCGAGCTGTTGAGCGAAGCGGCGCGCCAGGCCACAGCAGCGCTCGACCAGCTCCGCGACGCCGCTGCGCCCGAGCTCGCGCAGTGCAGCCCAGGTGGCGAACCCACGGGCCCGGCGCGACGACTCGATCACATAGTCACCCGGTGCACGCAGCCCGCCCTCACCCTGGCCGGTCAGGTAGGCGGCCGTGTAGGACATGGCGGCGGCGTGCGCCTCGGGATGGGCGCAGAAGGCGTAGCCGACGTCATAGGGGACGTTGAGCCACTTGTGGCCGTCTGTCGCCCAGGAGTCGGCGGTCTCAATGCCTTTGGTGAGGTGACGGGTGCCCGGATTGGCTGCGGCCCACAGCCCGAAAGCACCGTCGACATGGACCCAGGCCCCGTGCCGGTGAGCTTGTTCGCTCGCCGCGGCGAGATCGTCGAAGGCGCCGCTGTTCACGTTGCCTGCCTGCAGGCAGACGATGGTCGGGCCCTCAGGACCGCGGGACAGCAGGCGGGCGAGCTCGGCCACATCGATCGCCCCCTGGGCATCGGTGGCAACCGGCTCGAGCGCTCCGGCACCCAGCCCAAGGAGGCGCAGCGCCCGGTCGATGGTGGCGTGTCGCTCGCCGTTGGCGACAACTCGCACCGGCGGACCGCCGAGCAGCCCGTGTTGCTCGACGTCCCAACCCGCCGCTTTCAGCACATGGTGCCGGGCCGCGGCGAGCGAGACCGTGTTGGCGCCCTGCCCGCCGGTCGTGAAACCGAACGAGGCGCCGGCCGGCAGCCCGAGCAGGTCCTTCAGCCAGCCTCCGGCCACGTCCTCGACCACAGCGGCACCGGGTGAGGTGAAGGCGTTGAATGCCGGCTGGTCCCATCCGACGGTCAGGATGTCCGCCGCCGTAGCGGCATCGAGGGCTCCACCGACGACGAAGCCGAAGTAGCGGGGACCCGTCGTCGCGACGAGGGCGGGCTCGACGGCACCGGCCAGCTCGTCGATCACGACGTCAGGCGCAGTGGGGCTGTCGGGCAACGTACCGAGAGCGGTCCGCAGGGAATCGAGGTCGACCTCACGGGGGAAGACCGGCCGCTCGGCCACCTTTGCGCGGTAGTCGGCGGTTCGCGCCGCGGTTTTGGTCAGGAGCTCGGCAAGGGGATCCATCTCTTGATTATCGCCGCTTACCAGTTGTCTCCGCGCAGGCCGGGCAAGCTCGGGGGAACGGGGCCTTCGAAGCCCGGCTGCCTGACCGCCTGTGAGGAGACAGGCGGGCTGCAAGAAGGTCCGAGGGCTGCAGAGATACGGGCGGTTAGCCGAGAGAGTCCGGGTCCACGCCCGTGCCCCCGGCGGCATGGCTCGCGTACGAGGCCAGTGCGAAGCGCAAGATGTCGACGGCTTCATCGCCGCTCCACAGCATCGGGCCTTCGCCCGTGTGCAGCCAACGCAGCCAATGGTGACCCGAGTTCCTGAAGCTGCTGGCCCAGTCGTCATCGAGCGCGTGATACGAGCGCATCTCGCCGTCCAGGTAGACCTCGAGGCTCGGCTGCTGAATCCCGCGGCTGGTGCACCTGTTGACCCGCGCGTAGCCGCGTCGGCCTGTGATCTCCCAGCGCTCGTCGTTGGTGTAGTAGTCGGAGCGCAGGTACATGTCGACCGCGAGCGTGATGTCCCAGACCCCGCGGACCCCGTTGTCGTGTTCCCATACGAGCGTCGTGGGCGCGTCGACCTCGATGCCGGGAAAGACCTCGGTGGTGCCCACCCACGCCCGCACCTCTTTGACGGGACCGAAGAGCCAGATCGCCGTTGAGAGCTTGTGCCAGCCGTCGTCGAACACGAGGGTGCCGCGACCGCGTCGCATCTGCTGGAACTGCCACTCGTAGGTGCTCCCCGGGACGTCCCAGCCTCCGCGGCCGCTTGCCACCATCTTCATGTGGTACCCGCTGATCTCGCCGAGCTCGCCAGAGGCGACCACTTCTTTGAGCTTCAAGAGCGGCTCGTAGAAGATGTAGTTGTCCATGACGCGAAGCAGCCTGCCGTTGGCCTCGGCGGCTCGGAGCATGCGCGTCGCTTCGGCGAGGTCATTGCAGATCGGCTTTTGCAGGTTCACATGCCAGCCGTACCCAAGGAGCTCGGCAACGCCGTCGGCGTGCAACGGGATCGGCAGCAGCACCTCGACGGCGTCGACATCGAGACCGCTCGCCGCCAGCTCAGCCGCCGAAGAAAAAGTTCGGGCCGCCGGAAAGTCCGCCTGGCGCTCGGTGCGGCGCTCCTCGCTCGGATCGACCAGGGCGACCACCTCGACATCGGGATTGTCAATATAGGCCCGTACATTGAGGTCGTAGATGCGTCCGAGACCCACAAAGGCAGCACGGACGGGCCTTTCATAAGGTGTGAAGCCAACGACCGGCCCGTTTCCCAGCATGGCCCAATCCTAAGCGCGGACTGCCAAAGCGCCCACTTTGGGGCGGGGAGATAGCGTTGGACAATGCCTGCCACCGGTCACATCACGGCGTTCGCCCTCACGGCTCTCGTGATAATCGTCATCCCCGGCCCGAGCGTCATGTTCATCGTCGGCCGCGCTCTGGCCTACGGGCGAAAAGCCGCCGCGCTCACCGTCGTCGGCAACACCTTCGGCGAGTACATCCAAGTCATTGCCGTGGCTTTCGGGGTCGGCGCCGTGGCGGAACGGTCGGTGGCTGTCCTTACCGGTCTCAAGCTGTTCGGCGCTGCCTACCTTGTCTATCTGGGTGCGAAGACGATCCGTGATCGGCGGTCACTGCTCGAGATGCTGCAGCCAGGCGTGACTCCGTCGTCGCGCCGCTTCTTGCTGCAGGGCTTCATCGTCGGGGTCACCAATCCCAAGACGGTCGTCTTTCTCGTGGCCATCCTGCCCCTGTTCGTCGATCGTGCCGACGGGAGCCTGTCGGGTCAGATCTTGGTTCTCGGCCTGGTGTTCTCCGCCATAGCCCTTCTTTGCGACAATGCCTGGGGTTGGTTCGCCGGCACGGTTCGAGCCTGGTTCGCGAGCTCACCGAGACGCGTCGAGCTGATAGGTGGCATCGGCGGCTTGGCCATCATGGCTGTCGGTGTTCGCCTTGCCCTCACGGGCCGCAAGGACTAAGACGAGCCGCCTGGCCCGGGAAATGGGCGAGCCGACTGCGGGATCAAGTCGCTCGCCGGGATCTCTGCGCGTCGCTAGTAGCGCTGCGCTCCGAACCTGCCGACGCGCCTCGTCCTCAAGGCCGCCCGGCGCTTGCGCACCGCCACCAGGACGGCTGCCCTGACCATCGCCATGGCCAGGATGAGGACTCCGATGATCACGTGGTGGCCGAGGATCAGCACTGCACCGATGAGCGATCCGATGACCACCATCAGCCACCGAAGCCACCACACGGAGGTCATTTGTCAATGGTAGGGCACGCCAGGGATCCCCAGAGACGGCTGGGCATGGCCCCCGTCCCGTGCCCGCTCAGGCGGACCACCTGCTTGCTTGGTTTCGAGGAGGCTTGAGCCTGGCGGCCGCCGCCGGCGAGGCCGGCCCACCTGAGGTAGCTCCGAGGTACCCCCACAGCCCTCAGCCCATCGCCCTACTGCGGTCTGAGCAGTCGGAGCATTTCTCGCCGCCAGGCCGAGCGAGCCCTGGCGGCCTCGACGGTTTCGGGGTGCACCAAGCGGTTTATCTTGGGCGCATCGGCGCCCCGGTGGAATGCGAAGGCCCGCGCCTCGATGGCCCGGTCTGCATTCGTGTAGTGATCACGCTGGAGCAGGTAGCCGTTCCACGAGGGCACGAGGAAGGTCTCGAAGAACTTGCCGTGTGCGGTCACGTCCTGGAACACGCCCCAGCGCGTCCCGCCGAGGCGTCGCCGCACGACACGCAACTCGGCCATGGCGACCAAGAAGTCGTCGACGGCCTCGCCGTCGACGCGGTATTCGATGAGGATGAGCACCGGGCCGTCGTCGGGTCGGACGTGTTCTCCGATGGGTAGCGACGGGCTCGCGACTACCTGCAGCGAGGAGCGGTCCACCACCGGCAGGCGGAAGCGGGGGATGAGAAGGATGCCCGGGACGAAGGCGCAGGCCGCGATGAGCAGGGTTTCCCGCAGGGGCAGGAAGGTGTCGATCACACCGAAACCGAGGCCGCCGAGCACGAACGGGCCTTGCAGCACGACGTAGTAGAGCGACAGCGAACGGGTTTGCACCCACTCGGGAGTCACCTGGCGCGCGGCGACGACGAAGGACACCGGCGCCCAAACCCAACTGGCGCCGTTGACAAGAAGCACGGGCACCGCCGCCCAGCGCGTTGGCCAGATGACCAGCGCGGCGACGGCGAGCGCGCACGCCAAGGTCGCGACAGCTACGACGGTGTCCAAGTGCAGGCGACCCTGCAGGCGGCCGAACAGGAGGGCCGCGAGCATGGCGCCCACACCGCTGAGTGCCAGAAGCAGGCCGTAGCCGAAGGCGGAGGTGTGGAGATAGTGCGCCGCGAAGAGGGGGAACAGTGCTCCGAGAGCCACTCCTGGTGTCACGAAAAGAGCTGTGCGGGCGGCGATGGCTCTCAGGCCCGGCGTGTTCGAGAAGTAACGCCAACCCGAAGATATAGCGCCGAGGAGGCTCTCGGCCGTGGAACCCCCAGGTGTGGACAGGCGCAGGTCGTTGCGCCCACGCCACAGCACGAGGAACGAGACGAGGGGAATCATGACGGCGGCGCAGAGGGCGAAGAACGCTGTCGTGCCGGCATTCCGGAGCACAGCCCCCCCGAGCACTGGTCCCACGACTTGGCCTATGTTCCACTGGAAGCTGTCCAGGCTGAGCGCGACGGGGACGACCTCAGGCGGGACGAGCATGCCGACCGTCGTCCACCACGAGGGCGACGACGTCCCCCCGGCTATCCCCATGCTCGCGAGCCCTATGAGCAGCGTTGCGGGTGTCAGCAGATGCGACGACGACATCACCACGAGGAACGTCACCGATGTGATCAGCAGGACCTTGGCCAGGAGGAGCAGCGCACGGCGGTCGCGCGAGTCCGCCGCGGCACCCGAGAACAAGACGGCGCAGATGCCTGCGAACGGGCCCATCGCCGCCGCCAAGGTGACCAGGACCGGCGATGTCGTCAGACGCTCCATTATGTAGCCGCTGACCAGGGTGATCATCCACACGCCGGCGTTGGAGAACAACGCCGTTCCCTCGAGCCACCGGAATGCCCGGCTTTTCAGCGGGGCGAACAGCTCGGTCACCTAACCGCCGAACTGACTCGGGCTGCTGCTTGCGGCCTCGGACCGCGTCTCAGAGAGGCCGGTTGCCCGGCGGCCGGTTCTGGCTCTCCCGGTTGGCGGCACAGGCGCCCTCGAAGCTCGCTGGAGGGAACCTCGCCGCGGCCTCATTGCGGCAGTAGCGAGCTCGCAAGAGGCGAACCGCTGCCTGTCACCTCCACGTCGACGACGTGGGCGATGTCCGCGGACGAGCGTCCAATGCAGAGCCGGTAGGTACCCGCATCGACGTACCAGCCGGACGCGGAGCGGTGTAGCGGCGAGGGCGCGTGGCCGTGGTTGTAGACGCTGCCCGGCAGCCGGGCACAAAGTGCCGGCCAGTCGGTGTCGGCGATGTCGTAATAGGCGAAGGAACGCTCGTTGAGCGCGAGTGTCACCGTTGTCGTTTCTCCCGGGTCGAGCCATACCTTGGCAAAGGCCCGTAGCTCCTTCAAAGGCCGGAAGCGGCCACCGGTCAGGGACTGTCCTGCTCCCGGGGCTGCGACGTAGAGCTGAACGACCTCGGCGCCCCGGCGCCCGCCGACGTTGGTCACCGGGACCGCGACGCTCAGGCTGCCGCCCGGCTCCAACTTCGCAACGGACGGGCGCGGTATGCCGATCTCGAAATTCGTGTACGACAGTCCGTGGCCGAACGCGAAGCGCACGGGCAGCCGGCGAGTCTCGTACCAGCGATAACCGATTAGCAGGCTCTCGCTGTAGCGGACCCGGCTCGACTCGCCGGGAAAGCTCCCGAATGCCGGCGTGTGCTCGATGCACATCGGCAGCGTCGTCGGGAGTCTTCCGCCCGGCTCGCTGTCGCCGACCAGCACGTCGACGATGGCGTTCGCCAGTTCCTGACCCCCGAACCAGGTCTGGAGGATCGCAGCTGCGTTGTCGGCCCAGCCGAGACTGACTGGAGCACCGGAGTTCACGACCACAACGCTTCGTGGGTGTGCCGCCAGGACCCGTCTCACTAGCTCGTCCTGGTTGCGCGGGAGCTCCATCGACTCGCGGTCGTAGCCCTCGCTTTCCCACACG
>Ga0181520_10000755_pt1 | contig 69730 bp, 50 predicted proteins | sample PEATcosm2014_Bin_29_FD_132451 | JGI IMG/M metagenome (GOLD analysis project Ga0181520, IMG submission 132451) | Peatland microbial communities from MTU Mesocosm Facility, Houghton, MI, USA - PEATcosm2014_Bin02_30_metaG | ecosystem: Environmental > Terrestrial > Soil > Wetlands > Peat | place... | reverse complement strand
CGTCAAGCGCGTCGGCTTCGCCGCCGCCCCGATCGGCGAGCGGAAGTACGACCGCAACTCGATCAGCGCTGAAGTCGATTCTAGCGAAATTCCGGAGGCCCGATGACCGCGTCAGGACAGGAGAAAGTCAAGGTTCGGCTGGCGACGACGTCGCTCGCCGGCTGTTTCGGCTGCCACATGTCGCTCCTCGACATCGACGAGCGCCTGCTCGAGCTCGCCGAGCTCGCCGAGTTCGATCGCTCGCCGCTGACCGACATCAAGCATTGCGGTCCTTGCGACATCGCGCTGATCGAGGGCGGGGTGTGCAATACCGACAACGTTCACGTCGTGCGCGAATTGCGCGCCAACGCCAAGATCCTGGTCGCCGTCGGCGCCTGCGCGATCAACGGCGGCCTGCCGGCGCTGCGCAACCGGCTCGACGTCAACGACATTCTGACGCGGGTCTATCGCGACCCCAGCACCGGCGAGCCGTGCGTGCCCAATTCGCCCGAGCTTCCGCTGCCGCTCAACATGGTCTATCCGGTCAACGAGATCGTCCGCGTCGACTACAGCCTGCCGGGCTGCCCGCCTTCGGGCGACGCGATCTGGAAGTTCCTCACCGACCTCATCCTCGGGCGCATGCCGCGCCTCGAATACAGCCTCCTGAACTACGACTGAGGGCTCCGACATGCTCAATCTCGAAACGGCGCAATCGCCGCACAAGTTGCGCCAGGTTGCGATCGAACCGGTGTCCCGCGTCGAAGGGCACGGCAAGGTCACGATCCTGCTCGACGAGGAGAACCGGGTCCATCAGGTGCGCCTGCACATCGTCGAGTTCCGCGGCTTCGAAGTCTTCATCGAAGGCCGGCCGTACTGGGAAGTGCCGGTCACCGTGCAGCGCCTGTGCGGCATCTGCCCGGTCAGCCACCACATCGCCGCCGCCAAGGCGATGGACCTCGTCGCCGGCTACGGCCCGCTCACCGCGACCGCCGAGAAGCTGCGCCGCCTGCTGCACTACGGCCAGCTGGTGCAGTCGCACGCGCTGCATTTCTTCTATCTCGCCTCGCCCGACCTGTTGTTCGGCTTCGACAGCGACGTCGGCGCCCGCAACGTCGTCGGCGTCGCGGCCGCCTTCCCCGAACTCGCCAAGCGCGGCGTGCTGATGCGCAAATGGGGCCAGGAGGTCATCCGCCACATCGTCGGCAAGCGCATTCACGGCACCGGCTGCATCCCCGGCGGCATGAACAAGGCGCTGAGCGTCGAGGAGCGCGACGCGCTCAGGCGCGACGCCGACGAGATCGTCGCCTGGTCGCGCGAGTCGGTCGCTCTGGTCATCCGGCTGTGCGAAACCGGCCCCAAATACTACAAGAACTTCGGCGAATCGCGGGCCAACATGATGGGCCTGGTCGACGCCTCGGGCGCGTCGGACTACTACCACGGCGGCTTGCGCGCCCGCGACGCCGACGGCGGAACGATCTTCGACCAGGTCGACTACACGACCTACCAGCAGGTGTTCCAGGAGGAGACCAAGCCCTGGAGCTACATGAAGTTCCCGCACATCAAGGCGCTGGGGGCGGAGAAGGGCTGGTACCGCGTCGGCCCGCTGGCGCGCGTGCAGGTCTGCGACCACCTGTCGACCCCGCTCGCCGAGGATGAGCGGCGCAAGTTCGTCGCGTTCGGCGACGGCAAGCCGCAACACGGCGCGCTGCTCTATCACTGGGCGCGCATGATCGAGATGCTCAACGCCGCGGAGATGGCGCGCGACCTGTTGAACGATTCCGACATCATCGGGACCGACCTGATGGCTGACAAGGGGACGTTCCGCGGCGAGGGCGTCGGCGTCATCGAGGCCCCGCGCGGGACGCTGTTCCATCACTATCGGGTCGCCGAGGACGATCTCGTCACCTACTGCAACCTGATCGTTTCGACCACCAACAACAACCAGGCGATGAACGAGGCGATCCGCTCCGTCGCGGCGCGCTTCTTCAACGGGCGCGAGGTCACCGAGGGGCTGCTCAACCACATCGAGGTGGCGATCCGCGCCTACGATCCCTGCCTGAGCTGCGCCACCCACGCGCTCGGGCAGATGCCGCTGGAGGTCGACGTGGTCGACGCCGACGGCGCGCTGGTGAGCCGCGGCCGCAAAGGCTGACGATGCGGCTCGCCGTCCTCGGCTGGGGCAACGAATCGCGCGGCGACGACGGGCTCGGACCGGCGTTGCTGGCGCGCTTCGCCGCCGCTGCTTGGCCGGAAACGACGACGATCGAGGACTACCAGCTGCAGATCGAGCATGCGCTCGACCTCGAAGGCGCCGATTGCGCGCTGTTCATCGACGCCGGCAAGAACACGCCGGCGCCGTTCTCGTTCTATCGCGTGATTCCGCGCCGCAGCCTCGCGCACACCACGCACGCGCTGCCGCCGGAAGCGGTGCTCGCCGTCTACGCCGAGGTGGAGGGCGAAGAGCCGCCGCCCGCGTTCATGCTGTGCGTGCGCGGCGAAAGCTTCGGCCTCGGCGAGGGGCTGTCGCCCGACGGCGCCGCGCGCCTCGAGGCGGCCTGGGAGTTCGTCCAGGCGCTGATGCGCGAGCGCTCGCTCGAGGCGTGGGACGAAATGGCGCGGCCGTTCCTGTCTTTTGCGCGCGAGCCGACGGCCGGCGGAAGGCCCGCCGCGTAAACGCGCGCCGCCGAGATGCGTCGAATTTGATCTTTCGCCGCAACCGCGCGACAGCCAAGGCGCGCGAAAAATGCCGCTAACCCCCTGATTCAGCGAGGCTTAACCACCTGCGTTAGGCCGCTTCGAGCGCTTCCGGCGCAACGCTTCCCCGCCGCGCGAACCTCGCGCGAAAGAGGGGGAGATTTGGCGTTGCAATCCGCTCCGACGCACCGCGCCTTCGCGCCGCGCCGTTTCGCGGCGCCCGACCCGCGCGCCGACGGCCGGCGCCGCCTGGTGCGGCTCGACGCCGAAACCGTCGCTATCGCCCGCGCGGTCGCCGGCGTGGCGATGAACCTCACGGTTCCCACCCGCGCCTATCGCGGCGTCGCGCTGCGCCTCGCCGGCGTCGCCCACGAGGCTTTCGCCTACGAGATTCGCCTCGTCCATGCCGATCCCGACCTCAGCGTCGCGCTCGCCGAGACCGACGACCTTCTCGACGCGCAGGCGGAATGGCGCTTGTGGGCGCGCGCGCTCGGTCTGCCGACGCTGGTCGAACGCGACCTCGGCCGCGACGAGCCCGATCGGCCGATGGTCGGCAAGGTCGTCGCCAACGGCCCCGCGCCGCGGCGGCGCGGCAAGACGCTGACGGCGCGGCGCGCCCGCTTCCTCACCCGGCGCAAGCTCGGAAGGCCGGAGCTCGCGCGGCCGGTCGGCGCGGTCGGCGAGCTGTTCGCCGGCTGGCGGCCGGATCGCTGACGCGGCGCTCCGCCGGACCTGCCAGGACGACGACCTAACGCACAGGCGACGACGCCACGCCGTACGGCGAGACGATCGGGACGCTTCGCCCGATTTCGACGCGACCGTCCCTGGCGCGAACGATCGGGGCGGCGTAAACGCGACTTTTCCTTTCGCCGAGCCTTCGCGATTCCGATGCGCACCGACGTTTTCGCCGCCCTGGCGGTCTTCTGCTTCGTCACCGCGATCACCCCCGGTCCCAACAACCTGATGTTGATGACTTCGGGCGTGAACTTTGGCTTCCGTCGCACGCTGCCCCATCTCGCCGGCGTCGTGCTCGGCTACTGCGCGATGGTGACGCTGATCGGCGTCGGCCTCGACGCCGTCTTCACCCGCTTTCCCGCCATCCTGCCGGCGATGCGCTATCTCGGCGCCGCCTACATGCTGTGGCTCGCCTGGCGGATCGCCCGCAGCGGCCCCGTGCGCGAGGGCGAAAGCCGCGGCGCGCCGCTCGGCTTCTGGGCGGCGGCGGCGTTCCAATGGGTCAACCCCAAGGGCTGGGTGATGGCGGTCGGCGCGCTGACCGTCTACGCAGTGTTCGACCACTACGCGCGCAACGTCGCGCTGATCGCGTTCGCCTATCTCGTCGTCGCCGTGCCCGGCAGCGGCGTGTGGGCGCTGCTCGGCGCGGCGATGCGCCACGCCCTCGCCGACCCGCGCGTCGCGAGGCGGTTCAACTGGACCATGGCGGCGCTGCTCGCGCTGTCGATCGCGCCGGTGCTGGTGGAGTGACGCGGCGCTTTTCGGCGACGGCGCGCTGGGTCGAGGCCGGCGCCTTCGCGGGATTTCGCGTCGGCGCGGCTTCGGCGCGGCCTCTCAGCGGAACGGCGGCTCGTCGAAGCTGCGCAATTTCCGCGAGTGCAGCGCGGCGTTCTGGGTCTGCAACCGCTCCAGCGCGGCGATGCCGATCTGCAGGTGCTCGCCGATCGCGCGCTCGTAGAAGGCGTTGGCGGCGCCGGGGAGCTTGATCTCGCCGTGCAGCGGCTTGTCGGAGACGCACAGCAGCGTGCCGTAGGGCACGCGCATGCGGAAGCCCTGGGTGGCGATGGTCGCCGACTCCATGTCGACGGCGATGGCGCGCGACAGGTTGATGCGCCGGCGCTCTCTGGTCCAGCGCAGCTCCCAGTTGCGGTCGTCGTTGGTGACCACCGTGCCGGTGCGCAGGCGGCGTTTCAACGCCTCGCCGTGGTCGCCGGTGACTTGCGCCACCGCCTCCTGCAACGCCACCTGCACTTCGGCGAGCGCCGGGATCGGAATGTCGAGCGGCACCGCGTCGTCGAGGATCTTGTCCTGGCGCACATAAGCGTGGGCGAGCACGTAGTCGCCGATCAGCTGCGACTGCCTAAGGCCGGCGCAATGGCCGACCATCAGCCAGCAATGCGGCCTCAGCACCGCGATATGGTCGGTGATGGTCTTGGCGTTGGCGGGGCCGACGCCGATGTTGACCAGGGTGACGCCGCGGCCGCCCGCGCGCAGCACATGATAGGCGGGCATCTGGAAGCGGTGCCACAGCACGGCCGCGGCGCGCGCCTCCGCTTCATGCGGCGTCACCGACGCGTCGAGGACGACGTTGCCCGGCAGCACGATCCGCTCCGCCGCGCCGGCGGCGAGCTGATCGAGGGCCCAACGGACGAACTGGTCGACGTAGCGGTGGTAGTTGGTCAGCAGCACCCACGGCTGCATCGCGCGCCAGTCGGAGCCGGTGTAGTGCACCAGCCGGCGCAGCGAATAGTCGACGCGCGCGGCGTCGAACAGCGCGATCGGCCGCACCAGGCCCGGCCGCACCTCGAAGGCGCCGTCGGCGATTTCGTCGCCGACTTCGGTGAGCGAGGCGGTGGGGAAGAAGCGCGCCAGCTCGGCTGCGGTGGCGCCGCCGCGACCGAGCTCGTCGCCGTCCTCGAACACATAGGGGTAGGGGATTTCCTGCGGCCCCACGCCGACCTCGATCGTCGCGCCGAATTCCTCGACCAGCGGCTCGAGCTGCTCGAGCAGATAGGCGCGGAACTCCTCCGGCTGGGTCACTGTCGTCGCGTAGACGCCCGGCTCGGCGAACTTGGCGAAGGCGCGCGAGTTCGACGGCGGCACGCCGTCGGGCTGATAGGTCAGGCGCAGCTCGGGGTAGCGAAAGCAGGCGCGCTCGGTCTCGCTCGGCGGCGTTCCGTCGACCAGGAAGCGCTCGACCGCGGCGCGCAACGCCGCCACCGCCTGCGCGTAGAGCGCGGCGAGCCGATCGACCGCTTCGGTCGGCGTGGCGGCCCGTTCGAACGCGGCGGTCAGGCCGCTTATGGCCGGTCGGTTCACGTGGCCGCCTTTCTATTTCGCCGCCTGGGCCGCGACGCAGGCGATCTCGACCTTATAGATCGGCGCGGCGAGCTTGGCCTCCACCGTCGCGCGCGCTGGCGCGGCGCGGGGCGCGACCCAGGCGTCCCACACAGCGTTCATCTCGGCGAACGTGGCGATGTCGGCGAGATAGACGGTGGCGGAGAGGACGCGCGTCTTGTCCGAGCCCGCTTCGGCGAGCAGCCGATCGACGGCGGCGAGAACCTGCCGCGTCTGCTCGCCGACGCCCGCTCCCTCGGGCTTCTCGGCCACCTGGCCGGCGAGAAAGATCAGGCCGCCGTGGACGACCGCCTGCGACATGCGCGGCCCCGCGCCGATGCGCTGAATGCTCATGAATGACCTCCGAGAAAGCGAATAGTCGATCAGACCAGCGCGAAGCCCGGCACGTCGCCGAGGAAATCGGCCTTGCCGACGGCGACGCCAGCGTAGCGCAGGATGTCGTAGGCGGTGGTCAGGTGGAAGTAGAAATTCGGCGTCACGAAATGCAGGAGGTGGTTGGCGCCGATCATTTTCGCCTTTTTCCCCGCCCTTACGAAGACGATCTCGCGCTCGGCGCCCGCGTCGACCGCCTTGGCGTCGAGCCCGGCGAGGACGGCGAGCGTCTTGCCGATGCGGCTCTTCAGCTCGGCGAGCGAAGCCTCGTTGTCCTCGAAGCGCGGCGGCTCGACGCCGGCGAGGCGGCACGACCCGTTCTTCGCTTGGTCGCAGAAGATCTGGATCTGGCGGGGAAAGGCCAACATGTCGGGCCTCAGCCGCATCGTCAGATAGATCGCCGGGTCGAACTTGGACGCAGCGGCGTGCGCCTCGGCCTTGTCGAGGATCGCCGAAAAGGCGTTGAGCGAGCGTTCGAACACGGGAACGCTGGCTTGATAGAGCGAAAGCGGCATGGCGATTTCTCTTTTCCCGATTGGGCGCGGCGCTGCGACGGGCGCGGCCGGCCGCCCGAAACGGCGCGAGTTGTGCGCTTAACCGACGGCGATTTCAACGATGCGACAAGCCGAGCGAGACGGCGCGCGGACGGCGCCCCGGCGCTTCACCCCGGCGGCTGGGTTTCGAAGCGCGGCAGCGTCGGGTCGAAGCAGGCCCAGGTCGGGGCCGTCTTCGCCCAGATGATCGCGCTGGGCTTGGCGAGCTCGGGGTCGTCGAGCGCGCCGGCGCGCACCGTGATCAGGTGCGGGCGCGGCTCGGCCTCGCTGAACAGCGCTGTGCCGCAGGCGGGGCAAAACGTGCGATGCAGCGTCGCGCCGCTGTCGGCGATGGAAGTGAAGCCCGCCGTCTCGCCGGTCACCGTGATTGCCTGCTTGGGGAAGGTCGCGTTGATCGTGCCGCCGCCGGCGCTCAAATACTGGCAGAGGCGGCACCAGCATTGCCGCACGCGCAGCGGCATGTCGGCGTCGATCGTGAAACGCACCTTGCCACACAAACAACCGCCGGTGATCGCCATTTCCCCCTCCGTCGCAGATTTGCGGGCCGAGGATAGGACGCCGCCATGGCCGCCGCCAGCGGCGGCGCGCCGCCGTGTTCCGGCGGGACGCGGTCGACGATCGCGTCTGCAAGGGCGCCGCCTGTAGGCGCGATCGTCAATCGCGCCTGTCGCCGCGCTCACCCCAGATTCAGCTCCTTGAAGAAGTCGTTGCCCTTGTCGTCGATGACGATGAAGGCGGGGAAGTCGACGACCTCGATTCGCCAGATCGCCTCCATGCCGAGCTCGGGATATGCGACGACCTCGACCTTCTTGATGCAGTCCTGGGCGAGGCGCGCCGCCGGCCCGCCGATCGAGCCGAGGTAGAAGCCGCCGTGCTCGGCGCAGGCGCGGCGCACCGCCGCCGAGCGGTTGCCCTTGGCGAGCGTGACCAGCGCGCCGCCCGCTGCCTGGAACTGGTCGACGTAGGAATCCATCCGCCCCGCCGTGGTCGGACCGAACGACCCGGACGCGTAGCCCGGCGGCGTCTTGGCCGGGCCGGCGTAATAAACGGGATGGTTCTTGAAATAGTCGGGCATCGGCTCGCCGCGCTCGAGCCGCTCGCGGATCTTGGCGTGCGCGAGGTCGCGGGCGACGATCATCGTTCCGCTCAGCGCCAGACGGGTGCGGATCGGATGCTTCGTCAGCTCGGCGAGGATCGCCGGCATCGGCCGGTCGAGATCGATCTTCACCACCGGCCCGCCGAGGCTCGCCTCGTCGACGGCGGGGAGGAACCGCGCCGGGTCGCGCTCGAGCTCTTCCAGGAACACGCCGTCGCGGGTGATCTTGCCCAGCGCCTGGCGGTCGGCCGAACAGGAGACGCCGAGGCCGATCGGCAGCGAGGCGCTGTGGCGCGGCAGGCGGATCACCCGCACGTCGTGGCAGAAATACTTGCCGCCGAACTGCGCGCCGACGCCGAGCCGCTCGGTCAGCTTGTGGATCTCCTCCTCCATCGCGAGGTCGCGAAAGGCGCTGCCATCCGCGGCGCCGCTCTCAGGCAGCCCGTCGAGATAGCGGGTCGAGGCGAGCTTCACCGCCTTCATCGTCTGCTCGGCGCTGGTCCCGCCGATGACCACGGCGAGGTGGTAGGGCGGGCAGGCCGCGGTGCCGAGCGTGAGAATCTTCTCCTTGAGAAACGCGAGCATCCGGTCGCGGCTCAGGATCGACGGCGTCGCCTGATAGAAGAAGCTCTTGTTGGCCGAGCCGCCGCCCTTGGCGATGAACAGGAACTTGTAGGCGTCCTCGCCTTCGGCGGCGATCTCGATCTGCGCCGGCAGGTTGTCGCCGGTGTTCTTCTCCGTAAACATCGATAGCGGCGCGAGCTGGCTGTAGCGCAGGCTCTTCTTGGCGTAGGCGTCGGCGATTCCTTGAGCGATCGCCGCCTCGTCGTCGCCGTCGGTCCACACCAGCCGGCCCTTCTTGGCGACGACGATCGCCGTGCCGGTGTCCTGGCACATCGGCAGCACGCCGCCGGCGGCGATGTTGGCGTTCTTCAACAGGTCGTAGGCGACGAACTTGTCGTTGGCGGACGCTTCGGGGTCGTCGAGGATCTTGGCGAGCTGGGCGAGATGGCCGGGGCGCATGAGGTGGTTGATGTCGATCATCGCCTGCTCGGCGAGAAGGCGCAGCGCTTCGCGCTCGACGATAAGCATGTCGCGCCCGAGCGCGCGCTCGATGCGGACGCCGTCGGCGGCGAGCTTGCGGTAGGGCGTCGCGTCGGGGCCGAGCTGGAAGAGAGGACGGTAGGCGGAGGACATGGGAAGCGGCTCCGGACGGCTGCGAGACGACGCCGCTCCTCGTCGTCGCCGGGCCTGTCCGGGCCATCCACGGAAGGCGCAGCCTCACCCCGTCTTCGCCAAGCCGCCGAAGGCGGGACGCCGTCCGTCTTGCGGCGCAGCGGCTGAGCTCGCGCGGATGGCCGGGGCGAGCCCGGCCATGAGGCGGCGTTCCTGTCGCCGGTCGGTATAGTCGGTCGCGCCGAGCGTTCCAAGCAATCCGTTCGCAGGGGGCCGGCGCGTCGCCGCGCGCGCCGAGGTCGACGGCGGCGTTGATTGTCTCAAGGTCAACACTTATGTTGCGTCATGAACAGCAGCCAAGCCAAGCGTTTCCTCGCCAAGAGAGGCGCGACCTTCGCTCCTGGCAAAGGCGGCCATTTGATCGTCACGCTTAACGGCAAGCGCGCCGTCCTGCCGCAGCATGGCGGGGCGAAGGAGCTGGGCAAGGGGCTTTGGCAAGCGATCTTGAAGCAGCTCGACATCAAGGACCAATGATGCGCTACGCGGTTACTCTCACTCCTGACGACAACGGCACGCTGCTCGTGACCGCGCCGGACATCCCCGAGGCGACGACGTTCGGCGAAAACCGGGCCGACGCGCTCACGCGCGCGGTCGATGCGATCGAAACCGCGATCATCGGGCGCATCGCGGCGCGCGAGGACGTTCCTCGGCCATCGGCGCCGGGCGACGAATTCGTCGCCCTTCCCGCACTGTCGGCGGCGAAGATCGAGCTCTATCGCGCGATGCGCGCCGACTCGGTCGGCAAGGCGGAGCTGGCGCGCCGCCTCGACGTCGCCCTGCCGCACGTCGACCGTCTGCTCGACCTGCGTCGCCGCTCGCGGCTCGATTCGCTCACCGAGGCCTTCGTGGCGCTCGGCCGCACGCTCGACATCGTTGTCAAGAAGGCGGCGTGAACGCTTCGGCGGCGCTCCCACCCGCTACGTCGCCAGCCACCGCGCCAGCCGGCGCGTCGCCTCGGCGATTTCTTCCGGCGCGCGGCTGAAGCACAGGCGCAAGTATCCCTCGCCGCCCAGGCCGAACGCCGAGCCGGGCGCCGCGCCGACGCCCGCCTCGTCGACCAGACGCAGCGCCAGCGCGCGCGAATCGCTTTCGCCGTCGATGGCGCTGAAGAGATAGAAGGTCGCCTCGGGAACGGCGAAGCGCGCCCGTCCGGTCGCCGCGAGGCCGCTGACCAGGATATCGCGGGAAACGCGCATCCGCGCGATCTGCTCGACGAGGAACGCCTCGCCCTGGTCGAGCGCGGCGGTCGCCGCGCGCTGGGCGAACACGGGCACGCCGGACGTCGTGTGCTGAACGATGTTCTCGATCGTCGCGCCGAGCGCCGGCGGCGCCTCCAGCCAACCGATCCGCCAGCCAGTCATCGCCCAGTTCTTCGACAGCGTCTGGACGAAGAGGATTTTGTCGTCGGGCGACATCACGTCGTGGAACGACGGCGCCCGGCCGCCCTGGAAGGTCATCCGCCCGTAGATCTCGTCGGCGACGATCCACAGGCTCCGGCGTCGGGCGATCGCCAAGATCGCCTCGATCTCCTCGCGGCTGGCGACGAAGCCGGTCGGGTTGGCGGGCGAATTGACGAAGATCGCCCGGGTCGCGGGGGAGACGGCGGCGGCGAGCCGCTCGGGATCGAGCCGCCAGCGCTTTTCTCCGCGCTCGAGCGGGACGAACGCCGACCGCGCGCCGGCGAGCGCGACTGCGCCGACGAAATTCGGCCAGGCGGGCGAGGGGATGAGCGCCTCCTCGCCCGGCCCGAGCGTCAGGCGCGCGGCGATCTGCAGCGCGTGCATGCCGCCGATGGTGACGAAGAAGCGTTCGGGCGGGAAGGCGCCGCCGCCCGGCGCCTGGCCATAGACCCGCGTCAGATAGCGGGCGATCGCCGCGCGCAGCTCAGGGACGCCGGCTTGCGCGGCGTAGAAGGTCTCGCCGCGGTCGAGCGAGGCCTTGGCGGCGGCGACGACGAACGGAGGCGTCGCGAGGTCGCCCTCGCCGACCCACAACGGGATGAGGCCCTGGCGATGGCGGCCGTAATCGAACACCTCGACGATGCCGCTCGCCGCCATCGCGCGCATGTCGGGCTCAATCGCGGCGAGCCAGTCGAGGGGCGAGGGCCGGGCGGCGGGCGCGGTCGGAATCGTCATCGCCGCCTCATGAACCGGCGCCCGCCGCCTCGCAAGGGGGACGAAGCGAATTCCGCGCGCGACGTCGCAAGTGCGCAAGCCAAGGGCTCGCCGACGCCGAGGAGGGAGATAAAGCCGCCCGCGGGCTCGGCCGCGCCGCGCTCAGTCCTCGGCGGCTGGCCGCCGCCCGAGCGCGTCGAGGCGCGCCTTGAACAGGGCGGCGCGCGCCTCGGCCAGGCGGGAGGCGCAATAGCCGTAGACCGTCTCCTGATCGTAGTCCCGGCAGACTTCTTCGCGGCGCTGGGAGGCCTCGTTCCGCTCGCGGGCGACGTCGGTCGCCTCGGGCTTGCCTTTGAGCTTGGCTTCCAGCGCGCGCACGCTGCGCTCCGCCGCCGCGTCGGCGCGCGCCCGGTCGCGCTCGATCGCCTTGGCGTCGTTGCCGAGCTCCGTCGCGCCGGGTCCCCACAGGCCGCTCGGGCTCGCCCGGCAGTCGGCCGCCTGGAAGACGCAGGCGGCGTTCTGCTGGGCGACCAGCACCGCGCCGTCGAGCAGGTCGAAGACGAACGGGCAGGCGGGGATGCCCGCCTCGTAGCGCGCCAGGCCATCGGGTCGACCGAGGCTCTTGGTCTCGATCGGGGCGTCGGCGACGACGCCGATGAGGCACTTGCGCGAGGGGTCGGAGATCACCTCGCCGGGAAGGTTGAACTTGTCGATGCGCAGGACTTTGCCGCGGCCGGAGAACAGCAGCTGGCCGCGCGCGCCGTCGAGCTTGAGCGGCCGGCCAACCACGGCGGCCACCTCGGAGATGAAGCCAGGCGCCGCCCGCTCCGCCTTTTGCGCCTCCGCGGCTGGAGCGGGGGGCGCGGCGGGAGAGGCGGCGGGCGCCGGCGCGGCGTCGGGCAGGACGAGCTGCGCGCCGGCGACGCCGCAACTTGCCGCCAGGAAGCCCGCCGCGGCGAGCGTGAATCGCAACATGCCCGACAGCTTACTTTCCGCCGACGGAAATGGGAAGCGGCGCCGCGGCCTGCGGCCGAGCCCATGATTTCCGCCCGCCGGGCGGGTTCTCAGCGCCTTGCGCGGCTCAGGGGCCTTTCTTATATACGCGACGCTGATGCAGGGTTGGGGCGAAGAAGTCTCGCCTGCGGAATTTGGATTCATAAGTCGGGGACCGGAATTTGCGCGGTCGGCCAGCTCGTGGAGAGGGCCGCGCGATTCCGAGGCTAGGCCGCTTCGGGGCCTCGCGGTCTCGCGAAAGGATGGGGATTAGGACATGGCTAAAGTCATCGGCATCGACCTGGGGACGACCAATTCCTGCGTCGCCGTCATGGAGGGCTCGGCTCCGAAGGTGATCGAGAACTCGGAAGGCGCGCGCACGACGCCGTCGATCGTCGCTTTCACCGACGACGGCGAGCGTTTGGTTGGGCAGCCGGCCAAGCGCCAGGGGGTGACCAATCCCGAGCGGACCTTCTTCGCCATCAAGCGGCTGATCGGCCGCTCGTTCGAGGACCCGATGACCAAGAAGGACGTCGGGCTCGTTCCCTATAAGATCATCCGCGCCGGCAACGGCGACGCCTGGGTGACCGCCGACGGCAAGCAGTATTCGCCTTCGCAGATTTCCGCCTTCGTCCTGCAGAAGATGAAGGAGACCGCCGAGGCGCATCTCGGCGGCCCGGTGACGCAAGCCGTCATCACCGTCCCCGCCTATTTCAACGACGCCCAGCGCCAGGCGACCAAGGACGCCGGCAAGATCGCCGGCCTCGAAGTGCTGCGCATCATCAACGAGCCGACCGCGGCGGCGCTCGCCTACGGCCTCGACAAGAAGAAGGCCGGCACCATCGCCGTTTACGACCTCGGCGGCGGCACCTTCGACATTTCGATTCTCGAGATCGGCGATGGCGTGTTCGAGGTGAAGTCGACCAACGGCGACACCTTCCTCGGCGGCGAGGACTTCGACATGCGCCTGGTCGAGTACCTGGCGAGCGAGTTCAAGAAGGAACAGGGCATCGACCTGACCAAGGACAAGCTCGCGCTGCAGCGCCTGAAGGAGGCGGCCGAGAAGGCCAAGATCGAGCTCTCCAGCGCCTCGCAGACCGAGATCAACCTGCCCTACATCACCGCCGACGCGAGCGGCCCCAAGCATCTGGCGCTGAAGCTGACGCGCGCCAAGTTCGAGGCGCTGGTCGACGACCTCATCCAGCGCACCGTCGAGCCGTGCCGCAAGGCGCTGAAGGACGCGGGGCTGTCGGCGGCGCAGATCGACGAAGTGGTGCTGGTCGGCGGCATGACCCGCGTGCCCAAGGTGCAGGAGATCGTCAAGCAGTTCTTCGGCAAGGAGCCGCATAAGGGCGTCAACCCGGACGAAGTGGTGGCGATCGGCGCGGCGGTCCAGGCCGGCGTTCTGCAAGGCGACGTCAAGGACGTCTTGCTGCTCGACGTGACGCCGCTGTCGCTCGGCATCGAGACGCTGGGCGGCGTGTTCACCCGCCTGATCGATCGCAACACCACCATCCCGACCAAGAAGAGCCAGGTCTTCTCGACCGCCGAAGACAATCAGACCGCCGTGACCATCCGCGTCTTCCAGGGCGAGCGCGAGATGGCGGCCGACAACAAGGCGCTCGGCCAGTTCGATCTGGTCGGCATTCCCTCGGCGCCGCGCGGCGTGCCGCAGATCGAGGTGACCTTCGACATCGACGCCAACGGCATCGTCAACGTCACCGCTAAGGACAAGGCGACCAACAAGGAACAGCAGATTCGCATCCAGGCGTCGGGCGGCCTTTCCGAGTCCGACATCAACCGGATGGTCAAGGACGCCGAAGCCCACGCCGCCGAGGACAAGCGCCGCCGCGACTCGGTCGACGCCAAGAACCACGGCGAGTCGCTGGTCCACGACGCCGAGAAGGCGCTGAAGGAATATGGCGACAAGGTCGCCCAGTCCGATCGCAGCGCCGTCGAATCGGCGATCGCCGCGCTGAAGGCCGCGCTGCAGGGCGAGGATGTCGAGGCGATCAAAGCCCGCGCCAACGACCTGATGCAGGCGCAGATGAAGCTCGGCGAGGCGATGTACAAGTCCCAGCAGGCGACCGGCGCCGAAGGCGGCGCCGCCCCGGGCGCTGGCAAGGGCAAGGACGACGTCATCGACGCAGAATTCCGCGAAGTCGATGACGACAAGAAGAAGTCCGCGTGACGGTCGTCGGAAGGGCGGCGCCCGTCTCCTCTTGCGGAGGTCGGCGGCCGCCCGGCGGCGCGATTGACGTTACGGCCCAAGCATTTCAAGGTTGAGCGATTCGGGCGGCGCCAGAAACAACCGGGTTGCTGAAGACGTGGGCAAACGCGATTATTACGAAACCCTGGGGGTCGCCCGCGACGCCACGGAAGCCGAGCTGAAAGCGGCGTTCCGCAAGGCGGCGATGCAGTGCCACCCCGACCGCCATCCGGGCGACGCCCAGGCCGAGGCGCGGTTCAAGGAGGTCAACGAGGCCTACCAGTATCTTTCGGACAGCCAGAAGCGCGCCGCCTACGACCGCTACGGGCACGCCGCGTTCGAGCCGGGCGGCGGGATGGACGGCTTCGCCACTTCGATGTCCGACATCTTCGACGACCTGTTCGGCGACATCATGGGCCGCCGCGGCGGGCGCAGCCCTTCCGGCAAGGAGCGCGGCGCGGACCTGCGCTACAACCTCGAGATGACGCTCGAGGAGGCCTACCAGGGCAAGACCGCCACCATCAAGCTGCCGACGCTGGTGACTTGCGAGGGCTGCGCCGGCTCGGGCGCCAAACCGGGCTCAAAGCCGAAGATCTGCTCGACCTGCGGCGGCCACGGTCGGGTGCGCGCGCAGCAGGGCTTCTTCGCCATCGAGCGCACCTGCCCGAGCTGCGGCGGACGCGGCCAGACAATCGACAACCCCTGCGAGAAATGCGGCGGCTCCGGCCGGCTGACGCGCGAGCGCACGCTTTCGGTCAACATGCCGGCGGGCGTCGAGGACGGCACGCGCATCCGCCTCTCCGGCGAAGGCGAGGCGGGCCTGCGCGGCGGCCCGGCCGGCGACCTCTACATCTTCCTGTCGATCAAGCCGCATCCATTCTTCCAGCGCGACGGCGCCGACCTCTATTGCCGCGTGCCGATCTCGATGGTGCAGGCGGCGCTGGGCGGCGAATTCGTGGTGCGCTCGCTCGACGGCGGCGAGGCCAGGGTGCGCATCCCCGAGGGCGCGCAGTCGGGCCACCAGATGCGGCTGCGCGGCAAAGGCATGCCGATCCTGCGCTCGCGCGACTTCGGCGACCTCTACATCCAGGCCAACGTCGAGACGCCGCAGAACCTGACCCGCCGCCAGCGCGAGCTGTTGATGGAGTTCGACGCCGAATCGTCGAGCAAGACCCAGCCGGAAAGCGCCGGCTTCTTCGCCCGCATGAAGGAATTCTTCGAGGGCCTGAGTTGACATCCTCCGCTTCGGCGGCGATGCAGGGGCGTCGCCGCCGAGAGCGCGGTCGACCGCGCCGCCCGTGGGCGGCGAACGCGTGAGCGGAGCGAGCATGCCGCCATCGCATTCCTCGTCGGGGCCCCTCGCGAGCTGGCCCGGACCACGGACTCGTCAGGCGCTCGCCGACCACGCGCGCTTCCTGAAGACCCTGATCGACCGACCGCGGCTGACCGGCAGCGTCGCGCCGTCCGGGCCCTGGCTCGCCCGCGCGATGGCGCGGGCGGTCGATCCCGCGCGCGGGGGGCTGGTGGTCGAGCTTGGTCCCGGCACCGGCCCGGTGACGCGCGCCCTGATCGAGCGCGGCGTCGCCCGCGAGCGGCTGGCGCTGGTCGAGTACGATTCCGGATTCTGCCGCCTGCTGGCGCAGCGGTTCGCGCCGGCGCGCATCGTTGAGGGCGACGCTTACGACTTGCCGAACACGCTGGCTGGCCTCGCCGGCGAGCCGATCGCCGCCGTCGTCTCCAGTCTGCCGCTGCTCAACGAGCCGCGGCCGCGCCGCATCAAGCTGCTCGAGGACGCTTTCGCGCTGATGGGCGCGGGCGGCCTGTTCGTCCAGTTCACCTATGGGCTCGTCTCGCCAATCCCGCGCGAGGCGTGCCGGGGACGGTTCTCCGCCCATTGCACGGCGCCAATCTGGCGAAACCTTCCGCCGGCGCGGGTGTGGACCTACCGCGCCGATCCCTACGGCGCCTTCGCCGAGCCGTTCCTGGCGCGGCTGATCCGCCGCGTCGCTCCTGCGGCGCGGCGCGACGGAGGCGGCGCGCCGTGAGCGACGCGCGCGCGGTCGAGCCGCGCGAGCGGCTGATCGTCGCCCTCGACGTCCCCGAGATCGGCGAGGCGAGACGACTGGTCGCGACGATCGGCGACGCCGCGAGCTTCTTCAAGATCGGCCTGGAGCTGGTCTGCGGCGGCGGGCTGGCGCTCGCCTCCGAGCTCGCCCAGGCGGGCAAGCGCGTGTTCGTCGATTTGAAGCTGCACGACATCCCCAACACGGTCGAGCGCGCGACGGCGCGCCTCGCCGCGATCGGCGCGACCTTCCTCACCGTGCACGCCTATCCGCAGACCATGCGCGCCGCCGTCGCCGGCGCGAAGGGTTCGGACCTGCGGCTGCTCGGCGTCTCGGCGCTCACGTCCTGCGACGACGCCGACCTCGCGGAAGCGGGCTACGCCTTCGGCGTCGCTGCGCTGGTTGAGCGCCGCGCCCGCCAGGCGGTCGCGGCGGGAATGGCGGGGCTTGTCTGCAGCCCCGGCGAGGCGGCGCGGATCCGCGCGCTGGTCGGCGTTTCGCTCGCGCTGGTGACGCCGGGCGTGCGCCCGGCGGGCGCGGCGGCCGGCGACCAGAAGCGGGTCGCGACGCCGGCGCAGGCGATCCGCGACGGCGCCGACTATCTCGTGGTCGGCCGGCCGATCGCGTCGGCGCCCGACCCCCGCGCCGCCGCCGAGCGGATCGTCGCCGAGATCGCGGCGGCGGCGCTCTGAGGCCGGCGCCGCGGCGCTGTCGCAAAGGCGGGGCCGCCATGCCGCGTTTCGGGACCGGCCGTGACGCCGGCTCGCTTGTCATTCCGCGCCCGAGCGCTAGTGTCGCTTTTCAACCCACAGGGGCGCTCTCATGCCCAAAGGCTATGTCATCACCCGCGCCGATGTGCTCGACCCCGAGGCATACGCGCGCTACGCCGCGGCGGCGAGCCAGGCGATCGCCGCTCACGGCGGCAGGCCGCTGGCGCGCGGCGGCCGCTCCGAGCCGCTCGAGGGCAAGGCGCGGGCGCGCAACGTCGTCATCGAGTTCGACAGCTACGAGCAAGTGCGGCGCTATTATCATTCCGAGCAATACCAAGCGGCGCGCAAGCTGTGGGAAGGCGCGGCCGAAATCGAGATCGTCCTGGCGGAGGGGGTCTGACCATGGCCACGGGCTACTGGATCGCGCAGGTCGACGTCGCCGACCCCGAAGCCTACAAGGCCTACGTTCGCGCCAACGCCGTTCCCTTCGCCAAATACGGCGCGCGCTTTCTGGTGCGCGGCGGGCCGGGCGAGACGAAGGAAGGCGCTTGGCGCTCTCGCCGCGTCGTCATCGAGTTCGCCGACTATGCGACCGCGCTCGCCTGCTACGAATCGGAAGAATACCGGCGCGCGCGGGCGCTGCGCGAGGCCGCCTCAACCGGCGACCTGATCATCGTCGAGGGGTACGACGGGCCGCGGCCCGGCTGAAATCGCAAGACAACAAGGAGAAACGACATGGCCGACATGCGGCTGGTCGTCGCCGGCGCCGCGGGGCGCATGGGACGGATGTTGATCAAGACGATCACCGAAACGACCGGCGTGACGCTGGCGGCGGCGTTCGAGCGGTCGGGCGCGGCGGCGCTGGGCGAGGACGCGGGGGTGATCGCGGGAGTCGGCGCGATCGGCGTCCTGGTCGGCGACGACCCGGCGGCGGCGATCGCCGACGCCGACGGCGTCGTCGACTTCACCGCTCCCGCCGCGACCGTCGAGACCGCGGCGCTCGCCGCCCAGGCGCGCGTCGCCCATATCGTCGGCACCACCGGCCTTTCCGAGGCCGATCTCGCCAGCCTTGCCGCCGCGGCGCGCCACGCGCCGATCGTGCGCTCGGGCAACATGAGCCTCGGCGTCAATCTGCTGGCGCGGCTGGTGCGCGACGCGGCGCGCGCGCTCGGCCAGGAATACGACGTCGAGATCGTCGAGATGCACCACCGCATGAAGGTCGACGCGCCCTCCGGCACCGCGCTGATGCTCGGCGAGGCGGCGGCGGCGGGACGGGGGATCGCGCTCGCCGGCCATTCCGACCGTGGCCGCGACGGCATGACCGGCCCGCGCAAGCCAGGCGCGATCGGCTTCGCCTCGCTGCGCGGCGGCGCGGTGATCGGCGACCACACGGTGATCTTCGCCGGCGACGGCGAGCGCATCGAGCTCACCCACCGCGCCGAGAACCGCGTGCTGTTCGCGCGCGGCGCGCTCAAGGCGGCGCTGTGGGCGCGCGGCCGCAAGCCGGGGCTCTACTCGATGGCCGACGTGCTGGGGCTGACGGAAAGCTGACGGCGGCGCCGACGCTCACCACAAGCGCGCGACGCCATAGGCGTCGAAGACGCGCTCGTTGGATACGAGCCGGAGCTCCTCGATCATCGCCTGCGCGATCAACATCCGGTCGAAGGGGTCGCGGCGAGGGCCGGGCGACATCCCGGCGGCCTGTCCGTGGCGCAGGCTGATCGGCAAGCCGAAGAAACCCCGGCTGGCGACGATCATCGGGTCGAAATCGCCGGCCAAGGCCGCAGCGCCGGGAAGCTTGTCGAGGCGGTGCTTCGCGCTGATCTTCCAAGCCGGCGCCGCGCTGACGAACACGGCGTTCGTCTCGTCGCCGATCGCGTCACGGCGCGAAAAAGCCCCGGTCCGCGCCGCGCCGACCGGGGCTTTCTATTTCCTAAATTTGGCGCGGGCCGCTCAGCTGCGACGGTCGCCGAACAGGAACAGCAAATACTGGAACATGTTGATGAAGTCGAGGTAGAGGCGCAGCGCGCCGTAGATCGACTTCTTCTCCATCACCTCATGGGCGTCGGCGGCGTAGTAGTTTTCCTTGATCGCCTGGGTGTCCCAGGCGGTCAGGCCGGCGAAAATGCCGATGCCGACGATCGACAGCGCCCATTGCAGGCCGCTGCTCTGCAGGAACAGGTTGACCACGCTGGCGATGATCAGGCCGAACAGGCCCATGATCATGAACGAGCCCATCGCCGACAGGCTGCGCCGCGTCGTGTAGCCGTAGAGGCTCAACGCGCCGAAGGCGGCGGCGGTCTCGAAGAACACCCGCGCGATCGAGGCCTGGGTGAACACCACGAACACGGTCGACAGCGAAAGCCCGATCAGCGCCGCGAAGGCGAGGAAAACCGAGCGGGTGGTCGCGACCGACATCGAGTTGCGGCCGGCGGAGATGGCGAACACCAGCGCCAGCGGCGCGAAGATCACCAGCCATTTCAACGGCGAGACGTAGATCGCCTGGCCGAACGAGGTCAGGCCGACGATATGGCCGGCCGCCGTTTCGACCACGCCCAGCTTGTAGGCGAGAAAGGCGATCACGCCGGTCAAGCCGAGGCCGAGGGTCATATAGTTGTAAACGCCGATCATATACGCGCGCAGGCCCTGATCGATGGCGGCGGCGCCGGACCGGACGACGCCAGCGCCGTAGCGGGCGTTGCCATAACGGTCATAGTCGGACATCGAAAACCTCGTCATTTGCGTCGCGGCGCCCTGGGGCCGGCTTGCGGCCGACGCGTCGCGCTCAGGCGCTAATATGGTCGGGGCCGCGTTCGCGCGCAAGGGCCGCAAGGCGAGGCTTCCCGCCGCCTTACCGTAAGTTAATGCCCGCCCCCGCCTCCGCTTGCGGCCGCCTGTGGCCGGCGCATCGCCGCCGGCAGCACGCAGAGGGCGAGATACAACGCCGTCAGCGCAAGGAAGACGTCGCCGAGCGCGAGCGTCTCGGCCTGCCGGCGCACCATCAGCGCCATCTCTTTCGTCGCCGCCAGCGCGGCGTCGGAGCCGCGCGCCGCGAGCGCCGCGGTCAACTGGGCGAGCGTCTCGTCGGCGGCTGAGCGGCCCCAGACGACCGCCTCGCGCAGCCGCTCCAGATGCAGGTCCATGCGCTTGTCGAGCAGGGTGTTGATCAGCGCCAGGCCGACCGCGCCGCCGAGGTTGCGCATCAGGTTGAAAAGGCCAGAGGCGTTCTTGACCCGCTCGGGCGGCATCGCGCCGAGCGCGAGGTTGTTGATCGGCACCATGCACAGCATCAGCGACACGCCGCGGAACATCTGCGGGACCAAGAGCTCCCAGAAGTCCCAGTCGGCGGTGACGAAGGAGACTTGCCAAGTCCCGATGGCGAAGCCGATGAAGCCGACGGCGATCACCGCCCGCGGGTCGAACTTGGTCACCAGCTTGCCGGTGAGCGGCGCGGTGAGGAACTGGCAGGCGCCGGTGACGAACATCGTGTCGCCGATCATCAGCGAGGAATAGCCGCGCACCGTCGCCAGATAGACGGGATAGAGATAGGTGAGGCCGTAGAGGCCGACGCCGAGCACGAAGGCGAGCGTCGATCCCGCCCAGAAATTGCGGTTGCCGAAGGCGCGCAGGTCGACGATCGGGTTGCGGGCGGTGAAGGCGCGCCAGAAGAACGCCGCCGCGCCGATGGCGGAGACGACGATCGCCGCCGTCACCGGCTCGCTCTCGAGCCAGTCCTTGGACGGGCCCTCCTCCAGCGCGTATTCGAGCGCGCCGAGAAAGGCCGCCATGGTGACGAAGCCGAACCAGTCGAAGTTCTTCAGCAGCGCGTAGTCGGGCTCGTCGAAGTCGATCAGCAGCCAAGAGGCGACGGAGACGACGATCCCGGGGACGATGTTGACCAGGAACAGCCAGTGCCAGGAGAACATATCGGTGAGCAGGCCGCCGGCGGTCGGGCCGACGGTCGGCGCGAGCGTCGCGACCAGGCCGATGATCGGCGCGACCAGCGCCAGCCTGCTGCGCGGGAAGATGGTGTATGCGGCCGCGAACACCGTCGGGATCATGCCGCCGCCGATGAAGCCCTGCGCCGCGCGCCAGACGATCATTTCCTCGATCGAGGTCGCGCGCGAGCAGAAGAAACTCATCAGCGTGAAGCCCGCCGCCGAAACCACGAACACCGTGCGGGTGGAGAAGGCGCGCGACAGGTAGCCCGACAGCGGGATCATGATCACTTCGGCGATCAGATAGGCGGTCTGGACCCAGGTGATCTCGTCCTGCGAGGCCGACAGCCCGGCCTGGATCTCCGACAGCGACGCCGAGACGATCTGGATGTCCAGGATCGCCATGAACATGCCGAAAACCATGAAGACGAAGGCGGCGAAGCGGCGCGGGTCGAGGCGGTCGCCCTGCGCCGCCGCCGCGCGCGGCTTGCCGCCCGTCGCGGCCGCCGCGGCGCTCACCGCTGCGCGTCCTTCTCCTTGGCGGCGACGGCGATGCCGAACAGGCCGAGCAGCGTCGGCTTCGGCTCGCTTTCGTCGCGGGTGTGGACGGTGGCGACCACGGAGAGGCCCGGCCTGAGCGTTCCCTCGGCGAGCGTCTCGGGCGCGACGACGATCCTCACCGCGACGCGCTGGACGATCTTGGTGAAGTTGCCGGTGGCGTTGTCGGGCGGCAGCAGCGAGAACTCGGCGCCTGAAGCCGGGGCGATCGAGGCGACGACGCCGGGGAGCGTGCGCCCGTCGAACGAGTCGATCGAGAGATCGACCTTCTCGCCGGGGCGGATGTCGCCGAGCTGCGTCTCCTTGAAGTTGGCGTCGATATAGGCGGACTTGAGCGGCACCAGCGCCAACAGCCGCGTTCCCGGCTGCGCGTACTGGCCGACCTCGACCGCCTTGTTGCCGACCACGCCGTCGAAGGGGGCGCGGATCTCGGTGAAGGAAAGGTCGCGCGCCGCCTTCTCCTCGGCGGAGACGAGCTCGTCGCGCCCGCGCTCGGCCTCGACCCGCTGAGCCTTCAGCACGTCGAGGTTGGCCTTGGCGCCGGCGAGCGCCGCTTCGGCGGAAGTCTTGGCGGCGGCGGCCGCCGCGGTCGCTGCGGCGGCGCGGGCGCGGTCGGCGGTCGCCTGCTCGAGCCGCTGCTGCGAGCCGAAATTGGCGTCGGCGAGCTTCTGCGAACGGTCGAACTCGAGGTCGGCGCGCTGCTGGTCGGCCTTGGCGCTGGCGATCTGCGCGTCGGTCGCGGCGACCTGCGCCGCCGCCTGGGCGACCAGCGCGTCCTGCGCGTCGCTCTGCCGGCCGATGCGGGCGATGGTCGCGTCCTGGGTGGCGATCTTGTCCTTGGCGGCGTCGACCGCGAGGCGGTAGTCGCCGTCGTCGATGCGCGCCAACAGATCGCCGGCGCGCACCGTGGCGTTGTCGGCGACCGCGACCTCGGCGATGTGGCCCGCCACCTTGGCGGCGATCACCGCGGTGTCGGCGCCGACATAGGCGTCGTCGGTGGAGACGAGGAAGCGACCTTCCGTCCACCAGTCGTAGCCGTAGCGGCCGCCGAAGCCGAGCGCCGCCATCACCGCCAGCGGCACGATGAGCTTGCGCGGCGAGAGCGACAAGCGCTGCGCCGCCTTCGGCAAGGGGCCGGGCGTGGGGACGAAGACGGCCGGCGCGGCCTGGACCTGATCCTGCGACACTTCAAAGCACTCCGGGATCAGACCGAACGGTTCGGTCTTTTGATCGGGACATAGAGGCGGAGGTCCGCCCCCGCAAGGAAGGACCGAACGGTTCGGTCATCACATTGCATGAAAAATCGCGAAAAAGGCGCGAGTCGGCGGCGAGCGAAGCCGCGCGCGACGAGGCGGGGTCGTCCAGGACGGCGCGTTTGCGCTCACAGCGCTCGAAATAACAAATCGCCACCGTCTTCGCCCCTCGTTGTTCGTCGCCGCTCATCGGTTCGCGAGCGATGACGATATATCGGACACAAGATATATCTAAACGCGCCCTCGTCAAGACGGAAGTTCTCCGCCGGGCGGCGGGGAGGCGCCGTTGAGCGTCGGCCCGAGCGACTCTCCGCGCGCCGCTCCGCCGAGGCAAACCGCCATCGTCGCCTTCGCAAGCGGCTTTCGCAATTCGCTCGGCGCCGCCGCGTTCATGCTGCGCTTCTGCGACACTTGGAAGCACTCCAACGCACTGACCGAACCGTTCGGTCGATTTCCCTTGACTTACACCGGCGGCGGAGGTAGCGCAAGGCCAAACTGAACCGTTCGGTCATTTTTGCGAGCCGACGGCGAGAAAGGGCGGCGGCGATGGAGGCCGATGCGGTTGCGGAGCTCGAGGCCGAGGCGGCCGACGGCGGGGCCAAACGAAGACAGATCATGGAGGGGGCGCGCGCGATCTTCCACCACGACGGCTTCGACGGCGCCAGCATGAACGACATCGCCCGCGCCGCGGGGGTCTCCAAAGGCACGATCTACGCCTACTTCGATTCCAAGGAGCATCTGTTCGAGGCGTTGATCCGCGAGGAGCGCGCGCAGCAGGTCGAGCGCCTGTGCGCGTTTCCCGCCGGCGAGACAGACCCTGCCGTGGCGCTCGCCAGCTATGGGCGCCGGCTGGCGGCGAAGATCATTAACCCGGATACGCTCGCCCAATTGCGAGTCGTCGTCGCCGCGACGGCGAAGTTCCCGCGCCTCGGCCGCGCGTTCTACGAGGCGGGGCCGCTTTACGGCGTGCGGCGGCTGACCGAACGCCTCGACGCCTTCGTCGCCGCCGGAACGCTGGCGATCGACGACACCGAGCGGGCGGCGCGCCAGTTCATCGACCTGTGCACGGCCGACCCGCTGAAGCGGGTGCTGTTCGCGATGATCGACACGCTCACGCCGGAAGAGATCGCCGCCACGGTCGACTCGGCGGTGGCGACGTTCCTCAAGGCTTACGGGCCGCGGCGCTGAGGGGCGCGCCTGTCCCGGACGCGCGGACGCCCCTTTCCCGGTTTCACGCCAAAAGAAGTCGTCGCCGGCGCGTCGGCGCCCGCCTTGCCTTCGCCGCGGCGCGCCGATATAGAACAGCGTCGCGCCGCGCTCCTATCGTCTAGCGGCCCAGGACGTCGCCCTCTCACGGCGAAAACAGGGGTTCGAGTCCCCTTGGGAGCGCCAATAAGATCAATAACTTAGGGTTGCCATCCGTGAGGGGGGGCAAAATCGCGGGCGGCAGGGGCGGCGCGATGACCGTCGTCATGATTGATTGCGCCGATGGATCCCTAAGACCTTGATTCGCTTGACGCTCTATCGGGCGGAGAACTCCGCGGCCTAGTGAAGACTTGCCGCAAGCCCGGCCTGCCGTGGTTCGAATATCTCGGCCGCCGACTCGGCGTCCAAGGCGTCCGATCTATTCCGCCGCTCGCCGATCTCCTTCGAGCCGCGGCTCTCTGAACGCCCGGGAATCCGCCCCCATTGGGGCGGCGATCGCCGAACCCACCGATTTTCAGGCCCAGTCCGGCGATTGGCCGACGGGCCGACCGACCCGCTCTGGCCGACGGAGCCATTGCCGCCGTTCAGCAGACCCGCATCTGCGGTCGCGCAAGACCGCGGCCAGTCCTCGCGCCCGAATGACACACGTGTGTAAAGGACCGGCCCTAGCATGAAAGATCACGATTGAGGGCAGGACCCCTCCGGAGCGAAGGCTGTTGACTGTTTCCCGTGATCGCGCCGGGCGGTCGTTCTGTCGGAACGTCAAGATGTTGCGTCGTGCGTTGGGCGTCATTGCGGGCGTCGCGGCGGCAGGCGCGACGCCGATGCTGGGCGCGGCGGCGCAGGAGCGGCCCGGCGGAGCGGCCGGTCCGACCCAGCCGATCCTGTTCGACCTTCCCGCCCAGCCGCTGGAGTCGGCGTTGGAGAGCTACAGCGTCGCCTCGGGTTGGCAAGTCGTCTACAACGCGCGCTTGGCGATAGGACGGCGATCGACGGAAGTGAAGGGAAGTTTCACGCCGGGCGCCGCTCTGGCGATGCTGCTCACGGGGACAGGCCTGACGCCGCAATATAAGGCGACTGACGGCATCCTGCTGGCGCCCGACCCGGCGGCGACGCTCGCTCCGGACGAGATCGCCGACGACGTCGATCCGTCCTTCAACGCTTACTACGGCCTCATTCAATCCCGCCTCAAACGCGCCTTCTGCGCGTCGGCGCCAATTCGCGCCGGCGCATATCGCATTGCGCTCGGCTTTTGGATCGGATCGTCCGGCGCGGTGACGCAGATGGCGCTGCTCGGTTCGACGGGCAGAGCCGACGTCGACGAAAGCTTCGGCCGAGCGGTCCGCTCGCTGTCGGTCGGCGCGCCGCCGCCCGCCGGCTTCGCCCAGCCGGTTGTGCTTCTGGTGACGCCGGATCTGGTCAGCCAATGCGGCGGGGCCGCCGCAGCCGCGCCGATCAGGGCGGCCCGATGACCGAGGCGGGATGGGCGGTCCTGCGGCAGCGTCTGTTGACGCGCTACGCGGTGTTCAAGAAACGGCTGACGAAATACTTGGGCTCGGCCGACCTGGCCGGCGAGGCTCTTCAAGACACGTGGCTGCGCCTGGAGCGCGGCGGCGAATTGAGCGCGCTGCGCAGTCCCGACAATTATCTTTACAGCATGGCGGTCAATATCGCCCGCAACCGCATCCAGGCCGAGAGCCGGCGGCTTTCGGCCTCGGAGGTCGGGGCGTTGCTCGACATCGCGGACGAAGCGCCGGATCCGGCTCGCGCGGCGGAGGCTCGATCCGAGCTGCGGGCGATCGTCGCCATCATCGCGGAGCTGCCCGAGCGCCGGCAAGCGATCTTGCTGGCGGCTCGGGTCGATGGCCTGCCGCGCCGCGAAATCGCCCGGCGTTTCGGCGTCTCGGTCCGTTTCGTGCAGCGCGAACTGCATGAGGCGCAGGTCTATTGCGTCGAGCGCTCGCGAAAGCTGACAGATGGTTCGTTCAGATCGAGGTCGCGAGCGCTGTCAACGGATCAGAAGTCCTTCCGAACGCCCGGCGGCAAGCCGGCGCATGGCGAGGTCGGCGAAGAATGACGGCCGATTGGACGAGCGAGGCGGATTCCTTGACGCGCGACGCGAACCGTTGGATCGCCCAGCTCGTCTCGGGGGAAGCGACGGTCGCGGACGCGCAAGCCCTTGCGCATTGGCGTCGCGAGAGCCCCGCGCACGAAGCGGCGTTCGCCGAAGCCGCGCGCGTCTGGCGGAGTCTCGGACCCGGCGGGCGCGCGTTCATCGAACAGCGCGGCGCGCCGGCTTGGTCCGGCCGGCCCCGCCAGATGAGCCGACGCGCCGTCCTGGTCGGCGGGGGAGCGCTCGCCGCCGCGGCGGCGGCCTACGCTGTGGTCGATCCGCCGTTCGGCCTATGGCCGTCGGTTGACGAGCTGAGGGCCGATTATCGCACCGCCACGGGGGAGCGGCGGCGGGTGACGCTCGCGGGCGTGACGATCGAAATGAACACGCAAACCAGCATCGCCGCGCCCGCCCGAGGCGGCGACATGGATCGCGTCAACCTGATCGCGGGCGAAGCGTCGTTCGCCGTGGCCCCGCAATCGCAGCGCGTCTTGATCGTGCTCGCCGGTTCAGGTCGGACGGCGACGAGCAATGGACGGTTTAACGTGCGCAAGGTCGGACCGGCCGTTTGCGTAACCTGCGCGGAGGGCGAGGTTCGGGTCGAGCAGGGGCGGCAGGCGGCGACGCTCGCCGCGGGGTCGCAGCTTACCTACGACGATCGTGGCCTCGGCCAGAGCTCGGCGATCGAGACCGTCGAGGCGACCGCCTGGCAGGACGGATTCATCGTCTTTCGCGGCACGCCGCTTTCGGCGGCTGTCGCCGAGGTCAACCGATACAGGCCGGGCAGGGTCATTCTCCTCAACGCCGCGCTTGAAAGGACAACCATCAGCGGACGGTTTCGGATCGAACGGATCGACGAGGTTCTGACCTGGATCGAGGAGGCCGCCGGCGCGCGCGCGCGCGCGTTGCCGGGCGGCGTCGTCCTGCTGAGCTGATGATCTTCGACCTCCTGGGTCGCTGAGCGCGCGCCAGGCGACTTTTTGGTTCACGCTCGGCCCCAAGCGTTTGTCAACCGTTTGAGACATCGTCGCCTCCGAGGCGGGCGCGACCGATGCTCGAGGTCCGTCAAGCGCCGAGAGAGCCCGATGCCTGTTTGTGATTTTCCGTTCCGCTTGCGCCGCTCGATCTATCAGACCGCCTTGTTGGCCGGGACGAGCGCGCTGGCCCTGGCGCTGGCGGCGCCGACCGCCCAAGCTCGTCCGTTGAACGGCGGCGCGGTGGTTTCGCCGGTGACCAGCGCGGTCGCGACGGCGACGGCGGGGTCGCAGCAGGCGGCGGCGATCGCCGAGCAGGCGCAGAGCGCGCTGTCGCGGGCGGCGCAGGCGGTCCAGGCCGTACAGGCGCTGCAAGCGGCGGCGCGGACGGCGGCGCAAGCCAGCGCCAGCTCCGCGCCCAACGGGTTGACGGCGGGCGGCTTGGTGGTCGATCCGCGGGTGACGGCGGGGACGGATGCGAATCTCTGGCAGAACATCAGCCTGCCGACGCAGACGACCAGCAACGGCCAGACGACGGTGACGTTGACGCAGACGTCGCAGCGGGCGATCGCCACCTGGGAGCAGTTCAACGTCGGCAAGAACACGACCGTCGATTTCGACCAGAGCGGCGGAAACACGACCAACGGCAATTCCTGGGTCGTGCTCAACCGCATCGACGCGACGGGCAACCCGAGCCAGATCCTCGGCCAGATCAAGGCCGACGGCACGGTGTTGATCATCAACCCCAACGGCGTCGTCTTCACCGGCACGAGCCAGATCAACGTCCACACGCTGATCGCGGTCGCCGGCGACATCAACAGCTACGGCGGCAACGCGACGAATGTCGGCGTGTTCAACAGCGCCGGCGGCTATACTCAGATCGGCACGACGGCGGGCGGCGCCGCCGTGCTGGCGCCGGCCGACGAGGACAACGGCGATACGCAGTTCATCGACAGCGGCCTGTTCGCCAACGGCGTGAGCAGCAGCGGCGGGACCCTGGTGCTGTCGGCGAGTTCGGCCGCCGGCGCCAATGTCGGCGTGCAGGTCGACGCCGGCGCTGCGATCTCGACGGTGACCGGCGTCTCGGGCTTCGACAACGGCGGCTTCGTGCTGCTCGCCGGTCCCCAGGTGAGCAACGCCGGCTCGATCGCGACCTCGGCGGGGCAGATCATCCTGGCCGCCGCCAACACCGTCTATGTGACCGAACCGGCCACCGGCTCGACCGCCACCAGCTTCACCGTCCTGAACCCGACGCTGGCGACGCTCGGCCAGAGCAATCCGCAGGCGCTTGTCTTCAACGCCCCCGCCGTGGTCGGCGGCTCGGTGGTTGAGAACGACGTGAGCGGGCTTCTCAGTTCGACCCGCGGCGCCATCACCCTGCTGGGCGACGAGGTTCAGCAGCTCGGCGTCGCCGAGGCGACCACCAGCATCACCCGGGCCGGCTCGATCACCATCACGACCACCGGCGCGACCACCTTCGGCCCGGACAGCCTCACCGCCATCCTGCCCGACGAGAACGGCGAGACCATCCCCTCCGACGCCACGTCGCTCGCCGCCTTCGCAGCGCCGTCGATCGCCATCGCCACCACCAACATGGATATGCAGTCTGGCTCGCTGATCCTGGCGCCGGGCGCGACCATGAATGTGACGTCGGCGCTGGGCGCGACGCTGTCGAGCCCAGCCGGCCGGGTGCTGCTGGAGAGCGGCAGCGAGATCGACCTCGCCGGGACGATCGCCACGCGTTCGGTCGCCGATTATCTCTACACTTTCAAGGTCACCGCCAACGACGTCGCCGACACGCCTTTGGCGCAGAGCCTGATCGGCCAGACGGTGACCATCGATCTCGCCTTGAGCGGCACGCGCAGCGACGGCGAGAGCTGGGTCGGCTCGCCGCTGTTCGCCTCGTCCGGCGCCGGCTACCTCAGCAACATCACGCAGGGCATTGACCAGCTGCTGACCAAGGGCGGCAAGCTGACGATCGGAACCTTCGCCGACGTTCTGTCGGCGAAAGGCTCGACCGTCGACGTCTCCGGCGGCTACGTCCAGTTCACCGGCGCGACGATCGACACGACGCGGCTGGCAGGCTCGAACGGGGCCGTCTACGACATCGGCAGCGCCGATCCGTTCATTACCTATGCCGGCCTTGCCGGCGAGCTGACGGTCGATCACGCGCATTGGGACATCACCCAGACCTGGACCGACCCGCTGATCGCCCACGGCTATTACCAAGCCGGCTACATCGACGGCGTCAGCGCCGGCGGCGTCAGCGTCACCGCGGTCAACCCGGTGCTGGAAGGCGATCTGGTCGGCGACATCGTCATTGGCGCTGAGCAGCGCCTGCTGGCCCAGGCGGCCACGGGGACCAACGGCGCCCAGGCGACGCCGGACCAGCTGCCGACCGGCGCCGCGCTCGCCATCAATATCGCCGCGCTGCCGACCGGCGGCGCGCCGATATCCGACGATGTCGTGCTCGCCAGCGCCGCGCCCGACATCCTCGGAGCGGATTTCGCGCTTGGCTCGACCCTTGCTCTGCCGGCGGCGGCCGGCAGTTCGGGGGTGCTCGTCTATTCGACCAGCGCGTTGTCGGCGAGCGACTTCGGCTCGATCAGCGTCAAGGGCGCCGATCAGTTGTGGATGACCGACGGCGCGAGCCTGTCGGTGCTGCCGGGGGGGTCGATCACGCTGACCGGCGTCAGCGGCATCGACGGGACGCTGACCGCCCACGCCGGCAAGATCACGCTGACCGGCAATACGCCGGGCAAGTTGGCCGGCGCGCCGCCGACCGCGGCGGTGACGATCGGCCCCGACGCCGTGCTCGACGTCTCGGGCCTGTGGGTCAACGATGCGGGCCTCTCAGGCGACGCGTTGCAAGGCGCCGCCTATATCAACGGCGGCTCAGTGTCGATCTCGACCACCAGCGAGAGCACCTATCAGACCGTCGGCACGCTCAACTACGGCAACGAATTGGTGGCCAACGTCACTGACGCGACGCAGTCGATCGTGCTCGCCGCCGGCAGCGTGATCGACCTCGAAAGCGGCGGCTACGTCTCGACCGCCGGCAAGCTCAAGACCGGCTCGGACGGCCTGCCGGCGGGCAATGGCGGCAGCCTGTCGCTGACGCTCTACAACGGGACCTTCGCCGGCTACAGCAGCTACGACGCGGCGCTGGGCGGTTATGTCTTTGGCGCCGATCCCAGCCAATCCACCACCTATGAAGCGCTGGCGCCGACCCCGCCGAACGGACTGACCGCTGCGGTCGCCTTCGACGGGACCATTTATGCCGCCGGGCTCAACAAGGGCGGGACCTTCACCCTGCAGGCGTCGAGCATAACCATCGACGGCGCGGCGACCGCCATCGCCTCCGCGGCTGGCGCGATCACGCTACCGACCGCGTTCTTCACCAGCGGCTTTTCGACCTACAACCTGACCAGCATCTACGGCGGCGTCGACCTGACGGCCGGGACGACGCTGAGGTTGAAGCAGCAGAACTATCTGCTCTCCGCCGGCGCGATGCTGCCGGCGAGCGGGGCCGAGCTGCGCGACTTCGCCAGCCTCGGCTACGCCGCCGACGGGCTGCGCCAGCCGGTCAGCCTGTCGCTCAGCCAGGGGAGTCCGGGCGACGGCGTCGTCGACGTCGCCACGGCCGGAATCGTCATCCCGCAGGGCGCGGCGATCGTCGCCGACCCGCAAGCCGACATCGCCCTCAACGCCATCGGCGCGATCACGGTCGAGGGATCGATCGTCGCGCCGGCCGGCGCCATCGCCTTCAACCAGAGCTCCAGCTTCACCGCGGCCGGTCTCGACATCTGGATCGGCGCCGACGCCGTGCTCGACGTTGACGGCGTCTACGTCGCCAACCCGCTGGTCGCGGCCTACGCCACCGGCAGCGTTCTCGACGCCGGCTCGATCACGCTCGGCGGCGCCGGGCCGATCATCGCGCTCGCCGGGTCGCAGTTCGACCTCGCCGGGGCCAGCGCGACGATCGAGCAGCCGACCGGCGGCCTCGCCGGCGGCCGCTTCGCCGCGCAACAAATCTGGAGCGACGGCGGGACGCTGACCTTCACCGGCAATAGCCTCTACTTCGGCGGAACGATCGACGCGGCGGGCGGCGCGCCGCTCGCCTCCGGCGGGACGCTCAATCTCGGCACCGTCGTCACGATTTCCAGCGGAACCGCCGTCGACGCCTACGACGACATCGTCATCGCTGAGAGCGGGAATATGGCGGCGGCGTTCGCCGGCAAGGCTGCGCCGGCGACGCAGAGCGGCTTGACGGCGTTGACCGCCGGCGTCACCGGCGCCACGGCGTTCATCACCGCCGATACGCTGAACAACAGCGGGCTCGACTCCGTCTCGCTGACCGGGCCGATCGCGTTTTCCGGCAACGTCGCCGTCAGTCTCCCCGACGCGCTCTATCTCAACGGCGCGATCACTTTGCTGGCGGCCGGCGTCACGCCGACCTCTCCAGCCTCCGCCTCGACGCCCACCGCCTCGGGCGTCGCCACGATCGGCGCGACCCAGGTGACGCTCTCGGCCGGCTATATCCGCTTCCTCAACGCGGCCAAAGTCACGCCGACGCTCGCCGACGGAACGCTGACGCTCGACGCCAGCGCCGAGATCGACCTCGCCGGCGTGCCCGTCGTGTCGAACGCGGCGCAAGTCAATCTGATCAGCGGCGGCGACATCAGCTTCCTCAACAATGACGACCCGGCCGTCAGCGCCTATCTGTACGGCTGGGGCTATGCCGCCTCCAGCGGCACGACCCTGACCAGCAGCGGCTACGGCGGCATGCCGACCGCCGGCGCGCTGCTGGTGCCCGACAATCTGACTCTCACCGCGCGCGAGATCTATCCCGCCACGGATACGGCCTTCCTGTTGATGTCGTCCGGGCTTGACCCGCGCGCCTCCACGCCAACGGCCTCGGTCAACACAATCACCTTCAAGTCGAACGGGGCCACGCCTTACGCTCCCCTGTCGGCCGGCGGCGCCATCCTGGTCGACGCCCCGAACATCGTCCAAGGCGGGGCGCTCTACGCGCCGCTGGGGACGATCCAACTCGGCTATGGCCAGAACCAGACCCTGCCGGCGATCTTTCTCGGCAGCGCCGCCGACGCCAGCGGCAACGCCTACGACCCGGTCGGCGACGTCTATCTCGGGCTGTTCGGCAAGAGCAAAGCGGGCGTCTCCACCGTCGCCACCCTGAACGTGACGCTGGCGCCGGGGAGCCTGACCTCGGTCTCCGCCGCCGGGCTCGACATTCCCTATGGAACCACCGTCGACGGCGCCAATTGGAGCGACGGCGGGCTTGTGCTCAACGGCCCGCCCGCCAAGCTGATCGTGCTCGGCGGCGCGTCCATCGTCACCCAGGCCGGCGCGACGATCGACGCCAGCGGCGGCGGCGACGTCTACGCGACCGAGTTCGTCGCCGGAACCGGCGGCAGCCGCAATGTGCTGACCACCGCCAATACCTACGCTCTGGTTCCGAGCTACGAGGCCAAGGTCGCCGCCTATGATCCGACCTCCGGCGAAACCGTGGCGCTCGGCTCGGCGGTGACGCTGAGCGGCGGCGACGGGATCGCGGCGGGAACCTACACGCTGCTGCCGGCCAGCTACGCGACCTTGCCGGGGGCCTATCGGGTGGTGGTCGTCTCGACCAACACCGGCGCCAACGTTGCCGTCAGCACGGTCGCCGCCGACGGCTCGATCTATCTGAGCGGAACCCTAACCAACGCCGTCACCGGCGCCAAGTCGTCGTCGACGGCGCTGTTCGAGATCCAGTCCGACGCCACCTGGACCAAGTATTCCGAGATCGACATCAACTATGGCGATGCCTATTTCGCCAAACTGGCCGCGACCAACGACACGGCGACGGCGCGGCTGGCCAGCGACGCCGGCCAGCTCGTCGTCGCCGCCGCCAATACGCTGGTTCTCGACGCCACGAACCAGTTCGCGCCGGCGAGCGGCGGGCGCGGCGGCGAGGTCGACATCACCGGCACGAACATCGTCGTGGCGGCGAGCGACCAACTGTCGAATTTCGGGACGGTGTCGAGCAGCGGCTTCACCGCCAGTTCCGCCTACGCCGGCTACCTCATCCTCGACGCCGACCAGATCAGCGACCTCGGCGCGGAGAGCGTGCTGATCGGCGGCGCGCGTAGTCAGACCAGCGCCGGCGCGCTGATCACCGCCACCGCGCTCAACCTCGAGGTCGACAGCGACGCCGCCCATCCGCTGACCGGCCCGGACCTGTTGCTGGTCACCTTGGCGCCGACCGTCGCCAACGCCGCCGACCGCGGCCTGACCGTCGACGCCGGCAGCGCCATCGCCGCCAAGGGGACGGTGTCGTCAAGCTCCACCGATGCGCTGATTTTTGGCGTCGATCCGGCAGCGCAATATCAAACCGTGGCCGGCGTCACGACCCTGACCGGCTACAGCGCCGGCGTCAGCGGCGACGGCGCGCTGCTCAGGGTCTCCAACGGCGGCGTGGCGCCAATCACCCGCCACTTCGTCCCCGGCGTCTACACGCCGCCGGCCACCACGCCGACCGCGACCGCGCCGGCGTCGAAGACGGCGCTCGGCAGTCTCAGCGTGGGTTCCGGCGTGACGCTCAGCGGCAATGCGCTGACCTTCGATTCCAGCGGCGCCACGACCATCGCCGCTAACGCGGCCCTGAGCGCCAAGAACTTCGACCTCGCCGCCAACATCGTCAATCTCGGCGGCGGCAGCGGCGGCCTGGTGCTGTCGCCCAGCCTGATCGCCAGCTTCGCCGGGGCCGATACCGTGTCCTTGCGCAGCGCCTCGGTGTTCAACCTCTATGGCGACTCCTCTTTCGGCGCCGCCGCCAATCCGATCGGGACGCTGACCTTCGATGGCGCCGGCTTCTATAGCGACGGCGGGACGGCGACCATCGCCGCAACCAACGTCGCTTTCGTCGACAGCCAGGCGACGGCCAACAGCAGCGGCGCCAATCTGACCGGGTCCGACGGCGGCCTGATCGTCAGCGCCAGCGGCGTCGTCACCTTCGGCGCCGGCGCCAAGACGCTCTCAGGCTTCGCTCAGGCGAGCTTCGCCGCCGGCCGGCAAGTCCTGTTTACCGGCAGCGGCAGCTTCGATGCCAAGGCGGCCAACGTCACGCTCGCCGCCCCCGCCATCGTCGCCGACAAGGGCGCCGTGCAGTCGTTGACCACCACAGGCGTGCTCGACCTCGCCGCGGCGGCGGGCCAGGCGCCGACGCTGGCGGCGAGCGACATCGGCGGCGCGCTGACGCTCACCGCCGGCAGTATCAACGTCGCCACCGCGCTCACGGCGCAGGCCGGCAATCTGACGCTTGAAGCCAAAACCGGCGATCTGACGCTCGCCTCGACCGCCAGCCTCGAGGCCAGGGGCACTGAGGTCATCCTGTTCGACATCGCCGAAGACACCCCCGGCGGCACGATCAAGCTGATCTCGGATACCGGCAATGTCACCTTGGCCTCGGGCTCGACCGTCGACGTCTCCGCCGCCGGCGTCGGCTATGCCGGGACCATCGCCATCTCAGCGGCCAAGGGCAGGGCGACGCTCGACGACGCCCTCGCCGGCGCGGCCGCCGCCAACGATCTGGGCGGCAACTTCACGCTCGTCGCCAACACTCTGGCCGGTAGCCTGCCGCTCTCCGGCTTCACCGGCAGTTTTGAGGTCGCGCTCGGCACGGGCGATATCGCCATCGCCAGCGGTCAGACCCTGACCTCGGCCAACGTGCTGCTGGAAGCTGACGGCGGCAGCGTCAATGTCTACGGCGCCATCGACGCCAGCGGCGTCGCCGGCGGGACCATCGCGCTGTTCGGCGCCAAGGGCGTCGATGTCGAAGGCAGCGTGCTCGCCAGAGCCTCCTCGGCGACCGAGCTCGGCGGCACGGTCGAGATCGGCACGAGCGGCGCGCCGAACAGCACGACCACCAGCGATCCTTACGGGGCCTACAATTCCGCCTATGGCTACGAGAACGTCGCGGCGGCGAATTCGGGAACCATCACCATCGGCGCCAACGCCGTGATCGACGTCTCCGGCGGCGTCAGCGAAGGCCTGTCGGGCGGAACCATCCTGATCCGCGCGCCGCTGCTCGAGGACGGCAGCGTCAATGTCGATATTTCGCCCACCGCCAAATTTGTAGGCTCGCGCGCCACCAACCTCGAAGCCTATGCGGTATGGAGCACCACGGACGGCACCAGCGGCGCCCAGCATTTCGACGGCATCGTTGACCCTGCTGGATGGTACACCAACAGCGGCGCCTTAGAGGCGGGCAGCTTTGTCGCGACGACCAACGTGATCGCCGCCACCGGCGCTACGACCACGACTACCACCCCGATCGCCACCTGGGACGGCGCCAATCTCACCTTTTCCGCGTCGACGATAACGACGACCGCGTCAGATACGATCGTGGGCAATACCTACAAAACCGCCACCACCTATGCCTGGAACAGCAGTGCCTCCACTTTGACGGTCACCGTCGTCAGCAATGGTTATACTGGCAGCTCCACCACGACCACCACCTATGCCGGCACGGCCGCCGTGCTCGCTTATCTTCTGAGCAGCAGCGATTACTCGCCGAACAGCCCCAACGCCGATCACACCGGTTTCTATGCCTACAGCAATAGTACGAAGCAGACGCCCGGTACGCTGATGGGCTTCGTCGAAACGCCTGGCTTCAAGACCGTCGCCAACGCCGCGGGCATCGCCAATTTCGCCGAAGTGGCCGGCGTCGATCTCGACAATCCGAGCGCCGGCGTCAATTCTAATTCCGGCAATATCACCGTCGCCACCAACTGGAATCTCGGGGCGGAGAATTCCAGCGGCGCCCTGGTCTATCGCACCAGCGCCACCGGTCAGGCGCCGATCCTGACCATGAAGGCCGTGAACGACGTCGATATCGACGCCAGCATCACCGATGGCTTCGCCGAGAGTGTTGCAGTGGGATATCTCACGACAGTTAGCGGCAACACCTACGGCTTGTCCTCCACAAAATATTCTGCTGAATACTGGTATGCCACCTATACCACCACGACATACGCCAACTACATCACAGCCCTTCTCGCCAGCGCGACTGTGGTCAATCTAGCCGCTGCAGAACAGCTCACGACGACACAGCTCCAGGCGGATTTGACCATGGCAGCGCCGGTCGTCTACTCCAGTCTCAGCAGTTCCTATACCAGCAGTTCGTTGGATTATTACTACTATCTGTATGCTGGCGGAACGACGGCCCAGACAGCGGGCGCGATCGACAGTTATAGGATCGTTTATAATAGATATTTGTCCACTGCCCTCTATGGCAATCTGAACTATTTTAAAGTCGGCGGCATCACGCTGGCGGGGACGACCGTTGCAAATACTTCTTCGTCCGCCTATACTTATGCGCAGAACGCCATCAGCTATCTGGCTCAAGCCACGGCGGCCTGGAATAAGATCAGCAGCAGTAACAGCACCGCTGCGAACCTCTCCTATTACGGCCAGTATCTGACCTATTATTATTCATATATTACGCAGTACGACAGTTGGACAGGTCTCAAAGCAACGGCGGCAACCTACGGGATAGGCGAATTGCCGGTGACGCTAAATGCGTTTCCCACCGCTCTGCTCACCGCGGTTCCGGCGGGTTCCGTCCTGAATGCATCCACCGACAACAGCCCGTCGCCGACGGCGACAGTGACCAACCAATCGCCGATCGCGTCGATGGACCTGGCGGCGGAGACCGCCAGCACGTCCTACCGCATCGTCGCCGGGGCGCTGTTCGACAGCGCCAATCCGCTCGCCGTCAGCGGCGGCGGCGCCGGCGACGTCGTTGTCAGCGGCCATATTTCCTATGTCGATCCGGAGGACTTCGGCGACACCGTCAGTGTCGGCACAATGGTGCGCACCGGCGTCGGCTCGATCGACATCGCCGCGGCGGGCAGCTTCGAATTGGCCGATGCCACCGCGCCGGGTGCCGTCTATACCGCCGGCGCCGCGACCACGACCGCCGATTTTACCGCGCCGACGCTGACCTCGATCTATCTCAGCGAACCCAACGGCTTGATCAGCGCCCCAAGTTGGGGGACCGAAGGCGGTTCGGTCAGCATCGCGGTCGGCGGAAATATCGTCGGCGGCGAAACCCCGGCCAACGACGGGGTGAACAACTGGAGCTCGTGGTACTTTCATGTCACCAAGAGCAACGGGCAGTCCTCGGCGTCGTTTTCCAGCGCGGGCGATGTGCAGACGGCGGCCTGGGTCAATTACGCCACCTATTCGGACGGCGTCGGCGCGCTCGGCGGCGGCGACGTCACTTTGACGGCCGGCGGAGCGATCAAGAGCCTCATCGTCTCGCTGCCCGAGACCATCGCAGTCAGCGGTGGCACGTCGAACGCCGACGCGACGGCCGTCGAGCATATCTACGGCGGCGGCGATCTGCTGGCGCAAGCCGGCGGAAATCTCCTGGGCGGCGCCTTCCTGGTCGGCGACGGCGCCGGAACCATCCGCATCGGCGGCGCCGTGACCCAGGACAGTTCCGGCGATAGTTTGGAGCTGGGGGTGCAGAACAGCTTTGTCGCCGTCACCGCCAACGGCGCCTTAACCCTCTACGAGACCTATGATCCGGCGCAGTTGACGCTGCCGGCCGCCGCTGTTTGGGCCAGCGATGCGAACAACCATTCTGGCGCCTTTCCAGACACCACGATCACCGGCAACTCCATTTTCGACGCCAGGTTCACGAGCTTCAACGCCGAAAGCGGCGTCTCGCTGGAAAGCGTGTCGGGAAACGTCACCATTCTGCAGGGGACGAGCAGCGAACTCCAGCCGGCGACTCTGGAGGTCGACGCGGTCAGCGGCGGCATCCAGCTTGACGCTCCGCTCGAGCTGATCCCGTCGTCTAATGGAACGTTGAGCCTGCTGGCCGGTGGTTCGATCAGCATTCTCGGCGACGGCAATTCGATCACCATGCTGGACGGCACGGCGGCGGTGACCAACGCGCTCGCCACGCAGCCGCCGGCGGTGCTGAGTGCAGCGCTGCATGCCGACGACGACACGCCCGTCTATATCTACGCCGGCGAGGACATCACCGGCGCGTTCAGCCTGATCAAGTCGGCGAAGATCGAGGCCGGCCGCGACATCGTCGATCTGCTCTTCACCGGCGAGAACCTTCATTCGACCGACGTCACCAGCATCATCGCCGGCCGCGACATCATCGCCAATTCGACCAGCGACATCTACGGCAATGTCAATTCGGGCGACGTCAACCTGACCCTCTATGGCCCCGGCGACTTCCTGGTCGAGGCGGGACGCAATCTCGGACCCTTCACCACCGCGGCGAGCGGTGGCGGCATATTTGCGGTCGGCGACGGCAGCAACTCCGGCGGGACGGTGATCCCCTATCTGCCGATCGCCGGCGCTAACATCACCGCCCTGTTCGGCGTCGGCGACGGCGTCGACTATGCGGCGGCGATCAGCGATTACGTCGATCCCGCCAACGCCGGAACGAACGGCATTGATTATCGCCCTGACGTCGCGCAGCAGCTTGACCAGCAGATCAACCAGCAGCTCACTCAACTTTATACCGAAGCGGCGACGAACACAGTCAGCCAGCTCCAGCTCAACCAGCTCAATAGCGAACTGCTCGCGGCGGGGCTTTCGCCCATCAAGGTCTCCGATCTCGCAACGTTGAATGCTTTGGCGAGCGCGGCGAGAATGGGCCCGCTCACTTCCGCACAGCTCAATCTCCTCGGGCAGATCAATAGCGATCTGACCGCGTCCGACGTCGCCGCGCTCACGCCGGCGCAACTCGGGAATTTCAGCAGCTTTACGGGGGCCAACTTGACGTTCGCCCAGGCTTGGGCGACCTTTGAGGCGCTCCCGACCGTGCGGCAGGACTTGCTCGTCGAGCGCGCTTTCCTCGATTTCCTCACCCAGGTCAGCGAGGACTACAACAATCCGGCCAGCGCCTATCACGACAAATATGCGCGGGCCTACGACGCCATCGCCACGCTGTTTCCGGCGTCCTACGGTTATACCGACAACAACACCAGCGGCGCCAACGGCGCTTCCGCAACCGTCCACACCGGCGACTTACGTATGGCGCATTCGCTGATCGAGACCCAGACCGGCGGCGACATCAACATTCTCGGGTCCGGTGGCAACGCCTATGTCGGCTCGAACGCGTCCGACAACCTGACGCCGGCGCAGCAAGGCATCCTGACTCTGCAAGGGGGCTCGATCCGCACTTATACCGACGGCAGCGTCGAGATCTACCAGAGCCGCATCTTCACCGAGCAGGGCGGCGACGTCGACATGTTCAGCGCCAACGGCGACCTCAACGCCGGCAAGGGGAAGAAGAGCTCGGCCGCCTATCCGCCGCTGCAACTGGTCTGCGACATCGACGGCTATTGCCGCGTCAGCCCGGCCGGCCTGGTCACCGGCGCCGGCATCGGCGCGCTGCTCTCCGTCCCTGGCCAGGATCCGAAAAAGAGCAACGTGGTGCTGACCGCGCCGCACGGCACGGTCGACGCCGGCGCCGCCGGCATCCGCGTCGCCGGCAACCTCAACGTCGTCGCGCTGCAAGTGCTGAACGCCTTCAACATCCAGGTCGGCGGAACGGCGATCGGCGTGCCGGTCGCGCCGACCGCCGACGTCGGCGCGCTGACCACCGCCGGCGCCGCCGCCGGCGCCGCCGCCAAATCCGCCGAAGCGCCGACCCAGTCGCAAAACGCCGACCGCCCCTCGATCATCATCGTCGAAATCCTCGGCTTCGGCGGCGGCGATGGGACCCCGCCGGCGCAACCGCAGACGGACGATCGCAGCAAGAAGGGCGATCGTCGCAGCCAAAACGACGGCGCTTACGATCCGTACAGCCCGGTTCACCTGCTGGGCAACGGCGCGTTGACGGACTGGCAGAAGAGAAAGCTCACGGCGGACGAGAAGAGCAACTTGGAGAACTTGGCCAAGCCGTCCGCGCCGCTCTAGGGCCTTTCGCGCTTCGGTCGACGCGCCGCCGCGTCGACCTGAAAGCAAGAAGCCGGCGCCCGCCGTCGGCGGATTCCGCGTCGAGGCTGACGCCTTTCCTGGTCCGAGCGAAGCGCCCGCCGCATCCTGACGAAGGGGTTCGCGCCGGGCGCATGACCGGTCGATGGCGCTGCGAAGGTTCGGCGGCGCGAGGCGATCGGCGACCCGCCGGGATCCCGCAGCTCCGATTCGGTAAATAAGTCGTTAACAATCGCGCCGGCGCTCAAGAATCTTTTCGGGTTAGGCCGAGCCCGGTCGTCTCAGAAACGAGGGGGCATGACAGCGCGGCGCCGACCGCGGTCTCGTGCGCCTGGTTTAGGGGCGAACGCGTTCGTGAAATCGATGGCTTCCACCAACATTGCGCGCTCGCCTGCTCGGAGGGGAGAACTGCGGCGCTGTTTTTCCGTCGCTTTCGGCGCGTTCGCGGGCGTGGCTGCGGCGGTCGCTTCGGCCGGCGCTGCGGCGCAGACGGCGCCGACGCCCGCGCCCGCGCCCGCGCAGGCTGATCCTTCTCCGGCCAGCGTGAAGGGCGCTCCGCCCGCCAAGCCCGCCGCCGTTCAGTATTTCGACATCGACGAATATCGCGTCGACGGCGCCGACACTCTGCAGCAGATCGAGGTCGAAGAGGCGGTTTACCCGTTTCTGGGCCCGCATCGCTCGTCGCAGGACGTCGAGAAGGCGCGCGCCGCGCTCGAGAAGAGTTACCACGACAAGGGATATCAAACGGTAACCGTTTCGATTCCGGCGCAGAACGTCGACACGCGCGTTGTCATCTTGAAGGTGACGGAAGGAAAGGTCGGCGTCCTGCGGGTGAAGAACTCCCGCTATTTCGATCTAGCCAAAATCAAGGAGAACGCGCCGTCTCTTAAAGAGGGGACGGTTCCCAATTTCAACGATGTGAAAAAAGACATCGTCGCGCTCAACCAATGGCCCGACCGGCGCGTCACGCCGGCGTTGCGGGCGGGCGAGACGCCGGGGACGGTCGATGTCGATCTCAACGTCGAGGACACGCTGCCCCTGCATGGCTCCGCGGAGCTCAACAATCGCCAGTCGCCGAACACCACCCCGCTACGATTCTACTCGACGGTTCATTACGACAACTTGTGGCAGTTGGGGCATTCCCTCAGCCTCAGCTACCAGATCGCGCCGGAGCGGCCTTCGGACACCCAGGTGTTCTCCGCCTCCTACCTCGCGCGGATCACCGATAACCTGAGCTTCCTGGCGTATGGGCTCAGTTCGACCAGCGATGTCGCGACGGTCGGCGGCATGAACGTGGTCGGGCCGGGCCAGGTCGTCGGCGGCCGGGCGGTGATCACCTTGCCGACGCTGGGCGACCTCTTTCACACGATTTCGATGGGGCTCGACTATAAGCATTTCGGCCAGACCGTCGGCTTGGGGACGAGCTCATTTTCTTCGCCCGTCACTTACTATCCCGCCGTCGCGACCTATTCCGCCACCTGGCAACAGCAGGGCGCGCTCACGCAGCTCAACGCCGGGGCGACATTCGACCTGCGCGGTCCGGGGAGCAAGTTCGACAAGTTCGACAACAAGCGCGCCTACGCCGACACCAACTTCATTCACGGCAACGGCGATCTGTCGCGCACGCAAGACCTGCCGTCGGGGTTCCAGCTTTACGGCAAGGTGCAGGGACAGATCGCCGACGGGCCGCTGGTGTCGAGCGAACAGTTCAGCCTGGGCGGCCTCGACACCGTGCGCGGCTATCTGGAGTCCGAGACCCTCGGCGACAACGGAGTCGCGGGAAGACTCGAGCTTCGCAGTCCCGACTTCGCCGCGTTTCTTCAGAAGTCTCTGATCCAAGGCGCGGCGGCGGGGACGCCACCGCCGAACGTCTTCAGCGAATGGCGCGTGTTCGGCTTCACCGACGGCGGCGTCGCGGGAATCTATCATGCGCTGTCCGAGCAACAATCGAGCTTCTCTCTGGCCAGCTACGGCGTCGGCACGAACTTCAAGTTCGTCGATCATCTCAACGGCACGGTCGCGCTGGCCTTTCCGCTGATCAGTCAAACTTACACGCGGGCCGACGAGCCGCGCCTGCTTTTCCGCGTCTGGGGTGAATTCTGATGAATATGGGATGGCGTCATATGCGCAGAACATCATCCGTCCGCGGACGGACTTGGTTGGGCAGGCCGGCCGCGAACCTGTGCTTCGCCCTGGTCGCGGGTCTCACGCTGCTGCCGTCGTCGGCGCAGGCGTGGTGGAACGACGAATGGACGCTGCGCGAGAAGATCACGATCGACGCCAGTCCCTCCGGCGCCAACATCACCGATCCGATCGGCGCCGCGCCGACGCCGGTTCTGGTGAGGCTGCACGCCGGCAATTTTCGCTTTGCGCAAGCGAAGGACGACGGCGCCGACCTTCGCTTCATCGCCGGCGACGACAAGACGCCGCTGAAATTTCACATCGACAAAATCGATCCGCTGCTCGGCGAGGCGTTGGTTTGGGTGGCGGCGCCCGATCTCAAGCCGGGCGCGAAAACCGACATCTGGCTCTATTACGGAAACAAGAAGGCGGTCGCCGTCGCCGACCCCAAAGGCACCTACGACCCGGACACGACGCTCGTCTACCACTTCAACGAGCGCGGCGCGCCGGCGCAGGATTCGTCGGTTTGGGCCAATGGCGCGCAGAGCGCGGGGTTGTCCGCCGCCGACGCCATCATCGGCGAGGGATTGCGGCTGGACGGCGAGCACACGGTGATCTTGCCGGCGTCGCCTTCGCTGGCGTTCCCCGAAAACGCGCAACTGACCTGGTCGGCGTGGTTCAAGCCTGACGCTCTGCAGCGGAATGCGGCGATATACAGCCGTCGAGACGGGGCCAACGCCCTGGTGATCGGTCTCGACGACGGGGCCCCGTTCGTCGAAATCACCAGTGCGGGCAATGTTCAGCGCAGCGCGGCGGCGGGTCCTGTCGCGCCGGGGGGCTGGCACCATCTCGCGGTCGCCGCCACCCCGGGGTTGGTGACCCTTTATCTCGACGGCGGCGTCTATGCTTCGCTGAGCGCGACGCTCCCGGCGCTCAATTCCACCGCGCTGATCGGCGGCGACACGGCGCCCGCGCCGACGGCTGCGCCGGCAACTCCGCAGCCGCAGGCCGACGCCTCCGCAACGCCCGCCGCGCTCGGCGATCAGACTCCGCCTGCGACGGCGTCGACGCCGTCCCAGGTCGCGCCGCCGACGGCGCCGACCGCGGCCGCGCCGGCGTCGACGCCGCGACCACCGCAACCGGCTCCCGCCGGAACGCCGGCCGTGGCCGGCGAGCAGACTGCGAATGCGGCGGCGCCGACTCCGGAAGCGACGCCGTCCCAGGCTGCGACTCCCGCGCCGGCGGCGGCGATGACGAACTTCGTCGGCGAGCTCGACGAGCTCGAAATCTCCAAGGTCACGCGGTCGGCGGGCTTCATTCGGCTGGCGGCGATCGGTCAGGGGCCCGACCCGAGCAAGCTCATGCTCTTCGGCGTCGCCGAGGAGACCGCGAGCTGGCTCTCCGGCTACTTCGCGGTGATCCTCAAGTCCGTCACGCTCGACGGCTGGGTGGTCATCGGCATCCTGATGGTCATGGCGGTCATCAGCATCGCCGTGATGATCGACAAGGCGATGCTGGTGGGTCGCCAAGCGAAAGCCAACGCGGTTTTCCAGGAGAACTTTCGCCACGTCGGCGCGGATCTCGCGGTCCTGGGCGGCGGCGACGTCGACGCGATCTCGACTTTGAACGGCCGCATCGCCGCCGATAATCGAAAGCGCCTCGCCGCCTCGTCGCTTTACCGCGTCTACCGGATCGGCGCGGAGGAGGTGCATCGGCGCTTCGCCGATCCGAGGCGCGCCAAAATCCTGTCGGCGCAGTCGATCGCGTCGATCCGCGCCGCGCTCGACGGCGGTCTGGTGCGCGAGAACCAACGGCTCAACCGCCTCATGGTCTTGCTGACGATCGCGATCTCCGGCGGGCCGTTCCTCGGCCTGCTCGGCACCGTGGTCGGCGTCATGATCACTTTCGCCGCCATCGCCGAATCCGGCGACGTCAACGTCAACGCCATCGCGCCGGGCATCGCCGCGGCGCTGGTCGCCACGGTGGCCGGCCTGGTCGTCGCGATCCCGTCGCTGTTCGGCTACAACTACCTGATCTCCCGCATCAAGAATCTGTCGACGGACATGCAGGTGTTCGTCGACGAATTCACCGCGAAAATCGCGGAAGTCTACGACGCCGGCGCGGCGGAGTCGCCGCAGTCCCTGGCCGCGGAGTAAGCGGCCATGCAGCTCCAATCCGACGGCAAGCCGTACGACGAGATCAACATCACGCCGATGCTCGATCTTGCCTATGTGTTGCTGATCATCTTCATCGTGATGACGACGGCGACGATCCAGGGCATGAAGGTCAATCTGCCCAAGGCCTCGGCGACGCCGTCGCTGGCGCAGCAGACGACGAAGGCGATCACCGTCACCAACGACGGCAAGATATTCCTCGACACGATTCCGGTGACTCTCGTCGATCTCGAGCAGCGGCTGCAGCAGCAGAAGGCGCTGACGCCGGAATTTCCCGTCGTGCTTCGCGGCGACAGTCAGACCCAATACCAAAGCGTGATGGACGTGCTCGATTTGCTGGGGCGTCTCAACATCACGCAAGTCGGCCTGGCCACCAAACCGCTGGTGAAATGAGCGATGCGCCGCAAACCTGACATCACCGTCGTCGCCGCGAAAAGGCTTGCTTCATGAGCGCGGTTTCTTCGACCGAGAGCGCGCCGGACGTCGGCGCCGACGAGTTTGCGCAGCGCGGGTTTCTGCGCAGGCATGGGGCGGCGTTGGCCGGCGGCGTGGCGACGCTGGCCTTGATGGGTCTCGTCGTGACGCTGTTCTGGCGGCAGGACGAGGCGCCGCCGCCGCGTCAGATTCGGGAATTCACCGTCGTCAAGATCGTGCAGCCTCCGCCCCTGCAGCCGGCGCCGCCGCCGGAGCAGAAGATGATCGAGCAGCCGAAGATGACGGAGCCGCCGATCAAGCCGGAGCCGGACAAGCCGATCGAGAAGCCGAAGGAGCTGCCGAAGGAGAGCAAGGCCGACGAGCCGCCGCCGGGGCCGCTGTCGGTCGCCGCCAAGGCCGAAGGGCCCGGCGATCTCTTCAATTTGGGCGGCAACCCCAACGGGCGGGGGCTGCTCGGGAACGACAGCGGCCCCGGCGGCGGTCCGTTTGGCTGGTACGCCGCGATCGTGCAGCAGCAGATCGAGGCGGCGTTGCGCGCCAATCCGAGGACGCGCAGCGCGGTGTTGGAGGTCCAGGTTCGGCTGTGGGCCGACGCCACGGGACGCATCACCCGCGTGGAGCTCGCTCCCTCGACTGGCGACGCGGAAATCGACGCCGCGCTGCGCAACGAGGTTTTGGGCGGCCTGGTCCTGCGCGAGCCGCCGCCGAAAAACATGCCGATGCCGGTGGTGGCGCGCATCACGGAACGCCGGTCGTCCGCCAACGAGACGGCGAGCGGGGGTCGGGCGGGGTGAAAACTTCGACCAACGGAATGGCGAGTAGTGAAGAAACTTATGGGGTCGATCTCGATGTTTGAGCATTGCGGTTTTGCGCGTCGGCCCGGGGCGCCGTTCGCTGTGTCGCTGTTGGCGCTGATCGCGGCTTGTCCGTCGCTCGTCTGGGCGCAGGAGAGCGCGCCGCCGGCCGACAGCGCGTCGCAGCAGGCCGCGCCGTCGAAGCGGCCCGCCGTGGCGACTGCCAAGCCAACCTCGCCCAACGCCACCGTCAACCTCGTCAACCTGCTGGTTCAGCAGGGCGTGCTGAAGGAGGAGCAAGCGCAAGCCCTGATCAAACAGGCGGAGGACGAGGCCTATGTCTCGCGGCAGGCGGCCAAGGACGCGACGCAGAAGGCGGGCGAGGCGGCGAAAGCCGCGGCCGACGCCTCCGCTGCAGCGGCGCCTCCCGGATCGAAGCACGTCGTCTACGTGCCGGAGGTGGTCAAGAAGCAGCTCCGCGACGAGATCAAGAAGGAAGTGATGGCGGAGGCCAAGGCGGACAATTGGGCGTCGCCGGGCGCGTATCCCGAATGGGCTTCGCGCATCAGCGTCTATGGCGACTTGAGAGGCCGCTACCAAGGAGAATTCTTCCCGAGAGGCGGCTATAACACGCCGGGCGGAACGCTCAATTTCAACTCCATCAACAGCGGCTCGGCTTACGACATCTCGAATCTGAATAATTACGGCCCGCCCGCCTACAACAATACCCAGGACGCCACCTTGTTCGGGTTGCGTGCCCGCTTGGGCGTGAACGCGGATCTATCCAACGGCTTCACGGCGGGCTTTCGCATCGGCACCGGCGATTCGAGTTCCCCGGTGTCGACCAACCAGACGCTGGGCGGCCAGAACGGAGACTTCTCCAAGTATTCGTTGTGGGTCGATCGCGCCTTCCTCAAGTACCAGCCCAACCAGGACATCGCTGTCACCGGCGGTCGCTTCGACAATCCGTTCTTCGCCGCCACGGACCTTGTCTGGTTTCGCGATCTCGGGTTCGACGGCGCCGCTGTTCAGGCCCGACACGAACTCAGCCCGACTTTCAGCCCGTTTGTCGTTGCGGGCGCGTTTCCGATCTTCAACACCAATTTGAACGCGGGCACCCTGCAAGGATCAGACAAGATTCCGGCGACGATCACGCCGAGCGAAAACAAGTATCTCTTCGGCGGTCAGCTCGGGTTCAAGTGGAAGCCGCTTTCAAACTATGAGCTGACTATGGGCGTCAGCTATTACGATTTCACCAACGTTAGGGGACAGCTTTCCACCCCTTGCGACATCACGCTCACCGCCTCCTGCTCTACGGACGGGCTGCGGCCGCTGTTCGCGCAGAAAGGCAATACGTATATGTACCTGCGCGACATCGCGCAGCCGGCGACCGATACGTCTGGCGCCGCTTTCGCGGAGCCGGAATACTTCGGCCTGGCGAGCGATTTCCGGCCCCTCGACGTCAGCGCCCGCCTCGATCTCAGCCATTTCGACCCGGTTCATATCACTTTCGACGGCGAATACGTGATCAACACCGCCTTCGATCGCTCCCGCATCTCCAGCCTCGCCGTCAACAATCGGGAGGGAATGCCGAACGATTCAGTCGGCCCCTACAATGGCGGCGACCAGGGCTGGATGGCGCGGGTCACCGTCGGGGACACCAAGCTCGCCCGCTTCGGCGACTGGAACGTCAATCTCGGTTACAAATATCTAGAATCCGACGCGGTCATGGACGCCTTCGCCGATCCCGACTTCGGCCTCGGCGGCACGAACCTCAAGGGCTACATCGTCGGCGCCAATTTCGCGCTCAGCTCAAACGTGTGGACGGCGGTGCGCTGGCTGAGCGCCGAAAACATCGCCGGTTCTCCTTACGCCGTCGACATCCTGCAAGTCGACCTCAACGCAAAGTTCTGATCATGCGACACGTCTTCTCCATCGTGATCGTCGCGTTGGCGACGACGCTGTTCGCGGCGAGCGCGCTGGCGCAGTCGGAAACCGATCGGCTGCGCGACGCGTTGCGCAGCGCGGTGGCGCAGACCCGCGCGCTCGAGGACCAACGCGCCTCGCTGCAGGCCAAGCTCGCCGAGGTCGAACGCAACGCCGCCGCGTTGAAGACGCAGCGCGACGAGGCCAAGGCGCAGGCCGTTCAGTTGGACAAGGACTATCGCCAGGCCGTGCAGGACTTCAATGCCCGTTTGGACGAGCGCAACCAGACGCTCGACAAATGGAAGAACGCCTATGAGGAGGCGGCGACGGTCGCCAGGGCCAAGGACGCCGAGCGCGCCAAGTTCGAGAGCGAGTCGAAGGCGTACAAGGCGCGCACGACCGTTTGCGAAGCGAAGAACGCTAAACTGATCGAAGTCGGCGATGAAGTTGTGGCGGGTTATCGTGATTTCGACATGTCGAAGGCGCTCGGGGCGTCGGAAATGCTGGTTGGCTTTAGCAAGGTAGACCATGAAAACAAGGTGCAAGACTATCTCGACAGAATCCTCGAACAAAGAGTTCAAGCCGGAACGGGACCCCATGGCGCAGCCGAAAAGTAACAAATCCGGCGCGCGGCGCTCCGCGTTTCTGCGCGCGGCCCGCGCGATCCTCGCCGGCTCTGTCGTCTGCGCGGCGGGCTTCGCGTTCGCTGAAACGCCTGCGCCGGATCGCAAGCCCGCGCCGAGGCCGCCCGCGGCGATCGTGCGCCCGGCTGACGCCGTCGTTCCCCAGGCGACGCCAGCCGCCATCGTTCCCCAGGCGACGCCAACCGCGGCGAACAGCGAGATCGTCGCCAAGCTCGGCGCAAGAAATATCACCGTCGACGAGGTTCGCGCCTTCGTCGCCACGCTCGGCGCGCGGGAACAGGCTGCGATCGCGCGCGATCCGGCGCTGTTGAGCCAAGCCGTTCGGGCGATGCTCGCCAATCAGCTCGTTCTCAAGGAAGCGCTGGAGAAACAATGGGACCAGCAGCCCGCGGTGGCGGCGCAGCTCGATCAGGTCAGGAAGAATGCGATTGTAGAAAGCTATCTCCAGGCCGCATCGGCGCCGCCGGCCGAATTTCCCAACGACGCCGAGATCGAAAAAGCCTACGAAGCCAACAAGACGGCGTTCTTGGCGCCGCGGCAATACAGGATCGCGCAGATTTTCGTCGCGCTGGCCAAGGACGCGGATAAGAGCGCTGAAGACAGGGCGAGGAAGAAACTGAACGATATCCAAGCCCAGTTGCAACAGTCCGGCGCGGACTTCGGCGCCGTGGCGAAAAGCGCTTCCGAGGATAGCCAGAGCGCGGCGCGCGCCGGAGAAATCGGCTGGGTCGCGGAGGGTCAAATCAAGCCCGAGATCCAGACGCTGGTGGTGGGGCTCGCGGTCAACGCCGTGGGCGAGCCCATCAAGCTCGACGACGGCTGGCACATCATCAAGCTTCTCGACACCAAAGCCGCCTACACGCGACCGCTGGCGGAAGTGCGCGATGCGCTCGCCCAACAGCTTCGCGCGCAAAGCGCCGAGGCGAATCGACGCGCCTATCTCGCGAAGATGCTGGAGCAGAACCCGCCGGCGATCAACGAGATCGCGCTTTCAAAGCTGTTTGAAGGGGCGACCCCGGCGGGCGCGAAATAGGCTCATGATCTCGGGGGCGCATCCTCTCGCCGCTCAGCAATTGTCCGCCGTCATGCAGGCGCGCGGTTATGAAATTGCGCCCGCGCCGTTGAAAGGCGTTCGCCGCAGCGCGGACGTCTCTGTGACGGCGCAAATCGGCGACCCCGTGCGGGCCGCCGGCGGCGACGCGCCCACGGTCGCGATCGACTGCGCCTTGTTCGTCAACGCAAGCGAGCTCCCGCGCGAAGCGAAGTGCTGGAAGGCGGCGAAGATTTTTTCGTCCTCTTCTAGCCGTCGAGAAGCCGACTTGGCTTTTCGGATCGCGGTCACGGTCGCGGGCGAAGCCACGCCGGATTTCGTACGCGATCAGATTCGCCGCAACTTCGCGCAGCTTTGGGTTCTGATCGCGGATGCGCGGGACGCCCTCGCTGAACTTCCGTTCGCGCGAGGACAGGCGTTGGCCTCGGACCAAAGCGGGCCAGTTGCGGTCATAGAGGCCTCGGCCATCGCCGATCTCCTCGTCGGCCGAAGCGGCGTCAGAAGATCGGCCCGTCCAAGCTTCCTCGCCGGCGAAGCGGCTCTTTGCGCCATGGCCTGCGACGGCCTGGCGAACGTCATTCTTCCCGATCTCCTGCAAGCCGTTTGCGCAACCATAGAAATGTCCTCGGACGATCTCTTGCGAGCCGGAGACGCCCGCTCGTCGACGCGAACGCGCCGGTTTCCGGCGCGGGCCGACCGGCGAGCGACCTTTCCTTGTTGTGACGAACCAGAAGCAATCTGCGCCGGAGCAAGCAGTGTCAAAACTCATCCATAGTCTCACCGCAGACAGCCTGTGTCAGACCATGCAGTCGGCCGGTTTCAAGGCGGAGATCATCCTCGATCCCGCTGCGGGTGGACCTATCGTTAGGTCGGCGACCAACGGCGTCGGTTTCGACATTCACCTGGGCAACAAGTCGGGCGCCGACCGCGACGGTCGAGTTGACGCTGGCTTCGCCATGACCTTCAAAATCGTTGGCGACATACAAAGATCCATTATCAACAAATGGAACAACACGCGCCGTTTTGCCCGCCTGCTGGTCGACGACCGCGTTCCCACGCAAGAACTCCTTGTTCTATCTATGGACATCGTCGTGGCCGGCGGGGTCGCGCCGTCCCACTTGCGCTCTCAGATCGAAATCTGGGACAGGCTCGTTCGCGAGCTGATTGCGTGGCTGCCCGCGGAGCTTTCCGCATTGCGCGCCGCGGATGGCGCCAAAGGGCAAGAACCGATCGCCGTCTCGGAGGGCGGCGGCGATCTCGCGCCGGGGCCCCTGGGAGCTGTCGCCCGCGAGCCAATGGTCGGCTTCACTTCGGCGTGAGGCGCCGAACAACCAAGAGTGGAAGAGAGCCTCATGACTGAAAACCGCACGGCGATGATGGGATCAGCCGCAGACGTTCCGTCGGAATCGGCGCTAATTACATCTGTGACGGTGGAGATGCTGCGTAAGCTATTGCTAGATGCGGGCTACCGCGTGGAGGTGGCGTCCGATTCAGAAGGCGTTTCTTTTCTGAGGTCGTCGGCTAATGGCGTGGGTTTCGACCTGCGTTTGGGAAACCGCCTGAGCGCGGATGCCAACGCCGCCGCCGATTTCGCGCTGGTCGCCGTCCTGAAGGTCGAGGGAGAGCTGCCGCTCGCGGCGGTCAACCGCTGGAACCTGACCCGTCGGTTCGCCCGCCTCGATATGGATCGGAGCTTTCTCCGGCTCGCCATGGATGTGCTCGTCGCGGGCGGCGTGACCATCGACAATGTGCGCGCGCAATTCGAAATCTGGGCCGGGGTCGGGCAGGAGCTGGGGCGCCATCTGCGCGCCGAACTCGGCAAGCCGGCGGCGGTCGTCAAGATTCCGGAACGCCCCGCAAACGCCTCCGCGTCGCCGGCGCGCGCATCCGCGTAGACCGGACCGGCGCGCTTGGGTTCCGATGTCAGGGGAGTAAGCGATGTCGCCGCCGGTTCCAGCGGGCTCCGCACGCCTAGGTCGGACGCTTCGGCCCGCGTCCGTCGCCCGCATCCTTGTCCTCCTCGTCCGCTATGTTGGCGTCGCGCTCGGTCTCGGGACGGCGGGGATTGCGCCGGCGCCGGCGCAGAACGCCGGCTATCTTCCGTCGCATTCGGCGCCCGACAGCTGGCGACGTTATGCGTTGCTTGCTCAGCGTCAGCTGCGCGATCGGCTCGCGGTCGACGACGACATGACGCGGGACTTAAGGAAGCATCTGCAGCGTTCGGGATCGCCCTCGGCTCCATTGGCGATCGTGGCCATTTGGGTCGGGCCCGACGGGCGCATCGACCGCGTCGAGGCGGACGGCGTCGACGGGGAGACCCGCCGCGCGCTTGATCTGATTCTGTCCGACGAGAAGCTGGTCGCGGCGCCCCCGGCGGACATGCTGCAACCGATGCGCGTCAAACTCTCGCTGGCCGTCGACAACGACGCCGCCCGCCGTCGCTAGCGATGCGCAACGCAAGAACGATGACCCTTGCTCCACTTCGGAAAGCGTTTCGCGCGGGGCGCGTCATTGTCGCGACGTTGGTCGTCGTTGCGTCGGTCGCTTGTCCAGGCGCCTCGGCGGCGGGAGAGGCCAGCCCCGCGGAAGCGGCCGCCCCTGCTCGAGACGTTTCGCCGATCGCCGACCCGGCGTCGTCGCCGCCTGTAAGAACCGACGCTGATCAACTTGCGCCGCCGCCGCGAGCGGACAAGTCGTCGATCGCGTCGCACGCGTCCGTTGCCGCCGGAGGGCCGCTGGCCTATCGGGCGATGATCGAGCAGGAGGCGAATCTGGTCGGCCTTCCCCCCGAGATCGCCGAAGCCGTTATGGGCGTCGAGAGCGGTTACGATCCCTCGCGCATTGGCGCGTCCGGCGAAATCGGCCTGATGCAGGTCCTGCCGTCGACCGCGCGCGGGATGGGGTTTTCCGGCACGCTCGCCGAGCTGGCGGAGCCGGCGATCAACATTCACTATGGCGTGACCTATCTCGGCGAGGCTTGGCGGCTCGCCGGCGAGGATCTCTGCACGACTGTCATGAAGTATCGCGCCGGGCATGGCGAGACGCGCTTTTCCTATCGGTCCGTCGATTATTGCTTGAACGTGCGCGCAAGACTGGCCGCGCGGGGCTACCGCGTGACCGGCGCCGTGCCCGTCGCGACTTTTGGCGAACCCTCCATCCGCGACGGGGTCGCGGTCGCGTGTCGGCGGCGATGCCTCGGAGGCTCGCTGGCCGGCGGCGTCAATCTCGCTGCGCTCAACAGCGAGCTCAGCTCGCTCGTCGTCCAGGCGCGGCGAGACCATTGAAACGGTTCAGGTGAACGCGCCTCATTTGTGGGGGTCGCCAACGATGAGACATCCATTTCCGGAGGCGACGCTCGCCTCTCGCAAGAAACGCAAGCAAGCGAGAGGCGTCGGCTCGCGAAAAATGAAGATTCTGGCGGCCATCGTCTTGGCGATGGGCGCGACGATGGCGGCCGCCCAGGAGCCGCCTCCTCTCTTCTCGCCAACCGGCGAGGAAGCGCCGGCGGTGGCGAATGGAGCCCGCGCGCGCTTGGGAGGGTCGGTCGCAGCGAGCGAAGAGCACGAGCGCTGCGTCGACGTGCGCATCGGCGACGAGGGCTCGTTTTCCTGTCTCAACCAAGAGCTCAGGCGACAAGTCGATCAGGTCAATCCAAGTCCGAACGTCGCGCCGTTCGACGCCAAATCGCAAGACCTCAAAGTCGGCGCCGCCAACACCTCGGCGGTTCGGCAGCAATACGGGCCAAACTTCGGACGCTCCGTGTTTCCCTATCGGCCGCCGTCGCTGGTCTATTCGTCGCCGCTCGGACGTCGCTCTCCGTGAGGCGCGGATCGCTTGGCGTCGACGCGACGGCGCCCGGCGACCGACAAGGACGGGAATCGTTGGGCGTTCTGTCACATAACCAATATAGAACGATGACGTTCCGCCGCCGCCAATCGGTCTTGCCGAGCTCGAGAAACCGGCGGTCGGCGAGGTTCTCAGTAAGGCGTATTCGTGCAAACGAGACGACTGAATGTCTATCGTTGCCGGCGTAGGCGGCGCGAGGCGCCGTTATGAAGGCAATTGAATCGGATCTCGCCGATGTTTACGGCGCCGCGGTCGGAGTTCGCGACGCTGAACGTCGGCGCTGCTCGAGCGTCTGCTGCGCGGAAGGAGCCGACCTCTTCGTCCGGCGCCGCGTCGGACACGGGTTTCGGGCGACGCGCGGCGACGATCGTTGGAGGCGAAAGCTTCTCGCGATGACCTACGCGGCCTTGGCGATTGCGGGCATTTGCGTCGTCGGCGCCGAAGAGCGAGGAATTGTCGGCGCCATCGGGCCTATGGCGTTTCATATTCCGGCGCAACCGCTGGCTATCGCGTTGCAAGCCTATGGGCAGAGAGCGGGCGTTCAGGTCCTCTACGAGAGCGACTCCGCCCTCGGCCGAACATCGACCGCGGTCGAAGGCGACTTTACGCCGTACGCCGCTCTCAACCTTTTGCTGACGGGAACCGACTTGCGCGTGTCGTACGTTCGCTCCGATTCCGTCACCCTCGCGCCTTCGTCCGCGGCCGGCGATGAACCGCCCCCGACTGCGCTCGCGGCGGCGGACTTGTCGTTGGGCACGCTGCGGGTGCATGGACCCGGCGATAGCGACGATGCGCTGCGGTTGCATGACTACGGCGAGAGCGTGAAAGCCGATATTCAAAACGCGCTTCAGAAGGATGCAAAGACTCGCGCCGGGAACTATAGCGCCGTGTTGGGCCTCTGGATCGATCCTCCCCGCACCATTCGGCAAATCGACCTGCTCCAGTCGACCGGCGATCGCGAGCGCGATGCGGGCGTGGCGGCGGCGCTGCGCGGCTTGGCGACCACTCGGCCCGCGCCGACCAACCTGCCGCAACCCATCCGCGTTGCGATTGTGGTGAGGTCGTTGCAATGAACCTCGACGACGACGATCGACGGAACGATGAACCTGGGTCGTCGCCGTGGGAAAAATCGTCCGACTTGGACGCGTCGGGAGGATGGCTGTCCGACGATCTGCGCCGGTTGCTGATTCCGTCGACAATGGCGACGTTGCTCCTCGTTGGCGGAGTCTGTTGGTTTCGTTTGCACCTGCCGGCGACCCCCGCCGATAGGGAGCAGGCGGCCGTCGTGCAGGTCCATCTGCTGCCGCAGTCCGATCCGGCCCCGATCCCGATCGCCGTGGCCCCCCAGTCGATCAAGGCCGAAGTCGCCGCCCGCGCCGACGTTCCGACGGACCAGTCCGAGCCAACCACGCCCGGCGCGGCGGTGGTCGTTCCCCATATGCAAACGCCGTCAAATGCGGACGCTCAGTCTCCGGGCGTCAAGTCGGCGCCGTCGTTGGTCAGCGCGCCTCCAAGCAGCGTCGCGGTGAAATTCCAGCAAGCCTTGCTTCGGCACATCGCTCGATATCAGCGCTACCCAAACGCCGCTCGGCTCGAACGGCTGCAGGGAACCGTCGACACGCTGTTTTCCATGAGCCGGGACGGAACCCTTCTTGGCGTCTGGGTCAAGGCGAGTTCAGGCCAAGTCGTGCTCGATCAGGAAGCGCTGGACACGATTAGGCACGCTCAGCCGCTGCCGCCAATTCCGCCTGAACTTCCCGATCGGCTCACCATTCAGGTTCTGCTCGCGTTCGACCCCTCTTGAAGCGGAAACGCCGATAAATCAGGGGAGAACGGTCCTCCGCGGTCGACCCGCCGGGGGGCCTCGATCGCCGCCGCGCGCTCCGATCGAGGTCCGGCTTCTGTCATAAGTGCGTAACGCAGCGCCGTTATCAAACGCAACGCGCAATCGTGGTCCGAAGATACCGCCGGCGTATGGGGGCGTGCGGGACGTGAGTGATGTCAACAAGATCCGCTTGCGTGGAGACCTCGTAACAAGTTACAGCGAGCTCATCAAGAAGCTTACGCGTCGCCTGGGGTCGTCGGATTTCGCTTACGAGGCGCTGCATGAGACGTTCTTGCGCTTGGATCGCGTAACGGACGCGGCGCCTGTTCGCAGCCCGACCAACTATCTCTTCCGCATCGCCATTAATGTCGCGAAGGACCGCCGGAAGGCGAACAAGTATCGTGTCGGCGCCGCGGAGATCGACGCGCTTCTGGACATCAGCGACGACGCGCCCGATCCGGCCAGAATTGTCGAGGCCCGCTCCGAAATCGAGGCCTTCAAGCGCGCGCTAGCTGAGCTTCCGGAGCGGCCGCGCGAAGTGCTTCGCCGCATTTCGATTGAGGGAGCGCCGGCGCAAGAGGTCGCCGAGCGTTTGCAGGTGAGCGTCCGGACGGTCGAGAGCGACCTGAAGCTGGCCCTCGGTCATTGCGCGGACAAGCTGGGGCGCATTTTGCCCGGCCGTCGCGGGGGACCGCGTCCCCGAATCTGATCCGCTCGGGGTCGCGTTTCTGCGACCGCCGCTGCGCCGAAACGCGGCGATCCGCCCGCCCATCGGGCGCGGCAGCAAGTTCTCATCTCGGTATTGACGCGTTTTTCAGGATAGCTGGACTTCAGTCGTCTACCAATAGAGGCCTTCGCCGCGTGGCCTCGGGGCGGCGCGTGAGGTAAGCCTTGCCGAGGAAAGGCGACGCTGGCTAATGCGACGTCCGCCAGAAGTTCGCCAATAGGGAGGCCGCCATACGCGCCTTGCAGGGATTGCCGGACGCCTGTGATTGTGGATCGCGCGGCGGTGGCCGCCGATTGCGCTCGCGGCGGCTCATTGCATTGTCTCGAGCCGACCACGATGCGCGCAGGAGCGCATTTCGACGAACAGGGGATATGAGGTGACTGCGCCTGACGACACAGCCGAGCGCGATTCGCTTCTTGACGAAGGCCTCGAATGGGTGGTTCGGCTCAAGACGGGAGCGTCGACGAGAGCCGACATTGACGCTCTGGAGCGATGGCGAAAGCAGAGCGCCGCGCACGAAGAGGCCTTCCGACGCGCGGCCCGCCTTTTGCGCAACGCGGGGATCGCGGCGCAGGAGCTTGCCGACGAACGGGCCGCCGCCGGCGCCGCGGCGCTCTCGCGCAGGCCAAGGGGGCTCGTTTTGGCGCGTCGCGCCGTTCTTGGCGGCGCGGTCGCCGCCGCGGCGGCAAGCTACGGGGTCGTTCGTCCGCCCTTCGGTCTGTGGCCTTCGCTTGATGAATTGTCCGCCGAGTACAGGACAGGCAAAGGCGAACAGCGCACGGTTGTCCTCGCGCCTGATATCGCGCTGGAACTGAACACGCAGACAAGCGTCTCGCTGCGACCGGCGCGAAACGAAACCTTGATCGAGCTCATTTCCGGCGAAGCGTCGGTGACGGTGAAGTCCCCGTCGTCCGGGCCGTGCGCGATGCTGGCCGGCGACGGCCGCATTGCGACGGAACAGGCGCATTTCAACGCGCGGCGCCTCGATGGCGTCGTCTCCGCAACCTGTTTGACGGGAACCGTGGAAGTCGAGCGGGGCGGCGAAGTGGCGCGCCTTCACGAAGGCGAACAGATATCCTATTCCGGCGCAGGGCTCGAACCGTCGGTTGCGGCCGATCCCGAGCAAGTTGCGGCATGGCAGGCTGGGTTGCTGATCTTTCGCGACCGGCCGCTCGCCAGCGTGGTGGACGAAGTCAATCGGTATCGGTCCGGCAAGATCGTTATCGTCAACGCCGCTCTCGGGCGACGCGTGGTGAACGGGACGTTTCAGATCAACAAGCTGGATGGGTTTGTGGCCCAAGTCAAACAACTGTTCGGCGCCCGCGCAACCCCGTTGTTGGGCGGCGTCGTGCTGCTCGGTTGACCGCAAGCGCGTCGCCAGCGCCGTGGGCGCGGACCAGCGACCCGCCTCCGGATTCTTGGACTGCGCGAAGCCGGGAAATTTCAATTGATAGCGAGGGCTTCGCAGGCTGGCTTCTGCGTGCCGTGCGCGAGGTTGCTGCTTTCCGGCGAAGGGGGATCCGTTTGCTCGCGTTTCGTGATGAACGGATGGAGAGCGGCGACGGCGATGTTTGCAGGACTCGACGTGGGCGGCAAGCGGATCGCGGCGCGCGCCCGCGCGCCCTGAAGGACCAGCGCCTCTCGGATGCATGCTCGCGGGGGCGTTCAGCGACAGCCATGTCTTGTCGCGCAGACGCCGGGAGCGCGGGCCGTCGCTCCATCAGGTCAAACGCGGCGGCGCTGTCGTCAAAAGTTAATATTCCCCAGCTAGCGTCCCGCCGCGGTCGATGTTGAAGTATACGGAAGTCTTCCCGCCATAAAAGGTCCGGCGTATCGGGGCGCGCCGCATCTGCCGCCCTGAGGCGCGGGGACGGATGGGGGCGATGGTTGGAAAAGCGGACGATCGGCGTAGCTGTCGTTGGGATGCGAACGCGGCGTTGACGCGTCCTATTCGGGCATCGATCCTGGCGATTCTTCTGGCGTCAGGCTTTTCAATAGTCGGTTCAGCATCGTGTCTCGCGCAATTCTCCCGACCGGACACCAGGATCGATTTCAAAATTCCGGCCCAGCCTTTGGCGCGGGCGCTGGTGGCCTACGGCGCAGCGACAGGTCTCGAAGTCTTCTACAACGCCGCTTTGGCGGAAAGCCGACGTTCGGCCGAGGTCACGGGTTCGTTGACGGCGACGGTCGCTCTGCAAACCTTGCTCCGCGGCACCGGATACGTCGCGCGAACGACCGGGCCCGGCTCTTTCACCATTGTGCGAGCGCCGCCCGAAGAGGCCGTCGTCGACGCGACGCTGGAAGCCGAACGCCGACTTTACGAACCCTATTTTGCGACGATCCAGGCGCAAATCAGCGACGTCCTGTGCCGAAGCGGCGGGAGCGCCTTGGATCGTAGCGAAATTCTAGTCCGGTTTTGGATTGCCCCCTCGGGCGTCGTCGCGCGAGCGGAAGCAGTGGGCGACGATGGAGAATTGGCCGACGATCAAACTTTCGCAATCGTCATCCGCGGCGTCGCGGTCGGCGCTCCGCCCGCAGGCATGCCGCAGCCCGTCGACATGGTGATCTTTCCGCCGTTCGGCGCGCCGAAGGGATGTCGTCCGGCAAATGGTCAGCAAAGAGCCGGATAGGATGAGCGGGCGTCGGATCGCCGGGCGACGCTGTCGCATGATCGCCCGCCGCCGCGCGGAAGGCCGCGCGCGATGAGCGACTCCAGTCGTGAGCTGCTGCGTCGGCTTCTGCTGCTCGATTACGACGGGTTGAAAGCCCGACTGGCGCGCCGCCTCGGGTCGGCAGAACGCGCCAGCGACGCGCTGCAGGAAACCTGGCTGCGGCTGGAGCGAGCCGCGCCGGTCGGCGCCGTTCGTCGGCCGCAGCCCTATCTGCTGCGCATCGCGTACAATATCGCCTTGAAGCGGCGGCAGGCCGAACGCGAGACGACGACGCTCGACGATGCGCGAGCCGCCTTGAATCTCGTCGACGAAGCGCCGGATCCGGCGCGAGTCGTCGAGGCCAAATCAGAGGTCGCGGCCCTTGAACGGGCGCTTGCTGAACTGTCGCCGCGTCGGCGAGCCATTCTGCTGGCGTCGCGCGTGGAGCGGGTCGCCTTGAGCGAACTCGCCACCCGTTATGGCGTCTCGCAGCGTATGGTCGAAATCGACCTGAAACTCGCCCTAATCCACTGCGGCCGGCGGATGGGAAGAAAAATCGTCCAACGTTTCGGTCCCCGGTCTCCGGAAGGATCAGATAGTAAGAAGAATGACCTCCAATAGAGCCACTAGGCGATGACGGCGGAATACGACGAGCCCCCCCTCGACCCAACGCCATTGGAGCACGAAGCCTATGGTTGGGTGGTGCGTTTCGTCGGCGGCGAGGCGGGTCGGGACGATATTGAGGCGTTGAAGCGATGGGCGGCGCGCAGCCCGGCCCACGCGGCGGCGTTCGATCAGGCCAGCAAGACATGGAAGGCGCTTGACGCCGGACTGAGCCAGCCGACGCCGAAACACGTCGTCATCCGTCTTGACGGCGCAGACAAGGCGGCCGTGCCTCCTCACGGCCGCATCGGACGCCGCGCTTTTCTTGGCGGAGCGCTCGCGGCGTCGGCGGTCGGCGCGGCGTTCCTCGCGGCCCGCCCGCCGCTCGGGCTCTGGCCGTCTTGGGCCGAACTCGCCGCGGACTTTCGCACCGACGTCGGCGAGCAGCGACAGGTCGTGCTTGCCGACAGCGTTTCGATCGACATGAATACGCGAACCAGCATCGCCCTGCTGTCGTCCAAGGGAACAGCAGATCGGATCGAACTGATCGGGGGCGAAGCGCTGGTCTGGGCGCCCAAGACGTCAAGCCCGGTCACGGTGATTGCGGCCGACGGCCGCACGATCGCGACCGATGCGCGCTTCAATGTGCGTTACGATGATCGGGGCGTCTGCGTCACCTGCCTGCAAGGGCGTGTCCAGGTCGAGCGGCAGGCCGCCGTGTCGCCGCTCCTGGCGGGACAACAGGTCATGTATTCCGAGCGCGGCGTCGGCGCGCCGGTGATTATCGATTCCACCGCCGTGACGGCCTGGAAGGACGGCGTCGTCATTTTTGACGCCACGCCGATCGCCGAGGTGGTCGCCGAGGTCAATCGCTATCGTCGCGGACGGATTATCCTCGTCAACGCAACGCTGGGCCGTGAGCGGCTCAATGCGCGGTTTCGGATCGAGAACATCGACCGGGTCGTCGGCCAGATCGAGCAGGTGTTCGGCGCGCGAGCAACGATATTGCCAGGCGGAATCACGCTCCTGGGCTAGAGGGCCGGACGCTTCGCCGATTTTCGTGAGCGGTCGGAGTTTTTTCCTTTCGGTCGCGAGGAGCCAACGGGGATCACGATAGCAAGGGGGGCGTGTTCCGCCCGTCCGCCCGAGTTGTTTGCCGAGAAGGCGCCCCATGTCCGTTCGCAAGACCGTTCCTCGCCCACGCCGCCGCCGCCGCCATCAACGGAATCGTCCCGGGTCGGTCCGCAAGACAATGCGACATGGTCTGTTGAGCGGCCTGCTTTCGCGCCATGCCTTGCTGGCCGGGACGAGCGCGCTGGCTCTGATCCTGGCGTCGCCTTACGGCGCGACGGCGCGTCCGCTTGGCGGCGCGCCGTCGGTCTCGACGGCGTCGAACGCGGCCGCCTCGGCCGTCGCCAGCGCTCAGCAGGCGACGGCGGCGACAGAGCAGGCGATGAGCTCGCTGTCGCGGGCGGCGCAGGCGGTCCAGGCGATGCAGGCGGCGCAAGCGGCCGCGCGCAATCTGGCGCTCGCCGGGTCCAAGCGCCTCACCGGGACCCTCGACGTGCCGGACGGCCTTTCGACCTCTGGGGCCGGAGGTTTGGTCCCCGATAGCGGCCTTTCCGTCCCCGGCGTGGCCAACCCGGTCACGACGTGGAGCAACGCCAATACGCCGACGCAGGCGACCAGCGGCGGCCAGACCGTCGTCACCGTCGAGCAGACCGCGCAGAAGGCGATCCTGAACTGGTCGAGCTTCAACATCGGCGGCGCCACCGAACTCTACATCAACCAGAGCGCCGGCAATTCAACGACCGGCAACAGCTGGATCGCGGTCAACCGCGTCACCGACCCCTCCGGCGTGCCGAGCCAGATCCTTGGGCAGATCAAGGCGGAGGGTTCGGTCTACCTGATCGACCACAACGGCGTCATCTTCGGCGGATCGAGCCAGATCAATGTCCACACGCTCGTCGCCACGTCGCTCGACCTGTTCAGCACGGACCTTGCGACCAGCAACGCCGACTTCATGAACTACGGAATCGGCGACGCCGCGTGGATCACTTCATCCGAGATCAGCAACGGCACGATCCCCATGCTGCTGACCACCGCCGATGCGGCGGCAGGCGCGGTGACCGTCGAGGCGGGCGCGCAGATCACTGTGGGGGATCTCGGATTGGCGCTGTTGGCGGCGCCGCAGGTCAGCAACGCCGGCGCGATCTCCGCCCCCGATGGCCAGATCGCTCTCATCGCCGGCGTTGGCGTCAAAGCGACGACGTCGACCTCGACGACGAGCAAGGCGCTGACCTTCTACAATTCCGGCGCGCTCACCGACAGCAATGGCGATCTCATCCAGGGGGACCTGGTCAACACCGGCGTCATCCAGGCCGCTCGCGGCAACATCACCTTGCTTGGCCATAGCGTCGAGCAGGACGGCGTGGTGGAAGCGACGACCAGCGTCGCCCAGCCTGGCAGCATCGTCATCACGGCCTCCAGCGGGGACTACGACAAGGAACTCGCGAACGGCGGCGTCATTTTCGAGACGACTTACTCTCACGGCCTGACGGGTCCGGTGACGTTCGGGCCGCAGTCGGCGACGATGATCCTGCCGGACGACAACGGCGCGACGATCTCGGTCGGCTCGGCCGGCGCGGCCACGTTGGGCTCGGCCAGCATCAGCGGCCTGTCGATCGACTACCAGGGCGGGGCCCTGGTCTACGCGCCAGGACAGACGATCGGCTCCTCCGTCATCTTCGGTTCCTGGACGAGCCAGTCGGCCTATCCCAACGACCTGCCGGCCGGGGCCGGCCGCATCCTGGTGGAGAGCGGGGCCACCATCGACGTCTCGGGATTGACCGACGTTGCGGTTCCGCTGAGCGACTATCTCTACACCTTCAAGGTGACCGCCAACGACGTCGCCGACACGCCGCTGGCGGAGAACCTGATCGGCAAGACGGTGACGATCAATCTCCTGCTCTCCGGAACGCGTGCGGACGGCGAAGCGTGGGTGGGCTCGCCGCTCTTCGCCGCGACCGGTTCTGGCTATTACGACCTGGTCCAGGAGGGCATCGACCAGGTGCTGACCAAGGCCGGGTCGGAGACGTTCACGGCCAATGAGGTCGTGTTCGCCAAGGGCTCGACGCTCAACCTCAACGGCGGCTATGTCGACTATACCGGCGCCTATATTGCGACGACGCGGCTGGCGGGCGCCGACGGCGGTCTCTACGACATCGGCTCGGCCGACTATGCGATCCGCTACAGCGGCGTTGTCGGCGGCTTCACGGTCGATCACTCCCGCTGGGGCGTCACCGAGACTTACACGGATCCGCTTCTCTCCGGCCGCTATTACGACAGCGGCTACCTCTACGGGGAGTCCGGCGGTTCGCTCACGGTCACGGTGAGCACCACCGCGCTCGGGGCCGCCGCGTATTCCTACGAGGTCCCCGGCGCCGGCGCGCTGGTGATGGCGGGGGCCATCGACGCCGACGCTGTCTCCGGTCCCACGCAACGGGCCAAAGGAACGTTGGCGACCGCCGGCGCATTGACGATCGTCACTGACCTGCCGGTGACGATCGCCGATCCGACGACGTCGACCCTGGCGAGCTGGCTCGACGGCGCCGACGCCCTGCCGAGCGGCTTCAGCATCACCGCGCCGCTGCTCGCCACCGTTGCCGGCGCCAGCTACTCGACCTCCAGCATCGCCGTCAGCGCCACCCCGACCAGCAGCGCCTACGCGAACGCCAACGTCATCGACGACACGGCGCTGAACGCCGCCAATTTCTCCGCCGTCTCGATCACCTCAAACTACGGATCGATCACCGTCAACGCCGGCAGCACGCTCACGGTGCAGGCGGGCGGCTCGATCACGCTGCAAGCCTACTCGGCGGAGATCGACGGCGCCCTGGTCGCCCACGGAGGCGCCATCAGCATCGTCGCAACGCCGGTCGACCTCGAATCCGCAGGCGGTTATGACATTCCTTACGCCGCCCCCAGCCAGTTGGTGAGCTACGACGGCGCGGACGTCGCGGAGCGCCTCACCAACATCGTCGTCGGCTCGACCGGCGCGCTCGACGTCAGCGGCCTGTTCGTCAACGACGCCGGTCTGACCGCGGATGAGGCGTCCGGGCCGGCCCACCTCAACGGCGGCTCCATCTCGCTGGTGTCCTACGCGAATTACATGACCATCTCGGGAGCGTTCGGGACGTCTGGGACCTCTGGGGCCTGTAAGTCGACGGTGTGCTACGACGCCAGCGGCAGCGTGATCCTGGCGGCGGGCAGCCGGCTCGACGCCTCGGGCGGCGGTCGCATCACCTCGACCGGCGCGCTGCAGACCAGCGGCGGCGTTCCCGTCGGCAGCGGCGGCAGCGTCACTTTGGAGGTGTATGCGGGCGGCGACGCCATTCCGCTTAGCGATTACCAGTCAAGCTCGTATAACATCCTCTACCCGGATGGAACCGTGGTCGCCGGATCCAGCGCGGCGACCCACTACGAGACGCAGGGCCAACTGGAGCTCGACGGCGCGATCGATGCGCTGGGCTTCAACGGCGGCGGCGCGTTGACCCTGCAAGCGCTGGCCTTCCAGGTGGGCGGCGACGCCAGCGCGTCGGCGCGTCCCAGCTATGCGTTCTACTTCTCTCCGGCGGCGTGGGAGGCGCTCGGCTTCGCCTCGTTGACGCTGAACGCGATCGAAGACGTGGTGGCGCCGGACGGCGCGACCATCCTGCTGCAGCACGCCAATCTCATCGCCGACGGCTCGATCTTCGAGGCCCCGACCGGAGCGTCGTTGGCCGACTACACGACGGTCGGCACGCTCGACGTTTCGTTGCGCAGCGCCACCAATCTCACGCTCGCCGCCGGCCTCGGACATTCGTGGATGACGGGAGACGGCTTCGGCTCGGCGGGCGCGACCTACGCCGGCCTCAGTAGCGCCGAGACCGCCGGTTACTCTCTGAACGGCGCCATTCCGCTCGATGCGCTGCTGATCGGCGGCGGCGTGGTGATCGCCGGCGATCCGAAAGCCTCGGTCTCGCTGCAGGGCGACGGCTACGTCGCGGTCTACGGCGCGATCGACGCGCCCGGCGGATCGATCGCCATCGAGAACGGACACAGCTACGACTACGATAGCCTGACCGGAGCGCTCGGCTTGGCGCATGCCGGGGTCGACTCCATGGAGGCCAGCCTCTATCTGGCCCCCGGCAGCGTCCTGGATGTCTCCGGGGTCACGATTCTCACGACGGCGCTCGACCCGGTCGAAACCGCCGACGGCCTGGAAACGCCCCGCGCCGGATCGGTGATCGCCGGCGGCGCCATCACGCTGCTGTCGGACTGGACGCCGATCGTCGTCGCTTCGGGCGCCGTGCTCGACGTCTCCGGCGCCGCAAGCGAGCTCGACGTAGTCGGCTCGGCCGCGGTTGGGCTGCGCAACCTCACGACCCTGACGCCCACCGCCGAATGGAGCGACGCAGGCTCGGTGGTCATCCGAGGCGCGGCCGGTCTGCTGTTCGACGGAACCTTGCGCGGGCATGCTGGCGACCCATCCGGTGTCGGCGGCTCGCTGACGATCGATGTCGACGCCAGCGCCTATCCCTATAACTTCGGCATCGACGTCGCTTCGGCCGTGCTGGTGCAGAACGCCACAGCGGCCGGGCTCGGCGCGACCTTCGCGCCAAGCGGCTACGCGCAGGGCGAGATTCTGGCGACCGCCCAGAATAATGCGGCCACCCGCGGAGAAATGCTGTTCGGCGTCGATAGCCTGCAGGGCAGCGGCTTCGACACGTTGACCGTCGATTCGCCGATCATCGCCTGGAGCGGACCGGTGACGCTGTCCTCGGTCAAGTCGGTCTCCCTGCTGGTGAACGAGCAGACCACCACGGGGTCGGGCGTCAACGGCGACGACAGGTTGGCGGAGTTCTGGGCGCTCCCCACCGGGATTCTCGACTTCACCTCTTCCGCCGTCTCCGCCGACCGTCTCGCGGACGACGGCTCTTTGACCGTGCAGGCGAGCTATATCCGGTTCGGAGCGGACAGCACGACTGATGGCGGCCTCGGAACCTACGGCAGCGCGGCCGCGGCCTACGGCGCCGGCAGGTTGGCGCTGAACGCCGACCAGATCGACGTCACCGGCTCATTCAACCTGCTCGATGTCGGCAGCGCTGCCTTCAGCAGTTCGGGAGACCTGCGGTTCATCGCCGAGACCTCCTTCTACAGCACGGCGGACGCGCGGATGATCAGCGCGCTGATCAGCTCGGGCGACCTGACCTTCGACGCGGCGCGCATCTACGCTGCGACCGACACGACGTATCTGATCGAGGCCGTCAACACGACGCCGGCTACGACGCCGACGACGATCGCCTTCGGTTATCCCAGCGGCGTCGCCGTCAACACCGCGACGCCGCTGTCGGCCGGCGCGACGCTTGTGGTCGATGCGACGACCATCAACCAGAACGGCAACCTGACGCTGCCCTATGGCGCGTTGATCCTGGGGGCAGGGCCCTCCAGCAGCGGCAGTAGCGTCGCCGAAAGCTTCGCTTCGCTGCTGAACGATCCCTATTTCGGACTCGACTACGGCGGTGTGTTTGCGAGGAGCTCGCTCCCCGCCGGCGTGATCACCCAGGCGGTCACCCTCGGAAGCGGCGGCGTGACCTCGGTCTCGGGCGGCGCTGTCACCATCCCCTACGGCGCCACCGTCGACGGCGCCGACTGGCTCTACGACCCCAGCGGGGCGACCGGCTCGGTGTGGACCTCGGCCTTGACCGCGCCCCCCGCCAAGACCGTGGTGCTCGACGGCGCCGCGGTGACGATCGCGAAGGGCGCCACGGTCGACCTCGCCGGCGGCGGCGACTTGCAGGCGTCGGAATGGATCGCCGGCAGCGGCGGCTCGCGCGATCTCTTGAGCGGCTCGACCGCGCTGGCGTCGGGCGAGACGGCCTACGCCATCGTCCCGACCTATGACGCGAAGACGGCGGCGATCGATCCGGTCATCGATTCCGGCTTGAGCGACAAGCAGGCCGGCGCCGGCAGCTATGTCGGCGAAGCGCTCGCCATCTCCGGCGTCGCCGGCCTGGCGGATGGAACCTACGTGCTGCTGCCGGCCTCCTACGCCACGCTGCCCGGCGCCTACCGGGTCGTCCTCAACACCAGCGTCACGAACGCTAGCCTCACCAATCCGCTGACCAACTATACGATGGCCGACGGAACGCAAGTAGCCTCGGCCGCCCTGGCCAACACGCTGACCGGGAGCGAGAGCTCCGTCCGCTACGAAATCCTGGTGCAGTCCTCGCAGGTCTGGCGGAAGTATTCCGATTACACCGAAACCAGCGCCAACAGCTTCTTTCCGAGCTACGCCGCCACGAACAGCTACGCCACCCCGGCGCTGCCGATGGACGCCGGGCATCTCATCATCGGCGACACCGCCACCGCCAGCCTCAGCCTTCAGGGCGTGATGCTGACCTCGGCGGCCACCGTCGCCAATTCCGACGGCGACGACTCGACTGGCGTCGCCGCCATGATCGACGTGATCGCGCAGAATATCGAGGTCGTGGACAGCATCGCCTCCGGCGCGCCGACCACGGCGACGGTGGGCGGCGTCGCCTACACCCTGGTCAGCGCCGCCGACCTCGACAACCTCGACGCCGGCAGCCTGCTGATCGGCGGCGCCCGCACCCGGTCCACCAGCGGCGTCACCATCGCCCCGGAAGCCAACGACGTGCTGGTGGCCAACGATTCCTCGGCGCCCCTCTACGCCCCGGAAATCCTTTTGACCGCGGCGCCGGCGCTGAAATCGACCGGGGTCTGCCTGACTCTGGCCTGCCTCGCCTACCAACAGGTCTCGGTGCTGACGCCGGTAGCGGGAACCGGCGCCGTCACCCTGGCCGCGGGCAGCGTGATCGAGGCGGTCGGCGCCGGCGCGCCGTCGTCGTCGCTGAACGTGACGCTCGGCGGCTCGCTGTCGGATCTGCCGTCGCTGGCCAGCAGCATCGCCACCTCGGATGACTACGTCTATAGCGGCGACAGCAGCGCTACCTCCAGCCCGCTCATCACCTATTACGACGACGTGACGTCGGCGCTGGGCAGCTTGGTGCAGGTCTCGACCGGGGCGGCGGTGAAGATCACGCTGCCGACCGTGAGCCAGCTCGCCCCCGGCGCCATCGTCAACACCAACGGCGGCGCCAACGGCGGGTCCTACGTCATCAGCCTGCCGGCGCTGACGTCCGGCGCCTCGGTGGTCATCGACTCTGGCGCGACGCTCGCCTCCGGCAACGTGCTGACCGTCGCCACCACGGGCGCGGCGACGCTGCAATCCGGGGTCAATCTGTCCGCGAAGACGGCGCAGTTCGACGGCGCCGCGGCGACCTTCGTCGGTTCGGGGGCCGGCGCCGCGCCGAACAGCGGCATCGTCATCGACGCCGCCGCGCTGTCGTCGCTGGCCAATGTCGCCAGTCTGACCTTCATCGCCGACGCGGTCAATTTCATGGGGGCGGTGAACCTGGCGGCGCCCTCGGGGACGCTGACCCTCGACGCCGGCGCCTTCACCAGCGCCGACGGCGGCGCGACGACGATTTCGGCGCCGACCATCGTTCTCGGCGACAGCCTGGGCGCCTCGACCTCGGGAACCGCCGTCAGCGGGCTTTCGGGGACGCTGAACCTGACCGGCGCCGAGATCGAATTCGGCGCGGGCAACGCCACCTTCTACAATTTCGGCGCCGTCAACCTCACCGCCGGCGGCGGGACCGTCGATGGCGTCGTCGTCACGGGGGCGAGCGGCAAGTTCGACTTCGGCTCGGCCGCCGTCACCGTGAATACGCCGGTCATCGTCGCCGCCGCCAATTCGGACATCGCGCTGACCACCAAAGGCGCCATCGTCATCGCCGGCGACGGCGCCGCGGCGTTGGACGCTTCGACCTATTACGGCGGCAAGATCGTCCTCACCGGCGCGTCGGTCGGCGACAGCGCGCCGATCAGCGCCCACGCCGGCATCATCGCGATCGAGGCGACCAGCGGCGACGTCGCCCTCAACGCCGGCGCCGCGCTCGACGTCTCCGGGCTGAAGAAAGCGTTCGTCGACGAGACCGAATACACCGGCGCCGGCTCGATCGAGCTGACGGCGGACGCCGGGTCGGTCGTCGTCGCCTCGGGCGTCGCGCTCGATTTTTCGACCAATGCCGCGGGCGGCGCTAACGCCGGCGCCTTGATCGTCGCCGCCGCCAAGGGCGATTTCAACTTCGCCGGCGCGATCAAGGGCGGCGCGCCCGCGGGCTACGCCGGCGGCTCGTTCAGCCTCGACATCGAGGGCGCGGCCGATCTCGACGCGCTGGCGACGGATCTGACCAACGCCGGGGTGACCGACGAAATCGAGATCCACACCCGAACCGGCGACCTCGACCTGTCGGCCGGCAAGACGCTGACCGCCTCCACCGTGTCGCTCACCGCCGACGCCGGCTGGATCGACATCGCCGGCGTCGTCAACGCCTCGGGAACGACGGCGGGCGGCATCTATCTCTACGGCGGTGCGTCGGGCGGGGTGAAGCTGTCCGGCAGCCTGCTGGCGCGGGCCTGCGCCTCGGGCAATGCGTGCGACGACTCCAGTCTCAGCGCGACCGAAGCCGGCGGCGCGGTTGATATCGAAACGGCGGGAACCTGGGACGGCGGCAGCGCCAATAGCGACGGCAGCGAGAAGATGACCTCGTCCGGCCTGATCTGGCTGGAGAACGGTTCGCTGATCGACGTCTCCGGCGCCACTGGCGGCGCCGTCACCCTGACCACGCCGATCCTGGTGAAGAGCGACGGCGCGCAATGGGTCAATGTGACGATGGACCCGGGGGCCAGGATCGTCGGCGCCGGCAGCGTCACCCTGGTGGCTGACAAAACCTGGAGCGCCAACGGCGTTTCTTCCACCACCAGCTTCGACGGAATCATCGATCCCGAAGGCAGCTATAGCTCCACCGGCGCCCCCATGACCGGCACGGACTATGTGACGTTCACCATCGGGAACGGTGGCGGCAGGTATCTCTCTGTTCCCACCGTGACGCTGTCGGGCGGCGCCACCACCCAGGCGCCCGCCGGCCTCACCGCCGTCATGGGCGTTTCGGCGAACATCGACACTCTGATAGCAGGGGGTACGTGGAACGCTTGGTCTGGCACTCTCACTGCTACATGCTCGGGCAGCGGCGTATCCTATACGTGTAGCGGGGTCGCCGGCGGCACTGCTGTCACGCTGTATGTAACCATTTCCGGCTCGAGCACGAGTGCGTCGGCAGCGCCGACGACAGGTTCCGGGTTTGGGCTAAATCAGATAATGCTGAGAACAAGTAAGCTAGCCAGCGTAACGCTGACGAGTTCCGGGAACGGCTACACCGCGCCGGTCTACCTGTGGATAACCAAAACTCCGGGTGTCTATAGTTCGCATTACTATGAAGTTGACGAAATGTACTTGGATTTGGTTGGCATTACGGATACGTCCGCGGGCGCCGGCTACGCCAAGAATTCCCTGCCGACCGTCAGCGTAAGCGGCGGCGTCACCGTCACTGCGGGTTACGCATCGGATCCCTCGGGCGCGGTGACGTACGGTTCCTTCCTCACGAATAGTGGTGTCAGCACCAGCACTGCGGATTCGAATATCTCCTATCTCGACGGAGTCGGGGCCACCAACGCCAATCACATCGGCTTCTATAAAGGGACGCTGGCGACGTTCGTCGAAACCATCGACAGCAGCCTGACCGGCGTGTCGCCCACCCTGTCCGCCGTCTCCGGCTACCGCCTGGAGCCGGGCGTCGTGCTGGTCAACGCCAATCCCAGCGTCAACGGCGGCAGCAT
>Ga0181520_10000754_pt1 | contig 69831 bp, 67 predicted proteins | sample PEATcosm2014_Bin_29_FD_132451 | JGI IMG/M metagenome (GOLD analysis project Ga0181520, IMG submission 132451) | Peatland microbial communities from MTU Mesocosm Facility, Houghton, MI, USA - PEATcosm2014_Bin02_30_metaG | ecosystem: Environmental > Terrestrial > Soil > Wetlands > Peat | place... | reverse complement strand
TCGAGCCGTTGCTGCGGCCACGAACATTTCTGTCAGCCGGTCTTGTTTATATCTGCTTATCTTGTAATGACTTTTATTCATCTAGGTGTCTATTATACACCCATTACCTAGGTCAGCCCCATGATTTGTTTTCATAACAATGTTAATTGTGCACTTTTTCTTCTGGCAGTCAAATTATTTCTACCGGCTCAGATCCTTCTGGGTCAACACCTTCACGCCAGCGCGATTGAGAACTTTTTTGGCCAGATCATTGTCGTCGAAATTAAAGGCCAACGCGCATTTTCCATTTGGCCGAGAGATAAAGGGATATACGTAACCTATGTTGATCTCGGCATTGGTAATCGTGGAGAGGATTTCTATCATCTCGGAATGGTCATTCATTTCCACGCAGACCATCTCAACCTCGCAAAACGCAAAAGCATTCAAATTCAAATGAGTCCGGGTCTTCTCGGGATCATCCACAATGATCCGATCCACCGCGCAGTCGCAGGTATCAAGCGTGCTGATGGCAAGAACGTGGACATTCAGAGAGGCGAGCATCCTGACCAACTGGTTCAGGCGTCCCACTTTGTTCTCCACAAAGACACAAAACTGCACTATTGCGTCACTCTTTAGACTCTCCATGGTCTCTGCCATACACAGTATCTTTTCATGGGAGCATTATTTTGGCAAACCAAAACGGATACAGGTTGTTAATGCGCAATTGATTGCGGCTTAAGTTTGCCAAAGATCAGACGAATCATACCCATATGATAGCAGTGTTGATAGTCGCTCTCTTGGGTTATGCCTCCGTCAGAGATGACTATGGGCAGTTCACCGTATGGACGCACGATACCGCGTGCTGCGTTGAACAGGCCTCGCGTACTCCCAAAGTCGCCTACCCGGATGGCGAGTATCTTAGGGATGGGGCCAAGCCCATTGCGTGGGCCTCCTCCGCAGGCAGGCCGGATGGAAGGTTCTTCACTCCCATAACCGTCAGCAAGGCTAGCCATTGGGCGGAGGCGAAGGACGCGCCCAAAGCAAAAGACACGCGCAAACAGGAGATCTCGGACAAAAAGGCATCAAATACAGAAGTAGACACAGACAAGATATTGTCTTATTTTGAGTCGGTAGGTTTTAACAAGAGCAGCCATGAGGAAATCGGAAATTTTGCCATACCCAATCAAGCAGTCCCCCAGCTGCCCGATGCCTTCCGACCGGCACCCGCGGTCAAATAAAGCTTTGGTGGATATTTCGTGGCGCGTTCTCACAATCACACTCCTGGCGTCCTTAGCGGACTGCATCTCCTTGCAAGCCCAGGTAATACAAAGCGAAGATAGCGCCAACATCAGACAGATACAAGACTCTATAAAGATCCCGCCGACCTCTCACGGCAAAGAGAAAGATATCATCCCTGAAATTGAAGGCGCCAAAGAACGCAGGCTGAAGGAGAGAATCAATCTATGGGAAAGGGAGGCTCTGGATGCCATAAAGAGAAGAGATTACAAAGAGGCCGAACCGCTATTTTTACAAATACTCTCCTTTGACATCACCCCCGAAAAACGCCGCTCTATTCTCCTGGAGATGTCCGATCTCTACGAAAAGACCAAAGAGCCGGCCAAACAGGCCGCCGTCCTGGAGAAATTCTGCGATGCCTACCAGGACGATCCGGAAACTCCGCAGGTATACATCAAACTGGGAATGTTGTACAGAGACCTGGGACTATATAAGCTGGCCTTCGCCCGATTCTACAGCGTCCTGAATTTCTCTCTCCGGATAGACCAAAGCCGGATAGGGACGTACCGCAAACTCTCCGTGCGCGCACAGATGGAGATCGCCGACACCCACTTTATGATGGGATCATATGCTGAGGCTACAAAATTTTATAATAAACTGCGGTTGCTCTCTCTGGAGCCGGAGGAGAACGCCCATGCCATATTCCAAACGGCTTACAGTCATTACCTGCTCAAGGAATATTCGCTGGCTGCCCCTGCTTTCCAGACTTTTGTCACCAATTATCCCCAGGACGGGCGCATGGCGGAAGCCATGTTTCTTCTGGCGGATAGCTATGTGCGAATAAACAAGCACACAGAGGCCACCCAAACCGTCCTACAGTTGCTCAAGCACCAGAGGGAAGCCACCATGAAGGAGAAGGATGAAAAGGAATGGATCCGCTGGCAAAAGAAGGCGGGCAACGAACTTGCCAATGATTTGTTTGAACAGAATGATTACGCGGGAGCGCTTTCAATGTACCAATCCATGCTAAGCCTCGGGAATGAACCCGACTGGTGCTGGCCTGTCATGTATCAGATGGGGGTGTGCCTTGAGCACCTTTCCCTTGGGGAGAAGGCCAAGCAAATGTACAAGATGATCGTTGAGTGGCCGGATCGTAATGGAGCCAAGACCGAAGCCTTAAAGAACGCATCTTTGGCGGAAACCTACGACATGGCCAAGTGGAGGCTGAACAATATCGGGTGGCAGAACGATACCGACAACAAACTGCAAAAGATTCTGGACAAGGCCCATTAGATTGTTTCTTTTTCTTGCATTACGGGACTAATCGCTCAAATATACTGGCATGGAAGAATTGCTTAAGGATTTCGACAGGGCGCTCGCGGACGCGCAAGTGATATTCCTGGAAGAGAACTCCCTTTTGAAGGCTGGCAAAGTCAACGAACACGCGGCCCTGATGGACAAGAAAGGCCATCTTTTGAAGGATCTTGATAGTATTGTTACCCAGCTGCAACAGCTTCGCGGACAAAAAACACCCGGATACAAGGAGACCATCCGGAATTTACAGGATAAGATCATGAAGCTGCTCATGCTGGACAAGGAAAACTCCCAGTTGCTATTGAAACAGTCCAATTTCTCGCAGAGCCCCAAAGTCAGTCTGGACTCCCTGGAAGTCATTCACAAGAAGCTGTGAGCCGGGCCTCTATATTGGTGGTTGAGGATGATCTGGCCTTGCTAAAATCCGAGGCCATGACATTGCGTCATTTTGGCTTCGATGTCACCGAGGCTGCTGACGGCGCTTCGGCCGTGGAAATGTTCAAAGACAGAAGCTTTGATGCCGTGGTCATGGACGGCAAAATGCCCATCATGGATGGATTTGAGGCCTGCGGCCAAATCCATCGGCAGCCCCGCGGCGCTGGGATTCCAATTCTCATGGTAACAGGGGTAAGCGACAACAAAGCCATTGAGAGCGCTTATGAGGCGGGGGCCACCGACTACATTCTCAAACCGGTCAATCTCACCGTCCTTTCCTACAAGCTGCGCCACCTGATTGAGCACGGCAGGCTTCAGGCCGCTCTTGATGCTGCCAGGGACGAACAGGAGAAACTCGCCCGTTTGGACTTGCTCGGACTCCTGGCCGGTGGAATCGCGCACGACTTTAACAATCTGCTGACTGCGGCCTTCTCATCGCTGAGTCTGGCACAAATGGAGACCGCCCCGGATTCCAACACCGCGCGTCATCTGTACTCTCTTCAGCCCGTCATGGAACAGATGCGCCGGCTCTCCCAGCAGCTTCTTACCTTCAGCAAAGGAGGGACTCCCGTCAAAAAGATCTGCGACGTCGGCAGGCTTCTCCGGCAGACTACGGAGTTCTCTCTGCGCGGCACCAATGTATCTCCCGTCTATGAGATTGGAGAAGAACTTTGGCCGGCCAACATAGACGAAGGCCAGATTGTCCAGGTCTTCAGCAATCTGATCGTCAACGCCACACAGGCCATGAAGAATGGCGGCAAACTGTACGTAAGCGCGCACAACATCGTTGCTGAAGCCGATCCTGCCAGAAATCTTCTTCGGGGAAACTATCTGAAGCTTGATTTTCGGGACGAGGGGGAGGGCATTCCAGCCCAGATTCTGACCCGCATCTTTGACCCATACTTTACCACCAAAAAGAGCGGCAGCGGATTGGGACTGGCCACGGTGCTCTCCATAGTAAAGAAACACCTCGGGGATATCAGTGTGCAATCCGAACCGGGGAGAGGCACCCTCTTCAGTATTCTTCTTCCTGCCGAGGCATTGCAGGTTAGAGTCGAGGCTGCCCCCAATAATCCCGCCACTCGCGACGCGAACCTGCCAAAGGAGAACCTGAAAGTTCTGCTGCTGGAAGACCAGGAGATTGTGCGCTCCGCGGCAACGGCGCTCCTGCAAAAGTGCGGTTGCACGGTGGAAGCCTATGATGACGGCGAGAAAGCCGTGGAAGCCTATCTGAGAGCTGAAAGGTTTGATCTGGTAATTCTTGATATGACACTGCCTGGAAGTCTGAGCGGGCTGGATACCATGAAAGCTTTGCAGGCCTTTGATCCTGAGGTCAGAGCTGTTGTTTCGACCGGATATTCCGACGACCCCGTCATGGCGGAGCCCGGCAAGTACGGATTCTGCGGTGTTTTGCCCAAGCCCTACACGTTCGACGCGCTGAGAAGTCTGGTGGAAAGATTCTCTTACCAGGAGGAAAACTTGACTAAGAAGTAGCTGCTTTCTAGTCTCCTATCATGCACAGAATCTCTTCTTTGCTGATCACCCTGCTTCTTACGTTTTTTTGTTTGGCGGACGCCGAAAGACCCATACTAAAGATCGGTATCATAGCCCCAATGAGCGGGGATGCCTCCTTTATCGGAGAAGACGTGCGGAATGGTGCCACCCTCGCCCTGGAGGACATCGGAGATACAGGAGTAAAATACGATCTTATCTATGAAGACAATCAAAACGTCAATCGGTTGAGCAATGAGGCCGCACAGAAGCTTATACATATCGATAAGGCGGATATTATTTATTCCCTGTGGACAAATGGCGCGGAGATAGTAGGCCCTCTGGCAGAAAGATCTCATATTATTCAATTCAATACGGGGTGGGAACCTGAAGCCGCGAGAAAATATCATTGGACTCTCGTTTATGGCGCCAGTTATGAGGACTTTGCCGCCAAATCGGTGGCTCTTTTCAAGCAGGCGGGGTGCAAACGCGTGGCCATAGCGGAAATGCTGCACGTGGACGTTATAAAAGTGGTGGATGCCGCTCTGCCTCTGTTCAAAAAGGAAGGTATTCAGATCGTCTTCAATGAACCAGTCACGCCTGATCTGCGAGATTTCCGCACCTGGATACTCAAGATACGCAGCGCCAACCCGGACGGTCTTTGGGAGCCATACTGGGACCCTCCACAAGACGCCATATTCCATCGCCAAATGCGTGAACTCCAATACAGGCCAGTCTTTATGACCGGCTACTACGATTTCTTCTCACCAGATCTTGTCCGGAACGTTGACAACAGCTATTACCCCTCTGAACTTTGGGCCAAAGATGCGTTTACAAAGCATTTTAAGGAACGTTTTGGGCATCCATTCCTCTCACGCGCCGCCCATATATATGACATGACCACAATAGTCATCAAAACCACCGAGGGCTTTTACTCAGCCCACCATAGGCTGCCCTCTCATGAGGAACTTCTTGCACTTTTAAAAACTCCCCGCGAACTGTCCGATCTGATGGTTGGCCCAGGTCGGATGCATTCCGACGGCTGGATTGAGGTCCCATTTGCCATCAGGGAAATCAAAAATGGCAAAATAGTCGAAGCCCATTTATAGCGCTTGTGCTCTAATATTGACCTTTGATAAATTTTGTCTGAGGCTGTTGCAATGCGATGGGCTGTTTTATTCCTCCTGGTTTTCGTCCTTGTCGGCTGCCAATCGATAAAAAACAAGGGAACGCGGGATACGCGCGTAAAGGGGGACATCGGACAGTCTGTCACTCTGGAGGAGTACCTCAAGGAAAAGAGACAGCTCAATGAGACTTACCTGTATGGCAGTCCGGATGAAGCCCTGAAGGCTCTGGTCAAGATGGCAAAACTGGAAGAAAAATACGCACGCGTCGGGCAGTGGCCCATTGAGAGCGATCAGGCGCGCGTCCTGGTATATAGTCGGCTCTTTGTGCTATCGGAAAAGCTGATGGAACGTCCGGAAGCCGAGGCGTATTTGACAAAAGCCCTGCATTACGCGGAGATATGGAAGCCGGAAGTCGGGGCGCTCCCCATAGAGAAGAGGGTGGATTTTATAAGAAAATACGTGGATGAATTCGAAAAAGGCCTGGTAGTACGCTGGAAACAGGAGTTAAAGTAAGTTCTCTTGATTCCAGGGAACATTTAAGAGATAATGGAGCAATCATGGCGAGCCCTCTTCTGGAATACGATTTGCAATTCCTGTCGGCTACAGAAAAAATTGTAGGCATTGATGAGGCTGGAAGGGGCGCTCTGGCTGGACCGGTTGTGGCCGCCGCGGTCGCGCTTGGCGGGGATTTCTACAATTCCGTCTGGTGTCAGCAAAGATCAGGCGAGGTCAATGACAGCAAACAACTCTCTGTCTCCAAACGCGACGCGCTCTACGCCCAAATGACCCAGCTTAAGGAACGTCGGGAAATCTCTTACGCGGTCGGCATATCCAGTGTGGCCGAGGTGGAACAGTTGAATGTCTTCGGTGCCACCAAATTGGCAATGGAAAGGGCCCTGGAAAAGCTTGAGAATCTAATGGACGGCGTGACCTTTGAGCGTCACCAGTCCGACGCTCCCTTGTTTGAGCAACCCCTTGAGACGGACAGCTTTCATGGGACAACCAGGGTGCTCATCGATGGCATCCCGCTCAAAGGGTTTGCCTTCCGTCACCAGGCCATTGTCCACGGGGACGGACTCTCCCTGGCCATTGCCATGGCCTCCATCATCGCCAAAGTCACCAGAGACAGGATCATGGACGGGCTGGATATGAGGTTCCCCTGTTATGGCTTTTCGGAACACAAGGGCTACGCGACGCGCAAACACCGCGACGCCATTAGGGAGATCGGCCCTTCTCCGGAACATCGCCCGTCCTTCCTGAAAAAATTGAATGCGGGAGGCGAGCCCATGATGGAGTTTGTCCTGGATCCCGATGATAAGATTTCCTAGTCGTGTTTTTCTTGCCTCAAGGCGTTTTTCATGCCATAGTGGGTCGTGGGCTCTCCCAAAGCCATAGGCGTCGATATCGTGGAAATCAGCCGTGTGCGCGCTATTCATCGCAGACACGGACAGCGTTTTTTTGACCGGGTGCTGACACAGAGGGAGCAGAGCTATTGTCTTACAAAAGGCGACCCATATCCCTCCATCGCCGCACGCATTGCGGCCAAAGAGGCTGTCGCGAAAGCACTGGGGGTTGGAATCGGCGCACTGAAGTGGATCTCCATCGCTGTTGAGAGTATGCACTCCGGGGCTCCAAAGGTCCTCCTGGATGCCAGCGGAAAAAAGATCCTGAAGAAACTGGGCGGAAAAGAAATCCTTCTGTCGCTTTCTCACACGGGAGACACGGCGGTAGCAATGGTCGTCGTCAGTTAGCAGATGTATCCTGGCTGACCTGGGCAGGAAAGCCGATTCCGGTGTTGTAATCGTACCACCAGCCATTGGCATACCGCAGATGGTGCACCGCGCCGGTATCAGTGGCCACATCCGTCTCAAAAGAACCGCCGGACTGCACTGTTACGTATTCCGGATTCTCATACTGAATGACAAAGTAAGGATAGCGTTGGTAGTAAGTCGTCGTGGAGGCCGCTCCCTGGGTATAATCAGTCGAGGCCCAAGCCCAGAGAGAAGAGGAACTCAGACAAAGCCAGAATACTGCGATCAGAAACGTTTTCATATGTAGCTACATTATACCCCAATAGCGGAAACTTTCAACCAATATATTTGTGCCAGTAAAACAATAATTTATGCGGCGCATAAAAGAATAGGAACCAAAGGGTTAGCAGCATCGCCATGAAAGAAAGGATCGCAAGCACTATGAAGAGACCATCTTGTTCAATAAGCCCTATGGATAAAAGAAAAATCGTCAATGAAGGCAGCAGATGCCAGAAGGGAATCGGGAAGGGCGGGAAAAGCACGATGGCGCTCAGAAGCATGATGAAGCCATAAAGATGGAGCAGAATTGGAGATTCTGTCAGAGGGAGCCACCGTGGACGGCTGATATACTCCATCTTTTGGAGAAGCCAGCCGGTAGCCTTCAAAATTGTCGGAAAGATTCTGCGCGGAAGTTTGAGGGACAAGACACTCCGGGGAATAAGCCCCCGCAGGCCCAGAATCATTTGCAGGCTCACCAGCGCAATAACAAGGGCAGCCAAGGGCGCAAGCCAGAACAGGGGGAGGGGCGGAATAAATATCAGACTGAAAAGCGCTGACAGGAAGAGATAAGGGCTCCCCTTGATGGTATTTAGAAGCTCCACCACGCTGACTTCCTCGCTGACGCAACGATCCGCAATTCTTTTTAATTGCGTAGAGAGCCTTTCAGGGGTCTGCCTGTCAGGATTTTGTCTCATGATGTCATTTTGCATATTGTAGTCCTATTCGCGATCTTTTTGCCATTCCTCAAAGAAGCTCCTGGCAATCGGAGCGGCGATCGTACCACCCGCGTACTCATCGTCCGGAGAAATACTTTCCACCATTACCGAGATGGCTACCTGCGGGTCGTCTGCGGGCGCAAAGCCTATGAACCAGGCCAGCGTCAGGCTCTCGCCATTACTTTTCACCTGGGCCGTACCCGTCTTGCCGGCAATTGGGAGCCCATTTACATGAGCGAGCCTGGCTGTTCCGCTCGCAGCGGCAGCCTTCATTCCTTCAATCACGCGGGCCCACCCCTCCGGGTAGGCCTTCCGGGGCAACTCCAACGGATGGGGCTTCTTGAGGATCGTCACCGGCGTCTTGGTATCGCCCCTGGCAACAGAGGCCACCAGGCACGACATCTGCAGGGGCGTTATCAGCAGATCTCCCTGGCCAATCGCCACATTGGCAGTATCTCCCGCATACCAGGGCTCAAGGAGGGTTCTCTTCTTCCATTCCGGAGTCGGCAGCAGCATCCGGCTGGTTTCGTCCGGCAGTTCGATATTAGTAGGCTTGTCCAATCCGAACTCCCTGGCCTTGGCCATGATCGCGTCAGGGCCCGTCCTGAGCCCCATTGTATAAAAATATACGTTGCAGCTTTTTTCCAAAGCGCCAACCAGATTGACGGGGCCGTGTCCGGATTTCTTGTTGCAGGGATAATTGCGTTTTCCAATCTCCAAAAATCCGCGGCAGTTGACGGTCTCGTCCAGATCCAGCTTGCCGGCATCTATTGCCGCCAGGGCGGTCACTATCTTGAAGGTGGAGCCCGGAGGATAGAGCCCCCGTATGGCTCTATTCAGCCAGCCGCTGTGGATATTAATCTTCTCCTGCACCTGAGTGCCAAAATGGGGGACCAGATCATTCAGATTATAAGAGGGCTTGCTGACCAGGGCCAGCACCTCACCCGTACGAATATCTATTGCTGCAGCGGCCCCGATCTTCTGCCCAAAGGCTTTTTCTATCGCCTTTTGCTGCCGCACGTCGACGCTCAGCTGCAGGGGAGTGCCGGAAACGGCCTTTACGCGCTGCGTCGGTTCAAATTTAAAACCGGAGGGATCTACTATCCACAGCTCATGGCCCATCTGCCCCGCAAGAGTATTGTCGAAAGACTCTTCAACGCCGCTGACCCCCACCTGGTCTTTGGTACTGAATGTTTTGAGATCGCTCTCGTCCACCTCCGGTTCCCTCATGGAAACAAACCCCAAAAGATGGCAGGCTGAGTCCCCCTCAGGATACACCCTTTGCGAGCGGACTTGAAGCTGCACCGGGGCGTCGACCTTTAAAAGCTCGGTCAGGCGAGCAAACTGTACCAGCGTCAAATGATCCAATAACGTGTATGGCAGCAGCGGTTTTTCGTTCAGATGCCGCTCAATTCGATCGGCGTCCAAAGCGATAGGCTCGTCCAGATACTTTTCGACGGGATTCAGGGCTGCTTTTAGAACATTCCCAATCGCAGACCGTTGCAGAATATCCCTGTCGACCGTCCGCTTTTGTTCGCGGGCCTCCTTCACCAGGCGTATCAGCTCTTTGTGGAACTCCCCCCGCAACTCCCCCAGATAAACAATCAGTGAGAAGACCGGTTTGTTGCTGGCCAGTACCACTCCGTTTCTGTCCGTGATGATACCCCTGGGAGCCGGAAGCAAAACACGCCGCAGACTTTGGCGTTCCTCCAAATGTTTGAAGTGCGAATATTGGATTATCTGACGCGTAACAAGTCCCAAAAACAGCACCACGAATAACGCCCCCATGACGCCACCCAGCCATACCAGCCTTACTTGCGGATCTTCCTGCTGTTGTTTCATAAGTCTTTAAGCACGCTTTCCAAATCAACATGAAAATATTCCCTCGAAAGCCTTTCCATGCTCCAGAGCCACAGAGGGCACAATACACAGGCTAGTGCCAGCTCCACCATCGTCTCGGAAAGCTGGAGGAGTACCCCCGCGAAGGTCTGCGGGGGAAATTTAAAGACTATGGCGATGGTCACAATGCTTTCCAAAAGCGCGGCGCAGAAGATTCTGCTGACAAGATTTGAACGAAACTGGTGACGTCCCAACAGCTGAAAGAGAACGCATCCCACTCCCAGCGGCAGGGCCACCGAGCCAAACGGCATGGGAGTCGAACTCTCCCACAAAAGTCCTATAAACACCGAAAAGACGAGTGTCGAAAACCAGCGATAGTAGATGAGCGGAAAAACCATGATCGCCCCCACGGCCAACATGGGGACGCCAAGAGGCTCCAGTACCGCCCGCCAAAACATGACCAGCGCGACCGCGATAAAAAAGATAATGACGCGCAATGCTCTCATTTGTATGGAATCAATACCGATACTTCCTTCAAATTTTGAAGATCCTCGGGCAGGATCACTTTCCCTTCCAGAAGTCCTCCCTCGCTCAAGGTCGATGTTTCCACCAAAGTCCCCATGGGCACGCCCTCGGGAAAACTGCCGCTTAAACCCGTTGTCACCACCTGCTTGGTTTCACCGGCTTTCAACGCCATTTCGGGCTGTAAGGCTTGAGCCGCCCCTACTGGTTTTAAAATAAAACGCAGCCCCTGTCCCTGATAAATAAATGGTCTATCATCACCCTTCACCTGCGCCGCCATCCTAAAGCGCGGGCTTGTCAAAAGCTCTACTACGCTCGTCTGCTCATAGACCTCGCGCACCCGTCCTACAACTCCAAAGCGCGCCACTACTCCCAATCCGGGCCGTATGCCCTGTTCTCTGCCCACGTCTATCCAGATCTGCTGCCACCATCCGTTGATGTCGCGCTCCATAATGCGCGCCACCTTGGTATCATAGCCGGGGAAGGGCTGCATTTTCAGGAGCTGTTCGAGCCTGCCGCGCTGGGCCTCCGCGGTATCCAGGTTTTTAAGCTTGAGCTCCAGTCCGGCCTGGGTCTGCGCCAGATCCTGAATGATTTTGACCAGATCATCCTTGGAGAGGAGCTTCAGCGCTTCCGTGTCCTGAAAGCTTCTTATGTCCTGGAGGGCCGTCCATAGAGGGGCCTGCGAATGAATGAGTGTATCCCGCGCGCAGCTTTTGAGCCCGATAGGCAGGATCAGCGAGGCCAGCATCACCCCCACAACAGTCAATATTGTGTGGAAAGGCCTCCACTGATGGCGGACAAAGGTCATCTGTAAAAGGCAGTCTACCGCATAGGATGGGAGCGGCGCAAGGTTGGAAGAAAGTGGATAAACGCAGAAAAGAAGGAACTTCTGTGGCTTGATCAAAAATTAAGCCTGTTTCGCTTTGTATTTTGCCTGTAGATCAATGTACAGGGCGGCCCGCAACAACGGGACTTACGCCTGCAGAATCTTATCTATAACGTCCGCTTCATCCACAGTGTCAGTTTCCCAGACGTATAGCGAATGTGAGCTCAAAATTATGGTTTTATCTCAGTATCCTTGCCATTGACAATTTTTCTAAGGACAAAAGGCGTCTCCATCCAGCCATCGCTATGGATTGTGGCCTGACCAATGGTAAGCCCCGATATCTCCCGAGGTTTCTTGAGGAGGGCCAAAAGCTCCTCGTGGGTTGGAAGTCTATGGTTAATTTTGTAATACTGCTCAACCGTTTGTATCATTATTTTTGTCGAGTCGTATATCCAACCGGCATAAGAGGTCAGCTCATAGCCAAATCGTTTCTTGAATCGGGACTTAAAATCTCCTGTTGTCCACAAGAATGATGGATAAACGCATCCCTCAATGTATTTACGCGCTTCTGAACTGTAAAAATCAAAACAACCGGTAATGTATGGAACGTCATAGCCAATTTCCCGCATCTGGCGATTGAAAATTTCTTCCTGTGGCGGATTGAATATTTGCACCAAAGCATCGGGGTGGGTCTCGCGGAGTTTGAGAAGGTAGGCACGAAAATCACGTTCGGCTGGCATTACAAGCTCGTTAAATACGACAGGTATATTTTCTTTTTTTAGCTTTGAAACAAGGTTTTCGACAATTTGCTTGCTTCCAACCTCCATAAAGCTGGCTATGGCAACTCTCTTACACCTTTGAGACTTCAATAGCGAAATTGTGGCGCTGGTGTATCCTTCCGCGCTGGGACCTTCCTGACAGGTCCATTGGTACTTCTCAAAACTGTTCAAATACCATGTAATACTAAAATGAACGATATGCTTTTGCTCTACGTAAGGATCTATAACTGAGGCGTTTGGAGGCCACATCGAAAACATAAAGTCGACCTTATCCAGACTAACGAGCTTGCGAACAGCCATATTGGTTAGGTTCAACCTGTTGTCTTCGTTGTCCTCGCAAAAAATTCTATATTCGATACTAGTCTGGGGAGATTCTTCCAGCGCCAAAGTAAGCGCATCCCGCATTTCCTGTCCCAATGCGGAAAGATTTCCGGAAAGTGGCAACACAGCTCCAATCTTAAAAACAGGTCTTGGGTCGGCAAAAAGCACGACAGTACAAATCATGCACGCAAGAATCCATATTTTTTTCATAATCATTCCTTCCACTCAATGGGTTTCCCATTTTGAATCTTTCTTATCACAAAGGGTACCTCCATCCAGCCGTTATCATGCACAATGGCCTTGCCAATGACAAGGTCGTCTACGGTTCGTGGGGTCTTCAGGATCCCAAGCAATTCTTCATGGGTTGGAGGACGTCCATTGGTCGCATAGTAATTCTCTATAACCCGCACAACCATCTTGGTCAAGTCGTACATATACCCGGCATAAGAAGTCGTTTCGTAGCCAAAGCGTTCCTTAAATTTGGTCTGAAAGCCTTCTTCTACCCAGATAAAAGCTGGATATATCTGGCCTTCCATGTATTTAGTCGCCTCAGATGAATAAAAATCAAAGGAACCTGTTACTGTTGCGATATTACAATCTAGTTCATGCATTCTACGGTTAAATATCAACTCCTGGGGAGGATCGAAAAACTGTATCAGCCCGTCGGGATGCGTCTCTCGCAATTTTAGCACATACATCCGAAAATCACGCTCGTCTGGCATGGCAAGTTCATTAAAGACCACTTCAAACCCCTCTTTCTTTAGCCGAGGTATCACGACCGACGAAAGCTCGCGGATACCTTCCTCAACGAAAGATGCGAAGGCTACTCTTTTGCATCCACGTTTTTTCAGTATATACACCAGCTTGTCCGTAAAGTCCTCCATCCCTGGCCCTTCTATGCAAGTCCAGTGGTATCTTGCGAACGCATTGGAATACCATGTAAGGTTAAAATGAACGATGTGAGACTTTTCCACATACGGAGCAATTACTGAGGCGTTTGATGGCCACATTGAGAAAACGAAATCAACCTTGTTGAGGTTAACTAACCTTCTGATCGCCAGATTTGTCGAGCTTAGCTTGTTGCTTTCGTTGTCCTCAAAAAAGAGTTGGTATTCCACTCGCTTGTTCGGACAGTCTTCCAGGGCTAGCCTTACAGCATCCCTCATTTCCTCGCCCATGGAGGCAAGATTCCCCGTCAGTGGTAACACAGCCCCAATCTTGAAAACCGGTTTTACCTCCGATCCCCAAAGGCAAATCGCGCATATTACAAGGCAGAAGGATAAAAGCACCCTGCGCATACGATATTTGTAACACCCCAACAATACAGCCGCAACATAGAATACCCCTTTGTTAATAACTTCCCTTCTTCACGGTTGACTCCCCGCGCCTGGGAAGAGAGAATGGTCAGGATGTTCGACTCGGTTTTGGGTTTCTTTTCCAATGACATCGGTATCGATCTGGGTACCGCGAATACCCTTGTCTATGTGAAAGATAAGGGTATTATCCTGCGCGAACCCTCTGTTGTCGCCATTCGCAACTCCGACCGTAAAGTCATTGCCGTAGGCGACGAAGCCAAGCGCGTTTTGGGGCGCACCCCCGCCAGCATCACCGCCATCCGTCCGATGAAGGACGGCGTCATTGCCGATTTCGACATCTCCGAGGCGATGCTTCGCTACTTTATAAACAAGGTCAAAAATACAGTCAAATTTGTCCCCGTGCGCGTCGTTATTGCGGTTCCCTCCGGTATCACCGAGGTTGAGCGCCGTGCCGTCCGTGAAAGCGCCACACACGCCGGAGCCAGCTCCGTATACATCGTTGAGGAGCCGAAAGCGGCGGCAATCGGCGTGGGTCTTCCCGTGGCCGAACCGGCAGCCAGCATGATCTGCGATATAGGAGGTGGCACCACCGAGGTGGCCATTCTTTCCTACGGAGACGTGGTTTACTCCAAGAGTATCCGCGTGGGCGGCGACGAACTCGATCTGGCCATCATCAATCATTTGAAGCGCAATTATAATCTGGTCATTGGCGAGCGTTCCGCCGAAGAGATCAAGATCCGCGTGGGTTCCGCCGCACCCCTCGACCAGGAGCTTTCCCTGCAGGTCAAGGGCCGTGACGCCGCCGCCGGGCTGCCACGCACCGTGACGGTCACCTCCCAGGAGATCCGCGAGGCCATGCGCGACAATCTTCAAATGATCGTCGAAGTGGTACGCAACGTCTTGGAGCGCTGCCCGGCCGAGCTCTCCGGAGACCTTGTGGATCGAGGCTTCTTCCTGGCTGGGGGCGGAGCCCTCATTCGCAATATCGATGTTCTTCTCAGCGAAGCCACGGGAGTCCCCGTCACCGTTTCCGATGATCCGCTCTCTGCGGTAGCCAACGGTACGGGTTTCTACCTGGAACACCTCGACTGGCTGGAAAAACACTCGCGGGTGAGCTAAGCCTGGCCCGCCGAAGTCTTTCGCAATCTTATAAGCGCAGATTCTTTGTGACCCGCCAGCCCTTCGACGTCAGCCAGCAGCCGCAATGATTTCACAGTTTTCCTCAATGCGCTTTTGCTGTATCGAATGGTACTTGTACGGCGCTGGAACTGCTCCGCGCTTAAGCCAGAAAATGAGGCTCCTGCCCCTCCCGTAGGCAGGGTGTGGCTGGGACCGGCAATATAGTCACCCAGAACGGTCGGCGACCACGGACCGATAAAAATGGCTCCGGCCGTCAGAACGCGCCGGGCAATCTTGCCCGCCGAACGCATCATGATTTCGCAGTGCTCGGGCGCCAACCGATTGCAGATCTCTATGGCTTCCTTCCTGGACGATGTTTGCACCAGCCAGGTGTTGCGGTCAAGCACCGTTTCCATGTATTTGCGCCTCAGGGCGTTGGGAAGTTGCGCCCCGATTTCTTTTTTGACGGCGTCGATGAGCCGCGCCGATGGAGTGACAAGCCATACGCGTTCATACCCCGAGCCGTGCTCGGCTTGCGCCAGAAGATCGGCCGCAATAAACCGTGCCTCCGCCCTTTCGTCAGCCAACACAAGCAGTTCACTGGGCCCCGGCAATAAATCAACCGCCACACGGCCAAAGAGCAGCCGCTTGGCCATAACGACGTAGGCGTTGCCCGGACCGAAGATCTTCTGAACACAACGAATGGTCTGGGTACCATAGGACAAAGCCGCAATCGCCTGCGCGCCACCCACCCTATATATCTCTGTGGCGCCAGCCTTGCTGATGGCATAGAGCAAATGAGGATTGACCGCACCTTGCCTGCCACAGGGGGTACAAACGACTATTTCCCTACAGCCCGCTTCCCTGGCAAGAAGAATGGTCATCAGCGCCGTGGATACCAGAGGCGCCGCTCCGGCAGGAATGTAAATACCAACGCGCTCAAAGGGATCGAACCGTTCCCCAACGATTGCACCTTGTTTGTTCTTACAGGACCAAGTGCGGCGCAGCGATCGCCTTGCAAAATCTGCGATGTTTCTTTGCGCCACATCAATAGCGTCCCGCAACGACGGGGTGATCCGTGACTTGGCGGCATCAAGTTCCGATGGAGTGATTTTCAGCCGCGCAGGTGTAAGTTTGGCTCCATCGAAACGTTCTGTATACTCAATAAGCGCGTCGTCTCCGCGCTCTTTTACGGCCCCGATGATCGACACGACCCTGCGTTCGATGGAGGCGTCAAAAAGGGAAGAAGCGGCGGCCAAAGCCTTGATCTTCGAGGTGTAGGTGTTGTCAGTAGTAAGGATTGTTTTCATTTTTTGTTGGGGTTTTTGATACACGAAAATTCTACAGATATTTGCCCAAGAGAAAGGCTTCCTCGTTTGGACCTTTTCTATTTCTGGAAAAAAGGATAATTCCACCTTCTTGCGCTCTTACCTCTTCACGACCATCAACGCCGATCAGCTGGCCGGCGGCAACGCTCTCAAAATCCTTGAACGGATTTGCGGGCAAAAAGCCTGTCCGGGTGATGTACATGAAGCTCATTCGTATTGAGGACTGGGCGTACGTCTGCAGTTCTCCCCCGATGTGGCCCCTTGAAACAAGAAAAGCTGTTATGCTTCTTTGGGCGACTTCCGTTGACGCTGGATCGCCGACATAGCCGCATTCAATGCAAATGCCTATTTTCCCTTTTTGATTCATATAGTAATCGGTGCCACCCGGTTGCACCTGATCAAAACCCGAGGCGACGATTGAGACAGGGAGAAACCTCACTATGTCGCTGGCGTTGGACTCGCAGATCGCAAAGCTGGGACTTCCAGGCGTATTGCTCGCGTGAATGTCGAGCAGGACGTCGGCCTGGTCGAGGTAGGGTTTTAAAAACTGCGCGCGCGCATATTCGTAACTGCGCCTCTTTTCCGGAGGCAGCATATCGTCGGGCTTGAACATTGCATTCAGGTCGGACTCCGTCAGGCGGACGTTCCTCATAATGGCCCTGGGGCTGCCATACCCGAAGAGGACGCGTCCTTTTTGTATTTTGAGGGACGGAAGCATCCTGCCGAGCGCCTCGACTCCGCATCTCTCATTGCCGTGGACTCCGGCAAGAACAATGCTTGTCGGCCCGGGGTTCTCACCTGAAAGTTCCATCATTTCTTCGTACATAATATTATTCCTCGTTTTGTATTTAAGACCTGCCTTGAAGTGGAGCGGATATATCGTCGAGACGCCCCGCCATAATGACCCGGCCATCCGCATCGGGATAACGGGCGATGATACTATATCCAAGTTTTTTATACCAAAGGAATGTAACAGAAGGCTCGGGAGTTGCCCTCGGCAAAACAACGCCCGTTTCGAGACCCTGCCGGAGAAAATCGGAAAGGCGGCGCCTGACCATCGCCTTCGCAATTCCCCGATTGCGGTATGCCACCTGCACACCCAGTTCGGCTTGATAAGCGACTTTCCGTGTGGGTTCCAAATTTCCCAAAGAAATGGAGAGTTTATCTTCCAATTCAGGTGGCGTTATTGGATATCCCCAGCAAAATCCAATCACCTTACTGCCGGACAGGGCCAGCCAGCAGGAAGCTGCGGGGGTGATTTCTTTAAACAGGTTGCCTACAACCCGCTCCCGCGGCCAGAAGTCCATGACGCCGGAGCCGCAACACTGATAGTTTTTGACTTCAAGGATACCTTTGTCTTTTACTCCCCAGTAAGTCCCGCATTCCGGGCATTGCATCCATTCATTCCATGGACTGTCTGCAAAAACCTGGCGGTAGCACTTTACGACTTGATCGGTGAGTGCGCGTGAATCCTGGCGCGGCGAATACCTCCTGAAGGATATCGATGTGTTGATATCACTCTGCGGTGGCAGCACGCCTGTTTTCTGATCTGTGAGCATATGTTTGGGTCGGTTTTGAAACCGCCATGCGCACCGCGATCTTTTTAACGAAATAAAAAAACCGCAGCACACACTGCGGTTTCGGAAAGGGGCGGAGCTTACAGCGCATTTTCCCTCGGCGAAACCGCGGAGGGCAGATGATGCAAACTGCAAGCCAATAGATTCATGTAGCGGATACTATAGCACAATGAGCCTGCAGCGTAAAGCAAATTGTAAAACGCCCTCTTTTTTGTAAAACAATCAAATCGACATACTGCCATTTTTTTGTTTGACTCCCCCTATGTCCAAAGCCACCCGTCATCCCGCCATTCCATCCCCGTCGCGGCGCTTTCGCAAGCCCGCCAGCGCGATCCTTGCGCTTCTGTTTATCGCGGTTTTGATAACCACTCAGCCGCCTTACTATGGATGGTGGAGCTTTGCCATGCAGGCCGCCGGGCTTCTTCTTGTGGTCGCCGGGACTTTTGGACGGCTCTGGTGTGCGCTGTATATCGCCGGTTACAAGGACAGCGTCCTGCGGGTTGACGGGCCCTATTCGATCTGCCGCAACCCGTTGTATTTCTTCTCCTTTTTGGGACTTGTGGGCATCATGCTTTATTCACAGATCTGGCTCATGGCCGTCATTGCGGGGGTCCTCTTCAAAATATATTATCACTTCGTCATCAGGGCTGAGCAGAAGGTACTGCAGGGCGGCTTCGGCGAGACCTACGGGGATTATCTGAAAAAGACGCCTTGTTTCTTTCCCAAACTCTCGCTCTATCACAGCGCCAAGGAGATCACTGTGCAGCCCGCCAAAGTTCTGGGGGTTGCCAAGGACGTCGTCTGGTTCTTTATAGCGCTTATCGGGATCGCCATTATCAACAAATTGCACATCTGCGGAGCGCTGCCAATGTACTGGACCTGGCCGATCTAACAAGAGTTGACCCTCCACCACGTTATATTTAGGATAAATCGAATATGGGCTTGGCAACTTTTTATAGGTCTCACACGTGCGACCAACTATCCGCTCAAAATGTCGGAGAAACAGTCCGGCTGTCAGGATGGGTTCATCGGATCCGTGACCACGGCGGTCTTCTTTTCGTGGATTTGCGGGATCATTATGGCGTAACCCAACTGTTTTTTGATCCAGAGAAGAACAAGTCGGTCTATGAATCGGCGGGAGCGTTAAAGCCGGAGTCGGTTATTTTCGTGAAAGGAAGGGTAAACGCGAGACCAAAGCAAAATGTGAATTCAAAAATACACACGGGGGAAATCGAAATATCCTGTGAAGAGTTGATCGTTGACTCACTGGTTCCAAGCACACCTTTCCCCATCGCTGACGAAATTAAGCTCCCCGAGGATTTGCGCCTTACCTATCGTTTTCTAGATCTCAGGAGAGAAAAACTGCATCAAAATATTTTGCTTAGAGCCCGCGTAATAGAAGCAATGCGTGAGTATATGCACTCGCAGTCGTTTGTCGAGTTTCAGACGCCAATCCTAACGGTGAGCTCCCCCGAGGGAGCACGCGACTATCTGGTGCCCAGCCGTGTCCACCCGGGGAAATTTTACGCTCTTCCCCAGGCTCCACAGCAGTACAAACAGCTAATCATGTGTTCTGGGTTTGACAGATATTTTCAAATCGCGCCATGTTTCCGTGACGAAGACGCCCGCGCGGACAGGGCACCCGGCGAGTTCTATCAACTCGATCTTGAGATGTCCTATGTAGGACAAGAGGATATCTTTGCGGTGGTTGAAGGGTTATTCGTCCATTTGGGGAAAAAGATACTTGGGAAGAATATTGTCACCCCGTTTCCAAGGATTACCTACAAAGATTCTCTTAATCGTTATGGGTCGGATAAACCGGATCGGCGGTTTGATCTTCTCCTGCAGGATGTCACCAGCATCTTTACCAGTTCAACGTTTCGCGCGTTTGCGGAAAATACGAAGCCCGGCTATTGTATAAAGTCTATTGTTTTACCGGACTCTGCTTCAAAACCTCGGTCTTTTTTTGATGGCATTGAGACCTACGCCAAACAGTTGGGCGCGAAGGGGCTTGCTTATATCTGCCTCCAGGAAAATGAATTAAAGAGTCCCATCCTAAAATTTCTGACGGAAGCAGAGAAATCAAATCTCAAACAACAGTTGCAATTAAAGTCGGGCGATACCGTATTCTTCGGTGCGGGCAAATGGCTCGATACTTGTAAGGTAATGGGAGAAGTCCGCAAACACCTCGCAATTGAAGCCAAAATAATAATACCTGATATATTTGATTTTTGTTGGATAGTTGACTTTCCGATGTACGAATGGAACGAAGAATTACGAAAGATCGATTTTTCCCATAATCCATTCTCGATGCCGCAGGGCGGGCTTGAAGCTCTTAACGCGAAAGATCCCCTCGACATTGTAGCTTTCCAGTATGATTTGGTCTGCAATGGCATAGAGTTATCGAGCGGAGCCATCAGAAACCACCGACCTGAAATCATGTACAAGGCCTTTGAAATTGCCGGATATACCCGCGAGCAGCTCGAAGAAAAGTTTGGTCATATGCTCAAGGCCTTTGTTTATGGTGCCCCTCCACACGGCGGAATAGCACCGGGGGTCGACCGGATTGTCATGATGTTTGCTGGTGAAAATACCATTCGCGAGGTCATTATGTTCCCCAAGAACCAGAGGGCGCAAGAGCTAATGGTGGGATCTCCATCCAGCGTCACCCCAAAGCAGCTCCGTGAGCTAAATATTATTATCAGGGATCCTGAGATCAAAGAGAAAACAACCGCGCCACAGTCACAGCCCTAAATCTTCTCCCTGGTACCGTCGGCGTTCACTTTCTCCAGAATCAACTCCGCGTCCTGCAGGCGTTTCTGGCACGCCTTGAGTAACTTCTGTCCCTCAGCAAATGACGCTATGACAGTTTCAAGCGGCGTATCTGGCGCCTCCAATCTCTTGACCAGCGACTCCAGAGCGGCCATATTCTCCTCGAAGGTCGGTTCGGTCGTTTTCGTCATGCTGCCATTCTCCCGGCCAACAGCCAACAAGTCAACCCAGCTTCTTGCTTTATGATGCAATTTCCCATAGCATCGTCTCTTATGAATTTGATCTTCGCAGTCGTTGTGGCGGCCATTCTGGCACGAATGGTTGTTCAGTTCGTCTTGGTGAAGATCAATCTCTCCTACGCCGCCGCCCAGAAAAATAATCTGCCGGAAAACCTAAAGGGCATAGTCACCCCCGAGGCTCACGCCCGGTCCGCTGAATACACCTCTGAGCATTGCCACCTCGACGCCCTGCGGATTCTCTATGGGGGAGCCGTTAAAATCGGCGTCATATCCTGCGGCATCATTCCTTTCGTCTACAATCGCACGCTGGCCCTATCCGGCCTGGATAACATCTGGGCAATGTCAGCTCTCATCTATTTATTCGGGTATGCCATTGGCGTCTTATTTTGGCCATTCGAGTGGATCGGTACCTTTGGGATAGAGCAAAAATACGGCTTCAATCGGGAAACGATCGGCCTATGGATTGCCGACGAGATCAAGGGTTTCTTTCTGGGGGCAATACTGAGCGTACCACTGATAGCGGTCATCCTATGGATGTCGTCCGGGGCTATTCCCTATTGGTGGCTCTGGGCATTTATCGTTGTCATGACATATGAGATCCTGCTGACAATCATCTATCCCAACGTCATAGAGCCGCTTTTCAACAAATTCGAGCCTCTGAAGGATGGGCCTCTGAAAGCAAGGCTCGAAGCCATGGCTTTGAAGGCTCATATCAATGTAAAAAAAATTCTGGTCATGGATGCCAGCAAGCGTTCGGCCCACGCCAACGCGTATTTTGCCGGGCTGGGCGTCTCCCGCAGGATTGTCCTGTATGACACGCTTCTTAAACAACTCGATGATGCGGAAATCGAGGCGGTACTGGCGCATGAGATAGGCCATATGAAGCACCATCATATTCTCAAGGGAATGATTCTTTCAGCCATGACACAGCTTGTCGGGTTCTGCCTGATCAATCTGATAATCAACTGGAGCGCCTTTTATCAATCATTTGGACTGGCAATCCAGGGTGGTCATGCGGGAGGATTCCTGCTTCTCAGCCTGGTGAGCGGAGCCTTTACCTTCTGGCTGACGCCGCTTATAAGCCGCTGGTACCGTGGACACGAGTACCAGGCCGACCAGCACGCCAAAGACCTCGTAGGGTCGCCACAGCCTCTTGTTTCCGGCCTCAAGAAGATGACCAAGGAGAGCCTGGCCTCAATAGAAGATCATCCCATCACTCACAGCTTCTACGCCTCGCATCCAACCCTCAAGGAAAGAGAGGACAGGCTAATGATTCCATGAGTAAAACATTTTGCATATGTCTTGTTCTTGTTGCCGCGTGGTCATCCCTTCCGGCAAAGGTCATCACCGTGGCCGCGTATAATGTGGAAAACTTCTGTCTCGAGGATCGCATGGTGGACGGAGTCTTCAAACAGAAATACCCCAAGCCGGAGAAGGAAAAGGCAGCCTTGATTCAGGTTATAAAAGCAATCAAACCCGATGTGCTGGCCATCGAAGAGATGGGCGGGCAGGAGTTTCTCGACGAGTTGCAATATCGTCTCAAGCTGGCCGGACTTGTCTATCCCCATAGCGTCGTCATGCCAGGCGGCGATCCACAAAGGCATCTGGCAATACTCAGCAGGGAAGAGTTCCAGCCTGTACAGTATCAGGATCTGTATTTTCTACATGAGGGAAAAAGAGTACCCGTATTGCGCGGTCTATTGGAGGCAAAGTTCCAAACACCAGAGGGAGAATGGGATCTCTTTGTGGTGCACCTGAAGAGCCGCCTCTCTCATGACATGGAGGACCTTCAGTCAGCAGATTACCGGCAGGGAGAGGCCGCCAGGATCCGCGACCAGATTATCCGTGCGGAGCAGGACAGCCATCCGTTTCTCGTCGTAGGTGATTTTAATGATGACCCAAAGTCTTCCGCTCTCAGAAGATTTGTGGAAAAGGGAGACCTGCGTCTGACCGAAATGCTGCATCCCGTGGATTCACGCGGAGAAGAGTGGACCGAGCATTGGGCGGGCCACGGCAGTTTTGGCCAGATAGATTACATACTGGCCTCGCCCAACATGGAACCCCATGTCATTCCCGCAAGCGAGGGAATCTACGATGGTCCCGGCTCAACCATAGCCAGCGATCACCGCCCAGTATACGTCAGAATAGATACAGCGCAAATACAACCATGACACCGGAAATTTTGGGACAGTTGGCCATTTTTGGGGGCATCGCCTTCGGGGTACTCTTCGGGCTCCCCGTCATGCCCTTTTTTATAGCAGCCGGAGCCATGTGGGGGATAGAGGGACTGCCCATCGTCCTGCTGGCACTCTTGATCCACTTCTTTGCCAGCTATTACATTGCCAGAGGCATTTTGAGACCTCTGGCCGAGAAGTTCTTCAAGAAATTCGAGTCCAAAATGAAACTGCCCGACGCGGCAACCATTGGCCCCATCAAACTCATCCTGCTTGTCCGCATGATTCCCGGCATCCCGCTGGTGGCGGTCAGCTATGGACTTGCGGCTCTCTGGGATATCCCTGTAATGGTCTATGTCTTCGTCTCTCTTTTCACCCAGCTTTTCTGGGCCACGGCTTCCATGCTGGTCGGCGCCTCTCTCATGAAAAACAGTGCTGTGATGCTTGTCTGCGCCTGCGCTGTTTTCGCCATCCTAATCGTCATATCCAGGAACTATGCCCGTCGAACCCAAGCCAGATAAGATATACTCTGTCAGCGAGCTCAATGCCCTTGCCGAATCGGTATTGGTCAAGAGCATAGGGGAGACGTGGGTCAGGGGGGAAGTCAGTGGGCTCAAAACCCAGAGCAGCGGACACGTCTACTTCTCGCTGAAAGACGACAAAGGGGTGCTGAGCGTGGCGCTCTTTCGCGGGGCTGCCATGAAAAATACCGTCAAGCTGCAGGAGGGAAAACAGATTGTTGTCTTTGGATCGGTCGGAATATACTCTCCCAGCGGCAGATACCAGATGGTGGCCCGTCTTGTACTGGATGAAGGACTGGGGAAGTTGCAGCAGGAATTTGAACGGCTCAAAAAACTTCTGGAAGCGGAAGGTCTCTTCTCCAAAGAGAGAAAAATCGCTATTCCTCGCTTTCCAGGCGTTCTTGCCTTTATCACCTCTCCCACAGGGGCCGTCTGGCAGGACTTTACGCGTATTCTTGCGCGCCGGGAGTGGAGAGGAAGGGTGCTGTTGCTGCCCTGCAGAGTACAGGGGGCGGAAGCTCCACTCGAAATTGTCGGACGCCTCAGACAGGCAGACGTCATGGAAGAAGTGGAGCTCATCGTTGTGGGGCGCGGAGGCGGGAGTATTGAGGATCTATGGGCCTTTAACGATGAACGGGTGGTGCGCGCCATAGCTGCCACGCAAAAACCCGTCATCGCCGCCGTCGGCCATGAGACCGATTTCACCTTGTGTGACTTTGCCGCGGATTTCAGGGCAGAGACCCCGTCTGCCGCCGCGGAACTTATTGCCGGACATTTCAACGACGCAAGAATACGCCTGGGGGAGCTCTGGAAACACCTGCTCAATGGCGGGCTGCGGCTCATCATGCTCCTGAAGCGTCACCTGGAAGGGCTGGCAGCACGGTTATCCGGCAGGAGCCCCAGGGTCATTATCGACCGTACCGCGCAGCGACTCGATGAACTATGGGAGAGGATCTCCATGTCTCTTAAAACACGTCTCACCAGCAGTAGGGAACGCCTGGCCACGCTGGCGGCGCATCTTCACGGGATAGATCCGGCCGGAACTCTCCGCCGAGGATACGCCATGGTCAGGGACGATACGGGTCGTATCATCTCAAGGGCTGGACAGGTGGAATCCAATCAGGAGCTTACCCTGCGATGGGCGGACGGAGAGAAGAAGGCAAGGGCAACCTCCTAAAGCTGTCACGTCAGCTGTGTGGCGTCCACATCCAACGCGTCTGTTATATCCGAGTCCAGCGGGAATTTAGCCCGTCTTTCCACAATCTTCCCGATGACGCCCTCAATCCGATCGCACAAATACCATATCTGGTATCGATACATTCCTTCTATGCGTTCAATGGGTGCGGGAGCGGGCCCGCGAACCTCAACCTCCGGAATATTCGCGGAGACATCGCGCGCCCAGGCCTCGCAGTAAAAAGAGAGCTTCTCCAGGCTTGTGGATTTGAAGAGATGCTGTATCAGATGCCGATAGGGCGGGTAACCGTATTCCTTCCTGTGGGAGAGCTCCTCCTGGACAAATCCAGCCATATCGGCGTGACGCGCGTACTGCAGCGTGGAGGAGTGCGGCAGAAACGTCTGCACAACCACCTCCCCACTGCGATCGCCCCGTCCGGCGCGACCAGCCACCTGAACGAGTAGCTGGAAGGTTCTCTCTGCCGCACGAAAATCCGGCTGATGCAGCGATAGATCCGCGTCCACCATTCCGACAAGTGTCACATTCGGAAAATCCAACCCCTTTGCTATCATCTGGGTCCCCACCAGGACATCCAGCTGCCCGCGCCGAAAGCTGGAAAAGACCTCTCTCAGGTTATTCTTGGCGCTCATGGTATCGGCGTCCACGCGGGCCACCCGGGCGCGGGGAAAGATCTTCGTGAGCAACATCTCTATCTTTTGCGTGCCCAAGCCGCGCCATTTCACCTTATCTGATCCGCACTCCGGACAGCGCTGCGGCGCGGGACGCTCCCGCCCGCACAAGTGGCAGCGGAGCTTCTCGACTGCCGCGTGATAGGTCATGGCAATGCTGCACTGATCGCAGGCCGCCACGTATCCACAGTCACGGCAAAAGAAGCTGGTAGAGTGCCCGCGGCGGTTGAGAAAAAGAAGGATCTGTTCCCCCTTATCGAGGCGGTCCGCTATTTTCTCCTTAAGAAGCGTGCTCAACCCCGGTGTCTTTCCAAGACTGCGGCGCAGATCCACAATATGCATGATGGGGAGCGGCCTATCATCGATCCTCTTGCTAAGAACCTGCAATGCCATTTTCCCGGCATTCACCATCTCTATAGCCTCCAGAGAGGGCGTCGCTGATCCCATGATACACAACGAACCGCACAATTCCGCCCTTTTAAGGGCCGCCTCGCGGGCATGATAACGGGGCGACTCCTCCTGTTTGTAGGCCATCTCGTGCTCTTCATCCAGAATGATAAGCTTCAGATCTTTAAGCGGAGAGAAGAGGGCTGAGCGGGCTCCCACCACGATCCGGCATCTGCCAGCCACAATCGCGCGATAGGCATCCAATCTCTCGCCAGCGGAGAGATGAGAATGCCACACCACGCAATATTGCGGATCATTGCCGAAACGGGCGCGTAGCCTACCAATCATCTGCGGGGTCAGCGCCACTTCCGGCACCATCATCAGCGCGCTGCCTCCAAGCTCCAGGGCCTGGCTGATAAGCCGCAGATATACTTCCGTCTTTCCCGAACCTGTGACGCCCCGCAGAAGCTGTGGCACACTGGATCCCTCCCGCAGGAGCCTTGAGAAGTTCTCCACAGCCGCCGCCTGCTCCGACATGAGCTGTGGAGGAATGCTTGAGACAATCTCCGAGTCGGAATGCTCCCGCAAAGAGGCGCCCCTATAAAATGTCCTCTTGCAGGTTTTCAATATCCCCTTTTTGACCAAAGATCCGGCCACTGCGGGCATGGAGCCCCACTCGCGCAGCATCTCAAAGCTGATACTGTTGCCGGGGGGCAGTCCGCACAGTTTGTCGTAGAGATGTTTCTGCAAAGGACCCAGACGGGGAGGAGAGGGGGGAAGAGCCTGCAGAATAAAATACTTTTCGATCTTTTCCCTGCCTCCAGTCCGGATGATCGACGGCACCACGGCCTCGAAGACACTGCCCATAGGGGCTGCATAGTAGCTCGACATCCACAAAGCAAGTTTTAGCAGATCGGGGCTCAAAATCGGTTGTGGATATAAAACCTCGTAGACGCCCTTTATCCTTGAGACTCCGGACGGGGGCGAGGCAGAGATTTCCAGCACGCAGCCAACATCCGTTTTCGCCCCCAATGGCACTCTTACCAGGGCTCCAGGCACCGCGCCTTTCTCCATAATCCCGTCGGCCCTGTAGGTCAGGGGCTTGGGAACATTGGGGAGCATGACGGAGATAAAGCTCATGGGGTAATAAGGTGATTATCGTGGATGCGGGGAGCGTTTGCAAAGTGATTTGCGGATATATGAGAGGAGAGCATCCTATGATTATTTTATAGTATCCCAGATAACTCTGGAGCAAGGTCAGTAATATCAATCTCCCAGTATTTTGCGGCTAACTCTCGAATGCTTTTGTACCAAGCTTTATTATAAAAAGGGAAAATAGCTAAACGATCCAATTCTACGAGAAGGTTGATGGCTTTCTGCAATAAGTTTCTAAAATCTTCCATTGTTACTGTTTTCCTAAATTTTTTATCAAAGTCACCTATAGTCAATATTCTCTTTTTTACTTCATCCATTCCTGTATGGGCAAGCAAGTCTCCTCTAAAAGACAAAAAACGCTTTTTCTCCTTTTTTAAAGAATATACCAATTCAGATATCCCTGTCAGCAAGCCATCTAAACGATCTTTATCTTTAGCTATGGCTTCTTTGTTTGACTGTTCGTCTGCAATAGGCTGTCGATTGGGTTGAACAAAAAAATCATACAGCTCACCCATTAATTTGTTTTGGGGATCAAACATACCGCCCTCTTTGGGATAAAGTTGAAGAGAATCAACAATCTGAATAAGACTGAACAGCTCCTTGTCTGGCTCGTATACAAGATTGATAATCCGTAAGCTAAAGGAATGAAACATTCCAGACCTTATAATATTAAAAACCACAATATCATTATTCTCATTTATCTTTCTCAAAAGTTTTTGTGAGTGGTAACTTGGCCAAAGAGACTCGAACGAGCTCATTGCAGACATAAGTTGATTGCGCACTAGATGTATCCTTTCTATATAATCTTGTACCAGAGGATACTTGTGTAGTGGCATATTGGGGGTTATGTGTCTTAATATTCCCATAGCCTCTAGTATCTTGTTTATTCCTCCTCGAATAACTTCCTCTGCATATCCTTGCTCTTTGCTTTTTGAGCCCTCTTAAAAGTCTCGTCCACTGCTGCCACATTTGATGGCTTTTCAATGTCTTTGCCATCCATCAATTCTTTAATCGTGCGAAGTTGCAATCTTGGATATTTCTTTCCATTCATTTTATGCACATAAAATCCAACGCTTGCTGCCTCTTCTTTCATTGGTTTCGTCGGTTCTTCAATCGTTATTAAAACCCCAATAGCAGCCTTCTCTCTATCCAGCACTCCCCGCAAGTCCCTCACGTCCTTCACGCTCGTGTGTCCGCCCTTTACTTGGATAATAATTTGCTCCAGCCTTGTCTCTCTTGGATCGTCACGGAATAAGAGTTTCCCATCAATGCCATGATCGGCCCCTTTCTTCTGCTCTACAGGCCGTGCTCCCAATAATCCAAGTGCCCACCACTGAAATTGATATTTGTCGTCTTCTGCGAGCTTTAGGGCTTCTCCCGCTGTTGTTGGCTCGCCAACAGTCTGAATTTCCACTTTATCTCCGTAGGTATCACGTAACCGATTTTTTATGAGTGTTGTTGCCAGTTGTGTAATATCGATGCCGATCCATTTTCGCCCTAGCTTTTCAGCTGCATCAATGGTTGTTCCGCAACCACAGAAAGGATCTAGTACCACCTCGCCTTTGTCACTGCTAGCATTAATGATTCTTTCCAATAAAGCCACAGGTTTTTGGGTTGGATAACCAAGTCGTTCAGCAGATTGCGAATGGAGTGCAGGAATATCATCCCAGAGAGATTGAGCGGGAACACCCTTGCCTTCATCAAGATATTGTTTCCGTCTTGGGACAGCTCCAGGCGAGGTTTGTACAACTAGCCCCGTATCAATTAACTGTTGCATTTTCTCTTTAGAATATCGCCAGTATCTCGTTATCCCCATGACCTCATAACTGGGATTTCCTTTGGCCGCGCCACCCGGGCCATCCATGCTGATTAGTTGATAGCGTCGTCCGGTTTTAGACTCAATATGTCTGTATGAAGTCTCAATATACTCCTCAGAATAGGGTTTAAAGATTGGATTAAATTTGTTTGCTTCGGTCCTTGCGTAGAAAATGATCGAGTCTGTGTTTCGGTCAAAGAACCGAGATCCTTGCCCGAAGTTGCCCTTAACAGTATCAGCGCGTTTCCAGATTATTTCATTCCGAAAATTCTCTGGGCCAAAAACGGCATCACAAAGCAGCTTTAGATAGTGTGAAGCGGTTGAGTCGCAATGTAAATAAAGTGATCCGGTTGGCTTCAAAACCCTTCTCAGTTCCACTAACCTCGGTGCTATCATTGCCAAATAGGCCATCATGTCATTTGTCCCCAAGAAAGTTTTGAACGCCTGCAGGACATCGCTTACTTTTCCGGGTTCCATTACCAACTCTTCATAGACTTTCTGGCTTTCCTGATTCCAACTCCAAGTATCCTCAAACGCGTGAATCTGGCTTGCCGCTGCCGTTCCGTCTTTTTCGTGAAAGAAAGCGTTATAGTTCTGTGCTGAATTAAAGGGCGGGTCTAAATAAACCAAGTCAACGCTCTCATCTTCGATGTAACGCTTCAAAATATCGAAGTTGTCTCCGTAATAAAGCGTGCCCATGTCTTGAGCATAAAACCGCAACATCATACCCGCCAAGCAATTTGTTTTCTTTTGTCCCTCCTCAACAGTCGTCGTTCTTTGACGCAAGGACGGTATTAACCGCTACCCTATCCTAAAGACACCCCCCTCCAAAATTTCTGGTATAATAGCCCTCGTTCACCTCTGTTCTTTTCCATTCATATCTCTCCCAGCCAGAAGATAGATCCGCTTTGTTTCTCTCGCCGTAGTCCAGAAAAGGCAAAAACGGGCCCGATGAGTTTGATACCGTTCTCCCATCCGGCCAGTCCACGCCCACAGATAATAGTGAAACTGAAGCCCGATAATTACTGAAAAACAGTGAGGTCACAGTGACGGATAAGAATATATTACCCAGATAAAATCACTGTGGAGCAGTGATTTTGCAGTGATTTCTGCATAGCTCCCAGAAACATATATCTCACCGGTTTCCTAAAGCCAAAAGTTGGGCTTCAGGGGGTGAACCTGGGAAAGACACTCCCGCCCAACTTGGCACAAGGTCTGCTCTATTGGATGCGTATGTATCCCCCTACATCCTTGGAGCTCAGTCACGCGCGTTCGGAAGTTGAGACTATCCGCGACGCACTAAGAGGCGCTATTTTGACCCTGGAGGTTGAAAAAAGCTCGGTTGCCGATCCGCGTCAGGATTTCGAGGCCGACCTTCAGGCCATTCTTGGCTTGGGCGTTCTTCTCAATGATTTGCAGAATAGAAGGCTCTGCCTCGAAAAGATTGGCGGAATACTGCCAAGCCCCAATCAGGTGGGGGAGGCCGAGGCCGATGATGTGGCTGGGTTGGGACATCTGGTATTCGATACCATTGGGCACGTGAAAAATATCCAACAGGAGACATACCGGCTTGCCAGATTGAATCTGAAGGCGGCCTGTCACAAAATGAAAGCTGTCAGGAAATACGCAAAGCGCTAGAGAATAGCTACTTCAACAGTTTGATCCAGCGCTCCAGGGGAGCATCCGCCTGCAAAAGCGAGAGGGTATTCTTGTAAAGAGCCAGCTCGGAAGGGGATAATTTTCCGGTTTCGATCTGACTAACGATCGCACCAGCTTTGTTAAATTCACGGGCCTTTGCCCAAAGATACGCGCAGACAAGCTTCTCTCTTGGGGACGCGGGTTCCTGGGGAAGCATATTGATCGCGTCCGTCAGATTGCCCAGCCGATAATGGGCCAGCGCCATGCTCAGGGCGACATCACGGCGATCGGGATAGCGCGCGACCGCCCGCTTGAGCGTTTCATACAGGGGTTTGGCGTCACAATCATAGGAGATAAGCTGCCAATAGGCGGACTGCGCTTCAAGGAGCAGATTGCCGCCAAGAGCTTTGTCCAAAGCCGCCGCCCGCGATATGAGCGCCAACTCATCGCCCTGCCTTTCCAGCAAATCGTACGACTCCTTTAGATCCCACCGCGCGGGCATGGCAGCAATTATCCTGTTTAGAAATTCTTGTTCCTTGGTAAAATTAGATAAATTCTGCGCGTATTGCGCCGCGTCGAGCAAATCAGCAAATCCCGTTTCTTTGACAGATGACGCCTTGTTATAAACTATTCCAGAGAATAACGAAACAGCCATGTCGCCCCCTTTCTTCAAAGCAAGAACCGCTTCTTCCTGTTTGCCGGCTTTGGCAAGAAGTTCGCTGACCTTCAAGGCCACATCTTTCGAGGCAGAAACGCCCTTCGGTAAAGAGAGCAGCCAATCGACAACCTGCTGGGGCTCCTCCTCCTTTGAGAGCTCGTTGGCCATGGCCAAAGCCAAAGCCGCATTTTTGCGGGCAGAAATTTTGAGCATACTCTGATAATCCTGACAGCCCGGCAGCTTCGCGTTCTTGCACAACCGCAAGAGCCTCATGGAGTCGCTAACAGAGAGCGGTTTTTCCCACAGCCTGGAGGCAAGCTCTCTGCACTGTGAGACCTCTCCTTCCTGGGCAAACAACTCGGCCAAAAGCAACCTTGCTTTATATCTCTGGGGGGGATTCCCCACGCTTCTAAGCCAGTGGTGGGCCCTGGCGCGCAGCCCGGTATCGGGTATGGCCACCGCCACTTCACCGAGAGCCAGGATCTCTTCTTCTGTCTGGGGCTCCTCCTTGAGGGAGAGCCGAAGCTTCTGCGCGGACTCCGGCGCGGTATGGGAAGAGACGACGAGATCGTAAGCCTTCTGCCTGAAGCCAACAGGGGGCCGCAGGGAATCCATCATCAAGTCTGCCAGCTGCCATTTTCCGACTTTAATCAGAATCTCCACAAAATCCAACTGCGCGTTTACCGTACGATTCCGATTGTACCCGGTTTCCGCCTGAGAAACGGCTTTTAGCGGAGAGCCTTCCGCCATATCTTCAATTGCCGAAGCGCGTGAAGCGCCCACGAGGGCTCTCCCAACAAAATATAATGTGAACAAGAGCAGGGAAAGAACCGCGGCAACAATCACGCCCCAAAGGAAATAGCGCAACGCCCTGCGCCATAAAGGCTCCTTGAGTTTTATAATGTACTTCTCGGCATCGGAAGCCATCCCGTGAATATTAGCCTCCTTTCGATGTCTGTGCAAGCCGCCTATAGTTCGACGGGGTGCTCAATGCGCGGCCTTTGCCAAGTGCGGAAACAATTCAGTAAAATACCCACAAACATGAAAGTCGCCACAAGGTTTGACCCTCCATAGCTGATGAAGGGGAGGGAGATTCCTTTGGTCGGCAATATTCCTGTTACGACTCCCACATTCAGCAGAGCCTGATAGGTTATCATGAGCGCCGAGCCTATGGAGAGGGTATAGTAGAAAAGATTTGGCGCGCGCTTCGCCTCCCGTATGACAACCATCGCGAACAGGGCAAAAGTAGCCAACACGCCGATCGTAAACGGCAGCCCCAATTCCTCCCCGATAATTGGAAATATGAAGTCCGTATGCGCCTCGGGCATATACGCCCACTGCTGGCGTCCATTTCCCAAGCCCACACCGTGCGTCCCCCCGTTCCCAAAAGCAATGAGGCCCTGCTTGAGTTGATATCCCGTGTCCTGCTGGTGGGCCTCCAAGTTCATAAAGGAGGTGATGCGCGCCATACGGACCGGATTGTGCAGGATCATCAGCGCGAAGAAGGCAGCCGCCAGAAGAAGGGTCGGAACCAGAAAACGCAGACGCGCTCCCGCAAGAAAAAGCATGGAGAAGCCAACCATACCCAGAAGGAAGGCCGTACCGTAGTCAGGTTGCAACAGCGTTAGAAGAAACATCGCGGCCAGAACGCAGATTGGAATCAGATACCCGTAAACAACCGATTCCAATCGCCGCTGGTGCAGACCAAACCAGTGGGCGAACCAGAAGACGGACATCACCTTTACCAGGTCGGTCACCTGAAAGTTCATCGGACCCAGATTGATCCAGCGCCGGGCGCCGTTGACCTTGACGCCTATATGGGGTATCAGAACCGCCACCAGAAGAAGAAAGGAGGCGCCCAGCAGCCACGGCGCCCATTCGCGCAACCGATCAAGATTGATGGTCGCGGATACCACTCCCATCACAAGCGCAATCATAAGCCACATAACCTGCCGCTGCAGGATGGAGCCAGCCTGAACCGACTGGCTTGCGCTGGCCAGAATAACCAGCCCCAGGAGCGTTAGACTGATGACCGCAAAGAGGATCACCAGGCCGGGGAGCAGACGGGGTGTATGAGGCGAACCAGACATGGATAACCAATCTACATGGGAATCCCCGTACACTCAAGCACTACCCCTGCCGATTGCATTTTCTACTTGCTCAAGGTCGCGGCTGGTTTGACTTCCACAACGGGGGCCGAGGCATCACTTGTGGATGAGGTGGCAGCCTCCAAGGCCTCGACGCTCATTGGCTTTTTGTCGCCCTTATCGGATGCGGAAACTGGGGATGTAGCGGTCTCAGTGGAGGCCGTGCCCTTGACTTTCAGCTCCTGACCCACTTTGAGTTTGTGGGGGTCAGTAATATCATTGAGGGACAGCAGTTCGCTTGTTTTCATGCCAAATTTCTTTGCAATCGTCGCGGGGCTATCGCCTTTTTCAACTGTATAGGTGGTCGTGCCGGTATCGCCCGTGGCAGCAGCGGAAGCGGTCGATTCTCTGGCCGACTCGGAAGGCTCTGCTGCCTCCTTCTTCGCGTGCTTGCCGCCATGAGGTATCTTCAGAGTCTCACCGACGTGTACCGTGTCGGAATGTAAATGATTGGCGGTTTTGAGTGCACGGACACTCACGTGGTTGGCCTTGGCAATCTTTGCCAGAGAATCGCCTGCTTTGACGGTATAAGAACCCTCTTTGGCTGGTACTATCGTCTCTTCTGTCGAAGAAGCAGCGGACGCACTCCCGGCAACGGGAGCCGTGGTCGCGGCCGGAATCTTCAAGGACTGGCCAGGTTTCAAAACTGAGCTACGATTAAGGCCATTGGTCTCCAAGAGCGCGGAGACGCTGACGCCGTTCTTTCTGGCAATACTCCACAGACTGTCGCCTTTCTCAACCGTATAGGTAGTCTGAGAGGGAACGGGTGCCGGGGGTGCCTCGTTTGTAACGACTGCAGAGGAGACGGTAGAAGTGGAGGCGGCAGCTGCATCATTTAAGGCCGGATTTGAAGCATCGGCTGGGTGCGTAGGCTCGGTCAAGGTGGCGTTATCCAGGGCGCTCACCTGTCCCATGGGCGCACTCTCTGCCGGCGTCGCAGGAGGAGGAGTGTTCTTTTGGCAACCGGGGTGAAACAGAAGCAGACTCAGCACGAACAAATGAAGGCCCAAGACCACGGCAAAGACCTTCGAGGTACGAAAAATGTTCAAAAGAGGCAGTTTCATAAAAAGATCTTATACTTTTCTATGCTCATGATGGGAGCTCTGCAACTCCAAAACCATTTTTTCAAAGAAATTTCCGCGGCCGGCAAAGGTCTCAAACCGCCCCACAGGAGGAAACCCCGGGCTAAAGACCACCTTGTCGCCTGCTTCCATATCCCTGCATAGTTGTGTAAAGGCGTCTTCTATCGATTCAAAATACGAACACTCGATCCCTCGATGGCGTAATTGGGTTGCCAACATACCCCCCGCGCGGCCCACCAGGTAGGCTACTCTTATCTTAGGGGCAATCTCCGACACAAAGCTTTCCAACTCCTTAAGTGGCGCATCCAGACCCCCGATCCATAATACCGGCATATTGAAGCGTGCCAGGCCAGCCAGCGTGGAAGCCGTATTGGAGCTCTTGGCATCGTTATAGAAGCTCACACCGTCCACCTGTGCGATCCTGGACATTCTGTACCTGGGCAGAATAAAACTGGCTGCTGTTTGATGCCAAATCACAAAAGGAATGCCTGTTAGATCGCCAAATGTCGCACAGAGTCGAAAGTCCTCAGCAAAAGGAGACTCATCAAATACCGTTCCTTGTGGCAACGCGTCGTACGGGGAGTTGGGGCTGCCAGGAACCACTTTCAGAAAGTCTGGCAACACGCAGCCAAATCTATTCGCGGCCTCAAATACGCTCTGCCCCACTATTGCCAGGGGAGAAGTCAAAAGCCTGAACAGGTTCCATTTGGCCAGGAAATATTCGCGTGGACTTCCATGATAATCCAGATGGGTTTCCGAGAAGTTTGTCCATATAAGTCCTTCTATAGGAAGATATTTAAGTAGGTGCGCTTGATAGGAGCTGATTTCCAGGATAAGTTTCGTGGTTGGCTCATTCTCAAGATTCTGGGAAAGCCAACCGCACAGGGAAATGCCAGTGTTTCCCAGCAATGCAACATTTTGCCCCAAGCTTTCCAGCGTATGCGTGATGAAGCGGCCTGTGACCGTCTTGCCGTTCGTTCCAGTCACGGCATAGACGGGCCTATTGAGAAACAGCGCACCAAAATCCAGCTCCCCCATAACTTCCACGCCCGCGCTTTGGGCACAGATAACCCAGGGATGGTTCGGGTTAAATCCCGGACTGACAACAACTACCGAGTGCTGACGCGCGTCGGCTATTGTAAAATCCTGTCTAACGCCCTCTATATCCGACTCGTCAAAACAAGTGCTGGAGACACCCAGTCTTTCGGCCAATGCCCGAACCCCGCGACCCGCCGTTCCCAAGCCCAGAATGGCTATGGGTTTAAGCCGCATGGCTGCCTTAATCTCTGCTTTGGTCATGAAACAGTAACTGCATTATACTCGGTAGAAGAAATATAGCGAGGAGGAAACCGCTGTTTCCGCCATCTTTAGGGAACTTGTATTTTTGCTGAAAAAATGTATAATGCGTGTATGTTTTTCGCGCGGAAACATGGCTATACTGATCTGCATTTTATGATGACTCTGGTCATCATAACGGTAGTCCTGACAGCCTGCGCCTTAAGGCATATTACCAAGCCCGACAAAAACCCAGACACGCCGCAAGAACAGACCTCTGAAGAGCAGTCCGCAACCACGGGGTGGGGACCCAAAGGGACTCATTGGGCCGATCCCACATACGACCACTCGGCCGAAAACCAACTCTCTGTTTTCAACCTGAACAATTGGAGCAACAATTCGGACAACCGCTAGAAATCTTTTAGCGGAGTTTCAGGGTCGCCAGCCCTATAAGGGCAAAAAGCAAAGAGATGATCCAAAAGCGCACAACAACCTTTGTCTCTGCCCAGCCGCCCAGCTCAAAGTGATGATGAATGGGTGCCATTTTAAAGAGGCGCTTGCCACCGGTAACCTTGAAGTAAATCATTTGCAGGAGGACGGAACAGGCCTCCATGACAAAAACTCCGCCAACAATCACCAAGACAAATGGCTGATGGATAAGAAATGCCACGGTGCCCAGAAGCCCCCCAATGGCAAGGGAACCCGTATCCCCCATGAAAATACTGGCAGGGTAGGCGTTGTACCATAAAAATGCAAGTGATCCCCCAAGCAATGCTCCTAGAAGCACAGCCAACTCTCCCGTACCAGGTACATGACTGATAAGCAGGTAATCCGCGATGGCCGCGTGCCCGGCGGCATATGACATTATGGCAAACACCAATGCGTTGGATACCGTACAGCCAATAGCCAGGCCGTCCACCCCGTCGGTCAGATTGATAGCGTTGCTGGTACCGGCCAGTACGATAAAGAAAAAGATGGCCATTGCCCATAGTGGGAGTTCTACGGGCATCTTTACAAAGGGTATCCACAGTTCAGTAACGTGCAGCATACTGCCTGAGCTGAAGGCAAGCACCCCTATCACAATTACCGTCAAAAGTCCCTGGGCGAAAAGCTTCCAGATGCTGGGAAGCCCTTTGGAGTTCTTCTTGGAGATCTTCAGGTAATCATCCAGAAACCCAATCGCGGTCAACCCCGTGTATACAATCAGCGTCAACCAGACATATCTATTGGCCCTTGTCCAAAGAAGAGCCGCCAACCAGACGCCCGAAAATATAATCAGTCCGCCCATGGTGGGTGTGCCGCCCTTTCTGGCATGAAGATCAGCCAGTTTTCCCACCTCTTTGGCGGAACGAAAACTCTGCTTCATGGAGGAAAGTCTCCGGATGAACCACGGTCCCGCCAAAACTCCAAAAATAAATGCTGTTGCGGCCGCCAAAAGAATACGAACCGTGACGTAACCAAAAAGACGAAAGGGACCAAAGAAAAGACTCAAGTGCTCCAAAGCGGAAAACATCTGCTTTTTGTAACAAAGGGCGAAAGTTTTTGCGAGAAATTCTTTCGCTTATTTCTGCATAGCCTGCGCGCGACGCATAAATTCGCGGCCTTTCGAGCCTTTCATCATCCGCATCATGTCCCGCATCTGGCCAAACTGTTTGAGCAGCGCGTTGACATCCTTGAGCATCACTCCGGATCCTTTGGCAATACGCTCCAGCCGACTGCCGGCGATCAACTGTGGGGATTTTCTCTCACGGCGAGTCATGCTGAGTATAATAGCCTCGCTACGGGCCATCTTTTTCTTCTCGGCATCTCCAACGGAAGCTCCGCTCATACCGGGAATCATGGCGACCAGCTTCCCCATGTCTCCCATCTTTTTAAGCTGCCGAAATTGTTCCAGGAGGTCTTCCAGTGAGAAATCGTCGGCAAGCATCCGTTCCGTCATGCCCATCGCCTCCTTTTCGTCTACACTGGCTTGCGCATGCTCCACCAGCCCCACAATATCTCCCATGCCCAGAATGCGTCCGGCCATCCGCTGTGGATTAAAGAGTTCCAGATCCTCAATTCTCTCGCCGGAGCCCACATAACAAATCGGTATGCCCGTCGTGCTCCTGATGGAAAGCACCGCTCCGCCGCGGGCGTCACCGTCAAATTTGGCCAGAACCAAGCCGTTGAGACCCACAGACTCCCTAAACCCACCGGCAACTTCAACAGCCTGTTGTCCCAGCGCTGCATCCACGACCAGCCACCGTTCCTGCGGCATAATGCCATCGCAGAGATTTTTTAGTTCCGCCATGAGAGCCCCATCCAGCTGCAAGCGGCCGGCTGTATCGAAAATAAAGAGATCAGCTGTGGTATCTTGAAGCGCCCTCAGGGCAACCTGCGAAGGACTCTTGGCGCCAGACAGCTTGAAGAAACCACATTTTGCCTGCTGCGAAAGCGTCTCTAGCTGGCTTACAGCCGCGGGCCTTTGAAGGTCACAGGCAACAAGTACAACCTTGAGGCCTTTTTGAACAAACATATGGGCCAGTTTTGCGGCGGTCGTCGTTTTCCCGCTTCCCTGCAAACCGCAAAGCAATATTTTAAGGGGACGTTCCGACGACAAATCGTGAGACAGACCACCAAGAGCCTGCGTGATCTCGTCGTGTATGACTTTGACTACCTGTTGGCCGGGAGAGACTCCTTCCAATACCTTTTGCCCGACGCACGCCGTACGAACCTTTTCCACAAGCTGCCTGGCAACCGTATAGTGGACATCAGCAGCCAGGAGCGCGCTGCGGATCTCGCCCAACGAGGCCTCCATATTGTCCTGCGTCAGCTTGCGCGAGGCAAACAGCCCCTGTAACGCCCGCGTAAGGCCGGATGTCAGCTGTTCAAACATTCCTTTATTATCTCAAAACAGCTCCCCCATGACAACGGGAAAGCGCCTCTATTTCTGGGGATATATGAGGATTTTGTTGTGCACCAGCATTATAATATCCTTCTTGCCACGACTGGTCAGATCTGCCGCTATGATCTCGCGAGGCTCGATCTCTTCGCCCGTCCGACCACTGTAATGAACGTCCTGCTCGTAGAGGCGGAAGTTCAACAGAGACTTCGGTTGGTCTCCCCAACCAACAATCTCCATTATCTTCTTGGCCTGCGAGAAAAGGATCACATCCGGATTCTTGCCTTCTCCCTCCAGATACTCCAACGAACCCCAATTATATCCGTCCACCTTTAGTCCCGACTCCCATCTCTTGGCAGTGACCAGGTTGACGCCCTTGGCGTCTGGATTGAGTGTATAAAAGGCGCGGCGTCCCAGAACAATCAGATGATCTCCGCCCGACAGGACCGTTTTGGGTTCTATGGGCGGGGCTTCCACCTGCGTCGTGTTATGCCACAGATGATCCTGATTCTTCTCAAACTTCAGGAAGTTATTGGACTTTGAGTCGTAGGCCCACAGAACCCCTTCGTGCACAAACGGGAAGTGCAGATTGACGTCCTCATTGAGCGGCAGCACCTGGTCGGCCAGCTCCAAATGTTTGTTCGCAAATCTGAAGATCCGCAGAGTGGAACGCGAGGAAATAAAAAGATCCTCTGAACCCTCCGGAGAAAGAACACCCTTTCCCATCTTGTCCAATTCCAGACCCGAGAAATTTGAGCGGACAAGGGATGCGGGAACGGAGACTTTATTCACCGGACCCTTCTCGTCGCAGAAATAAAAACTCGCGCCCTCCCTGGAACTGAAAAGGATCATCAGGGTCGCATCATTTTCTTTCAGCGCCATGCCCCCGTCCGGCGGCCGACTTAAGCCCTCCAGCCTCATGGGAACCCCCAGGGATCCGTTGGCGAATATCTGCTGCAGGTGGAATTCTTTCTCGTTGCGGGTAACTGCCCATACCTTATTGCCAGTCCCCAGCAGATACTCCGGCTCATCGGGTAAATCCAAAACCCTGGGGAAGGATATCCTCTTGTTCTTCTCGTCCCAGGAAGCAATGCCGATCGCATGCTCGTCTGGACTGAATAAAACCAGGGAGGATGACTCTCCCTCGTCAATCTTATACATGGCCGATACGGCTTTCAGGGAAGGAAAACGAACAGGATCGCACCACAGATCACCCTCCCTGCGATAGAGGATCAGCTCCGCTCCCTTGGTATCCGCGACAACAAACCCGTCCGCCCCTTCGACTCTCACCGGAGATCCCACGGCGGAGTCCTGGTAGCAGCTGTAAATCTGCGCGGAAGGTTTCAAGAAGGTCGGGGTTATCTTACGCTCTTCGACAAAAGAAGTCCCTCCTCCAAAAAAGAAAATGCTGTCCCCGCGATAGCCAAAATTCTTCTCCGTCTCCTGCGCGTAGTTCAAAAGCACCTCCCGATCAAAGCGGCCGTTGGCATCCTGGAGACGATAGGCAAATCCTTTTGGCCCATCATAGTCATAGATAATATCCATACGACCGCTTCCATTGATGTCATTGAGAAAAACAAACCCGCTGTCCTCGTAGAGCATCCCATAGCTGGCGACAATCTTATAGTCGCGGATAATCAGGAGTTTGCCTTTGACGAGAGCCACCAGGCTGACAGGCTGTCCCTTGGCGAGAGGACCGGCCCACAGGACATGAGTAAAGGGAAGAGGCTCCACATCGGCTATTCTGTGCGTCTGCACCCACCGACCATCAGCATTGCGTTCCATAAACACAATGCCAAGCCGCTTGGAGGTATAGGCTACTTCCGTTTTTCCCTTCCCGCCAAAGTCTCCAAAGACAAAGGCGCTGGGCGAAGCTTCCGTGGGTATTCTTTCGCGTGTAAAGCGGGTCATCTTCAGTGGAGGGGCGATATCGGAGGATTTGGAGGTTTCTAAGGACGGCGCTTTCTTTTGCATCAGCAGATCTATAGATCTTTCTATGCCGTCGATGTAGGCCAGATCCATCAGCTTGTCGCCATTAATGTCATAGGCCGTCAGCTGTCTTGATTCCCAGTTGGCTTTTTCGATCTCAGCCGGCCCCAGACTTAACGCGTACAATAGTGGAGCCATCACCAGCGCCACAGCTAGAACGATTCTATTTTTCATAAATGATCCTTAGATTTGTTTCTATCACACCCGGGGTATAACGGCTGTACCAGAGTAAAGACTCCTTGACATCGTCAAACTCTGGAATCTCTTCTTCCTCTTCCACCTCGTGGAGACTCGCCGATTTGTGTCGGGATTCTTTCGCTATCATGGCAATATCTGTAAGCACCTCTCTGAGGGGGCGGTGAGAAAATCCCACCAATGTCGGATCCTTCAACGTCTCGTTGACGGTCTCATTCTTAAGGGCGCTGTTTTCAATCTGATGGTTGTCCGCGCCTTCGATCAGATCCTGCATTTGTGTCGGATCCCCAATACTGACAATCAACCACTCATGGGTAATGGCATAAGCCACGGATTGGGCATTGGGTGACTGAAACTCATTCTTCAGGCGCCAAACAGGAGTTCCCTTGATCTGGCTTTTTTCAAACAATGTCTTCCCCTGGCTAAAGAAGCCTGAAAGAGCATCCAAGGCTCCGGTCAAACTGGTGGGGTCGTTCACCGCAACATAAATAGCCAGACCATCCGCCTTATCTCCGGATGAAAGCGTGTATAGCACAGCTCTGTCTCCGAGGGCGCCAAACAACTGTCTGTCTATATCCACCCCATATGTTTCCTGAATCTGCTTTTTCCATCCCTGGTACATTGTGTCAGAGGCCGGCACCGCAATCTTGGCAATGCGTCGGAGCTCCTCCCACAGGCATACCGAGTCGAATCTAAGGAGGGTAAACTCCTGGACATCGGAAGGTATGAGCGGGGTGGGAGCCAGCCCCTGGGGGGAACAGGTGAATATTCTGGCAATACCGGCGGGCTCCGAAACCGTATCCACTTCCAGATGAAGCCTTGTCTGAGATAAATCGACTGACACTCCTATCCCCTGGATCTCATCGAGCCCCAGCTTGTCCAAAATTTTTGGGTCCATCTTGGAGGGCTCTCCTTTCTCTTCCGCTGACTTGGATTTAGCCTCCATCTGGCTCTTGGCCAGAGCAAAAATTGGGCGCGGATCTATCCACAGGGCAATATCGGCTTCCGCCGCCTGTTCAAAGAATCCAGGCTGTCTGGAAGTTTGTTCCTCCAGGGCCTTGCGTGCCGACAAAGTATAGTCCAGAGCGCTGCCTATCAACACCCTGTTTTGGTACGCCAGTATATAAACATCCAAGGGGTCGTTGGACCCATTTCCGACCGACTTGGGCTGCGACGTGGCATCCCTTTTCAAAGAGGATCCTCTCAATTTCTCGTTTTGGCGGACGCGGAGATGCTCCACGCCATCTGCTTCTCTTGTTACGCTCACAACGTCAGGATCATCTTTTATCGTTTGCAGAAACTCCTCCGCCTTCTCTGGGGACCTGGTGGTCATTGCAACCACCACCGGCAATGCTTTCGTCTTCGCGCTAGCCTTGAAATCATCGGAAATACAAATAGAAATTGATCCGCTAAAATAATCCTTGAACTTTTCCTCATTCAGATCCAGCGAACCCGCAACCGATTTCTGCAGATCAAATTTTTCCAATTTGCTCCAGTCCTCCTCGTCCATCAGGGCCTCTATAGAGGAATGTTCGTGGGCCCATCCCTTAAGCCGTTCTATCGCAGATGAAAGAGAATCGAAGCTCTTCAGACGTGCAACGGCCAGGGTACCCTGTGGGTAGAGAACATCCGAAGAAGCCTGCCCCTCTGTAGGGGCCGCTCGCGCCAGTGGCGAGTAGACCAATAATCCAAAGACAAAGAGAAACCGCAAACCCTTTCTCAAGGAGACTTGTAGGCGCATAATCAGACCCTACATTAAGATCCGCACCTTGTCCAGCCGGGATCAACTCCGGGCACACAGAACTCCACGCCCACCGGAATCTCTTAACACAGCCTAATTCCCCGGGGGATTAAAATACCTGAACCCCTCATTCGCATTCGAAGGGTCAAAAGCATAGGCATCACGATGACGCAGGAAAAACTCCAGGGTTTCCTCCGGTATGGCAAACGCAAGCCCTTCCGTCCCCGGGGAGACTATCTTCATATTGTTGACCCCAACAACCTCTCCTCTCTTGTTGATCAAAGGCCCACCAGAGTTCCCGGGGTTTACCTGAGCTGTGGTCTGAACATACAGCTGGTCGTCGATCAAACGCGTGGGCAGACTAATGATGCCACTAGCCGCCGATCGCTCTAATCCAAGAGGGCTGCCAATGGCCCATACCGTATCCCCCGCGGTAACACTATTGGGAGCGCTTAGTGGCAATGCCCTCAGCGACACGCCTGCGGGAGGCGTGATTTTTAAAAGAGACAGATCGAGAGCCGGGGAGAGGGCAACAATGGTAACATCTTTTACATCCGTGCGCTTGAGAGTTCCCTCCGCCGTATTAAAGAGGGTGATGGTAAGGTCGCTCTGGCCACTAACGACGTGCTGGTTGGTGATGATGTACCCATTCGGAGAAATGATAAATCCAGATCCGAGCCCCACCGGGGTTTTGATCAGAACCACGGAGTCATTGGTGCTTCCAACCAGCGCGGTGGCATCCATCGTCTGCGCATTCTTGGCATGGTAGAAGATCTTCCCTTCGCCCAGCTCGAGCGTTGCCGGAGGAACCCTGGCGAATGACTTTCCCTTGGATATCATTGTGGACACGTCAGCTGAATTGGCCACAAAAGAAGCAGGCACTTCCAGCAGGGTAAATCCAAGGTCAACAAAATAACGGTCGTCCTTCTTGGCAAGAAGATCTCCTTCCACGCGTCCGCCCTTTGTCAATTGCAGGCTGACATATTGGCCCGCAAAAGAGCTGTGAAAACAAACCAGCAGTAGTCCCAATAGTATTCTCAGACGCATGGTCATGACAATACCCCAACGGCTCTTTATTTGTCGAGCTTGAGGTGTATTTATCTGATCACTCCCGCCAAATTCGGTAGTCCCTTCGATGGAGTCTCTTGCGAGGAAAACGACTACTTCTTCCCAAATCTATTCTCCTTACCCTGTAAGAGCCTGCCAATGTTAGCCCAGTGACGAATCACCACTATAAAACCGAGCACAGTCATTACGAATAGAGGGATCGTGTCGGTTCTGAATATAGTACCACCAAAGGGCAACCAGAAAGCCATAACAATAGAAGCAACAGACACATAGCGACTTAGATAAAACACAGCCAACCATATAACAACTCCCACCAACATGACCCACGGAGCCAACGCAAAAAGCCCTCCCACGGTGGTGGCCACACCCTTTCCTCCGCGAAAACCGATCCAAAGCGAAAATGAATGTCCAACAAGAGCACCGAACAAGGCGCAACAAGCCATCATTGAAACTGGCGCAGGATTGAGCCCCAAGGCATGGGTCAATGCGATCGGGGATAGGACGGGAACGAATCCCTTCAAGGCATCCAACAGGAAACACAACTGCCCCTCCTTTTTACCGACTGAACGCATCACATTGGTCGCGCCCGGGTTTCCGCTGCCGACTTTAAATATATCCACTCCCCGAGCTTTTGATATGATCACGGCAAAAGGAATCGAGCCGAACCCATAGCCGATGGCAGCCCACAATAGACAATTCATATACTCCATGTATAGTTCCTAGTGATGGGAATGAGCCTCTTCCGGAGACTTGTTCTCTTCCGAGATTCCTTGAATGCCAGGCAGTGTTTTAAAAAGCGTATAAGACGCGTACTTGGCAAACTTTGTAGGACTCAACTCAATGGTCGGAGCGGCAGAAAGTTTTGCCCCGCGCACCGTCTCTTCCAGCGTGCCAGCCTCGAATGTCTTGGCACCCGCGTAAACCTGGGGCATGGCAGCATCAAAGACTTCATCGCAGGCCCAATATGTCTCTCCGTCCCCTATGCCAACCAGACGGCTTTTAATGCCGATGGAGATGGGCTCATAACCCTTAAGCTGGGAAATCTCTACTATCATGACGCCATCAACCTGCATCTCCTTGAGATGCTGTCTTAGTTCATCCGGCCAGGGTCCAATACTGTCAATCGCTGGGGGAAGCCCCCAGTCCCTAAGTCTATCTCCCGTAATTCCAATTATCTCAAATCTCTTTGCCTTCCCCAGTTCTTCGGTAATGGCCAAGCCTATGGAATTAATAGATTCCCTGCTGCCAAGACTGGGATTTGCAACAATTGGAAGCAATGCTACACGAATGAAGCCCCTTGGGAGATCCTTCTTTACAATATTGTGTGGCACATAGGGTGGAATTGCCCTGGCCGCACGATCCTGGTGCGTTGAAACGCATCCGGCTAGGATCAACGCCAACAAGAGAAAAGTGATCGGTGTGCGCATGGAAGTCTAATATCGGCCTTGACATTACCCCAAGATTTCTTTATTGTAAATCCCTTTATGAAAATATCCTCCTCGCTCAAGTCTTTGAAGGGTCGGCACCCCAACTGTCAGGTCGTGCGTCGGCGCGGTCGGGTGTATGTAATTTGTAAGACAAACCCTCGTTATAAAGCACGTCAAAGATAGAATTTTATGAAGTCTGAAGGCCATCCAAAAACGTATCCCGTCTGTTTCGTCGATGTATCGACAGGAAAACAGTTTCTTACCCGCTCCACAATGAAGAGCTCCAAAACGGAAAAGATTGACGGAGAGGAATTTTACGTCGTTGTTCGCGACGTTACTGCCGATAGCCACCCCGCCTACACTGGCGAAAAGCGCTTCGTGGACACGGCCGGTCGCGTCGAGAGGTTCCAGAACAAGTTCAGAAGGTCCGCTGCTGTCAAGAAATAGACATCCTGCGCCAGTGGCCTATCATTCTCTTGCCTCGTTTTTCTGACAGCTTCCGCTTGGCTATGAGTCTTTGCGCCAGAGAATGAGTGTTTTCCCCGAAGATTGTAAATTTACAAATAGTGCGCGGTTGTCTGGGGATATCGCCACCCCGCCGACAGACCCTTCCTTCACCCACAATATCGGTTTCCAAACGCCACCCTGGCTGCGCAGCATCAGGCGCGACCCTTCCCGGGACATTTCGCAAACAAGCATCTCTCCGCCGCTATTAACGTAAAGAACGCCGGGGTGCTTGATTCCGCTATCATTTTTGGCCTCCTCCAATACTGAAACCCTGTTGTTTCCAACTCTCAAGATCTGACCTTTCTTTTCAATGCCCCCATATGGCAAGGAAACAAACAACTCTCCCGTGTACGCGCTGATCCCGTAAATGCCACCCAGGGGCATCCCCCCCATGCGCAGGGCCATTTCATGGGGGTCCTGCATATGCAAGGGAAGCGTTATCCAATGAAAGAATTGGTCTGTCTGGTTATTTGTGGAATCCAGCAATCCCGCTGTCTTGCCATGACCGAGCACCTCCAAACGACCGCCTTCCTGGGGCCGAGTCCAAACATCCGGTCTAAACCTGTAAAGAACGCCGCTCTCGCAAGCTTCGCCTATGTATATGTCGTGGGTTAGATTGTCGGCGTATAGCGCGCCGATAGACACCGACCCACCAATGTCAATTGGAAGCGGAGCCTCCAATCCTCTCGTTAGAGGATTTACTTCAAAAAGTCGCCCATGCAGGCCCAATGAGTCTGTCGTGCTCTCCTTGGCGCTCTCCCCTGTCAAAAAGGTTCCCCATGGAGTCGCGCAACCCGCGGCGTTCATTTGCAGCCCCAACAGGGCAGATTCCTGCCGCGACACAAGACCTGTTGTCTCGTTCATGACAATGCGCGTACAACAACCCGCTTTACTCTTGTCAAACACCAGGTCGGGTGAGACAGGCAGTTGATTATCAACTTGATCGCGGTGGGGGAAGTCCGTGTCCAGCCTATGCGTACATATAAGCGTCAGGTTGCCGGCTCCCGGACCGGAGAAACAGGCTATGGAGGCGGGTTCTTTGGGACGCACGCGCAAATCATCCATCGTGGGAACGCCTTCCGACAAAACCTGAGCCTTCCAAGAGGATGAGAGAACCTCAAATGGCTTATCGCTGTGAAATTCAGGCAGCGTGGATGGAGGTGGATTAAGCATCGATAAGCCCGCATTGGTCTGCGTCTTTCCTATGACATATATTTTCTTGTTGGCCGCGGAAGGAACGACTGTCAGTGTGCTTGGCGGGGGTATAGCACCGGCTTTCGGCTGCGGAGTTGTCGCGGGAGCCCACTGTTGGGTCGTATCAGCCGACGCCAAAGAGATCATTAAAAAGAAGAAACAGAAACAAGGCATTGTCTATTGAAACCATTTCTCCTGCTGGGAATCAATGATAAAGGGAACGCACCCTATTCTTTGGCGCTGGTCATATTCCGGGGGTCAAGGGCCTTATCAATTTGATCCGATTCCATCAGCTTGTTTTCCAGAAGGACCTGCTTGAGACTTTTGTTCTCTTTGAGCGCCGTCTTGGCAACCCAGGCGGCCTTGTCATAGCCGATTACCGGGTTAAGCGCCGTTACCAGCATCAAGGAGCGATCGACCAGCTCTTGGCAGCGATCAACATTGGCAGAGATGCCATCCACACATCTTTCCGCAAACGTACTGGCTGCATTGGACAGCACCATAATGGATTCATGCAATGCGTAGGCTATCAGCGGGATGTTCACATTGAGCTCAAAGTGCCCATCGCGGCCAGCTATGGCCACTGTCTGCGAAAGACCCATTGTGTATGAACAGGCCTGTACCACCATCTCACTCATGACCGGATTGACCTTTCCGGGCATAATTGATGAGCCGGGCTGCGTCGCAGGCAGATTGATCTCAAAGAAGCCGGCGCGTGGCCCTGAGCCCAGAAGGCGAATATCATTGGCCGCCTTGGTCATTGCGGCAGCGGCAGCAGAAAGAGCTCCCGCGAGAAACACGGCATCGTCACGCCCTCCCTGCTGCTCAAAATGATTTTTTGCCTCGACAAATTCAATCCCAGTACGCTCCGTTAGTATCTTGCAGACGCGGGCAGGAAACTCTGGATGGCAGTTGATGCCCGTTCCCACGGCTGTTCCGCCGATAGCCAGCTCGCTTAGCCCCGGAATAAGTTGCTCCAGGCGCAAAGCCGCTTTGCCTACTTGGGCGGCGTATCCGGAAAACTCCTGGCCAAGCGTCAGGGGGGTCGCATCCATAAGGTGGGTGCGGCCAATCTTCACAATTTCGCCGAATTCCGCGCTCTTTTTCTGAAGGGAGGTTTGAAGCTTTCTTAGCGCGGGAATCAGACGCTTCTTGAGCTCCACACACAAACTAAGATGCAATGCCGATGGAATCATATCATTGGAGGACTGTCCCATATTGACGTGATCGTTGGGATGGATCGGTCTCTTCGACCCAACAGGATTTCCAGCCTGCCGACAAACATAATTCGAAATAACCTCGTTCATGTTCATGTTGGTCGAGGTTCCGGATCCCGTCTGAAAAACATCCAGGGGAAACTGCTCCAGAAGCTTTCCATCCATGATCTCCTGCGCGCCTTGACAAATCAAATCTGCCAATTCCGGACTCAGTCTGCGCAGATCAAGATTCACCCGGGCAGCCGCATATTTCAGTAGTGCAAGGGCTCTGATAAAAGCCGATGGCATACGATGGCCGCTTATGGGGAAATTCAGAACGGCCCTCTGGGTGCTTGCCCCGTAAAGGGCGTCATCGGGAACACTCATTTCTCCCATGCTGTCGGATTCTTTTCGCATTGCCCTATTGACGGACAATTATGCGCAAAGGACAATATTATTTCTTCTCTATCGCCTGCACCGAGACATTCATTTCTTCGTTGCCTCGTTTTATCTTAAGATCAAGGTATTGGCCAGGCTTTGTGTAAAAAGCGGCGTCGCGCAAATCTCCCAAGGTGGCAGCCTCCTTGCCTCCAGCCATTTCTATAATGTCGCCTTCTTTGATATTCGCCGCAATGGCCGGTCCTTTGGGATCCACTGTTTTTACGATCAGTCGCGTGCTGTCCTCAACACTATGGTCCTCCTCCACGTTAAATCCAAAATAGCCATACTGTCTTCCCTTGGGTGTCATATTGCTACAGACCCAGTCCACGGCGCGACCAGGCAAAACATAAGTCGCCTGAAGCTCCGGCAGAACAGCCACAGTAACCCCGACGAATTTTCCCCACAGATCAAACACAGGAGCGCCGGCCTCCCCGGGACCTGTATTCAGTTGAACCCGTAGATAGCGCGTGGGAAAAGCCTTCATACCAAACTGGGTATCGGCACCCTGTACCATTCCAACGGTTGGCGTGGAAGGAAAATCCATGGGCAGACTTAGACGCACAAGAAAAGACCCGGCCTGGGGAAGGGTCACGCTGTCCGTCAAGTTTACCGTGGAAAACTTCTTGGGCATGGTTTTGGCCTGGAGAAGGGCAAGATTGGTGGGAACATCCACGCCCTTCACCTCCGCCAGATAAGCGATGCCGTCAACCTCGTACCAAACACGCTTTGCCTGATCCACCACACTCGCGTTGGTCAGAATCAAACCGTCTGAACTGACGAAAAAACCGGTTCCCAGACGCAGGAACGTCTTGGGTTCTTTTTTCCCCTCGTCTTTGGCCGACACTTCCTTGGCGCCAAGAGAAACATTCTGCGGACGTCCAGTTTCCTCCAAAACAATAGGTTTGTCCTCCGCGATTGATTTCACCCTTACCAAGACGCCCTTTTGCGTCTGCAAAAGACCCTGCAATCGACCTTCGTCGAATAACGTATCGGCCTGGACGGGACCTGACATACATAACAAAAACCCTGCTATCAAAAAGATTCTATGCATACTATCTGGCATTCCAAGAAGCTTATCAGCAAAGGGCAAGTCTAAAACTGTCCTTCTCCAGATGTTCCTGAGGTAAACCTATAGGCAGTAGTCCCTCCGGTTGGTTCTCCCAAGAGCGCATCCTGGACTGTTTCGATTTTGTAGGAGGTCAATTGTGACGAATGAAGACTATCCACCACGTATTCCCTGCCTTTGACAGACTTCTCCCAACTGGCAATCGCCCTTTGCGGAGAAAACATCCAAGCCACCACAAAGGTCACCACAACCACACCGGAAAATAGAATAGAAAACCCCCATCCCAGCACGGACCAGGCTCGGCTGGGACGCCTTGGGCGAGAGAGGGCGACCATCATTTTGCGGCTGAAGCCGGGATCAAAGCATTCGCTCCAAAAACCATCGCTGGGAGCGGCAGTCTTCTTCAGCTTTAATAGCGACTCTATGCTGTCTGAGTTTTGCTTGGTCATATGTTGATATACGGTTTTAAAAGGGATTGTAATCGTTTCTTGGCATAGTGCAGACGGCTCTTGACCGTTCCTTCGCCCACCCCGAGGATCTCGGCGGATTCTTTCAACGAGAGGCCCTCTATCTCCACCAGAACCACCGCGGCGCGATGCTCTTCTGAGAGCTCCTGCAGCGCCTTGTCCAGTTGTCCCTGTAGTTCCGTCTGCATGGGATCGTTGCCGAGTTGAGACACTGAAATTCCTGCCCCCATGGCAGACAGCCGTTCATCTTCCGTCTCTTCCTTGCCTTGCACGCCCAGGCGCGGGAGTATTCTTTCAAAGAGACTGGCTTTCTTGCTCCGGCTTTTGCGCAAAAAGTTTAGCGCCTCGTTTACGGCAATTCTGTATACCCAGGTAAAAAAAGAAGATCGGAAGTTGTATTTCTGAAGACGCGTAAAGGCCTTTATAAAAACATCCTGCGTAACTTCTGCCGCATCGGCGCGATTATTTGTTAGATTGTAAACAACACCAAAAACACGGTCCCTATACAGTCTCATCAGACTGTCAAATGCCGCCGTTTGTCCAGCCTGCGCCTGGACAACGAGAGAGACTTCGGTATGTTTTTTATCTGCCGAAGCGTCTCTAAATGCGAATGGAATGGCTCTCTCCACGGGAACACTATACTCTTTTTACAAACAAGAGCAAGAGGGTATCTAATGCCTTATTTCTTCCGAGTGATCCTTCTCGTGATCCTCCCAGCTTTCAAGATGGGTTAGGATATGCGCCCGATTGGCCAAACTTTGTTCCAGGCAGAGCTCTATTTCACACGCAAGTTTATGAGCCTGACCTATTTCCATTCTGTGGGGAAATAGCAAATGCAGATCTATGATGTAACGCTGACCATCGTGACGGTGCCGCAGTCCATGATAGTCTATGCCCATCTCGGCACATTTTGTTGCCAGTATCGTTGCGAGCTGCCGCGTCAGGACAGGGTCGGCAACATCCATGAGTCCATCAAAGGCTCTTCTACACAGGTCGAGGCCGGTATAGACAACATAGAGTGCAATGGCTATGCCAAAGAGAGGGTCTATCCAAGAAATCCCCGTAGCTGTGTAAAGCAGCAACCCCACCACGACGGCAATTGAGGTATAGGAGTCCGCCAGCGTGTGTCGACCGTCGCTTTCTAGAATTATGGATTTCTCCTTTCTCCCGATGTGCAGCAGATAAGAGCCCAGTAGAATATTGGCGATAGCCGCAAAGGCGATCAGCGCGTTGCCATTCTCCATATCACTGGCGGCAGCAGGATGCAGAAGCTTGTAAACACCGGCAAAAACGGTAACTCCGCCGGCTATGATGATCAGCATACCCTCAAGCCCTGATGAGAAAAAACTGATCTTACCAAAACCGTAAGGGTGAGCCCCGTTGGGGATTCTCTGACTCAACCACAGACTATATACGGCAAACGCTATGGCCAGCAAATGCACGACGCTCTCGGCGGCATCCCCAAGAATTGCGACAGAGCCGCTGATCAGCCACGCCACAACCTTGACAACAAAGAGCGCCAGTGCGGTAATGACGCTCAGAGTCATTCCGCGCATCAGTAGTTTATCGCCGCGGCAACTATCAGACATTTTGAGGAACCGAGTTTTCCAGAGCACCTTTCATGTAAAACTCATTCTCGGAAACATTGTCCATCTCTCCGGAAAGGATCTTCGCAAAGTCTTTGATCGTCTGGGCCACCGACACGTACTGCCCCTTGGTGCCCGTAAACACCTCCGCCACATGGAAAGGCTGTGAGAGAAATTTCTGAACGCGCCTGGCGCGGTATACTGTCTTCTTATCGTCCTCGGAGAGCTCCTCAATCCCCAAGATCGCGATAATGTCCTGCAGATCCTTGTAACGCTGAAGGAGCTTCTGCACCCCGCGCGCCACTTCGAAGTGCTCCTGCCCGACGATGGCCGGATCGAGCGCTTTGGATGTTGAGGCGAGGGGATCGACAGCCGGATAGATACCCAGCTCCGTAATGCGGCGATCCAGAACTATCGTGGAATCCAGATGCGCGAAAGTATTGGCCGGGGCCGGATCGGTCAGATCGTCCGCAGGCACATAGACGGCCTGGAAAGAGGTAATAGAACCGTTCTTGGTGGAAGTGATACGTTCCTGTAGCTTTCCCATCTCTTCGGCCAAAGTGGGCTGGTAACCGACCGCCGAGGGCGGTCTGCCCAGAAGGGCGGAGACCTCGGAACCCGCCTGGGAAAACCTGAAGATGTTGTCGATGAAAAGAAGCACGTCCTGGTTTTTCTCGTCGCGGAAATACTCTGCCACTGAAAGCGCCGTGAGCGCCACGCGCAAACGGGCCCCGGGGGGCTCGTTCATCTGTCCGTAAACAAGCGCCACCTTGCTCTTTGCGAGGTCTTTCTCGTTGATGACACCTGACTCCCTCATCTCTCCGTACAAATCATTGCCCTCGCGGGATCTTTCGCCGACTCCCGCAAAGACCGAATATCCACCATGCGCCTTGGCGATGTTGTTTATAAGCTCCATGATGATCACGGTCTTACCGACACCCGCTCCACCAAAGGCACCCACCTTCCCGCCTTTCACAAAAGGGCAGATCAAATCGATAACCTTGATGCCCGTCTCCAGAATTTCGGAAGAGGTAGACTGCTCTATAAGGCTGGGAGCGTCCCTATGAATGGGATAGCGTTTCTCCGAAAGAACTGGCCCCTTATTATCAACAGGATCGCCCGTAACGTTCAAGATGCGACCCAATACCACTTCTCCAACAGGCACGGTGATGGGTCCTCCCGTATCTTCAACATTCATCCCGCGCTGCACGCCATCCACGGAGCTTAACGCCACCGCCCGGACTCTGCCATCGCCCAGATGCTGCTGCACTTCCAAAACAAGAGTTGTCTTCTTGCCTTCGGCTCCGTGCTCGATCTTGAGAGCCTGGTAGAGCGGGGGAACATTCGCGCCAAAGTCCACGTCTATGACTGGACCAATGATTTGCAGTATTTTACCTATGTTGGACATCTATTTCATTATCTTGTGGTTTTTACAATCAGAGTGCAAGTGCAGATTTGGATGGGGGAGTGATACACGGACCATATTGCCTAATAATCACTGTTATTGTCACTGTTTAACAGTGATGACTAGGTAATTCGTGCTGTGCTGTGTAGGGCTGTAAAAGGCCTAAAAAAGTGACTGTAGGACTTATTGGACGGATGTGACATATATGTACGATCCACCAAGAACTTTTCCGATGGGAAAAAGAACACGGGTGAACGGAAGTGATTATACCAGAGTTTTAGGAGGGGGGTATGCACGCTACAGATCGGATGTAGAACGTTGACAACAAGGGTATCGTTGGCATATGAATTGGTATGCGTATCGCGCTTATATGGAGTCTCTTTATTGCCGCGCTGTGTACAACACTCCATGCCACCGATACCAAAGAAATTGTCAAGGTCGGTGTCATATTGCCACTAAGCGGGGACAACTCGGACTTTGGAAAACCCATTCAGGAGTTGCTCAACTATAAGTTCAGTCATCTGCCCAAGAACAGCCATTTGGAATATAAGCTTTTCTTTGAAGATGATCAGTTGGTGGCCAAAAATGCGTTGTTGGCTGCCCATCGGTTGATAGATCTTGAGAATGTGGATGTATTAATAACCATGTTCTCCGCTTCCGGCTCAGTGGTGGCTCCTCTGGCCGCACAGAAAAAGGTTCCTCAGCTAATGCTCAACATGAACGAGGCCGCTGCCGATGGACATTTTAACTTTATTTGCATCACACCGGTTGATGAATCGGCGAAGTTATGGCATAAATACGCCACAGAAAAGGGATATCGCAAGGTAGCCTTCTTTATCCACCGCAATACGGGTGGAGAGATGGTGCTAAAGGCTCTTCAGAAGACCAAGGAAGGATCTGAAATCGATTGGGTAGCCTGCGAGCGCTTTAATCCCGGAGAAATTGACTTCCGCGTTGCTCTGATGAAGCTGAAGGAGACACATCCTGACGCACTCTTTCTCTTTGGATTTAACCCAGAGCAACCGATTATTGTCCACCAGTTAAAACAGATGGGATGGGATATCCCCATATGTTCCATTGGCAATACGGAGATGGACATGAAAGATCCTCTTTTTGAAGATATATGGTTTGCAGGGGTAAATGCGCCAACAATTAAGTTTATAAAATGGTATGAGGAAAACCTGCACAAAAGCTATCCTCCGTGGGGCGCTACGTACAGCTGTATATCCGATTTAATCTATAAGTCCTTTGAGGATGGCTGGAACGGTAAGAAGCCTACTCATGAACAGGTATCCAAGAACCTATTAGGGGTGAAGGATTTTGACAGCGACTGCGGCAGGATATCCTGCGACACGAAAGGAATATTCCGAACCACTCCAGTGTTAATGGTTGTTAAGCATGGCAGCATCGAGCCGATAAAGTAAAAATTACTGTCCCCCCGCGGCGCTGGCAGCGGCTATTTCAAGAATTTCGTTTGTGATGGCTGCCTGTCTGGCCTTGTTGTATGAGAGGTTCAGCCGTGTGCCCAAATTGTTGGCGTTGTCGGTGGCATTCTTCATGGCCACCATCCGCGAAGCGTGCTCACTGGCCTTGGCCTCCAGCGCCGCATGATAGAGCTCCTGTTTGATGTACAGGGGGAACAATCCCGCAAAGATCTCGGAAGGTCCTGGTTCGATTTTAAGAGGGCGGCGATCTTCCGTAAGGGGAGCTGGGGCTGTGTAATCCTTTGGGAAGCTCTTCAACACCGTCTCGAAATCAGTCATCGGCAGGAGGGTCTCCAAAAGGGGAGCCTGCTTGATCGGCGAGATGAACTCGGCGTACAAGACCTCGAAGGTATCCACCGCGCCTTCACCATAGGCTTTGAGCATCATATCGCAGGCAGCCCGCAACTCGCGATGGCGGACGCGATCAGAGAGGGGAAAATCACCGATAAGACCACGCCCCAACCTCGCGATAGTCTGCGATGCTTTCTTGCCCACGGCGACATACCGGGCGTTTTGCGGCAGCTTCAAAATCTCTTTGTTTATGTTGGAAATAAGCCCGCCGCACAACCCCTTGTCTGGCGCTATGACCAGAATCCCTCTGACTTTTGGCGGCCTCCTGACAAACCAGGGATGCTTTGATATTGCGTCCATATCCAGAGCTTCAAAAAAGGTGGCTAAAAGCTGGGAGTAGGGACGATTATTGAGGGCGGATCGCTGCGCGTGCTTGATTTTGCTGGCAGCCACCAGCTGCATGGCACGGGTGACCTGCGCGGTTGCCTTGACCGCTTTTATGCGCCGCTTGATCTCCCTGAGTCCCGCCATCAGCCCTGGCTTCCCTTCCACTCTTCAGTGGACTTCTTCAGCTCGGAGATCGATTCCTCAGAGAGTTTTCCCTCCGCATATATCTTTTCCATCAGTCCCGACGCTTTCGCATCCAGATACAATAAGTAGCTTTCGACGGCCTGCCGGATCTTACCAACAGGAATCGCGTCAAAATAACCATTCTGAAGCGCCCACAAAAGCGTTATCTGTCCCACAACTCTGTAGGGCATATTGGGCAGCTGCTTGAAAAGCTCCACCGTGCGGCTCCCGCGCTCCAGCTGCGCCTTTGTCTTGGCGTCCAGATCGCTGCCAAACTGCGAGAACGCGGCCAGTTCCCGATACTGGGCCAAATCGAGCTTTATCTTTCCAGCCACCTGCTTGTAGGCCTTGATTTGCGCCGCCGATCCCACCCGCGAGACGGAAAGGCCCACGGAAATGGCGGGGCGCACGCCCTGATTGAAAAGATCGGATTCAAGATAGATCTGTCCATCGGTGATGGAGATGACATTGGTCGGAATATAAGCGGAAACATCTCCTGCTTGGGTTTCAATGATGGGGAGAGCCGTCAGGGATCCCCCTCCGTACTTTTCATCCAGGCGCGCGGATCTTTCCAGTAGGCGCGAGTGCAGATAGAAAACGTCTCCGGGATAGGCCTCGCGGCCGGACGGACGTCTTAAGATCAGGGATATCTGTCTGTAAGCGACGGCGTGCTTTGAAAGATCATCATAAACGATGAGAGCATCCATGCCATTCTGCATGAAATATTCTCCCATCGCGCAGCCCGCGTAGGGCGCCAGATACTGGTTCGCGGGGTTGTCTCCGGCGTTTGCCGCGACAATGATTGTGTATTCCAGAGCCCTGTGTTTTTCCAGGACTGCCATTGTGCGCGCCAAGGTGGAGTTCTTTTGGCCAATGGCCACGTATATCGAATAGACCGGTCGGAATCCGGGGCGCTTGGCTCCGTCCCTATTGATGGCAGCCTGGTTGATGATCGTATCAACGGCAATGGTTGTTTTGCCGGTGGAACGGTCGCCGATGATAAGCTCCCGCTGCCCCCGGCCGATGGGTATCATCGAGTCGATGGCTATAATGCCAGTCTGAAGCGGCTGACTGACGCTCTTTCGGGCTATGATTCCCGGGGCAATCCTTTCAATGGGGTACCGTTCCATCCCGGCGGGCAGGGAACCCTTACCGTCCACGGGGTCGCCGAGGCTGTCTACGGCACGCCCCAAGAGAGCCATTCCAACGGGAACGCTCATGAGTTCACCGGTTGATTTGACCTCCTCGCCCTCTTTGATCTTTGTGGCGTCTCCAAGCGCGACGATGCCCACGATGTCCTCCTCCAGATTCAAAGCCAGCCCACTGGCTCCCGAGGCGAACTCCACTTTCTCGTGGTATTGGACGCGTCCCAAGCCTTCCACGCGGGCTACCCCGTCGGAGACCTGCACCACGCGACCCAGGTGTTCCTGCTCGTGCTTGGAGGGGTTTAGCCTGCTAAGCTGCTGTTCCAGGTTTTCTATTAAGGTTCCCATTGTTGATTAAACTCCTTACTTTGTTTCTTAAACTGTAGTCGATCCTATCATCGCCCTCTTGAAAAGAAAATCCCGCCAGCAGTGTCCTGTCCTGCCTCTCTTCAAAAAAGGCCATTCCATCCGCATCGACACGTCTTTTGAGTTCCCTCCTGATGGAATCTGAAACAGGGGAGGCGGCTTTGACAACTGCCGTCTTTCGACGCAGGACTCTTTTGAGGCGCATCTTGAGGGGTGCTGTTATCCGTCGCCTCGCCGCAGCGGGCAGACTCTGGAGGCGCTCAATGACGCTCGCAAGCCTGGTCTCGATTGTTCCCGGGCCATCCAACACCGCCCGAAGAGAAGACCTGACTATTCTTTCTGCAGCAATGGGTGTCATTTTTTCAAAGCCTCCATCGTGTTTTGGGAGAAACGCTCCTTCTGTTCTTCCGTCAAAGTATCCCCAAGTGATTTTTCGGAGAGTGCGACCACCAGCTGGGCCAGGTGTTCCTGTGCCTTTACTATCTGCTGTTCATGTTGAATCTCCAGATCCTTCCGTGCCTTTTCCAACAACTGCGCGGCCTCTTTTTGGGCCTCAAGACGCTTGCGGGACTCGAACTCCTGCACCTCCTTTTGGGAACGCTCTATGAGCCCTTGAACCTCTCTCTGCGCCTCGGCAATAATCTCATCCTTCTGGGTTTTTGCGGCAGCCAAAGTCTTCTGGCTTTCTTCCGAGCGTTTGAGGCCTTCATCTATCAACTTGCTTCTTTCGTCCAGCTTGGCCTGTATCGGCTTTACGACAAAGAAGGCCAAAATGCAGGCCACGATGATAAAATTGACGATCTGCGCCAGCAGCAGATACGGTTTGATACCGAAATGCCCCGCTATTTCAACAATGACGTTGCTCCCGCCATCCGGCAGGGATGGCTGCATTGACGCTAAAAGCATCGGAAGCATAGTCCGCTATTTCCCCAGGAAGAGGGCGTAGAAAGCCACCGCCTCGGCAAAAGCCATGCCCAAAATTCCCATGATAAGGATTTGTGTGAAGGCCGCCGGATTGCGTCCGACTGCTTCCACGGCTTTTGAGCCGACCAGGGCCACTCCTATGGCTGCACCCATGCAGCCCAAGCCGCCCTGCATCATGTTTTGGATGTTTCCACCCAGGGATGTAATTGTATGAGGATCCATAAAATTTAGTGTTCAGTCTCTTCGGTTGGATGATTGCACGCAAGACCAATATATACGGCTGTTAGCATCGTAAAAACAAAGGCCTGCACCAAACCAACCATAAGTTCCATGAAGTAGATCGGAATGGGCAGGAGCCAAAGCACCATCCCAGATATGTTGTTTACAAGATTTTCTCCGCCAAACATATTCCCAAACAAACGAAAGGCCAGCGAGACCGGGCGGATAAGTATGGAAACTATCTCTATGCACCCCACCAAAAAGAAGAGCACACACATGGGATAGAAGATCGCGGCGGGAACCTCTCCCTTTTTTATTTTGCTTCCAAAGGTCTCTTTAATAAACCCGCCTATGCCGGCATACTTGAGAACATAGAAGATCCACGCAGTAAAAGAAATAATCCCAAGCGCCACGGCATTCGTCAGGTCGGTATTGGGCGGACGCAGGAAATAAGTCAGATGCCGCTGACCCTCTTCCATGTCCACTATGCCCACCGTGCCTACTCCCGGAAGCAGCCCGCTCCAATTCTGGATAAGAATAAAGATAAAAAAGGACATGAGAAGCGGAAAGGTCGCCGGCAGCAACCGTTCCCCGACTACTGGCTTGAACATACCCTGCAGCCCTTCCAAAAGCACCTCCAGCGTGCCCTGCGCCCGATTGGGCCTCAAGCGGGGCTGACCGACCCAGAACCAGACCACAAGCGCCATAACGATGGAAACGCCCAGCGACATCACAAAGGAATTGGTAATAGGAAATCCTCCTATGTCAAAAAGCTGATATGCGGAAGGCGAAACATTAAAATTACCCACAGCCCCTATTCACTCGTATTTTGGAGCCGCCGTCAATGCAAAGGTTATTGCGGATTCTTGGCCACGAAAAACAGGTTTTTTAACCGCTGGAGATCTTTTTGCAACAAAATATCGCTTTAATGCACAATGCGTCTTGTGTTTACCAAAGTAGGCGGTACAATGGTGGTCCCATCATGAAGTATATTTTTGTGACTGGGGGTGTTGTTTCATCTGTAGGAAAAGGCCTGACCGCGGCCGCCCTGGGAGCCTTGCTGGAGGAATATGGATATTCCGTCAAGCTTCAGAAGTTCGATCCCTATTTGAATGTGGATCCGGGGACCATGAATCCCTACCAGCACGGGGAAGTGTACGTCCTGGATGATGGCGCCGAATGTGATCTGGACTTGGGCCACTATGAACGGTTTACCTCACAGCCTCTGTCCAAAACCAACAACCTGACCGCCGGGCAGGTATACGAAAAACTCATCTCCATGGAGAGAAGGGGCGACTTTTTGGGACAGACCATACAGGTGATTCCCCACGTCACAAACGTCATCAAACAAAGGATCCAGGAATCCTCCAAGGGGTGTGATATACTCATCACGGAGATCGGCGGCACCGTCGGCGATATCGAGGGTATGCCTTTCCTGGAAGCCATACGGCAGTGGGCGCAGGAGGTGGGTCATCAGAACGCGTGCTTTATCCATGTAAGCCTGATCCCATATGTGGCAGCGGCCGGAGAACAAAAAAGCAAACCCACGCAGATGTCGGTGGCCAAATTGCGCGAGATAGGAATCTCACCGGATGCCCTGGTATGCCGCGTGGATCACCCCATAGAAGAGTCCGTCAAAGACAAGCTTGCGCTCTTCTGCAACGTGGACAAAAAGGCCATTATCGAGGAGATTGATGTCAAAGATTCAATTTATGAGGTGCCCTTAATGCTAAGGAAGGAGGGACTGGATGCGATTATTCTGAAGAGATTGGGATTAAAGGTCTCCGCCCGCCGTAAAAGCCCCTGGGAAGAAGTTGTCAGAAGAATCAAAAACCCGAAATATTCCATTCGCGTGGGAGTCGTCGGAAAATACATGGAGATTCAGGACGCATATAAATCTGTTTTTGAAGCATTGCAACACGGAGCCATCGCCCATGACGCAAAATTGGAATTAGTCAAAATAGACGCTGAGGCCATCGAAAAAGACGGCGCCACAAAATGGCTGAAGGGCTGCAACGCCGTGGTGGTTCCCGGGGGCTTTGGCAACAGGGGCATCGCGGGAAAGATCAAGACCGCAGAATACGCCCGTACCCATAAAATGCCCTATCTGGGGTTGTGCCTGGGCCTGCAGATCGCTGCCATTGAGTTTTGCCGGAATGTTCTGGGGCTCAAACAAGCCAACAGCACGGAATTTGATGCCAAAACGCCGGATCCTGTTGTGTACTACATGGAGGAACAAAAAAGCGTGGTTCAAAAAGGCGGCACCATGAGGCTCGGCGGATATCGCTGCGTGCTTCAGGAGGGCACAAAAGCGGCCAAATCATATGGGAAGAAGGAGATACGGGAACGTCACAGGCACCGCTATGAATTCAACAAGGAGAAATACGCCTCCCTTTTCGAGAAAAATGGCATGATCATCGCCGGAAGGAATCCCGAGAGGGGACTTGTGGAAATTCTGGAAATCAAAGATCACCCGTTCTTTGTGGGAGTACAGTTCCATCCCGAGTTCCTTAGCAAACCGACCTCACCGCATCCACTGTTTGCCGCGCTGATTGCGGCCGGGCTTAAAGTCAAAAGCAACAAGAGATAAGGTTTTCTGTTAAGGCTATTTCGCAAATTTCCGGCCACGAAGGTGCTTCGAGAGGGTAATTTCTCCCGAACGCAGGCTTCTCACAATCCTGTTGGTTTCTACTTTCAGTGAACCGTCAGGGGCAAGTCCCATGACGACTCCTTTTTGGACAACGCCGTTTTCTTCGTACCTGATCTGTTGTCCCTGCAGCCTGTCATAACGTTTCCAGAGCGTTGCCAGCTCGTCTTCATATGCGCGTCGAAAGAAATTGTCGTAAGCCTCAACGATTTCATTGCCAAGCAGACCGCCCAGCTCCCGCACCGAAAACTCTCTTTCCGTCTCCTGTCTGAGGGACGTGGCGATACTTTCAAGCTCCTTTGGAAAAGAGACAGTATTCACATTCAAACCCATCCCCAACAGGATCAGCCTGCCATAATTCGGTGCCACGGGAGATTCCGCCAGAAACCCCGCGCATTTTTTTTCTCCAACCCAGATATCGTTTGGCCATTTGAGCCAGAATTCCACTTTGGTAAGCTCTGAGAGTCTATGACAGACCTTCAGGGATGCATAGAGCGTAAAAAGAGGGAGATCCTTGAGCACTATGCCAGCCATAAAGACAGCCGTAAGGTATAGGTTTCCTTCTGGGCTGTGCCAGCGGCGGCCCATTCTTCCCCGCCCTGCGCTCTGTTTCGAAGCTGTGACGAAAAACGGCGGCGGATTTGACAACAAAAGCCTCACGGCCTCGTCATTGGTGCTGTCGAGTTCGTCGTAGTGAAAAGTCAATGGCTGGTATATGGACACGTTTTATGGATCGATTTAGTCGAAGTATCTTCTTATTGTAGGGAATATGGAGAGCATACTGGCAATTATCATCACCGGATTGGTTTGCCTGCTGGCTGGCATTATAGCAGGCATACTTGTATATTCCAGAAGAAAACAGGAACCCTCGCGCCTGGAAGAACAGCTGAAGGAGTGCGTAAGATCCGCGGCAGGGGACGCGGTACAAAAGAGCCAGGAGATATTGCTGACCCAGGCAAAGCTTTTGGTGGAAAACGCCAAAACAGTGTCGTCCAGCGAAATGCAGAAGCAGAGCCTGGAAATGCAAAAAACGATCGCTCCTTTGCAGAATGTTCTCTCCTCCTTGAGCGGCGAACTCAAAAAAATGGAGGAATCGAGGGCTCAGGAATATGGAAAACTTGGAGAACAGCTAAGGGAAGTCTCGGGCGCCACCCAGGGTTTGAAAGACCAGACGGGCAATCTTCTGCAGGCGCTCAAGGCCCCGCAGATTCGCGGCCAGTGGGGGGAGTTGCAGTTAAAAAGGGCTGTCGAGTTTGCCGGCATGACAAATTGCGTGGATTTTTACGAACAGGTCTCCACATCTTCAAGCGAGGGCGACCTGCTGAGGCCGGACATGACCATAAGGCTGCCCAATGACCGCGTTATTGTCGTAGACTCAAAAGCTCCCATGGAAGCCTACCTACGGGCACTGGAAGCCAAGACGCCGGAGGAAAGAAAAGGGTGCCTTGAGGAACACGCTGCTCAGCTAAAGAAGCATTTCAAGCAGCTTGGGCAAAAACAGTATTGGCAGCAATTTGAGAGATCTCCCGAATTCGTGGTCTTGTTCCTGCATTCGGAAAGCCTGCTGTCCGCGGCCCTGGAAAGCTCTCCAGAAATCCTTGAGGCCTCCCTAAGGGAGAATATCCTTATCGCCACGCCAACGTCACTTATAGCCCTCCTGAAGGCGGTGGCATACGGATGGAAAGAGGCGCAGGTGGCTCAAAAAGCCAAGGAAGTGGTCGCTCTTGGCAATGAACTGATTGAGAGGTTCGCGACGGTAGCCGGATACTGGCGGGAAGTGGGGGGCTCGCTGGAAAAAGCCGTCGAGAAATACAATCAGGCCGTGGCCTCGACGCAGAGCCGATTGATGCCCACCGCTAGGAAGCTGGGGGAAGCAAAAGATTTGGAAGAGATCGCAACTATCAACACGCTACCGACGAAACAGGGGGAATAAGGTGTGGGTACAAAATCTTGCCAAATTCGTCTCGGTTGTGATACAATTGGAGAACTACTGTCTGAGATAGCGGTGTTCGGCGCGTATTGGCATAGACAAGATTCTATTCCCCAGATGGGCCCGTGGTGTAAAGCTTGTCAACTTCCTCATCGGTCAGCGCTTTGTTGAAAAAACGCACATCCTCAACCAGCCCCCTATATGCCCAACTGCCATCGTATCTGGCTCCTATACTCCAACTGTCTTTTGAGGGGGAGACTCCCACGTCACAATTCATTGAATTGTCCAGCTTTCCATCCACATATATGCTGTAGACATAACCGGACCCCTGCTTGCTGATGGTACCCACCACAAAGTGCCACTGGTCGTCCTGGACGTTCACCTTGGATTTGACTTGGGCAAAATAATGTCCGAACGAAACAGACGTCCGATTGTAGTCCATCTGCAGCGCAACGCCATCACGATTGTCCCAGGCTCCCCTTTCCACGAGACTCTGCCATGAACTGGTCGCGTGTTTGATCCAGCAGGAGATGGAAAGATTGTCGTACGCGTCGGACATGGTGTCCTTGAGCAAAATACGTTGGCCGCTGCCGTCGAACTGCCAAGCTGCTCCATTGTAACCGTCTGCCCACCCCGGATTATTGACGTAGGTTCCCTTGATCTCGTCGTCGGAAAATCCGGTAGCCACGTAGGGGTGCAGGGTCTGTTTGATGTTGTTGATGTCGCGCGAGATTCCGGCCGCGGAGCTCTCCAGACTGGAGTTGAGATCGTCCAACCTCTTACCAACGACACTTTGGTTGTTCCGCAGGGAGGTAACCGCGCTTTCCTTATCGGAACAAAGATTCTCCAACTTTTTGCCCGTGGCGTCCTGGGTACCCTGCAGAGAAACCACCTCGTTCTTTAAATTCATTAGGCCAACTTCGCTGTTTTCAATTTCCTGGCGCAGCGCGGTAAACTGGCCTCGGTCGTATAGATACAATGAGGCGACGCTGGCAATACAAAATAGGATTATTAAGCCAATAATAGGCAGGTAGTCTTTGGGCTGCATAATGATACCAAACTAAGCTCTTTTCCGTCCCACACAAGCAAAAAAGCTAAGAGGGCCGGGCTTAAAACTCTGATAACCCCATTTTGCTGAGGTCTTCTTCCGTGTAGAAAGCAAGTATCTGTTTTCTGCCGCTGTCTTCGGGATAAATTTTGTAGTAGTGGAATCCGGCCGTATAAAAGTCCTTTAACGACCAGGAGGAGACTCTTGCGTCGTATGGATTGCCGGTAGGGGATACCACTGGGACTTTCTCGTCCAATGACTGCCAGACGGCGAGTAACATTCCTGTCTTTTCTTTTGCCTTCTTCAGCAGATCAAAACCCTTGTTCTTCTCAAAAGCCGCCAAAAGATCGAAGACCCATACAAAATCATATGAGTGCAGCTCCTCTATCAGTGTGAAGGCGTTGCCCTCATATATGCGTCCGTACACGGCGCGCTGATAGTCTTGCAAAAGGGGGGTATATATCTCTATGCCGTCGACCCGGCTTTTCCACTGCTTCTTCGCAATCCGTCCATTCCACAAATCTGTATATTCCCTGAAAAGGAACCCCCATTTTCCACTGCCTACCCCTATATCTAAAAAACTTTCCGGCTGCAACTTGAGGATGATCTGCACCACAAGTTCAACCGTCTTGAGGGCGTCATTCTGCATACCATTAGTTCAATCTAAGCGGCATCACTACACAAATGAATTTCTCCAGGTTCTTGAAGACTCCCGGACTGAGTTCATCCTTGAACTCAAAGAAGATTTCATCGGAGGTGACGGCCTTGAGTGGATCGATGAGATACTGCGGGTTGAAAGAGACCTGTATCTCGGGGCCTTCATACGCAACCCCGCCGATGGACTCTTGGGCCTCACCAAAATCCGGACTGGCGGCGCTAATCTCTATGTTTTTGGATGAAATCTTGAGCTTAACCGAGTTGTTCTTCTCTGTGGTAACAAGGGCCACCCGTTTTATGCTCTCGGTGAGAAGGTTTTTGTCTATTTTAAGCCTGTTGTATGTCTCCTTGGGGAGAACCTGATTGTAGTCTGGATATTTGCCTTCTATCAGTTTTGAAATGAGCTGGATATTGTTGATAAGTCCGGTCTCTTTGTTCTTGTTGTCAAAGCTGAAGGCTATTTGCCTGCTGTTAAAAGTCATCTTCACATTATCGCCCTGACCGAGAATACGTTCCACTTCTGCGACTGTCTTGAGCGGCAGCACTATTTTCCCCGTGTTCTTATCGCTTACTGCCAGGTCCTGAGAAACGAGAGCCAGACGCCTGCCATCCGTTGCCACCAACGTCAATTTACCTGGCGTAAAGTCAAAGAACACACTGTTCATCTGGTATCTGCTCTCGTCCGTGGAAGCCGCATAAGATACCGACCTTAAAAGTCTTTGGAGCCCCTCTTGTGGCAAAACAAAGGATCTTTCCTCGTCGAAAGATGGCAGCGGCGGGTACTCCTCGGACGAGATTCCCATAATCTTGAATCTGGAACCTCCCGAAACCAGGGTGGCCTGGTGCTTTTGAGAGCTTTCCAGTCTCACTTCCAGGGAGGGAAGCTCTTTTACGATGGTCGCCAGTCTTCTCACGGGGAGTGTCAACGAGCCTTCCTCTGCCACGTCCGCCTTTATCGTACAACGGATTCCCATGTCAAGGTTAGTTGTCGTCAGATGTACGCCGTCTTGCTTAGCCTCTATAAGTACGTTGCTGAGAACCGGCATGGTTGCGCGGGTACCAACGATATTTAGAACCTGATTGAGCCCGTTGATGAAATGATCTCTGTGGAGTTTTACCTTCATGTCTTTTTCTATAGGGAGTGGGGGAGGCTAGACAACATTAATTTTGGTGTGGAGAAAAATAACCATGTATTTATTAAAAGGTTCTATATATAAGTCATCATCCTCTTCTACTCGGTGAATAAGACGAATAAGTTATAACAAACTGGCATCCAGATAGATATCATAAGTTCTTTTGAGAAGAAAAATAAAACAAGGGGGAACGAATGTGGACAACAAAATACTCCGCCCCCTTCGCGACAAGATTTAAACAAATTATTACCAAAATAGGTTCATAGCGAACACATACATAGGCAACAACTTATGCGCGCGCAAAAAAGTTGTTTGCATATCGGGAGGAAACTTGGCGGGAGGAGTTTTTCCCATAGATTATAAAAGGATCCGATAAAATGTTTACACATGAATACTTGACACACAGAGGCGACAAGAGCATTGAAATCTATCAAGACGCTACTGTTTTTGGACCCCGCCAGACGTTTGCCTGGAATCTTCTTTTTTCTCCAGTCGACCTTTGTACTTGAATACAAGAGTGGCATTTGGCGGCAAACACAGCTCCAGATAAAAGGGCTGCCCGTCCCAATCTTTATCGGGCTTTTTAGAGGGTACCCCTCCCATGTTGCCCTCCCCGCTGCCGCCATAAAGTTCCGCTGCCGAATTAAGTTTTTCTTCCCAGAATCCGTCCAAAGGAACGCCGACCCGGTAGGCCTTGATGCAATTGGGAACATAGTGTCCCACCACCAGCAAAACATCTTCCGGTTTCTCTCCCCTCCTGATGAAGGAGATAATGGAATTATTGGAATCCCCAGCGTTGATCCACTGGAAAGAATTGTGATCCAGGTCGTGTTCAAAAAGAATCGGCTCGTTGCAATAAAAGGCATTGAGATCCTTGATCATCTTCTGAATACCAGCGTGCTCTTTGTATTGCAGAAGGTGCCAGTCAAGACTTTTATCGTAGGCCCACTCATTGCTTTGGCCTATTTCATTGCCCATAAAAAGAGTTTTCTTTCCGGGCCACAACCACATAAGCGTATATAGCGCCCTTAGCGTCTGGGCTTTTTCTCCCATATACCAGGATCCCATTTTCATGAGCATCGAGCCTTTTCCGTGCACCACCTCATCGTGGGAAAATACCTGCATGAATTCCTCCGAGAACTGGTATATCATGCCAAAAGAAAGGTCGTTCTGGTGCCACTTGCGATGCACGGGGTCCTTTGAGAAATAGACCAGGGTATCGTGCATCCATCCCATGTTCCACTTGTAGTCGAAGCCCAAGCCACCTTTTTCTTTTGTGGAACGCGTGACCCCGCTCCACGCAGTGCTCTCCTCGGCTATCATAATGGCACCAGGATATTTTTTATGGATAAGATCGTTGGTCTGGCGGATAAATTCTATGGCCTCCAGATTCTCTTTGCCGCCGTATTTGTTGGGGATCCACTCGCCATCCTTGCGGGAGTAGTCGAGGTAGAGCATACTGGCAACCGCGTCCACCCTCAAGCCATCTATGTGGTAGCGGTCGAACCAGCTCAACGCGCTGGCTATCAAAAAGCCCGTGACCTCGTGCCTGCCGTAATTGAAGATATAAGTTCCCCAGTCCTTGTGTTCACCCTGTTTGGGGTCGGCGTGATTATACAGATGAGTGCCGTCGAAATTCGCCAGAGCGAAAGCGTCTTTGGGAAAATGCGCGGGAACCCAGTCAATGATAACGCCTATATTATTCTGATGCAGCTGATCCACCAGGTACATGAAGTCTGAGGGATTTCCAAAGCGATGAGTGGGTGCAAAAAATCCGGTCACCTGATATCCCCAGGATCCCGCGAAAGGATGCTCGGCCACGGGAAGGAACTCCACATGGGTGTAGTTCATCTCCTTCAGATAAGGAATAAGCTCGGCGGCCAATTCTTGATATGAAAAAGGACGGTTGTTTTCCTCCGTTTTTCGCCGCCAGGAACCCAGATGCACCTCGTAGATGGAGACAGGCCTGGTTTTCCAGTTGGTCCCGGCACGCTTTTTTATCCACGCGTCGTCCTTCCACGCGTAATTGCCTGTGTTAAAGAGAATGGAAGCGTTGTTTGGGGGGGACTCGTAGTAGGTGGCGTACGGGTCAGACTTGAGTTTAAGCTGGTTGTCTCCTCCTATGAGTTCAAACTTGTATTTCATCCCTTCGGAAAGCCCCGGAATAAATATTTCCCATACGCCGCTGCTGCCCAACGAGCGCATGATGTGATATCTGCCATCCCAGCCGTTGAAATCGCCAACAACACTGACCCTTTTGGCGGAAGGAGCCCATACGGCGAAAGCCACGCCGTCTATACCGTCCAGTTTTTTCAAGTGTCCGCCAAGCTTCTCGTATACCAGCTGATCCCTGCCTTCATTGAACAGGTGAAGATCAAGGTCTCCGAGCGATGGCAGGAACGAATATGGATCATTGAATTGACGGGTCTCGCCGTTCTTCAGGGAAACCTTCAGCTGATATTTGAAAATCTTCTCCTCTCCGGATACAAATATTTCAAAGAAACCCGCAGGGTCTATTTTCTGCATGGCAAACCGGCGCTCCGGTTTGTTAAGAATATCAATGACCTCACAGGATTCCGCCCCACGAAGAAAGGCCCTTACTACCACGCCGGGCTCCCCCTGGTGGGAGAGGGTATGCATTCCCAGGATTGCATGAGGCTGCGAAGTTCTTGCCTTTAAAATAGAATCGACGTCTTTGGGGCTGGTAAACATTGATAATGAATACGAGCTAAACGGATAAACCTCATCGGAGTCAATGGTATAGCGTTTTGCGCGTACATTAATACGCACACAGCCCCTGTCCCCTCCCGAAGGGAGGGAATTGTTATTGGGAGTGGTACTCCCCATATCTCCAGATCGGGATGTGCCGATACTTCTCTTCGTCGGCTTGACTTTCCAGACACAAGCAATCATGTTTTAAAATATGTTTGGCGATATTCCAGGTGGGGTCTTCAGCGATATTCCGGCGGTTTTGTCCATCCACTTTTTTGGCATGGAATATAGGCTTATCGCGCTATTTCTTTTTACCATAGCGGCATCAATACTCTTCAAGACAGTTCTGGCGGATCTCATAGCGGCGGTACTCAGGAAGCTTGTCTTCAAAAACAAGGTTTTCATTCGCTTCTTTGGGGCGATGGAGCAGCCGATAGCGACACTGCTGATGACAGCCGGTTTCAGTCTCGCATTCAGTTTCTTGCCGCTCAGCGATACGTGGAAAGTGGGCATAGACAAGTTATTTTATACGGCTTTCAATGTGATTGTTTTTTGGGGGCTTGTGCGCGCGACAAGGATGGGAGCTGAGCTTCTGATGGAGCAGGGGCAGAGGCGCGGGCTGGCGGTTGCGACATTCATACCGCTTTTTAGAAAAATTGTCGTCGTCATCCTGGTTGTTATTTGCGTGATCATGATCATAGACGGGTTCGGCTACTCCGTGACATCGATTATCACAGCGTTGGGGATTGGTGGAGCCGCGCTGGCCTTTGCCAGCCAAAGTACAATAGCCAATCTCTACGGATCCATTTCCATAGCCCTCGACCGCCCCTTCAAGGTGGGGGATACCATAAAGGTGGCCCAAACTGAGGGCGTTGTGGAATCAATAGGATTGCGCTCCACACTGATCCGTACGGACGCCAATACTCTTGTGAATGTGCCAAATAATATGGTGGCGACGGAGGCGGTCGATAACAAAACAGCCATCTCCAAACAGCGCATGGCCATAAATATCGGGCTTTCCTACGGAACCACGCACACTCAGATCGAAGAGATTGTGGTAAAAACCAAAGAGTTGCTGGCAAGCCTGGATCAGGAACTTGTTCCGACTCCCCGGCAAGTTTATTTGTCCGCGTTCGGCGAAAACGCCATCAAGATCGAGGTGGTGTGTTATACCAGATCCACGGAATTCGAGAGATTTGCCGCGCTCCGCCAAAAGATCCTGCTGGAAGTCATGAAGATAGTGGAGAATAGCGGCGCGGCGCTGGCTCAACCCATGCAACTCGTGTCAAAGAAGTGATGGACTTACAAGCGTTCACCTGATTATGGCCAAGCTTTTTCAAAGAAAAAAGGAGGACTTTGTTTGCGAGGTGTGCGGGACAAGCGTGAAGGGAAATGGATACACAAACCACTGCCCACAATGCCTGTGCAGCAAGCACGTGGATGTCAATCCGGGTGACAGAGCCTGTGGGTGCGGTGGCATTATGCGCCCCGTGGGATTGGAGATCAAGGCCGGGAGGAGGCGGATCATCCACCAGTGCCAGAAGTGCGGTTTTTCCCGCAAGAATGACGTCTGCAAAGAAGACAACGCAGAGGTAGTGATAAAACTGAGCGCGGGAGAGGTATAGTATTGTCATTAGGGAACACAAGTTTTAGATTGCTGAAGTGCAATATCTCCCAGAATTTTTAACAGTAGCAGCGGTTCACTTGTTGGGGGCCATGAGTCCCGGTCCCGACTTCAGTAGCATCCGGTAGGAACGGGCAACTGAGTTTATAAGTTACGTTGGAGTTGGTAGTTATAAATTCAAAGCAGTGTGAGCGATGTTGAGAAATGATTTTTGATTTGGGGTGTGGATGAAT
>Ga0181520_10000753_pt1 | contig 69906 bp, 54 predicted proteins | sample PEATcosm2014_Bin_29_FD_132451 | JGI IMG/M metagenome (GOLD analysis project Ga0181520, IMG submission 132451) | Peatland microbial communities from MTU Mesocosm Facility, Houghton, MI, USA - PEATcosm2014_Bin02_30_metaG | ecosystem: Environmental > Terrestrial > Soil > Wetlands > Peat | place... | reverse complement strand
GCATTCCGGACTGGCGGACACGGCACACAGAACCGATTGTCGAGTTGAGCCCCTGTTCATTGAATGTTGGTTCAACCAGCGTTGATCGCCCACCTGCTTTGCAGGCCGGTTTCTAATGCGGATGGTATGGGGACCGGCCGGGAATTACAAGTCTTGTGCGGGAAGGGCGAGGTGTGGTAGGGTTTTGCGCCGCTGGTCTTGGGAATGATGTCTCAAATTGGGCGTGGATCAGGAACAGCGTTGAACAGCAGGCTGAACTCGATCTACGAGCCTGTCGGACGGTCTTCCTCGAGGATTTCATCGAGCAGGCCGGTGAGGCTGACGGCACGTGCGTGTCCCTGGCGGGCATCTGCACCCGTGGACTGGGACAGTTCGTCGGCCAGGTTGAGCGCGGCCAGCACGGCTACGCGCAATGAGTCCACGGTATGGCCCTGGGCGGCCACAGCGCGCATCTTGGCATCGACAAGCGCGGCCAATTGACCAATGTGCTCCGGATCCTGGCCGGTGAGGTGATAGGCCTGGTCGTAGATGGTAACGGTGGTATATCCGGCCACTTTGCCGGGCTTTTTTTGAGCCATTGCCGACCTCACAATTCGAGTGAATCGAGCTGGGAAAGCAGCCTATCGACACGCTGGCGCACGTGATCGCGCTCCGCATGGAGGGAGCGTACTTCCTCCTGCAACTGGGCGACAAGCGGCGCCTGCTCACCGAGTTGTACCTCGGCCTTTGTGGCGCGATCCTCGGCGGCGGCACGCAACTGACGCTCGCGCTTGACGAGTTCGACGGCGCGCACGATGCGTTCTTCGAGAGCAGAAAAGTCGTCCGCGCTGAGAGCCAACGCTACCGGCTCGGCCTGTAGATCCATGGACCGTTGCTCCGGCAGCGGGTCTGAAGCAACCTCAGATTCCAAAAATGAATTAGCCATAAAAAAAGAACCTCCGCACCAGCACCTTGTGGGTGCAAGTATAGCTCCAACATGTCCAGCCCCAAGCTTAAGTGCGGAGGCGCGCTCCGGTTTTGGCAACAGCCGCCACCACGCGCGCCTGGAAATCTTGCAACTCTTCTTCGCGCAGGGTACGGTCGGCGGCCTGGAAGGTGACACCCATCAACAGCGAGTACTCGCGCGCGCCCAGACGCGTATCGCGAAAGATTTCACGCACCCGCCAATCGACGAGCTCGGGGATCTCGAGGCCGGTCAGAGCCTGGTCTATCGTGGCCCAGGGAATGCTCTGGTCCAGGATTAGAGAGAAATCGCGGCGCACCGGCTGGAAGCGCGAAATATCGCGCGCGGCGGGCTTGCGCAAGGGCTCCTTGTAAAGACGATCGAGATAGAGCTCACCAATCAGTACAGGCTCTTTCAGTTTGCGCGCCGAAGCTTCGTTGGGATGCAGTTGGCCGAACCAGCCCACGGTGATGCCTTCCGCCACAACGCGCGCAGCACGGTAAGGATGGAGCCAGGAAGGGGTAAGACCAGCCTCGGGCGGAAAGCGGTCGAAGTAAACAGAACGGTGCTGAAAGCGCGAAAGCACTTGCTCGATAACGCCTTTGAGATCGTGAAATTCGATGAGCCGCGCAGGGTGCAGCGCGCTCTGCTCCGCCAGGCCGCCCACGGCGCCCAAGGCGAGGGCGGGACGCTCCTCCACTTTTTCCGTGGTGCCGCTAAAGACGGTACCCAACTCAAATAGGCGCACGTCACTCACATCGCGGTGCAGGTTGCCGGCGACCATGGCCAGCATGCCCGGAACGAGCGAGGGGCGCAGTACGCCGGCCTCTTCGCTAAGTGGATTACCCAGAGGAACAGTCAACCCCGGTTGTGGCGCAGTAAGAGCCGCTTCGGCGGCAGAACAAAAAGTGCTGGCGATGGCTTCGTGAAAGCCGGCGGCAAGCAGTGTGTTGCGCACTGTGGCTTCGCTCTGGGCCCAGGGCAGCGCCTGCACGCCCCGGTCGAACGACGGAAGCGTATTGGCAAAGCGATTGTAGCCGTAGACGCGCGCGACTTCCTCGATAAGGTCTATTTCGCGATCGAGATCAAGGCGCCAGCTAGGCAGAGTTACACGCCACTTAGGATCTTCACCCGGTTCCGCTAACTTGCCCGCTTGTTGACTTACTAACTCACATCCCAGCGCCCTAAGTACTTTTTCGACATCGAAAGCGGTGATGCCTTCGTGGTCGATGGTTGTTCCCAGGATGCGATGGACTTCACTGAGTGCAAGGGCGATGGGCTGGCGATGGGCGGTGCGAGACTCGAATGCGGGGACTCGGACATCGACCAGGCCACCCTCGATAGAGCCGCCGTTAGCCAGCAGGATACGACTGACCAGCGCCGAGGCCACAGGCGCGGCATTGAAGTCGGCGCCTCGTTCGAAACGGTGACTGGCGTCGGTGTGCAGGCCGTGGCGGCGCGCAGTGCGGCGCACAACCATGGGCTCGAACCATGCGGCCTCGACCAGAACATTGGTGGTGGCTGGGGTGATCATCGTGTCCCAACCGCCCATGACACCGGCAAGCCCGAGCGGCTTGACATGATCGGCTACAACCAGGTCTTCAGGGTCGAGGGTGCGCTCAATGCCGTCGAGGGTTTTGAGCCGCTCGCCCTGCCGGGCACGGCGGACGATGATGCCGCCCTCAATCTTGTCCAGGTCGAAGACGTGCGTAGGCTGGCCCATGGCGAGCCATGCAAAGTTGGTGGCATCGACGGCGTTGGATATCTGCTTCTGCTCCAGCAAGCCGAAATAGGTGGCCACTTCGGCACCCGGGAACCAGTCACGCGAGCCGCCGATGGAAATGTCACGCAGCACACGCGCCGTGAAGCGGCCGCAGGCGTCTTCGGCCTCGATGTGCACGGAGAAGGGCTGGGTGGACGGACGGGGTTCAGGAAGCGCAACATCAAGAGGCTTGAGTTCAAGGCCATAGATGGTAGCCGCTTCGCGCGCGATGCCGTAGTGGTTCATGGCGTCGACGCGGTTGGTGGTGATGTCCATCTCGTAGAGCGAACCGTTGCCTTCGCCAAGCGAAAAGACGCCATCGACGGCAATGCCGCGCAGAGTCAGGTCTTCAGCAAGTTGGGCATCGTCGACGGGAAGACCGGGTAAATACGCTCGGAGCCATTTTGTAAGTATCTTCATGCACGAAACCCTTTTGTAGCGGAGTTAGCGGAGCTAGCGGAGTTAACAGCTGGCTCTGTGGCTTGTTCGTACTGACTAAGTGAGGCCAGCAAGCCGTTGATCAACCGTGCTACATCCGAACTCTGATCCAGTAATTCCTGTACACTTTCGTTGTCAAAATATCCAAAGTCCGCGGCCAATTCAATCTGAGTCTGCAGTTCATACAGAGAACCACGTGCATTCCCTAGAAAATGTCTGAATTGCAAATCTGTGAGTCTGCCATGCCCTTCGGCAACGTTGCTGGGGACCGAGACGGCTGCGCGCCTGATTTGCGTAAGTAGCCCGTAGGTCTCATTCTTGGGTAAGGTCATGCTCAACGCATATGCCCGACGTGCCAACGACATGGACTTCTGCCAAACAATCAAATCGCGATAGCTCTTTGGCCTCGCCATTGCTGCTTACTCCTATCGAACTAACTCCACTAACGCCACCCATCGCGCTAACACCGCCTCTACACGAACTGTCCTAAGAACCGCATATCGCCTGCGTAGAACTGGCCGATTTCACTGATACCGTACTTCATCATGGCGATGCGTTCGACACCCATGCCGAAGGCGAAGCCGGAGATCTTCCCGGGGTCATAGGCGGGCTGCTTCAGGGCCGCAAAGGCGAAGACCGCAGGGTCGACCATGCCGCATCCCAACAACTCAATCCAGCCTGACTGCTTGCATTTGCGGCAACCGTTGCCGCCGCAGAAGATGCAACTGATCTGCACGTCAGCGCTGGGCTCAGTGAAGGAGAAGAACGATGGAAAGAAGCGCGTCTTGACCGAGGAGCCAAACAGTGCCTTCATGGCGTGGTCCAGCGTGCCCTTGAGATCGCTGAAGGTGATGTTGGTATCAACGCAGAGGCCTTCTACCTGGTGAAAAATCGGAGAGTGGGTAGCGTCTGCAGCGTCGTTGCGATGAACCTTGCCGGGAATGATGATGCGTACCGGGGGTGGTTGCTGCTCCATGGTGCGCATCTGCACCGGGGAGGTGTGGGTTCGCAGCAGCAGCCGGTCGCGCAGGGGGCGGCGCTCCTGGTTGGCGACCACCAGGGTGTCCTGGGTGTCGCGGGCGGGATGGCCGGGGGGAAAGTTCATGCTCTCGAAGTTGTAGTAGTCGGTCTCCACCTCTGGACCTACCCCGACGGAGTAGCCCAGGGCCGCGAACACCTGGGTGATTTCGTTCAGGGTGCGGGTGATGGGGTGCTCGGCACCGGTGAGGCGGCGGGTGCCGGGCAAGGTGATGTCAATGGCCTCGGCGGCGAGGGCAGCGTCGGTAGGTCCGGCCCCGGCGGCCTGATCAAGCAGGCGCTCCACCAGTTCCTTGAGCACCTTGAAGCGCTCGCCTACGGGCTTCTTGGCCGGAGGGGGCGCGGCCTTGAGCCAGCGGCTGGAGACCTCGTTGAGCAGGCCCTGCTTGCGGCCCAGCCAGCGCAGGCGGAAGGCTTCAACGGCCTCAGGACTGTCGAGCGCGGCTGCGTCGTCACTTGCCCGTGTCTCCAACGCGGCAAAGGCCTTATCGAGAGCGGAGTCATTGAACTCCGGCAGATCAGGAACTGTTTCGTTCGTCATGCGTAATGTTCAGGATAAACCACTCTCGCCTGAAGCATTTGAATGCGAAGGCCGATTTGGGCAGATCGAGGAACTTGGCGAAGGGAAAAATAGCGCGCGGCCGAAAGCGTTTCGAATGGCTAGTTCTCTGCGCAAACCTCCAAATTCTTATGAAGATCGGGAGGGGGGAGGGGGGTACCTCCCGGTAAACCAACCTAAGCCATTTATTTTGTGCGATATCCGGTTTTGATACCCACCCAAAAGGGGCCGAAATTGGCGAGTTTTGCCCCGAAAAACGGCAATTTCGCGCTGGCTGGAGGCATTTTCCGTGGGTGCAAACCACGCAGAGAGTTCACAGATTGGACTGGAAATATTGGTGACGCCGCAAACGAGAAGTTGCGCCCGGATCCAGTGTACGCAGGTGAAGGAAATACTCTGCAAAATGGGGCGGTGGGTTGAACGCTTACGTTCGAGATGAACATCTGTGGTCTCCCACCCGAATTCGTGGGAAGTTGAGTGGCGCCGGACTGGGTGTCGAGGTATCCCAGGTCCGAGAATCCGGACCTGGGGCACCCAAAGTTGTGTGAGCACTCGAATCGAAAATGCGAACGGCCTGGAGCTGGGCTCCAGGCCGTTGACTCAGTGCACCAGTCCGGGTGATGTGTTTATGCGGCGGCCTTGGCGGCGAGGGCGGCTTTGGCTTGCTCGGCCAGTTTGGTGAATCCGGGGGCGTCGTGGACGGCGATGTCGGCCAGGATTTTGCGGTCCAACTCCACGCCGGCCTTCTTGAGGCCATTGATGAGCTGCGAGTAGCTGGTACCGTTCAGCTTGGCAGCGGCGGAGATGCGCACGATCCACAAGGAACGGAACTGGCGCTTCTTCTGGCGGCGGCCGGTGTAGGCGAACTTGAGGCCGCGCTCGACGGCTTCCTGGGCTGCCTGGTAGAGCTTGGACTTGGTAAGAAAGTAGCCGCTCGCCCGTTCGAGAATCTTTTTGCGGCGGTCACTGCGCTTGGTACTGCGTTTTACGCGGGGCATAGTCAGGTCTCCATTTTGCGTTCGTTCATCAGGCGGCTGGAGGCAGGAGGCGCTCCCATTGGGGCGGCGCGGTCAACCTCTTCACTCGCTTTTTCAAGCCTCGATCTCTCGGCAGGATCAGGACAGCGGAGCTGTCCGGACTGCCGGGGGCCCTTGCAACGCGTTGGCGTGGGCCCTGGGCGGCTACGGCCGACCCGCGGCGGTTGGCCGCAGGCAGCTTAAGCCACGCGATCAGGCGTAAGGAATCATGCGCGCGACCTTAAGGTAGTCCCCATCGGAAACAAGCACCTTCTTGCCGAGCTTGCGTTTCGTTTTGGGTGACTTGGACGAAAGGATGTGCCGAGTCTTCGTCTGGTGCCGCGTAATCTTGCCGGAGCCAGTTTTTTTGAAGCGCTTGGCCGCGCCCGTATGGGTTTTCAACTTGGGCATTTGTCTTCTCGTATTTCTTTTATTCTTCTCGTTTTGGAGTAGGGTATCGCCCCAACTCGAGTGCTTTGCAAGACAGGGACTTCCCTGCCCGCTTTGGACTTTATCCAGTATAGCGCAATGCCGGTTCGGAGGCGACCGGGGGCAAAGTCGAGATTCTAGGCTAGTGGCGGGGTGGCATCCCGCAGTGGCTGAAGCCCTCGTTGATTTGGCGGCATTTGCGGCACGACTAAAGTCGTGCCCTGACGCAATGTGCCCTTGTGTTGCCTTGAGATTGAGTTCTTCCGCAGCCTGTGAGAACCCCCGCCTCCCTCCGGAATGCGCGTTCCCGCAGCATGTAGAGCCGCGGTCTTTCAAAACCGTTCGACGGCAGTTTGGAGAGGCGCTCTATTCAAAGCGATAGAGCTTCACCTTTCCAGTGCTCAGGGCGCGTGAATCGAAGCGCCAGCCCTTTCCCTGGTCGTTCTCGTCGCCGTTAAGGCGCCGTCCCGGGATCCACTTGCCGTTCTCGAAGCTGCCTTCGTCGACCGCGGCGATGCCTACCTGCGACCCGGCCGCGCGCGGAGCAAACGAAACTCTAAAGCCCTTGCCCGCGCCGAGAAATTCGTCCGGTCCGGTGGCCATGATAAGCCCGTAGCCATCTTGCGCCTGGTCACCGAAGATTTCGTCTCGGCTGACATGAAGGGTGTAGCCGCTGATAGTGAAATCGACCGAGGGATGGGTTTTGTCGAGGACGAAGCCGTGCACATCGCCCGCGCCCTGATGCTGCAACAACATGGGCGCAAGCGTGGCAAGCAGGTGATAGCTGGCAGCCAGGTCATCTTTGGCGCCTATTTCATCTTCGATTCCGAAGGGCGAAAAACCGAACCCCGCGTGTTCGCCGAGAGCATAGAAGACGTTCGCAGCTCCGACCGCGCCGCCCCTGGCTTCGGGCATAAAGAGCGGGTTGCCTTCGCGGTGGAAGCGTATGCACCACTCGGCAAAGTTCGCGGCGTAGAGGTCGGGCGCATAAAAGTCCAGTGAGGAGCCAGCGGCCTTCCACACATCTACAACCCATGGCTCCGGACAGCCGCTGGGAAAGTCGCCTGGGGGGGTGTCTTCGCCAGCCAGCCAAGTATTCACGTACATGGGAATGTCGTAAGCCGCCTTGCCCTGCGCGGCAACGGATTGAATGAAACGGGCATAGTGCCAGGCCATAAAGATTTCGTCGGCCCTGGCGGTGTCTCCGAAAACCTGGGCCCAGGTGCCAGCGGTCTTCTGGCCATTCCGGTCCCACAAGGCCCGCAGGTCGGGATAAAGCGCGTCGTGGTGAGCCTTGAGGTAGCGCGTCAGTTCTTCAGGGACTGCGGAGGCAAAGGCGTGATCGGCAGCGACAGAGTGGTCGCGCGAGTCACCCAGGACACCTACCTCGTTCTCCACCTGCATCATCAGTACGGTGTGTTGGTGGCCGTCCACCTGCTTGAGGTGTTGCATCAGGGCAGCGTATGCGCGGCCGTCGGCCTGCTGAGTGGCGGCGCCAAGGGGACTCAGGATTTCTACCTCGCTGCCGTGTTCAATCACTCGCGGAAAGCGACGCGTATCCTGCTTAACCCATACCGGCGCATAGCTCGACATGCCGTTCTTCCATGAAGCGAGCCACAGAAAGACGATGCGCATTTGGCGCTCGCGAGCCTGGGCCAGCAGGCCATCGACCAGCGTGAAATCGAAGCTGCCTTCGCGAGGCTCAATCAGTTCCCAACTGAGCGGGGTCACCACCGTGTTGAGGCCCATGGCAGCCAGCCCCGGCCACAGCGGCTTCATGTAGTCGAGACTGGAGGACGATGAGTTGTGCAGCTCGCCGCCCAGGATCAGGAACGGCTTGCCGTCGACGATGAGTTGGGTCGCGACGCCACGTTTTTCGAGGTGCGGCAGAGCAGAGTCCTGCGCAGAAAGCACAGCGGTTTGGAGGCCAGCAAAAAGCAGAAGCATTGGCAACGCGTACGGTTGGATTCGCATAACGACAGGGAGTCTAGCACAAGGGATAGAGACGATTTGTGATGTACGCCGCGGCGGGACGATGGAGGGAAAGTGCGCGTTGCGGGAATTCTTCGGCGGGAAGAATGAAGGCCGCCCGGCGGGGGCGGCCTTAGCGAAACTGCGCGAACGAACCGTGGCTTACTGGGCCTGCGGAGCGGGTGCTGAAGGAGGAGGCGCGGGAGGCTTGGGCTTGGGCGCTTCCTGCTTCTTGGATGGGGCGAGAATGGCGTGCAGGATGGTGCCTTCCATGCGCGGCATGAACTCCACGATGCCGGCGTCGCCAATGTCGAGGATGAGCCGGTTAATGATGGCGTAGCCCAGATCGCGATGGGCCATCTGGCGACCGCGGAAGCGAAGGCTGGCCTTTACCTTGTCACCACCAGCAAGAAAGCGCACCGCCTGATTCTTCTTGGTCTGGTAGTCGTGCTCGTCGACCGTGACCGAGAATTTGACCTCTTTGATGGTGATGACTTTCTGCTTTTTGCGGGCAGCGCGCTCACTCTTTTCCTTCTCGTAGAGGAAGCGGCCGTAATCCTGAATGCGGCAGACGGGAGGAACGGCGTTGGGCGAAACCTCAACCAAGTCGAGCCCACGCTCGCGGGCGAGCCTTAACGCCTCAAAAGGTTGCAAGATGCCGAGTTGCTCGCCATTCTCGTCGATAACGCGGATTTCGCGTGCGCGAATGCGATCGTTGATGCGGATAAAGGACTTGGCCGAACGTTTGTCGAGTGCGATGGTGCTCCTCCGGAAGTCGTCGCGCCCGCCACCGGGGTCTGCCGGTATCACTGCGGATGCACGACGCACACTGAGTATAGCATTGGCCCGGCTGCGCTGGCGGCTTGTGTTTGCAGGCTTTAGAGCGCTGCCTCAATGGCCTGGAGTGCGCCGTCGGCAGTGAATCCGGTGACGCGAACGCGCAAAAGGCGATTGGCGGGGAGTTGGGCATCGATTTCGACAGGCAGAAAGTTCTCAGTGAGCGCAGCGGTGCGGCTAAAAACGGCCAGGGCTGCCGGGGTGCGGAGGGTGATGGCGTCGAGGTCGCAGCCTACGAACTGGGCGCGGTGGGTATGCGTCTTCAGTGCCGCGAGAGAGCGGAGAGCCGCCATGCGCTCTTCTACGACGGCGGGCGGAACACGCTGTTCGCGGTGAAGGGCCCAGGCCTGCGTGCCGGGCCGCGGCGAAAACGGAAAGAGATGGAGATAGCCAAAGGGGAGGGAGCGAATGAGTTCCATTGTCTGCTCGAATTCATGGTCCGTTTCCCCGGGAAACCCGGCCATGACGTCCGCGCCCACTGTGAGGGCGGGACCGGCGGCGCGGACCAGCGCGGCGACCTTTTCAACATAATGCCCGGGGCGATAACGGCGATGCATGCGACGCAGCACCGTATCGGAGCCGGACTGGAGCGGAAGATGGGCGTGCCGAGCTAGACGCATGGGAGCGGTATGCGGGTTTGCGAAGTCCGAGAGCAGCGCAATCATGTCGGCATCCCAATCCATGGGCTCAATGGAACTGATGCGGAGACGAGGCAATGCGGTTTGCTCGAAAATTTGCCGCACGAGTACGGCCAGGGTGGGGCGAGGGGCGCTGCGGACGGGATCCAGATCGCGATGCAAGTCACGGCCCCACCGACCGAGATTGATACCTGAAAGCACCAACTCATTGCCGCCAGCAGCGACGAAACCCTGGACCTGGCGAAGAATGGCCTCGGGCGGCAAGCTGCGGGAAGAGCCTCGCGTCTGGGGAATGACGCAGAAGGAGCAACGGTTTCCGCAGCCTTCCTGAATCTTGAGGTTGGGGCGGGTCTGCTCGCCGGGGATGAGTTGCGCCTCCTCAAGAAATGAATGGGCGAAGCGGTCGTCGGCCAGTACCAGGGCCGGGCCAGCCAGCAGGGACGCCACGCTGACCATAGACGCAGTGAATGCGGACGGGCTGGAACGGGCTTCGGGAAGAACGAGATGGAGCGCGATTTCAGGGGCGAAGGCCTTGTGGCTGTTGCCGACGACTGCGGCCACTCCGCTGAGCGCGGCCAACTCGCCAGGGGCGCGCTGGGCATAGCAACCGGTGGCGACAATACGCACCTGAGGGTTGAGCCGGTGGGCACGACGGATGAAGGCTCGGGCGGCACGGTCGGCCTCAGCGGTCACACTGCAGGTATTCACAACGATCAAATCGGCGGACGGGGACTGCCGCTCGCTGAGGCCGGCGGCGCGCAAATGGCCGGCGATGGCCTCGCCGTCGGCACGGGCGGCGCGGCAGCCAAAGTGCTCGATATGGAACGAAGGCCCCATGAAATGAGTGTATGGCCTCGCTGCTGCGGCGGCCACCGTTGGCGCGGGCAAAGGAGCAAAATGCGGTTCGATATACTAGGAGCTGGCCACTCTTCTCTTCAGTCCAGTTCCCAACCGAATGGAAACTTCCGCCTCAATCAGCGTTGCAACTTCGGCTACGGATGCCTCCAGGGGCGGGACGTGGCACATTCTGAGCTTTACTTACTTCACTTTTATCAGCTACCTCTGTATCGGGTTGCCGCTGGCGATTCTGCCGGCGTATGTGCATCTGCGGCTGGGGTATAGCGCGGCAATGGCGGGGCTGGTGATCAGCATCCAGTACATTGCCACGTTTCTAAGCCGGCCGTGGGCAGGGCGCATCTCAGACGATGCGGGGGCCAAGGTGTCAGTGATTTGGGGCATGGGAGCCTGCACCGTGAGTGGAGTACTGCTGGTGAGCGCGGTTGCCTTGCACCGGAGCCCCTGGCTCAGCGTGGCGAGCCTTATCGCGAGCAGGCTGCTGCTGGGTGTGGGCGAGAGCCTGGGGTCGACCGGGGCAGCGCTGTGGGGTATTGCCGGGACGGGGCCGCAACACACCGCACGAGTGATTTCGTTCAACGGCATTGGCACCTATGGAGGGCTGGCGCTGGGCGCTCCGCTGGGCGTGGTGCTGGAGCAGCAGTTGGGCCTGGTTTCGCTGGGGCTGGTGACGATTGCACTGGGTGGAGCGAGCATTCTGGTGGCCCTGGGCAAGCGGCCAGAAGCGGTATTGCCGGGCGAGCATCTGCCGTTTGGTCACGTGCTGGGCCGCGTGACTCCGCACGGCCTGGGGCTGGCGCTCGGCGGCGTGGGTTACAGCGTGCTGGCTACCTTTGTGACCCTGTTCTACGCCAGCCACCACTGGAACGGCGCGGCGCTGTGTCTGAGTGCATTTGGAGTGGCATTTATCGCGGCGCGGCTGCTGTTTATCCAAGCCATTAACCGGTGGGGCGGGTTCCCGGTGTCGATCGTTTGCCTGGTAGTGGAGTCGGTGGGGGTGTTGCTGATGTGGCGCGCGGGGTCGCCGCGGATGGCGCTTGGCGGAGCGGCGCTGACGGGATTCGGCTATTCGCTGATTTATCCGGCACTGGGCGTGGAAGCAGTGCGCCGGGTGACGCAGCAAAACCGGGGCACGGCGCTGGGGGTTTACACGGTCTTCGCGGATTTGTCGTTCTTTATGGTGGGCCCACTGGCCGGGGCGGTAATTGGAAGCTTTGGCTACGCGAGCGCATTTCTGTTTGCGCTGGTGTGCGTGGTGGCGGCGCTGGGGATTGTGGTGGTGCTGGCGGTGCGGCGGAAGGAAGAAGAGGATTAAGAAGGCGGCAGTCGGTCAAGTGGCGCGGCATTTTGAATACTGCCTCATCGCAACAACGGCCACCCAGTGGGTGGCCGTTGTGGTTAGATCAGCAGCAATCGCGGACTAGCGCTCGCTCTTCCAGCTAATGAGATCGCCAAGTGTGGTGGTGGAACTGGAGACGGGATGCTTGTGGCCTTCCGCCTTGTAGTTCTCGACCGTGGCGCGGCTGGCTTCGTGGCCCACCGTGCGCAGGCTGAGGCCCACCTTCTTCTCTTCCACGTTGATCTTGATGATCTTGAATTCCTGTTCCACGCCCTGTTCGAGCTTGACGGGCACACCATCGTCACCAGCCGCCTCGGAGACATGGCAGAGACCTTCAACGCCCTCGGCGATTTCAACAAAAGCGCCGAACTGCGCAGTGCGAAGGACCTTGCCGTGAACCACATCGCCCACGCGGTGCGCAGCGAAGAAGCTCTCCCAAACGTCGGGCTGAAGCTGCTTGATGCCCAGGCTGAGGCGACGGTTCTGGGGTTCGACGCCCAGCACCACGGCCTTCACCTTTTCACCCTTCTTGACGATTTCAGAGGGATGCTTGACGCGCTTGGTCCAGCTGAGGTTGGAGACGTGGACCAGACCGTCAATGCCGTCTTCAATCTCAATGAAGGCGCCAAAGTCGGTGAGGTTGCGGACGCGGCCCTCGACCACTGCTCCGGCCGGATAGCGCTCGCTCAGATTTTCCCAGGGATTCTCAAGGAGCTGCTTCATGCCCAGCGAAATGCGGCGGTCGGCAGGGTTGACGCTGAGAACGACGGTATCTACCTCGTCGCCCGGCTTAACCAGCTTGGAGGGGTGCTTGAGCCGCTTGGACCAGGTCATCTCAGAGAGGTGAACCAGACCCTCGATGCCCTGCTCCAACTCAACAAACGCACCGTAGTCAGTGACGGAGAGGACGCGGCCATGGACGCGCGCACCCACCGGATAGCGTTCGGAGGCATCCAGCCACGGGTCGGGCGTCAATTGCTTGAAACCCAACGAAACGCGCTGCTTGTCCTTGTCGAACTTGAGCACTTTGACCTGGATCTCGTCGCCGACGTTGACCAGGTCGCGGGGATGGGTGAGGCGGCCCCAGCTCATGTCAGTAATGTGCAGCAAGCCATCGATACCACCGAGGTCGACGAATGCGCCGTAGTCGGTGAGGTTCTTGACGGTGCCGGTGAGAACCGCGCCCTCGCCCAGATGCTCGAGAGTGCTGGACCGCTTGGCATTCTGCTCTTCTTCGAGGATTTCCTTGCGGCTGACGACCACGTTGCCGCGCTTCTTGTTCAGCTTGATGACGCGAACTTCAATCTGCTGGCCGAGATAGCCGTCGAGATTGCGGACGGGGCGAATTTCAAGCTGCGAACCGGGCAGGAAAGCCTTCATGCCGATGTCGACAGTAAGCCCACCCTTGACGCGGCTGACAACCGTGCCCATGACCGGGGTCTTGTCGTTGGCGGCTTTCTCGATGGTGTCCCACACGCGAAGGCGCTGCGCCCTCTCGTAGCTGACGAGGTAACCGCCTTCGGGCTCCTCGCGCTCAATCACCACATCAATCACGTCGCCGGGCTGGAATCTGACTGCGCCTGTGTGATCGACGACCTGTTCGAGGGGCACAAGGCCCTCGGACTTGAGGCCCACATCGACAACCAGGTGCTTCTCAGTCTGCTTGAGCACGGTGCCGGAGACCACCTTATCGCCATAGGCCTCGACGGCGGCTGCTTCGGCAGCCTGCTCCCGTTCGAAAGCCGCTAGCGCGGCAGAAAAATCATCAGCGCCCTCGGCGCCATGTTCAGAAGTCTTTACCGGAGACGGCACAACTGCGGCAGGGGCCTCGTCCACGTGGCTTTCAGCGACGGGCGGGGCGACAACTGGCGCGGCGTCAGCAGGCGACTCGGAAGCGGGCAGAGCTGCAACGGGAGCTTCGACAGGCAGTTCCGCAGCGGGCTCGACGAGAGCCGGGGCCGGTGTTTCGGCTTCAGCTACGGGAGATCCTGCTACAGGACTGGTTGATGGAATATCGGCGTCCAGCGCGGGTGAATCGATTGCGTCGATTTCGGCGGCGGTCTCAGGGTTGGACGTGGATTCTGGCAACGGCTGTTCAAGCTCCGTCGCAGGTTCGAGTGTGGGGGTTTCCAATTCGGTGTTCAGGGTTATGCTCTCGGGTTCGGGATTGAGGACGTTTGCCATGACAGCAGCTCCGGGACTCCATGCGCCCGCGACACAAATTGCCTGTCGCTGGGAAAGGCACCCTCACTGGTACAGCGGTCAACAAGGGATGCCAGACGTGGCCCGCGCCGGAACCGTGTGAGAAAAAGGTTATCGCAGAGACAGTCGTCCCAGCCCGCAAAGCTGGCATGGAAAGCGACTCGTCTCCTTGGGAAACACCAAGCGCACTTCGGTTGGCTGGACGGCGGCCGCAGCTCCCGGCTGGAATCCGCGCAGGAAGCTACGCTTTCAAGTGTAGCAACCCCCGCTTTCCAGCGTCAATGCAACAGCTTGGCAAGTGGGCGTTGAGAGTGAGATTGACACGGGAAATTCATGAAGGCTGTTTTGCGCCGGACGACATCGAAAATAACGGGCGCAGAGCGGGCGACGCGGCCCACTATACTGATTGCCAACGGCTTTACTGTTATGGACCTGCTCTGGACTCCCTGGCGCTATGCCTACGTCACTTCGGCGGATGGAAAGGCGCGCGCCGGCGTTCCCGCAGCGCTGGCTGCGTGGCCGGGCGACACCGGCTGTGTGTTTTGCAACCTGATGGCGGCGGTGGATTACGCCATTGAGCACGGCATGAGCGTGGACGAGGCGGAGGCGGCGGGCGGGCTGGTGAAGCGCGGAAAGCATTGTTTCATCTGCCTGAATGCGTATCCCTACACCTCAGGGCACGTGATGGTGATGCCTTATGCGCATCTTGACCGGCTGACCGCGCTGCCCGCGGAGACGGCACATGAACTGATCGATCTGGCGCAGGTGACGGAGCAAGTGCTGGAACGGCTCTATCGCCCACACGGCCTGAATTTCGGCATGAACCTGGGCCAGGCAGCGGGCGCGGGCGTGGCCGGACATCTGCATCTGCACGCCATGCCGCGCTGGGTGGGAGACACCAGCTTCATCACCACCGTGGCCGAAACCCGCGTGCTGCCTGAGGATCTGGCGACGACGTGGAAACGGATGCGGGAGGCGTTTGCGGAGTTGAAAGGCTGACGGGGCCAGGAAAGTGAGCACGGGATAATTTTTGCTGCGAGGGAAATATGGCGCCAACCGGATTTGATGCGGCTAGCCCTCTCCCTGAGGTCTGGCCCGCGCTGCCCCAGAGCGCGTGGGGCGCAACGTGCGCCACTCTGCAACTCTGGATGCAGATTGTAGGTAAGGTGCGGCTGGTCCTTACGCCGGCGATCAACCACTGCTGGAACGTGACGCTCTACCCTACGATTCGCGGGCTCACGACCATGCCAATGGCTCATGGCAGCCTGATTGTCCAGATCGATTTCGATTTCCTCGAACACATTCTTCTGATTGAAACCAGCGCGGGCGAACGGAGAATCATTCCCCTGCGACCGATGACGGTGGCTGAATTCTACGGGCGGGTGATGGCGGAGCTTGAGAGCGTGGGCGCCCCGGTGCGCATTTGGCCCGTGCCGGCTGAGGTGGCGGACCCGATTCGGTTTGAGCGGGACGATGTGCACCAGGCGTACGACGGCGAATATGCGCAGCGCTTTTGGCGCATTCTGCTGCAGACCACGCGGGTCTTCACCATTTTTCGCGCACGTTTCATCGGCAAGGTGAGCCCAATTCACCTGTTTTGGGGAGCGCTCGATCTGGCTTGTACGCGCTTCTCAGGCCGCACGGCGCCGGAGCATCGCAGCATGCCCGGGCTGCCGGATCGCGTGACCCGCGACGCTTATTCGCACGAAGTGAGCAGCTGTGGATTCTGGCCGGGCGCGCCGGGGATCGAAGCGATGTTTTACAGCTATGCCTACCCGGAGCCACCGGGATATGCGGAGTATCCCATCGCGCCGGCATCTGCGTCGTTTGATAGAAACTTTGGCGAGTTCGTGATGCCGTATGAAGCGATGCGCTTGTCGGGCGACCCCGACAGCGCGCTGCTTGAGTTCCTGCAGAGCACCTATGAAGCGGCTGCGAATTGCGCGCGGTGGGACCGGGCGGGGCTTGAAGTGGGAGACAAGGTGTGACCGAAGAGTAATGCCCGAGGGGGCCACCAATCATCTGGAACCTGCCAAATGAGCGATCTGCGATCATATGATGCGGAACAAAGCGAGAGAGACGACGATGGCCATTGACTGGAAAGCAATTGCAAACCAAGTTGGCGGTCTGCAACCGGACGGCGACGAAAGAATCGTTGGAACGCCAGGAGGAAGGCGTGCGCTAGAGATTCTCATAGGAGAAGAAAACCTCCGCGATGCCGTCGACTATTTCATATCTCTTAAACCGGGCGCTTTCACCGCAGAAATGGTTCTCCAGATCATCATGTCAGAGGTAGCAATGAACCGCTGCCTTGAAATCTATAAGTCGGAGCCAGGAACCTACCGAGCGTGCAGTGCCGTCTTTCTGCTTGGTTGCATGGCGGATACACGGGCGCTCCCGTGGGTACACGACTTCTTGGAGGACAGCAACGAGGCTGTTCGTTTGAATGGGCTTCGTGTCTTACAGAATATTCTTTACGGACCGCTCGATGACGACGACATGGCAGTCGCAAAAGGACTGTTCGACAAAGCGGAGTCGGACCCAGGCACAACTGTGCGAGAACGCGCACTGGACATTCGACAGCATAGCGTCCTGCAAAATCGAAACGTTGCTGGCGGTTAACCGCATACCCGAAATTGCCATTCAATCAGCAGCCCGAGACACTTTCAACGCGTCCGCTGGCTCTAAACGGTCGTTGACTCACACACTACTTCAATAAGTCAGAATCGCTCTCTTCGGCTTCGGCGGCGAGAGCCAGGCCGGGTTCGTCCACGTCGGCGATGTCGAGCAGATTTTTGGGGAGTGACTTGCTGGTGCGGATACCGAGTTGCTTGAGCATCTCAACCTGGCGGATAAGATTGCCGGGGCCTTGAGAAAGCTTCTTCAATGCGGTCTCATAGCTCTGATCCGCATTGCGCAGGGCTTTGCCAACGGCTTCGAGGTCGGCGACAAAGCCCACGAATTTCTCGTAGAGCGCGGCGCCGCGATTCATCACGTCCTGCACGCTGCGCGCCTGCACCTCCTGCTGCCAGAGCACGTTCACAATGCGAATTACATAGAGCAGGGTGGTGGGACCGACGAGCAGAATTCCCTGCTTGTAGGCATCGGCCCAGAGAGCCGCATCGTTTTGAAGGGCCATGAGAAATGCAGGCTCGACGGGCACGAAGAGCACAACGAAGTCGGGAGCTTCGACGCCGGGCAGGCGGTGATATCCGGCCTTGGCGAGGCCCGCGACGTGGGCGCGCACGCTGGCGAGATGGAGCTTGAGCGCGGCCTTGCGGTCGTCGTCGGTGGCTGCGCCCACCCAGTCGGTGTATGCGGTTAGCGAGACTTTGGAGTCGATGACGAGGTTGCGGCCGCCGGGCAGGTAGACAATTACGTCGGTGCGCACCGACTTGGCGCGCTCGCCGTTTTCTGCTTCGACACCGGTGAAGGTCTGCTGAAAACTGTACTGCTCGCCCTCGCGCAATCCGGCTTTGTCGAGCAGATCGCGGAGAATAAATTCGCCCCAGTCACCTTGCGCTTTTGAGGAGCCGCGAAGGGCGGTGGTGAGGTTGCGCGCATCCTCGGACAACTGCTGATTGAGGCTGCTCAGGTTGCCGACCAGTCCCTGAAGCGTGGCCACACCTGTTTTTGAATCCGTCTGTGCCTCTTCAACTTTTTTGCGGAACTCCTCGATCTGGGTCTTGAGCGGCGTGAGCAGCGTGCCGATCTCTTTCTGGCTGCCTTCGGAGAAGGACTTGGATTTCTGGTCGAGTATGTCTGAGGCAAGGGCGGCGAATTGATCGGAGAGGGCTTTCTTGGCCGTTTCAAGAAGAGCGAGTTTTTCGGCCAGAGCCTGGCGTTCGCCTTTCAATTCAGCTTCCAACTGGCTGATGCGCGCGGCCTGGGTGCGTTCTGTGGCAGCATTGGCATCTATTTGCCCACGAAGTGCGTCGTTCCCGGTGCGCAATTGAGCGATGGTTTTTTCGCGCTCCGCAGCGAGGGATTCGAAGCCGGCACGGGCCGCGGACTCGGCCTGGGCCTGCGCCAGTTGCCTCTGCGATGCGGCAAACGCTTCGGCGTTGTCGCTGAGCTGCTTTTCCAGCAGGGACTTTTCGGATTTGGCGGAGTTTGCGCGAATGATGAAGCCCAGCAGGATTCCCACCAGTAAAGCGACGACGGCAACAACAGCCTGCATCATTTGATCGAATTTCCTCTTCGCCTAATGTACGCCTTTGGGCTGTGCAATTGCGGCTAAAATGGGGCTGGCTCTGAAGTCTCAATCCCTGTTCGCTGTGCGGTCTGCATCTATCTTTTTCTGCTCGCCTTTACACGTCCCCACCCGCCCGTTAGACTTGAAGTTTCGGGGCCAAGCGCGTTTTTTCGGCGCGGCAGTTGTGTTCCCCTGCCGCGGACCGGTATTGTAGGTTGGCGGAACGTAGCGGGGCCCGAACCCCGGAGTGAATCCGAAGTCCCACAGAAAACAAGGAGAACCACGCATGGCTGTAGAAGAGAAAGTGAAGCAGATCATCGTCGAGCAATTGCAGGTGGACGAGGCCGAGGTTACCCCCGGGGCCAGCTTTCAGGAAGACCTGGGCGCGGATTCACTGGACGTAGTCGAACTGGTGATGCAGTTTGAAGAGGCTTTCGACCTGGAGATTCCCGACGAGGACGCCGAGAAGATCAAGACCGTAAAGGACGCAATCGAGTACATCGAGAAGAACGAAAAGACCGCGAAAGGCAAATAGCCGGTGACCCGTCGAGTCGTGATCACCGGCCTTGGGCTGGTGTGCGGTGTGGGTAACACCGCTCCCGAGGTGTGGCGGCAGCTGCTGGCCGGGGCCAGCGGCATGGCTCCGATTCAGGGCTTCGACACAACTGGATTCCCCGTCACTTTTGCCGCCGAGGTCAAGAACTTTGACCCGCTGAATTTTGTGGAAAAGAAAGAAGCGCGCAAGATGGGGCGCTTCATCCACTTTGCCTTTGCCGCCACCCAGGAAGCGATGGCCCAGTCTGGCCTGAAGATTACGCCGGACAATGCCGAACGGGTGGGCGTCTTTATCGGCTCAGGCATCGGCGGCTTTGAAATTATCGAGCGCGAACACTCGAACCTGCTGGCGGGCGGTCCGCGCAAGATTTCTCCATTCTTTATTCCGGCGGTCATTGTGAACATGGCCGCCGGGCAAATCAGCATCCGTTACGGGGCGCAGGGGCCAATCTCCGCCACGGCGACGGCGTGCGCCACCAGCGCCAACTCCATTGGCGACTCGGTACGCATGATTCTGCACGGCGACGCGGACGCAATGATCGCGGGCGGCGCAGAAGCATCGGTGACCGCCTTGTCAGTGGGCGGTTTTGCAGCGATGCGCGCTCTCTCAACCCGCAACGACGAACCGACGCGCGCCAGCCGCCCGTTCGACAAGGACCGCGACGGATTTGTGATCGGCGAAGGGGCCGGGATCCTGATTCTTGAAGAGTTGGAGTTCGCGCGCCAGCGGGGCGCCAAGATTCTGGCCGAGGTGATCGGCTACGGGATGAGCGCCGACGCCCACCACATGACGGGCATCGCTCCGGAAGGCGCAGGGGCACAGCGCAGCATGCGGGCAGCCCTGAAAGACGCGGGGATTCGACCGGAAGAGGTGGGCTATGTGAACGCCCATGCAACTTCAACTCCGGCGGGCGATGGCAACGAATCACGGGCCATTGAGCTGGTGTTTGGCGAACATGCGCTGAGCCATAAGCTCAAGATCAGCGGCACCAAGTCAATGACCGGACACCTGCTGGGCGGCGCGGGCGGACTGGAGGCAGGCATTACGGTGCTGGCGCTGCTGAACCAGGAGCTTCCGCCGACGACGAACCTCGAGAATGTGGACCCCGAGTGCAAGCTGGACTACGTGCCCAACAAGGCGATCGCGCACAACTTCGATATTGCGCTGTCGAACTCCTTCGGCTTTGGCGGCATCAATGCCACGCTGATTATTCGGCGTTGGACGGAGTAGGAAGATTTCTCAGTTTCGTGTGTGAATGCGTTGGTACCCAAGAAAGAACGAGGGCGCGGCCTCATACGAGTCCGCGCCCTCGTTGTTTTGCCGCAGAGCGGTGCACCTACCCCGCAATCAGCCCACCGGCAACACGAATGAGCGTCCACACCGCCCACCACCCAAAGACCGTGATATAGCCAGCGCTGTTTTTCTTTCCGGCAACACACGCAATCCCAGTCGCCAGCAATATGGACGACCAGATGTTGACGATGTCGAATTGCATGCAAAGGGCGTAGAGCGCCTTGGGAGTCTCGTCGATGGACAGGAAATAGGCCAGGTTGGTGCCGGCAAAATTGCTGATGTTGAATGACTCCGGAGCCAACCCTGCAAACAGCGCAATTGCGCCCAGAAGGGGTTGCAAAATGAGCGGCAATGTTGCGTAAAAATAGACAGCGAGAACTTCACCATAGACTGCCTTGCCGCCGAAGCCGAAGTTGATGGTGCCCCACAGCAGCAACGCAACCAGAAGTCCGCCAAGAATGGCAAAGACGGGAGCGGACGCCGCAGAAACCTCGGTGATGGTCGCAGTCATCTTCATGGCCCGCTCACGCTGCTCAGGCTGCAACTGGTCAATCTGCTCGGCCTGCTTGGGGCTCGCCTTCATGGTGTTTTCAGCTACCTGGGCCCAGCCGACCTTCATGGTGACACCGGCAAACAGGACATAGGAAAAAGCCACGATCAGGATGAACGGCAGCCACCAGCTTCTGCGGCCACGCTTGATATCTTCAAAGGTCTTTGACGGCGCGGAAAAAATGCAAATGATGCGCTGCCACTGAGAGAGGTAAGGCGCTGTCTCGACTGCCGGTTGGACTCCCAAATCGCTCATGATTCCGCCTTTCAAACAACTGGTTCAGGTGCGAATGCACATCTGCCGCAAGGATCAACCTGCAGCGGCTGTGCTCATGACAAAAGGCAACCATTGCATGGTCGACTGCGCGGCGGCGCCGAGGGAAAATGCGCTCGCCCGCGATTGTACCCTTTGTGCGCATCAGGAGGGCAATGATTTCGTGGCCAGGTGACGGCAGGGTAAGAGTCAGAGTCCGCTGGAGGCGACGCCGACTGGCGTGGGCGGTGTGTCTGAAGATGGTGTCTGGGTGGTATCCGGTGCGGGTGATTGAGGAGCATCGTCGGTGCGGCGGCGTGGCTTGTGCACGGGTCCGGGGGTCACATAGGTCTTGTACACGGTGATGTGGAAACAGGCCTGTTGGAACTCCTCCTCGACATCGATCTTGCCTGCATTCTGGAGGGGCAGCAGGTGGCTGCGCATCCAGTAGATCTCGCGCTGGCCGAGGCCGCTCTTGGCAATGTCGATGGTGGCGCCGGTAACGTGCGGGCTCACCACATCGCCTTCTGCGGCGGCTGCGTTGCCGTTCACCCCCATGAGCCGCTTCTGGTACTCGACAGTGCGCACGGCGGAGCTGACTTCAAGCGGGTGGTGAAACTGAGCCTGGTGGGCGCGCGCCAGATCGGTGAGGAAATGCGCAGTCCAGGGGCGGCAATAGCGGCGGTTCTGGGGCAGATTTCCGTTGATGGCGAGCGCCGCCGAGACAGGAACAGGCACCAGCATTCCGCGGGCGATGCGATCGTTGAGATCGTCGTCGTTCTCGATCCGCTCAAGGTCATCAGCTTCGGATTTTTCATTCTGGCGGACAAGTGAATCGCGGGAGCCGCGCAAGGGCGCGATGGAGACGATCCGTGGGATGTGCAGCGCGGCGATCTGGGAAGTGGCTGGCCGGGATGTTTCTGGAGCGGGGCTTATCTCGGCGGCGGAGGCTGCGACCGTAGATTCGGGAGCGGAATCGGTTGCGAGCGGAGACTCAGGAGCGCGCGACGTGTCACCGGCATCTGCCGGAACCGATCTCGAATAGCGGTGCGTGGTTCGGACGCGCTCGGCTTTTACTCGTCTGAGGGTGGCGCGGCGATGCGTAGAGGTGGCAGTGCGGTGCGAGGCGTACCGGCTATGGAGGCGCGTGGTGTGGTGGGCTGCGTTGACGGAGGAGCGGTGCGCGGATCGATGAGAAGTATGAGTGGACGTCGTGGTCTTGTGCGTCCGGGTGGAGTGGGTGGTTTGCACAGCTCTACCGGATACCGCAGTGAGCGCGGCCAGCAGGAGCGCGGTAAGAACAGTCCGCAGCATCGGGGGAGTGCGGAGAATCGAGAGCATGCTTAGTATAAGACGCTCCATGGAGAGTTTCGAGTGCCCAGAAAGGTGCGAGGTTGTCTGATAATTAGCGCAACAAGCCAGCTCGCAATGCAGGGTGAACAAATGAAAAGGGCGTCCCGGCTGCGGTACGCCCCTTGATTTAGCTGCAAAGTGTTGAATTTGTTATTGCAGCAGCGTGGGTTCGTCGTCTTTCAGCTCCTCCGGAGGAATGATGACGGCGGCGGCCACCTTGTCATCGGGCTCGAGGTTGAGCAACTTTACACCCTGGGTGGAACGGCCCGCGGCGCGGATAGTCTTGGTGTCGATACGAATGATCTTGCCGAACTGGCTGATGACCATCAGTTCCGAGGTCTCATCGACTAATAGAATGGACGCGGACTTGCCCACCTTAGAGGTGGCCTTGAGGTTGGTTACACCTTGGGCCGCGCGCGCGGTGAGGCGGTATTCGTCAATATCCGTGCGCTTGCCGAAGCCATTCTCGGTGATGGTGAGGATCAGATATTTGCTGACGCCAAGGCGCTCATCCAACTGCTTCAACGCTTTATCCGCGTCATCAACGGCTCTTTCTGCGGCCTTTTCCGCAGCCTTTAAACGCTCGTCCGTAGGAGCACCATTCCGCCTCTCTTCGCGGGCCTTCTGGAGAGCCTCTTTGGCTTTCGTGTGCGAAGCCCGAAGCGAATCAAGCTTGGGAGTGAGCTTTTGCTCCGCGGCACACTCATCGCGATTGCGGTCCCGCGTGGCATCGGAATCTGTAATGGCAACGCCAATAACCTGATCGCCTTTTTTGAGCGAGATGCCTTTGTTGCCGGCGGCGTTGCGGCCCATGGGGCGAAGGCCTGAACCGCTGCGATCGGGGTCGTACTCCTCCTCGAAGCGAATGGCCATGCCTTCGCGCGTGCCAAGGAAGATGGTCTGCTTGCCATCGGTGATACGCGCATCGATAAGGTCGTCGTCCTTGTCAATGGCAATGGCAATGATGCCGCGCGCCATGACGTTGCTGAAATCCTTCAGCGGAGTCTTTTTGACGATGCCGTTACGGGTGGCGAAGAAGATGTACTTGCCCTCTTCTTCCAGGTCGCGAATCGCCAGGATGGTGCGGACGTTTTCGCCTGGCTGCAGGTTGAGCAGGCTCTGCATGCTCTTGCCCTTGCCCGCCGCGCCCACGTCGGGAATCTCGTAGACCTTGAGCCAGTAGACGCGTCCTGTGTTTGTAAAGCACAACAGAAAGGCGTGCGTGGAATCGACGATTAGCTGGGAGACAAAGTCCTCTTCGCGGGTTTTCATGCCGGTGCGGCCGGTGCCGCCGCGCCGCTGCTGGCGATAGATGCTAATGGGGGTGCGCTTGAGATAGCCCTGGTGGCTGACGGTGACGGCCACCTGCTCGTCGGCGATCAGATCTTCAAGCTGCAATTCGGCGGACTCGTCGATGATCTGGGTGCGGCGCGCATCGCCGTAGCGATCGCGAACATCTTCGAGTTCCTTGACAATGACGCCGCGAAGCTTCTTCTCGCTGGCAAGGATGGATTCGTATTCGGCGATCTCGTCGCGCTTCTTCTTTAACTCGTCGAGGATTTCGTCGACTGAGAGCTGGGTGAGGCGGTAAAGCTGCAGTTCGAGGATCGCATCGACCTGCTTTAAGGTGAGGCCGCGCTCCTCGTGAGGCAGGCGCTCGCGGCCAAGGTTGATGACGATCTCAGTTCCCTTGCCCCAGGCGTAGAGGCTGTCACGGGCTTCGGCACGCGAACCGGATGCACGAATGATGCGAATGACCGTGTCGAGATTGTCGAGCGCGATCTTGTAGCCCTCGAGAATGTGCTCGCGCTCGCGGGCCTTGCGCAGGAGGAATACAGTGCGGCGCTGCACCACATCGACGCGATGATTGATGAATGCACGAATTGCTTCATCGAGCGGCAGTTCACGCGGCTGGCCGTTGAGCACGGCCAGGAAGATCATGGAGAAGCTCTCCTGCATCGAGGTGTGCTTGTAGAGCTGGTTGAGCACGATCTCAGGCTGCGCGCCGCGCTTGAGCTCGATGACGATGCGCATACCGTCGCGGTCGCTCTCGTCGCGCACGTCGCCAATGTCGTCGATGACCTTGTCGTTGACCAGCTCGGCGATGCGCTCTATGAGCTTGGACTTGTTGACCTGGTAAGGAATTTCGGTGACGATGATGGCCTGCCGTTCCTTGGTCAGGTTTTCTGTGGCCACGCGAGCGCGCATCATAAAGCGTCCGCGACCGGTCTTGTAGGCCTGGGCGATGCCGGACTTGCCGTAAAGAAAGCCACCAGTGGGGAAATCGGGGCCCTGCACGTGCTTGAGGACTCCCGCGAGGCCGGCGCTGGGATTCTTGACCAGCTCGATGGTGGCGTTGATCACCTCAGTGAGGTTGTGTGGAGGGATGTTCGTGGCCATGCCCACAGCGATGCCGCTGGAGCCGTTCACGATGAGATTGGGGATGCGCGTGGGCAACACCGTGGGCTCAAACGTGGACTCGTCGTAGTTGGGCGTAAAGTCCACGGTCTCCATGTCGATGTCGGCCAGCAATTCACCGGCGATGCGCTCCATGCGGCACTCGGTATAGCGCATGGCCGCGGGCGGATCGCCGTCCACGGAGCCGAAGTTGCCCTGGCCATCCACGAGCGGATAACGCAGCGAAAAGGGCTGCGCCATGCGCACCAGCGTGTCGTAGATGGCTGAATCGCCGTGGGGATGGTAAACACCCATGGCCTGGCCAACCACTTTGGCGCACTTGGTGTACTTTTTGTTGTACTGCAGGCCCATCTCGCTGAGGGTGTAAAGCACTCGGCGATGGACAGGCTTGAGACCGTCGCGTGCATCGGGAAGCGCACGCCCGATGATCACCGACATGGAATAGTCGAGATAGGAGCGGCGCATCTCCTCTTCGATGTTGATGGGAATGAGGTTCGTGCCGCTGTTGGGCGGGGCGCCACCTTCGAGAGGGAGCTGGGGGTTCTGATCGTCTGCCATAGAGGTTTTTCGTTCCCGCAGGAAGGCGGCGAGATGGGTCCGGTAAAAGCGGGGCCGGGGTCCGCGGGCTTAAAGCTTATTTTACTCTTCCCAAGGGCCTGAAAGCAAGGCAGGATGTGTTGAATAAGTCTTTATTCTGCATGAATTTATAGGATTTTCTGGGTAGAGGATTCAAGACTCAGCCAGACGCGGAGCGCGGCGCACGTTTGGGGCGTGGATTTGGGGCGTGATTTGGCTCGTATTTGGGGGTGATGGAGGGAATTTTCGGGGTGAGAAAATGCGGTCTCCGGGGAGCTGCATATGTGCTACGGCTCTAAAGCAGTCCTGGGAGGCTGAGAATGCAGAAGACCACCTGCAGTAAGACAATGGCGCCAGCGGCGGCCATAGCCAGGCGTGGCCGCGGTCCTTCATACGCGTCGGCAAAGACACCGGCTATGAACGTGAGCAGGAAGGGCAGACCCCATAGCCACGGCGTACCGGGAACGCCGGTCATGACCAGAGGGAACAACACCAGAACGCAGAGCAGCGGAACGGTGTTGCCGAAGTAGCGGGAGCGACGCAGGCCCAAAAAGAGCAGTGCGGCGGCCGTGGCAGCCACGGTAATGCCGGAGTTGCCCAACGTGGAGAAGAAGCGGCGCACGGGGTCGAGCGAGAAGAATATGAATCCCGCCGCGGAACGGAACAGGTAGGTTGAGGCGTCGAGCGAGATGCCGTAGCACACAAAGACCAGAACCAGAGCACCTGCGGAGACCAGCAGCACGACGGGAAGTGTTTGGCTGCGGCGTCCTTCGGCTATCCAAAGCATGAAGGCAAGACCCAGCAGCGCCGCAATGGGCAGGGCCACAATGTGCGAGGAGGCTGCGATACCCAAGACTACGGTCAGCAAGACAAGGCGCGGACGCCATTTGCGGCGCGGTCCCTGCATGGCGTGAGCCACACCGATGGCGGTATAGACGGCCCCGTATACACCCAGCGCAGCCAGGATCTCAGGATTGGGCGCAACGCAAGCCTTGAGGATTGCCGGGGAGAAGCAATAGAGAGCTAGAGCGGTATAGCCGCCGAGGTTGCCGTAGAGCCGCCTTGTGACCCACCAGAGGCCGCCGCCCAGGAGGCATCCAGCCGCAAGAAACGGCAACCGCAATAGCAGCAGCACGTGGGTAAGCTGGTGGCGCAACTCCCAGGTGCTCAACTCGCCATTGGCCTGCACCACGCGGTCCTCGGGCTTGCGGAAATGGTCGATGGCGCGCTCGGCGACAAGGTTGAGCGTGAGCGGGAGGCCGGCCAGGCGGTAGGCAAGGATACCGTCGTGGATATTGCCGCAACTGGTGAAGTATCCGGCCAGGGGCGAAGGCTGCTCCCACATCTCGCGCCCACAGCGGGCGTACTGGTAGTCGCGGTCAGAGAGTGTTTGACGGCTGGTAAGCCACAGCCCCTGCGCCAGGAAGAGCAACAGCAGCCCAGCGGCGATGCGCTGAGGCAGGTTGAAGCGAAAGCGGCGAAGACGGGCGAACCGGTGGGTCATCACGATGAGCAGGGCCGGTTTCAGTCTAAATGGCTTAACCCGCCATGGTATTTAAATGCAGGAAAGCCGCCCCGAAGGGCGGCTTTCGCGGTGATGGTTGAGGATCAGTTGTCGACGAATCAGTTGAAGATGGCTCCAACGGATTCGTTGGAAGTATTGTTGATTTCACTCCCCAGCGTAACCGTGCAATAGTTCGGCCCGACTGCCGTATAGAAGACTGGACCAGGGAGCGGCGCACCGCTCGCATCGCTTGGCGTGCAGTTCCAGGACCAGCCGCCGAAGGTGCCTACGCTGCCCGCTGTCTGAGTTGCGGTCAGGAGAATGGTGGCGCCCAAGGGGTACGTCGCGGTGCATACGGAGCCGCCTGGCGCATTCAGTTCGTTTGAACCGCCGCAATGGATTACATCCAGCGTACCGGTGGCGGAGGGAGCCGTGACGAGCCAGTTCGTGGTGTCCAAACCGGCGTTAAAGACGGTCAGAGTCACCAGCAGCCCAGGTGCAACCGTCTCCTCGTTGCAGGTGCCGAGTGTCGCGGGGGTGGTTCCGCTAGCGGGAACATAGGCAGCGTAGGGGCAATTGAATGTGACTGTTGGGCTGATAACGAGAGAGCCGTCCGGGTTCGCCGCCGTGGCATAAACCTCGGCATTTCCAGATCCAACTGCGGTTATAAGTCCCCCGGTAGAGCCCGGAGCTCCAGCAGAGTTGATCGGGAAGATAGTCTGGGCGCTCGATATCCAGGTTACCGGAGCAACGTAACCATCGTGATTGATCCCGTTGGTAATATCCATCACGGTTGGTGGGGTTGAGAAGGTCCCATAAGCGAGAAATTGCCCAGTCCCCAACAAATCAAGGACAGTAATCGAACTCGGCATGACGGCGATCGAAAGCAGCGGCTCAGCGCCAGTGCCGCCACCGGTTCCTCCGCTTGGAATCGTGACATTGACGGTCATGCTGCCGGTGATGTCGCCATTGAAGCCGGGCGCGCTGGCAGTGACCGGGATGTTGGAGCAGCTGTCATTCTGGGAGGTGATGAGCCCCCCACTGCTCACAGTCACGCAATCCGTGGAGGCACTCGACCAGGTGACCTGATCGGTGATGTCCTTGGTGATCGCGGGGTGGCCTGGATGGGTGTAGGACCCGATGGCCAACAATTGGGTGGTGAGGCCTGCCCCCCCAAAGTTGATGCTTGTGGGTGAGACGGAGATGGAAGTCAACGAAGGGGAACTGTTGCAACTGGTGAGTGGCACCACAAGGCCGATGAGTAGCAAGGCTCCCAACAACGAACGATCACGCATGGATATCTCCTGGCGTCTCCGCCGGGCCGGCCCGTTTTAACCCGGGACCCAGCCATAACTCGATAGTATTCAGTGCCGGTACGTGGGAAGCGATCTACGACCGGACTGTCCGCGTTTTCCACAACCCCGAGAACTGCTGTTCCGCGCCCCGCGCCGGCAGCGCAACACTGCACCAAAGTTGAGCTTGACCCGAGCAGTTATTCAAAGCTATGCGTGTGCCGGGCTGCCCCTAACCCAATAATTGCCTCTTGGGAGGTGGCGTAATCATACGGCAATTCAATCCGCTCAATCAACAGCATTTTGGACCCCGGTACCGGGTTTGGTATACACCAAAGTGTCAATCGGGGGCAGAGGTAACGGGGTCGCGATTGCGAACCGCTTCAAAGGCGCGACCCTGTGCCTGTGACGGCCGGCTTTGCCGCAGCCGCCGACAGCCGCTACACTTCTCCACAGCATGGCCATCGCACGAGAAGATGCACCGGATCGGCTGGTCAGCGCCTCGCGCGCGGACGAAGAGCAGAGTTTTGAGCTGAAACTGCGCCCGCGCTGGCTGCGCGAGTTCATCGGCCAGTCGAAGGCCAAAGAGCAACTGGCGATTGCTTTGGAGGCCGCCAAGTCGCGGGGCGAGGCGCTGGATCACGTATTGCTGTTCGGACCGCCGGGCCTGGGCAAGACTACCCTGGCCACCATCATTGCCAACGAGCTGGACGTGGGTTTCCAACAGACATCCGGGCCAGCCTTGCAGATCCAGGGCGACTTGACCGCGATCCTGACCAACCTGCGCGAACGTCAGGTGCTGTTTCTGGACGAGATTCACCGCATGCAACCGGTGCTGGAAGAGAAGCTCTACACGGCGCTGGAGGACTACAAGCTGGATATCATTATCGGGCAGGGCCCAGCAGCGCGTACCCACGTGATGGAGATCAAGCCGTTCACCTTTATCGGCGCCACCACGCGGCCGGGATTGCTGAGTTCGCCGCTGCGCTCGCGCTTCGGCATCCTGCTGCGGCTGGAGTTTTACACTGAGGAGGAGCTGCGGGTGATCGTGGTACGCTCGGCTGAAGTGATGCAGGTGCCCATTGACACCGATGGCGCGGCGGAGATTGCACTGCGTTCACGGGGAACACCGCGAATCGCCAACCGCCTGCTGCGCCGGGTACGCGACTATGCGCAGGTGCGCGGCTCAGGGGTAATCGATCGGCCCACTGCGAACGCGGCCTTGACTATGCTGGAAGTGGACGCGCACGGCTTTGATGAAATCGATCGCCGCCTGATGCTGACGATTATGCAGAAGTACGACGGCGGGCCAGTGGGGCTGGGCACACTGGCAGCGACGCTGGCCGAGGAAGAGGACGCCCTCGAAGAAGTCTACGAGCCGTTCCTGATCCAGATCGGGTTTCTGGACCGCACGCCGCGCGGACGAGTGGCAACGCGGCTGGCGTATGAGCACTTTGGACTGGCTATGCCGGGGCGGCAGGCGCCACTGTTTTAGAGCTGTTCTCCAATTTGTAAGTGGCGTTTTGAGTGCCGAACAGGGTGGCTTTTTCTTGATGAAAAAGCCACTTAGCTGATGCGGCTTCGCTCTACAGCAATTGGAGAACAGCTATAGACCCCGAGTTAGGAGACAAGGCTATGGCACTGACTGAATCAACCATGCTGGAACTGGGCACCACGGCGCCGGACTTTGCGCTGACCGACGTGGTGACGGGCAAGACCGTCCGCCGCGACGACTTTCGCGGCCAAAAAGCGCTGCTAGTGATGTTCATCTGCACCCATTGTCCCTATGTAAAGCACGTGGAGAAGGGCTTGGCGGCGCTGGGCAAGGACTACGTGGGCAAGTCGATAGGCATTGTGGCCATCAGCAGCAACGACATCACTACGCATCCCGACGACAGCCCGGCCGGACTGAAGCGGCAGGCGGAAACCCTGGGCTTTCGCTTCCCTTACCTGTACGACGAGACGCAGGCTGTGGCGCATGCCTACATGGCTGCCTGCACGCCGGATTTGTTTCTCTTCGACGACAGATTCCGGCTGGTGTATCGCGGGCAGCTCGACGCAAGCCGCCCGGGCAACGGGATCCCGGTAACCGGGGAAGACTTGCGGGCTGCAATTGATGCGGTGTTGGCAGGCAAGCCCCCACTGGCGGATCAACGGCCGTCAATGGGCTGCAACATAAAGTGGAAGGCGTGAGGCAGCGGTGCTAGCGGAGTTGGCGATGATTCTGTAGTCTTGCCAGCGTTGCCAACTCCGCTTGTTTCAGAGCTGCAACCCTTTCAGATATTCGCGGAATTGCGGGCCAAGGTCGGGGCGCTTGAGAGCGAACTCAACCGTAGCCTGTAGCATGCCAAACTTGTCGCCAGCGTCGAAGCGCTTGCCCTCGAAGGTGTAGCCGAAGACCTTCTGCTCCTTGAGCAGCGCTCTGATGCCGTCGGTGAGTTGAATCTCTCCGCCCGCGCCGGGATCAGTCTGCTCCAGCAGTTCGAAGATGCGGGGGGTAAGCACATAGCGGCCGATGATGGCCTGCTTTGACGGCGCATCTGCAAATTTCGGCTTCTCGACCATGCCGGTGCAATCATAAATACGTTTGTCGTTGGGGTCCTGCACGCCGGCCAGCACTCCATAGGCAGAGATGCCAGGTCCTTCAACGGTCTGCGTGGCCAGCACTGAGCCGCCGCGCTCGTTGAAGACATCCATCATCTGCTTGAGGCACGGGACCTCGGCGTCAATCACATCGTCGGGCAGGATGACGGCAAAGGGCTCGTCGCCCACCAGTTCCTTCGCGCACAGCACGGCGTGGCCCAGGCCCAATGGCTCCTTCTGGCGCACATAGCTGATGCGGGCCATTGTGGCCACGCTGCGCGAGACTGCCAGCAGCTCATTCTTGCCACGGCGCTCCAAGGTTGCATCCAGCTCGAAGCTGTGGTCGAAGTGGTCCTCCATGGCGCCTTTGCCGCGGCCAGTGATGATAATGATGTGTTCGATGCCCGAGGCGATGGCCTCTTCCACGCCATACTGAATGATGGGCTTGTCCACCAGGGCCAGCATTTCCTTGGGAATAACTTTAGTGGCCGGCAAGAAGCGTGTGCCCAAACCGCCGGCAGGAAAAACCGCTTTACGTACGATTTTGCTCATCCCAACTTCCTCAATTCGTCATCCTCCGACAAAAAACACATCGTCCGCAATGTGGTTCGTTCACCGGAAGCGATGCCGCTTCGATCACTGCATCGCCTCAGCCCAAAAGCGCCGGACTCACAGCGCCGGCGAATCATCGCCCAGCAGCGCCTGGCGCACAATCTTGATGGGCGGAAAACCCTGGCGGAGGAAATTATTGTGAAACTCCTCAAGGGAAAAGGCTGTGCCCTGTTTTTTCATCAGATCTTCACGCAGCTTCATGATTTCAAGTTTGCCCAGCGTGTAGTAGAGATAGGTTGGATCGGCAGTGCCGCGCTTGGTTTCAATGATTGCCGACTCTTTCGACTGGTAGCCTTCCTTCTGGAAAAATTCGACGGCCTGGTCAAAGCTCATCTGGCCTGTATGCATTTGGATGCCAACGATGAAGCGGGCGTTGCGCAGCAGCGCATCCTGGAGTTGGCCGAGACGCAGGAACCGGGATTCGCGCTCATCCTTGGCGCCCTGGCCGGGCTTCCCATAGCCCTGGTCGAGCATCATCTGCTCAGTGTAGTGGGCCCAGCCCTCCACGTCGGTGTTGGCACTGAGAATCTTGCGCACCCGGCTGGGCGCCTGCGGCAACCACAGGAATTGGACATAGTGGCCAGGGTAAGCCTCGTGCACCGCCGTCGAAATCACCGTGCCTACATTGAATGAATGCATGAAGCCATCCACCTGAGCAGGGGTCATGGAGGGATCGGGCAGCGTGACGTTGAAGTAGGCCTCGGTGGCGTGGGTCTCGTAGGGTCCCGGCGTATCCATGGACGCAGTAGTGGTAGCGCGCATGAAAGGTGGGGTCTCTTCAAGAATGGGGCGCACATCGGAAGGGATGGTGACGATGTGATGGGAGCGAATGAAAGTGAGCAGCCCATCGAATGTGGCGCGGAAGGAGTTGAGCAATTGATCGGGCGCAGGATGAATCTCTCCCAGTTCCTCGAGCACGGCTTGCGGATCCTTGTCGGGCTCGAGTTCCCTGGCCACCCGGCTGAAGTGCTCCTGATTCTTGCGCAGATCGGCCCAGCCAATTTCAAGCAGCTTGTCGAGCGGCACGTCGACCATCTCGTCGTATTGCAGCTTTTTGGAGAACGTCTCCGCCCCGATGCGGAAGTCGCCGTTGGAAATGGGCAGAAGGTCAGACTTGAGCCAGCCGAGATAACTTTCAAGCGCGGCGATGACGGCGGCGTTGGTCTGGGCGAACTCGGCCTTGAGCGCGGCGTCTTTGGCATCGGCAAAGGCCAACGGGACATCGTGCTGAAAGAATGTGATGATGTCAGGCAACTGCTCGATGGCGATCTCGGTGTAGATGCGCGGCGGGTTCTTCAGGTTCACGCGTGCCTCGGCAAGCAGGCCCGGCATGAGCTTTTCGCGAGCGATCAGGGAGCGCAGGCGGTCGTCGGGCGGGGCAAACTTGCGCTCCATGAGAGTGAACGCCCCATTGGCGGCGGTGCTGGAGTAGTTATCGGCATTCTTTTCCCAGGGGCGAATGGTCTCCAGCGTCAGCAGAGTGGAGTGGATGTTGCCGAGCACGATCTCACGGTCGCCGCGCGTGACCTGATCGAGCGCAGACGCTGGAATGCTGTCGATGCGCTTCTCAAAGGCGTGAAGCGCCGTAATATATGCGTCGATGCTCTGGCGTGAGTAGTCTTCGAGCTGCGTGTCGTATTGGTGATACCCAATCTGCGTGCCTGACGTTGGCTGATGGGGAAAATACACCTGGTCGAAGTAGTCATCGGAGACTTTTTGGAACTGTTGCTGCCAGTTTTCCTTTGCGGCATGGGCAACAATTGCGGAAGACATACACGCTCCAATCGCAAGCAGTACGGCAAGATTCTTCACATTCCCTCACATGGCAACTTCGGGGTTCTCAGGCATTGACTGGCGCGGGGGCCAGCTTGTCCAACAATTCACGAATCTCAAGCAATACTTCATCGGGCCTGACTGCGGCCAGGGGAAACTTCAATACTCCCTGCGGAGTAAACTGCGCACCGCGCTTGGCATTGCGCGCCACCAGCCGCATCAGATGCTGTGGATCGACCTGGGCATTCTCAGTAAAGCGAATCTGCAATTCAGAGCGTTTGCGATCGACTTGCGAAATGCCCATGCGCTCACAGTCCACACGCAGGGCGGCGGCCTCAAGCAGATAGACCGTGGCATCGGGCAGCGTGCCGTAGCGGTCTTCCATCTCCGCGCGCAGGTCGGCAAGCTCCTTTTCGCTGGCCGCGCCGGCGATCTTCTTGTAGAGGCGGAGGCGCTGATTCTCTTCAGCCACGTAACTCTCGTCGACGCGCAACGCGATGCCCAGGTTGAGCTGTGTGGCCGGGCGCGCATCGGCGCTTTCGCCCTTCAACTCCTTCACTGCGGCTTCAAGCATGGAGGTATAGAGTTCGAAGCCCACTGCCTCGATGTGGCCGCTCTGTTCGCCGCCGAGCATGTTTCCTGCGCCGCGCAACTCCAGGTCAAGCGCGGCGATCTTGAAGCCCGCGCCCAGGTCGCTGAACTCCTTGAGCGCGGCGAGCCTGCGGCGCGCAATCTCGGTCAGCTCCTGCTCCGGCGGAATGAGCAGGTAGGCATATGCGCGGCGATTGGACCGGCCTACGCGACCGCGCAACTGGTAGAGTTCGCTGAGCCCATGGCGGTCGGCACGGTTGATGAGGATGGTGTTGGCCAGGGGAATGTCGAGGCCGTTCTCGATGATGGTGGTGGCCACCAGCACGTCGAACTCGTGGCGCATGAAAGCCAGCATCACTTTCTCCAGCTCGCTCTCGCCCATCTGCCCGTGGCCCACGGCAACGCGCGCTGCAGGCACCAATTCCTGAATGCGCGCGGCAATTTCATAGATGGACTCGACGCGGTTGTGGACGAAGTAGACCTGGCCGCCGCGCTCCAGTTCGACCTCGACCGCGGAACGCACGATCTTTTCATCGAATTTGGCTACGACGGTCTGAATGGCCATGCGGTCCTTGGGCGGAGTTTCGATGACGCTCATGTCGCGCAGGCCGACGAGGGACATATGCAGGGTGCGCGGAATCGGCGTGGCACTCATGGCCAGCACATCGATCTCCTTGCGCATCTGCTTGAGCCGCTCTTTGTGGCGCACGCCGAAGCGCTGCTCTTCGTCCACGACGAGCAGGCCGAGGTCCTGGAACTTGATGTCCTTGGAGAGCAGGCGATGCGTGCCGATGAGGATGTCGACTTTGCCTGCTTCCACGCGCTCGACGATCACCTTCTGCTCTTTTGGAGTGCGGAAGCGAGAGATCATTTCGACGTGAATGGGGAACTGCGCGAAGCGATGCTTGAAGGTTTCAAAGTGCTGGAAGGCAAGCACCGTGGTGGGGGTGAGGACGGCTACCTGCTTGCCGTCCTGCACGGCCTTGAAGGCTGCGCGCATGGCCACTTCGGTCTTGCCGTAGCCCACGTCGCCGCAGAGCAGGCGGTCCATGGGGGTGGTGGCTTCCATGTCGTGCTTAACGGCGGAGATGGCGCTGAGCTGGTCGTCGGTCTCGCGGTAGTCGAAAGAGTCCTCAAACTCGCGCTGGAATTCGTTGTCGGGAGTGAAAGCATTGCCCTGCGCGGTGTGGCGCTCGGCGTAGAGCTTGAGCAGCTCGCCCGCCATGTCCTGCATGGCTTTGCGCACGCGCGCCTTGGTCCTGGTCCATTGCTGCGAGCCGAGTTTGTTGAGCACCGGCGCGGGGCCGGCGTCGGTGGAACGGTATTTTTGAATCAGGTCGAGTCGGGTGAGGGGCACATAAAGCTTGGCCTGCTCAGCAAACTCCAAGATCATGAATTCGATGGCCAGGCCGTCCTGCTCAATCTCCTTAAGGCCCTGGTATTGCGCGATGCCGTGCTCCACGTGGACCACGTAGTCGCCGATGGTGAGATCGCGAAAATCAGAGACGAAGGCTGCGGTCTTAGATCGCTTGGGCGCGGGGCGGGCCAGGATGTCTGCCTCGTCAGAGAGGTCGTTGGCTCCGAACACGATGAGGTTGGCATCAGGGAAACTGACGCCGGAGGCCACCTGGGTGCGCACAATGACCGGCACACGCAGATCGCCGGCCAGATAGCTGGATTCGTCGTAAAGGGTTTCTCCGCCGGGATGCGCGGCACGACTGCCCAGGCGATAGGGGATTTGATATTCGCGCAGCACCGTGGCCATGCGTTCCACGTCACCCTGGGTGGGCGCGGCCAACACGATGCGCTGTTCGGCCGCGATGAGGTTGCGCAACTGCTCAGTAAGCGCGGGAATGGAGCCGTGAAAACGAAACGTAGGCCTGGAGTTGAAGGCAATCTCGCCCAAGGTGTTGTCCTGGTCCAACACGTCTACCGCGCCCAGTTGATCCAGGTCGAGGCCGGGGTGCGATTCGAGCAGGCCCTCGAGGACTTCGGGGCGCAGGTAGATGTCTTCAGGCCGGATAAGAGATCCGATGCCGCTTCGCTCGTGGCGCTGCTCGACCTTGTTCCACCAGCGGTCAATCTGATTGCGCACCATGGCCGGCTCATCGACAAAAAGTACGCAGCGTTGCAGAAGATGGAGCAAGTGAGTCTGGGCGCCGGCTACGCAACTGAAAAACTCCCAGCCCGGAAAGACGCTGACCCCGCCGGCTGCGGCAGCTTCGGCGGCAAGAGCTTCGTCTTCGCCCTCCAGACGTTGACGGCTGAGGCGCGCATGCACCGCGGCCAGCAGCCGCTCGTTCATGGGCGTCTCAGTCAGGGGCGTCAACTCTGTCTCGTCGAGGCCGGCCTGCGAGCGCTGCGTTTCGGGATCGAATTTGCGGATGGTCTCAATCTCATCGCCGAAAAATTCAATCCGCACGGGCCGGTCCGACTGCGGCGAGTAGACGTCCAGAATTCCGCCGCGACGGGTGAACTGCCCCGGCATCTCCACGAGGTCCATCTGGGTGTAACCTACGCTGGTCAGGTGCCCTGTAAGCACCTCCACGTCAATCTCTTCACCCCGACGCAAGGTAACGGCAAGGCTGGCGTAGTAGTCGCGGTCAAAAAGCCGGAGGGCGGCAGCCTCGGCGGGAGCAATGAGGATAGAAACTGCGCCGGTGGCCAGCTTCCACAGCGCCGCTGCACGTTCCTCCTGCACATCGGGGTGGGGAGAGAGATTCTCAAAAGGCAGGACATCGTGGGCGGGCAGGCGTACCACCCGGGCAGGGTCGACAGCGCCGGTCAGCTCGCAACCGGCGCGCAAAGTGGGCTCGAGGGCCTCGGCGGCCTTGTTGTCGGCCACCACCACGATGACCGGCTGGCGGGCAGCCCGCGCCAGCAGCGGCAGAAAGAGCGAACGCGCCGTGGAAGTGAGCCCGGACACACGCCTACGCCCCGTACCGAGGCTCAGATGCCTTTGTACGCGCTCGAAGGAGGAGGAGTGCTCCAGCTCCGCGAAGATTTCGCGGACGAACGGGAGGATCATGCATTGCCAGTTTAACAGCGGAGACGTTGTTTGACGGAGCCCGTTCCCCTATCGGGTCAGAGTCGGCCGGATGAGGTGGTCGATTCGAGGTCGAAAAGTCTAGACCTGGGACTGGCATATCTTCCCAGTGCGATTCCATTCGCCTAACATTATGGAACTGGCCCGTCTTCAGGCGTGGGAACAAGAAACTGCACGTTTGTCAGGTGTGCGGTAGCCTTATCACTCTACACAATGTGGTCGATTGGCCTCGGCCGTAACATAGAGAGGGTGTGCAATGAAACTTCTCAGCTTTTGTTTGGTGGCAGCATCCGCATGTGCGGTATTGACGGCGGGATCACAGCAAGCGCCTGTTGCCCAAGAGAAGCAAGCGCACATCCATTCATTTGCCGATGTTGATCCAATCGATGCCCATATTCACATTTACAAGCAGAGTGCGGCTTTAGCTGCATTCCTGAATCAGAACCGCTTGCATTTGATAGATATTCTCGTGATCGACGATCGCGATCCATTTTACAAGGACTTCCAGGCGCAACTGACGGAAGCGGAGGAAGTGGTCCGAGGCTCCAACGCCCGTGCTTCTTTATGCACGACATTCAGCCCTTACGATTTCGAGGAGCCTGGATTCTCGCAGCGAGTTATACGGCAACTTGATGAGAACTTCGCCGATGGCGCAATAGCGGTGAAGATCTATAAGACCCTTGGATTAGAGATTAGAGACAAGAACGGCAAGTACCTGATGGCGGATGATCCTGTCTTCAAGCCGATTTATGAGGATATCGCCGCCCACAACCGCACGGTCATCGCTCATCTCGCGGAACCGACATCTTCGTGGCAGGCGCCGAACCCGTCGAGCCTGGATTATGAATACTATGAGGGCCATCCCGGAGAGTACGCCTATACGCACCCTGAATGGCCCACGAAGGAAGCGATTCTCGCCGCTCGCGACCATTTATTGGAAGAGAATCCAAAATTGCGTGTCGTAGGGGCTCACCTGGGCAGTATGGAACTGGATGTGGACGAGATTGCCAAGCGATTTGATCGCTATCCTAACTTCGCTGTCGATACTGCAGCCCGAGTTCCATACCTGATGTTGCAGCCTCGTGGGAAGGTCCGGGATTTTCTGATCAAATATCAGGACCGGGTGCTCTACGGAACCGATTTCGAGCTGATGCCAGACGCAGATATGAAGACAAAACTAGCCGAGTTAGAGAGTATCTACGCGCAGGATTGGAAGTATTTCGCGACTGACGAGACCTTCGAATACAAGGGGCGTAAAGTCACCGGTCTCAAACTCCCTGCCCCCGTTTTGCGGAAGCTCTATCATGACAACGCCGTGCAATGGTTCCCCGGCATTCTAGCGAAACAATCAAGTGAGGCATCAGGGAACTAAAGCGGCTCACTTTCCCTCACCCGTTCACTTCGCACCCAACTCCCTTACAAATTCGTAGAAGAAATCCAGCGACTTCCAGTAGGAGTCGACGGGGAGACGTTCATCCTGGCCGTGGGCGCGGTCGTCGTCGCGTTCCAGGGCGATGGCGGAGAAGCCGTAGCAGGGGATGCCGGCCTGGGCAAAGTGAATGGAGTCGCTGGCGCCATTTTCCATTTCCGCTGTCACCGGCGCGCCCGGCCAGATGGCCTGGGTAATGCGGGTGAGCGGCTCGAAGACTTCAGGGAGCGGAGCCGGGGGCGTCATGGCCTTGCGCTCCGGCGCGGTGTCGGTGACCACTCCGGTGTCGGAGACGTACTTCACGGTGAGCTTGGGGTCAGCGAAAAGGGCGATCAACTGGCGGCGGATTTCTTCGGGTGAGTGGCCGGGAAAGATGCGGCAGTTTACGTTGGCCTGGGCGGTCTGCGGCAGGGCATTGTTGGCATGGCCGGCGGCGAGGCGCGTAGCCACGCAGGTGGTGCGGAAGTTGGAGTTGAAGCTTGGCTCGGCACTGAGACGCGCAGCCGCGGACCTATCCGGCGGAGTGGCCAGGATGGCGCGCATGTCGGCAGCGGTCTGACCCGTTTCCTTGCCGGCGAGACTTTGGAAGTAGGTGCGCGTGATCTCGTTCAACTCGAACGGGAAGGTGTATGCGGCCAGCTTGTTGAGCGCCGCGGTGAGCTCGTAGATGGCATTGTCGGGCCGCGGGAGCGAGCTGTGACCACCGCGATTGACGGCAGTGATCTGGAAGTCAGAATAGATTTTTTCTGTCGCCTCCACGTCGGCGGCAATGGTACGGCCATGGTCCAGCTCAATGCCGCCGGCATCGGGATTGATGACGTAGGCAGCATCTACCAGGTCACGGTGCTCGTTGACCAGCCATTTCGCGCCATTGAATTTGCCGCCCTCCTCGTCCGCGGTAAGGGCCAGGATCAGGTCGCGGCGGGGCTTGTAGCCGTCGCGGTGAAGGCGCAGAAATGTGGCCACCAGCGCGGCGTCCGATTCTTTCATGTCCTGGGTTCCGCGGCCGTAGTAGTAGCCATCCTTCTCAACAAACTGGAAGGGGTCGGTGTGCCAGTCGGAGCGCAGGGCCTCCACCACATCCATATGACAAAGAAAGAGCACGGGCTTCTGGTCCGGCTGGCCGGCGGCGCGGAGACGGACAACGAGATTTTGCTTACGCGGATCGGGGCCGAGCAGGCGGATGTCGTCCGGTGGAAAACCGGCATCGAGAAAGCGCTTCTGCATGGCCGTGGTGGCGGTGGTGACATTGCCCATGGGCGTATCGGTGGTGTTGATCTCGATGAGCTGCTTAAAGATTTCAAGGGCCAGGGCGCGGTCAGAGGGCGAAGCGGTAGGCAGGGACGCGGTCTGGGCCACGGTGGGCAGGCTCATGCAAATGGCGATGGCAACAGAGACAAGGGAACAAGGAAAAGCGTAGCGAGGCATGACGGCATTGTACGGCGGGCGAGCAGAAATGCCCGGCTCTATTCCGGCAGCATCCGGTTTGCACTGCGGGCCCAATCGATTTATGGTGGTGCCGCCGCACATTCCGAGGTGCACTATGCTGTCCCGATCCCTGGCCGCCCTCTTACTCGCTGCTTTCACGCTTGCCGCCACTGCCCAAACTACCGCGCCGCGCCCGAAGATTACGGGAATTTCGCATCTGGCTGTTTACACGTCGAACCCCGCAGCCACCGATCATTACTACCGCGAGGTCATCGGCGCAGCCAAGCTGACCGACCCCGAGAATCCTCAGGGAGTACGCTACGCATTCAGCGCGACACAGTTTGTGGAGGTACTGCCGCTGCCGCCGGGCGCGGGCATCAACCGGCTGGACCACACCGCGTGGAACACCGATGACGCCGAAGGGCTGCGCAAATACCTGGCTGCGAAAGGCTGGAAGACGCCTGCCCATGTGACGAAAGGCTCCGACGGCAGCCGTTGGTTCGCGGTGCTGGATCCGGAAGGCAACAAAGTGGAATTTGTGGAACCGCCCGCACACGCGAAGGCTCCCGATACGCCCGACGTGATCGGCCACCGCATCATTCACGTGGGGTTCGTGGTGCACAGCCAGGACAAGGAGAACGCCTTCTACCGCGATCTGCTGGGCTTCAAGCCCTACTGGTTCGGGGGCATGAAGCCGGGCAGACTGGACTGGGTGAGCCAGCAGGCGCCAGACGGCCACGATTGGCTGGAGTACATGATGACCGGCGACCCATCGGGCACGGGGATTCCGGCCACCATGTCGAAGCACGACCTGGGCGTGATGGATCATTTATCGATCGGCGTGGTGTCGGTGGACGATGCCTACGAGGTGCTGGCTGCGGGCAACCGGCTCAGCGGCGTGCACGATGCGCATACGCAGATTGGCCTGGACGGCAAGGGGCAGTTCAACATGTACGATCCGGACGGAACCCGGCTGGAACTGATGAACTTCCACGCGTCCAAGAAGCCTTGCTGCTCGCCGTTTACGGCCGGTGATCCTACGGAGTAGGGCTCAAACACTGCCGCGCCGGAACGGAAAGATGGCCGAAATTGCTGCCTGTTCCTAAGGTGCGCAGCATTTGCACTCGCCATCCCAAAGGTGATCTTTTCGCTCGCGTTAAAATTCAACTATGCCCGCCGCTGCGCTTTCGCCTGAAGTCATGGCTAAATACGAGCCTGTCATCGGACTCGAGGTCCACGTACAACTGCTCACGGCCACCAAGGCGTTTTGCGGTTGCGCTAACCAGTTCGGCTCGTCGCCCAACACCAACATCTGCCCGGTGTGCCTGGGACTGCCGGGGGCGTTGCCGGTACTGAATGAGAAGGCAGTTGAATTTGCCACCCTGGCCGCGCTGGCCCTGCATTGCGAAGTGCGCGAGCGCTCCATCTTTGCGCGCAAGAACTACTTCTATCCCGACCTGCCCAAGGGCTACCAGATTTCGCAGTTCGACAAGCCCATCTCGGAGAACGGATGGATTGAAGTTCCAACTGCGGATGGAACAATTAAGCGCATCGGGATTACGCGGCTGCACATGGAAGAAGACGCGGGCAAGAGTCTGCACGATGGCTTTGCCGACTCCGCCTCGCGCACGTATCTGGACCTGAATCGCTGCGGCACGCCGCTGATCGAGATTGTTTCAGAGCCCGATATCCGCACCGCCGACGAGGCCGTTGAGTACCTGACCCGTCTCAAGGAGATTCTGCTTTACACCGGCGTCTCCGATTGCAACATGGAAGAGGGTTCACTGCGCTGCGACGCCAATGTGAGCGTGCGCCCCAAGGGCCAAGCGAAGTTAGGCACCAAGGCTGAAGTGAAGAATGTGAACAGCTTTCGCTTCATCCACGCGGCGCTGGAATACGAGATCGAGCGGCAGATCGAAGTGATCGAATCAGGTGGGCGGGTGGTGCAGGAGACGCGACTGTGGAATTCGACGGAGGGCCGCTCCTATTCCATGCGGTCGAAGGAGCAGGCGCACGACTATCGCTACTTCCCTGAGCCGGACCTGCCACCGCTGATCGTCTCTGCGGAGTTCTTGTCAGAGACGAGAAAGAAGCTGCCCGAACTGCCGGAGGCGCGCCGCGCCCGCATGATTGCCGAATACGAGTTAAACGTGCAGGATGCGCACACGCTGACCGCGTCGCGGGAATTTGCCGACCGATTTGAGGTCGCGGCACGCAGCGCGAAGAATCCGCGCCGCGTGGCCAACGTACTGCTGAGCGAACTGGGCGGCAGGCTAAAGGCGCTGGGTCTGGACCAGGAGCAGTCGCCTGTCTCAATGAAGGGCGTGGTGATGGCCGCTGACCTGCTGGATGCGGGAAAGATCAGCTCAAAGCAGATGAAGCAGCTCTTCGACCTGTGCTTTGAGAAGGGCGAGGACTTCCCTGCAGTGTACGAGCGGGAGAAGCCGGAACAGATCACGGACGCTTCGGCCATCGAAGCGCTGATCGACGAAGTGATAGCCGCTAACCCGAAGCAGGTGGAACAATACCGCGCGGGTAAAAAGACGGTGGCGGGATTCTTTGTGGGCCAGGTGATGAGGGCGTCAAAAGGGCAAGCAAATCCGGCCCTGCTCAATGAACTGGTGACAAAGAAGCTGGAAGGGTGAAGCGGCGGCGTTGGAACGATGCCGCCGCCGTCTTCTCTTCACTTCATCTTCAGTTCACACTCAAACTCTTTGCGCGCATCCCAGGAGCTGACTGTCTTGGTGGCGCTCTTCTTGCCGTCCTTCTCTGCCCATAGATCGAAATCGTCTGTCATGTTGACCTGAGCAAAGCGGAACCGGCCGTTGCTGGAGGAAGTGTAGCTACGGATCGACTTGGTCTTCACGTTTCTGAGGAAGACCGTGGCGCCAGCGACGGCGGCAGAATTGCCGTCCACCACGCTCCCGGACACGTTGCGCTGGCCCAGGTTCTGTGCCTGCGCCTGTAACGGTCCACCGTGGGGCGCCAGTGGCATCCACCCTGCCGCCAGGGCGAAAAAGACCACCCCGGCAGCGATACTTGCTCGGTTCACCTTCACTCTTCCTCCTCGTTAGCCTCTAAGAGATCGTCGTCTTCTTCGTCGTAATCTGCGTCCACACGCGCTAACTCCAGCGGTTCGACGCCGACGACCTCATACTCCGACCCACATTCGTCACAGGCGACCACGTCGCCTTCTTCCACTTCATCCATTTCGATGTCTAGTTCATTCTCGCATTCAGGGCAGCTGGGCATGACAGCCTCCGTCTCTTTCACAGGAATCTGGTGTCTCATGTTGTAGGATGGCGGTACCTTTCTGTACGACTTGGCTAGTGTTAGGGACGACCCGGCCCCAGGTCAAGCGACGCGGCTCCGGTCTGGCAGAGGAACTCCCAAGACGGAGAATACGCCAGTAAATTCCTTCAAAAAAGTCCTGCTTTGGGCACCGGCGCAGGGTACACCGGCCTGGCATGTGAAGTCTGATTTTCTGCTCCATGTTATCCTTTGCGGCTTCTACTGTCCGCCGGGACCATTGCACGCTTGAAGCCCGCGCACATAGAACAGACGATGAAGTACCGCGTTGGTTTCGGGTCTCGGAGCACCTCTTCGGCGTCGTGGGCGACCTGCCGTAAGACCGGGCCCATGACACCCGCCCGTGCCACGGTTTACCCTGTCACTACGATGCGCCGGATTGGCACCACACCGTTTGCTTTCCCCGACTTTCGCGGCGCGACCCGCCGCCTGGTGCTGGCCAACCTGTTGGCCTACTTTGTGCTGGCGCTGGCATTGATGGCATTTCCTGCTTCGGCGGGGCGCTTGGCGATCTGGCTGGCCTTCGATCCCAGCATGTTCCTGCACGGCGCGCTCTGGCAGCCCATTACCTACAGCCTGATCCATACATCGCTGCTGGGGACGCTGCTCGAACTTCTCTCGCTGTGGTTTCTGGCCGGATTTCTTGAAAGCCTTCACGGGGATTCGTGGATCATGGGCCTCTATGCCGCCTCGGTGCTGGGAACGGCGCTGGCCGCGTTGGCACTGTTTGCAGGGGGAAGCTTCGCCCACATGGATATGGCACCAGCTCTGCTTACAGGTTGCTTCGGCGGCATCTTCGGGCTGCTGGTGGCCATAGGGCTGCTCTATGGCGACATGGAGTTTCTGCTGTTTTTCACCATCGGCATCAAGGCTCGCTACATGGCAATCATCTATGGGTTGGTGGCCATTGCCATGCTGTTCGGAGAGCAGCGGATGTACGCCTTTGCGGAACTGGGGGGCGCGCTGGCTGGATGGATGTACATTCGGACGGCGCCGCGGCGTGGGTTCTCCTTCTCTATGGGGCTCAGCGAGCGCTGGTACGGGCTGCGCAACCGCTACTACCGCTGGAAGCGCCGGCGCGCATCACGGAAATTCGAGGTTTACATGCGCTCCCAGGGCCGCACCGTTCGCTTCGACGGCCAGGGACGCCAGATCGACGAAGATCACGACGACAAGAGTCGCTGGAACTAGGGTCTTGGCGACTGGGCCGACAGGGTACAATCCTCTCTGAATGTCCACCAAAATCGCTTTTCTTTTTCCGGGGCAGGGTTCGCAGTCCGTTGGCATGGGACGCAAGCTCGCCGAGCGCTTTCCCGTCGCCGCAGAAACCTTTGCCGAGGCCGACGAGGCTTGCGGTTTCCCGCTCTCGCGGCTCTGCTTTGAAGGGCCCGACGAAGAGCTGAAACTCACTGAGAATACTCAGCCGGCAATTCTGGCGGTGAGCGTGGCAGCGCTGCGAGTGTTGGCCGCGCACGGTGTACAGCCGACCTTGGCCGGGGGACACTCGCTGGGCGAGTGGTCGGCCCACGTGGCTGCGGGAACACTCAATTTTGCGGACGCGGTGCGGGCGGTTAAAGCACGCGGGCGGGCCATGCAGCTAGCGGTTCCGGCGGGGCAGGGCGCAATGGCCGCCGTGCTGTCGCTTGATGCCGCCCGGGTGGCCCAATCGTGTGCCGAAGCCGCTTCCGAAACCGGGTTGGTTGTGGCCGCTGCCAACCTGAATTCGCCGGGGCAGACCGTGATTTCTGGCGCGCTGGCGGCGGTGGAAAAAGCTGTCACCCTGGCCAAGGCCGCGGGCGCGCGCCGCGCCGTGATGCTGCCGGTGAGCGCCCCTTTCCACTGCGCTCTGATGGAACCGGCCCAAGAGGAAGTGGCGCGCGTGCTGGCGGCGCTGGACCTGGCCGAGCCGCGCATTCCCGTGGCTGCCAACGTAACCGGCGGACTGGTAACCACCGCGGCGGCCGCTCGGGATGCGCTCATCCGGCAAGTGACAGGTACGGTGCGCTGGGTAGATTGTGTGCATGCTATGGTTGGCGCGGGCGCCACCGTTTTCATTGAGGTGGGGCCGGGCAAGGTGCTGAGAGGGCTGCTGCACCAGATTGACCCAACGCAAAAAGCGCTGCATGTGGAAGATGAAACCAGTCTGGAGGCTACCCTGACAGCCTTGGCAGGCGCATCAGCCGCCGATTAGGGCGCAAAGGCCCCTGCTCGCTTACGAACGAAAGAGGCGGGAGCGCAAAGAGCTGAATCGTGGAGGATATCCTGCGGACGCTCTGAATTGCTGTTCCTACGGTCCCAGGTATAGCTCGACCGGCGAGAATCCGAGCAAATGCGTCTTTGGCTCGTAGTTCAGGAAGAGCGCGTTTCCCTTGTGCCCGTTGATGACGATTCCCAGTATCACCACATTGCCATTCCGCCGTTCGGCCACAATCTTGTGGGTCTGGACGTTGCCATACTCGTTGTCGGGGCTGGTTGAGCTCCAGTCATGCTCGAAGCGGGAGAAGGGATAAATGCTGTTCGGGTCGGGGTGCTTCTGCCAGTCGGGGTCGTGCATCCAGATTCCGTAGGCCTTCGGCAGATCATTCTTCTCTACCGCGGTGAGGAACCGGTTTACGGTGATTCGGGCAGAAAAGTGGCTGGGCCAGTTCCAGGGAAAATCGACGGGCATGCCGGAGATCAGCCAACCCCCGATGAACAGGACCAGTGCCAAACCCACACCGCCCCACAGCATCACTTGGTTGCGGCGCTCGCGAACTTCGTCAAAAACGGGAGCATCGAGCAGGGTCATCGTTCAATTTCCTCGTGGTTAGGATACGGCATACACGGCAGCAGTCAGTGACCATTTGCCAACAATCAGTTACCAGCTGCCCGGCGACAGTGAATTCTACGCTCGGTGCCTATTACCCGCTGTTGACTTAGACACCGGGAGAGCACTTGTTGTTCCCCGCTAGTCTTCCCGGCTGTAGGTGGTGCGGGTCTTTTCCTGCTGGCGTTCGAGGGCTAACTCAATGAGCCTGGTAATCAAATCGCGGTACTTGATTCCCGTAGCCTCCCAGAGCTTGGGATACATGCTGATCTGGGTGAAGCCGGGCATGGTGTTTACCTCGTTGACGAAGATGCGGCCATTGGCTCCGGGCTCCATGAGGAAGTCCACACGCGCCAGGCCGGAAAGATCGCAGGCACGAAATGCTGCGACGGCCATCTCCCGGACCTGCTTGGTCTGCGCGCGAGTCAGTTTAGCCGGAATCACCGGGACCGAGCCCTCAGAGAGGTACTTGGCTTCGTAGTCGTAGAACTCCTTGCCGGGAATGATTTCGCCCACCACGCTGGCCTGGGGCGAGTCGTTGCCCAGGACCCCCACTTCCAGTTCGCGGGCCTTGGCCTTTTTGCCGCCCACGCCCTGCTCCACGACCAGCTTGCGATCATAGCGGGCAGCCAGGTCGAGAGCCGGACCCAGTTCCCCGCGGTCGTGGGCCTTGCTGATACCCACCGAGGAGCCGAGGTTGGCGGGCTTTACAAACACGGGGTAGCGGAGTGCGGCTTCAACTTGCGCAATGGACTTGCGCGGCGATTTCTCCCAATCGGTGCGAAGCAGCGTGACGTGGGGAACGATGGCCAGGCCGGCCTGGACGAAGAGACGCTTCATCACATCCTTGTCCATGCCCGCAGACGAACCGAGCACGCCTGAGCCGACGTAGGCGATTCCGGCCAACTCGAAGAGTCCCTGGATGGTGCCGTCCTCGCCAAAGGTGCCGTGAAGCACGGGAAACACCACGTCCAGGTTGGCGGCTTGACCGGTGCGTGCCGCAAGGGAGCCACCATGCGCGGCGGGTTCAGGCGCCAGCAGCGTGGGAATGCCCTCATGAAGCAGCTTGGCGCCGGGTGTGGCTGCGGGATCTCCGGCACGCAGCCGGCGGGCAACGGCGCTATCGTTGCCCTCGAGCAGGTTGTGGGCTTCGCCGGCTGCGAGCCAGCGGCCCTGCTTGGTGATGCCAATGGGCACCACGTCAAACTTGCGGCGGTCAATCGCCTTTAGCACCGAGGCTGCCGACAGCAGCGAAACTTCATGCTCGCCGCTGCGCCCGCCAAACAGAATTCCAACGCGAAGTTTTTTAGCCATTTCTTCTCTATTTTCTCTCAGCCGGGCGATAGGCGTGTCGTGGTATGAACCATTCGCGTCACGAATTGACTAGGCAACCTATACTTGCTGCGAACCGGCCGCAGGGGTTAAGTGCTTCAGACGACGCTGAAAACGGTTCGTGTTTGCTGCTTTTCCAGTCCAGGAAAGAGTGAGGGAATTCAAAAAGATGGCGATTCGCAGGCGGAACTTTCTGATAGCTTCTCTCGCTTCAACCGTGGCGGGAAGAACGGGCGTTTTTGGCGCAATGCTCTCGCAGGCGCATCTGGATGGCGCATCATCCCGGCCCATTACGGCAGTCAAGGTCGGGACACCTGTGCGGTTCCCAGACAATCAAGGCGACACATGGGTTGCGGCCTGGGCGGGGGATGACAATCTTTACTCGCCCTCTAACGATACGTCAGGGTTTCAAAAGGGATGCAATGCCAATGTCGCTTTCAACCGCATAAAGGGAAGCGATGCCCTGCATCTTGAAGGAACCACGATCAATGGCATGGCCGACTATGGACTCGAATCGCAGCGTGGCCCAGATGCGTGTACATGGAAATCATCCGGCTGTATCTGGATTGATGGCGCGGTTTACCTGGTTGTGGCACGCCATCTTTATGGAGAGGATAGCGGCGATCTTTACAGGCGTCAGACAGCGCAGAATGCGAGCATCATCAAGAGCACAGACTTTGGGAAAAGCTGGGCGCGCACAGCTCAGCAGAACTATGACAATCCGATGTTTCCCGGGCGACGGTTTGCTACTCCCTACTTCATTCAATATGGCTATGGCCACGGCGAAGCCGACGTGGATAACGCGAGCGAATATGTGTATGCGACTTCGAACAACGGTTTCTGGGACTGCGGCGACGACATGGTGCTGGGACGGGTGGCGCGATCGAAGATCGGCCTTTTGAATGGCAGCGATTGGGAGTTCTACAAGGGCGGGGACGGGATGAAGGCGGCCGCGTGGTCGTCGAAGATGAGTGAAGCGAAGCAGATCCTTCAAGGAGCCGGCAGATTCGGCATGACCGGCGCCGTGTACTTACCCGCTCAGGGCCGATATTTCATGATTGGGTGGTACTACCCGGCAGGCGGCGGAAAGATGCCGGGCGCAGGCACTCACACGGTTTGGGACTTCTACGAATCGCCGCGGCCGTGGGGTCCGTGGACGCGAATCGGTTCCTACGATTCCACCCCGGCCGGATTGTATTCGCCTGAAGTCTGTCCCAAGTTCCAGGACCGGAATCATGTCTTCGCAATCACTGCCGGGTATTGGGGCAGCCCGGAAGACTACCGGATGACCATGGTTCCGTTGGAACTCGATACTTAACACAATCGATCCGCACTATTGCTCACTTGGCCGCGACTGGTTCCCCACGCTCGTTGAGGGGAGTGCCCAGGCAGGCATCGGTTCGGATGGGATGCGGATCTCGTTTTTGAGGCCAGACATAGCGCGCTGTGGCCCCGGAGCGGGATTGGCCCAGCGCCACACTGACGGTCCAGCTCGGCGTATTTTCAAGAGGAAGAATGGAGCCATCGGCGGCAAACTTCAAAGGTGGGCCCCAATACTGAAGGTCGTGGCCCTTGATGCCGTCGGGGCGGGAGTTCCATTCGTCGCCCATCCAAAGATATACCGGTCCATCCGGGGTCTGGACTGTGGCGATGAACGTTTGCTGGGCAGGGATGGTGGGTTTCCCGTTGGCGTCGCGGTTGATGTTTCCAATTTGCGTGTAAGGTCCAAGCGGATGGGTGGCTACAAAAACCCGCGCGCCGCTGCCTTCAGTGCAGAAGCAGCATGTGGTGTCGAAGACAGCGTAATAGCTGGCGCCGCGGCGGAAGATCGACGGAGCCTCGCATCCCTTGGCGAGCACCGGGCTGACTTCGCCCGTGGAAGAGAGATAGTCAGGCGTGAGCCGTTCCACGCGGATGGAGTGATCCTGGGCGATGGCGGTGTAGATGAAGTAGGCGGTATTGTCTTCATCGACAAAGAGGCTGCCGTCGCCGGGGCGGTCCTTGGCCTGGGAGAGCTGGACGTCATCGTTTGCGATGGTGAATGGTCCAACGGGAGTGTCGCTGGTAGCAACCCCTACCTGGCCATCCCACAGTTTGCGGTACCAGTTGTACCAGAGGACATATTTGCGGGTAAGTGCGTTGTAAGCGACATAAGGGCGGTAGTACACGCCGTCGGGAGGCGACTTGAGCAGTTCTCCTTCAAAGGTCCAGTGCTCGAGGTCGGAGGAACTGTAGACACGATAGCGGCTGTTGATGGTGTAGCCCGCCGTCTTTCCATACGCTGTGCCATAGAGATAATAGCGGCCGGCAAAGAAGCGCAGACATCCATCATGGGCATCAATCACGTTGCCCTGCGTATCCCGCCTGGGAACTGTGTTCTGGATGGTGACGGAGCGAAAACCTGGCGCTTGCGCTGCGGCGCTCCGGGGAGTAATGCATACCAGAAGTAGCGGAACAAAAAGAAGGGCGAGCATGGATCGCATGGCTGTCACCGAGTGAAGTCCTTTCCAGTAACCATTGGTGCGTGCGTTTTTCACAGTATCTTCTTTCCAAAAGCAGAGCAGGCCAGTTCCACTGCCAGGTCGGCGGTGCGGTTGTGTTCGTCGATAACCGGGTTAACCTCGACTATTTCGAAACTGAGCATGCGGCCATGGTCGGCGAGGATCTCCATGGCCAAATGCGCTTCACGGTATGTGGCGCCACCCCGCACCGGCGTGCCCACTCCGGGAGCATCTTCGGGGTCGATCCAGTCCATATCGAGCGAGACATGGTATCCGGCTGTGCCGCGACCGGCGGCGCGCAGAGCCTCTTCCATTACAGCCCTCATGCCCCGCTCGTCGATGTCGCGCATGGTAAAGACGTGGTTGATTCCGGCGCGGTGAATGTTGGCACGCTCGGCGGCGTCGATGTCGCGAATGCCGACCAGAACCGTGTTTTCTGGCGCGATCTTAGGCGCGTAGCCGAAGATGTTGCTCAAGGACTCCGGTCCCAAGCCGAGCAGGGCGGCCAAGGGCATGCCATGCACGTTGCCGGAGGGCGAGGTAGCAGGAGTATTGATGTCGGAGTGAGCATCTATCCACAGAACCCCGATCTCCTGCTTGCGGCGGCGGTAGAATTCAGCCACGCCTGAGACCGAACCGACCGCAAGGGAGTGGTCGCCACCAAGCACCAGCGGCGTCATCTCCTCTTCGAGAATCTTGACGACCGCGTGGGCGGTTCGAGTGCAGGTTTCGGCTATCTGCTTGAGGTAACGAGCGTTTTCACGGCCGAAAGCCTGGGTTTCGGCGATCTCGACCAGGATGTTGCCGCCGTCGGTAACCTGGTGGCCCAGGGCCTCAAGTCGCGCCTCAAGTCCAGCCACGCGCATGGCGGAAGGTCCCATATCGACCCCCCGGCGGCTGGCACCCATGTCCAGTGGGACACCGAGCACATGAATGCGTCGAGTGGGTAGCGTTTGGGCGCCACCGAGCGAGAAAGCTGATGGAGTGGCGGATGGAGCGTCACCGGTATTCGACATGACGATGATCTCCGTGCTGCGGGTGCAGTCCCTCGGCACATGGGCGTCGGGAGCTAGGTGCCTACATTGCTTGAGGCCCAACTCATTACTATGGGATGGCCCAATCCGGGCCATCTACCCCAAAAGGGTTATTAAAGCAGATTCTATTAAGAGATAGGATTCCGGTAACTGGTCAGTAACGGTTTAGGTTACCAGCTTTGTAGGGGATTGCACTTAAAGGGGATTCAAGCGGAGGCCTGGAGAGGAGGAGGGATGGCGGATGTTGGAAGCAAAGGGCTTCGCGCTGCTGGCACAGACGCATCCCTCCACAGGCTGGGATGGCTGCCCGCGATAGCTTTTATCGCTTGGGCATCGGCCGCTTGGGCTGCGCCGTCGTCCGCGACTCCGATCTCACCGCATACAGGGGACACGCTCGCATTGATTGCGGGACTCCCCTGGCTGACCCCCGGCAGCTTCAGTCTCATAGTGTGCGTCTTGCTTGCCATGGTTTTCGGCGCCGGGTTTTGGGGTTGGCACCAGAGCAGGAGAGCACACCGGCAAGCTGTGGTCATGACCCAGCGTGTGGAATCGGAGACGGAGTTGGGCCGGCGCAATACTCGACTGGAACAGCGGCGCAGCCGGATTTTGGAAGACATCAACGGCTCCCGGCCCCTGGGCGAAATCATTGAGCAAATCACAGAGATGGTGTCGATCGACCTCGGCGGAGCGCTCTGCTGGTGCGCACTGGCCAATGGAGCACGACAGGGAAAATTCCCGGTCGATGGGCACGAGTTGCGAGTTGTGAGACGCGAAATTCCTGGCCGCGCCGGGGCGGCGCTGGGGACGTTTTTTGCGGCATTCCGCTCGTCTGAAGAGCCCGGCGCGGCTGAAGCGGAGTACGAAGCGCTGGGAATGGGCGTGCAGTTGGCGACGCTGGCCATTGAAACCCGCAGGCTTTCCTCAGACCTTGCCCATCGCTCCGAGTTCGACCTGCTAACGGACGTTCACAATCGCCTTTCGCTGGAGCGCTTCCTCGACAAGGAGATTGCGACGGCGCAGGAGAAAGAATCAATCTTCGGCCTCATTTACGTGGATCTGGATGACTTCAAACAATTTAACGACACGTATGGCCACCGAATCGGCGACCTTTATCTGCGCGAGGTTTCGCAACGCATGAAGCGGCAGCTTCGATCCGGCGACACGTTGGCGCGCCTGGGTGGCGACGAGTTTGCGGCGTTGGTTCCGGTGATGCGCAGCCGCGCCGATGCCGAGGAGATTGCTCTGCGGCTGGAACGCTGCTTTGACGCACCCTTTTCAGTGGACGGCTATGTGCTGCGGGGCGCGGCCAGCGTGGGCATTGCAATCTATCCGGAGAATGGAGCCAGCGCCGACAAACTGCTGAGCGCCGCAGACGCCGCCATGTGTACGGTAAAACTGGCCAAGCGACGCTCGGTTGAGAGTCTGTCGGGCCTGCATCTCCGCAGTGGTCTGCTGCCGAGAGACTGAGAAGGAGAGAGGTAGACGAAGAAGAGGCCCGGCGTGACGCCGGGCCTCTTCAGTTCAGGGACTGCCTTTGGATGGAGTCGTAATCGAGCGAAAAGCCGGTTCTTACTCGGCTGCCATCTCTTCGGCCTCGCCCTCCTGGCGCATCAACTCCAGTTCGCGCTCGGCAGCTTCGATCTCGGCTGAAACCTCCAGCTGAACGCGGGCCGCCGCCTCTTCCAATTCCGGCGAGAGCTGGACGTTGCGGTAGTACTCCAGACCTGTACCGGCGGGAATGAGGCGCCCGACGATCACGTTCTCCTTGAGGCCGCGCAGGTTGTCCACCGCGCCGTTGATACTGGCCTCGGTGAGTACGCGCGTGGTCTCCTGGAAGCTGGCAGCGGAGATGAAGCTGTCAGTGGAAAGCGACGCCTTGGTGATGCCCAGCAGAAGCGGACGCCCGATGGCCGGACGGCCTCCATTGGCCAGCACCTTTTCGTTTTTCTCCCGGAAGGTGAAGCGGTCCACCTGCTGCTCGAGCAGGAAGTCCGTATCGCCAACCTCGTCGATGCGCACCCAGCGCAGCATCTGGCGCACGATGACTTCGATGTGCTTGTCGCTGATGGCCACGCCCTGCAGACGGTAGACCTCCTGGATTTCGTTCACCAGGTAAGCTTGCAGCTCCTTTTCACCCAGCACGGCCAAAATGTCGTGTGGGTTCAAGGGGCCATCCATCAGCGGGTCGCCGGCGCGCAGGCGTTCGCCTTCCTGCACGTTGACGTGAATGCCACGCGGCACCGAGTATTCCTTCTCGTCGCCGTTATCGGCAGTGACATAAATCTTGCGTTGCCCCTTGGCCACTTCACCAAAGCGGACCACGCCGTCAATTTCGCTGATGATCGCTGTCTCGCGGGGCTTGCGTGCCTCGAACAGTTCCACCACGCGAGGCAGACCACCGGTGATGTCCTTGGTGCGCGTGCTTTCCTTGGGAATCTTGGCCAGCACATCGCCCGGACCTACCTCTTCACCATCCTGAATCATGAGGTGAGCGCCGCGGGGCAGCAGATAGCGCTTGTGCGCCTTGGCATTCTTGACCACGAAGGCCGGCTGCCGCTTTTCATCTGGAGCATCGGCAACCACCCAGCGCGAGAGACCTGTGACCTCGTCCACTTCTTCGTTGAGCGTGATGCCTTCCTGCAGATCCTTGAACTGCACGGTGCCACCGATTTCGGTCAGGATGGCGTAGGTGTAGGGATCCCACTCTGCCAGCAACTGGCCGAGCTTTACGTGTTCACCGTCCTTGGCACGCAGACGCGCACCATACACCACCTGGTAGCGCTCCTTTTCACGGCCACGTTCGTCCACAATGGCCACCGAACCGGAACGGTTCATGGCCACCAGAGTGCCGTCCTTGCTCTCGACATAGTTGAGGTTGATGAAGCGCACGAAACCGTTGTTTTTGGCGTCGAGGCGAGACTTGTCCTGCACGCGGCTGGCGGTACCGCCGACGTGGAAGGTACGCATGGTCAACTGCGTGCCCGGCTCGCCGATGGACTGCGCAGCAATCACACCGCAGGTCTCGCCCAGCTCCACCATGCGACCAGAGCCCAGGTTGCGACCGTAGCACAAGGCGCAAACGCCGCGCCGCGACTCGCAGGTGAGCACGGAGCGAATCTTTACCTTCTCGACACCCGCGCCCTGAATGGCGGAGGCGATGTCCTCGTCGATAGGCTGATTTACGTCGACCACCACGTTGCCGTCGTAGTCCTTAATGCGCTCCAGCGAAACGCGCCCGATAATGCGGTCGCGCATGGGCTCGATGATGTCGCCAGACTCGACGATGGAACCGACGTAGATGCCCTCGGAAGTGCCGCAGTCATACTCGGTCACGATCACGTCCTGGGCCACGTCGACCAGACGGCGGGTCAGGTAGCCGGAATCGGCGGTCTTGAGCGCCGTGTCAGCCAGACCCTTGCGCGCGCCGTGGGTGGAGATGAAGTACTCCAACACGGTCAGTCCTTCGCGGAAGTTGGCAGTGATAGGCGTCTCGATGACTTCGCCCGAGGGCTTGGCCATCAGTCCGCGCATGCCCGAAAGCTGGCGAATCTGCTGCTTTGATCCACGGGCGCCGGAGTCCGCCATGATGTAAATCGGATTCATGGCTCCTTCGTCGTCCGCCTTCTTCATGTTGCCGAACATCTCATCGGCTACCTGGTCGGTAACCGCGGACCACATCTGGATGACCTTGTTGGAGCGCTCGCCGTTGGTGATGGCGCCGTCCATGTACTGCTTCTGGACCTCGATCACCTTCTTGTCGGCTTCGTCCACCGTGGTGTACTTGCTGGCTGGAATCACCATGTCGTCCAACCCCACGGAGAGGCCGGACTTGGTGGCGTAATTGAAGCCCAGCGACTTGATGCGGTCCAACATGCCCACCGTCACCTCAAGACCGAGGTTCTGGTTGCAATAGTTGACCAACTGGCCAATGCCCTTCTTCTTCAGCAGGCCATTGATGAAGGGCATACCCGGCGGCAGCGCGTCGTTGAGGATCACGCGGCCCACGGTGGTGGAGATGTACTCCTTATTAAAGTCCACCGCCTCGGTATGAGTCAGATCCTGGTCGTCGTAGGCCGTCGTCATGTCGAGCACCTTGCCGGTGTAGCGCAGGCGAATGGGCGTGAGGGTCTCGACTTCCTTGGCTTCGAGGGCCATCAGAATTTCTTCAGTGTTGGAGAAGACACGACCTTCGCCCTTGCCGCCCTTCTTGGCCTTGGTGAGGTAGTAGAGGCCGAGCACCATGTCCTGTGTGGGCACGGTGATGGGCTGGCCGGAAGCGGGCGAAAGAATATTGTGCGAGGCCAGCATCAACACGCTGGCCTCAATCTGCGCTTCAGGTGACAGCGGAATGTGGACGGCCATCTGATCGCCATCGAAGTCAGCGTTGAAGGCGGTGCAGACCAGCGGGTGAATCTTGATGGCCTTGCCTTCCACCAGCACCGGCTCAAAGGCCTGAATGCCCAGACGATGGAGCGTGGGGGCGCGATTGAGCAGCACCGGATGGTCTTTGATGACCTCTTCAAGAATGTCCCACACCACCGGTTCCTGCATCTCCACCATTTCCTTGGCTTGCTTGATGGTTGTGCAATGGCCGGTCTGTTCCAGACGGTGATAGATGAAGGGCTTGAACAGTTCGAGCGCCATCTTTTTGGGCAGCCCGCACTGGTGCAGCTTCAATTCGGGACCGACCACGATGACGGAGCGGCCAGAGTAGTCCACGCGCTTGCCGAGCAGGTTTTGGCGGAAGCGGCCCTGCTTGCCCTTGAGCGTATCGGAGAGCGATTTCAGCGGGCGGTTGTTGGCGCCGCGCAGCACGCGGCCACGGCGGCCATTGTCAAACAGGGCGTCGACGGCTTCCTGCAGCATGCGCTTCTCGTTGCGCACAATCACTTCAGGCGCGTGCAGGTCCATCAGCTTCTTCAACCGGTTGTTGCGGTTGATGACGCGACGGTAAAGATCATTCAAATCGGAGGTCGCAAAACGGCCGCCATCCAGCGGCACCAGCGGGCGTAGCTCGGGAGGAATCACCGGCAACACGTCCAGAATCATCCAATGTGGCTTGTTGTCACTCTTGCGGAAAGCCTCGACCACTTTGAGGCGCTTGGCGTACTTGAGCTTCTTCTGTGCTGAGGTTTCGGTCTTCATCCTCTCGCGCAGTTCCACGCCTAGTTCGTCGATTTGCACGCGCTTGAGGAGTTCCTTGATAGCCTCGGCGCCCATCATGGCCTTGAAGCCGGAGGGGCGGAACTGTTGGTCGAGTTCGCGGTACTTGCCTTCGTCTTTGATAATCTCGCGCTCTTTTACGGGCGCGTCGCCAGGATCGACCACCACGTAGGACTCGAAGTAGAGAATGCTCTCGAGGTCACGCAGGGAGATGTCGAGCAGATGGCCGATGCGCGAGGGCAGGCCCTTGAAGAACCAGACGTGCGAACAGGGCGACGCCAACTCAATGTGGCCCATGCGCTCACGGCGCACCTTGCTCACCGTCACTTCGACGCCGCACTTGTCGCAGATGACGCCGCGGTGCTTCATGCGCTTGTACTTGCCGCAAAGGCACTCCCAGTCAGTCACCGGGCCAAAGATGCGGGCGCAGAACAGGCCGTCGCGCTCCGGCTTGAAGGTGCGATAGTTAATGGTTTCCGGCTTGGTGACCTCACCATGCGACCAGCTGCGGATTTTTTCCGGCGAGGCCAGCATGATACGGATAGCGTCGAAATCGGTAATCGGACTGGTAAGTTCAAACGGGTTCGAACGGAACAAGGCGACCCTCCTTGGCGGGCCTCTCGGCGCCTGCCTCGGTTTTCCCCGGGATTGCTGAAGGATCCTTCCTTCCCGGGAAGCGGTGTTTGCCGCTTTCAAGAAGGACCCCAAGAAACAGCTACTAGCTGCTTGCTCCCAGCTTCCAGCCCATCCAACTACTTCCTATCGCATCGAATTTGCGCGTGAAAGATAGCAGCCAGTGGCTAGAAGCCGAAAGCTGATTTCAATCGGCCACTGCCGCAACTTCCGGCGCGGGAGTCTTGCGCACGAGATCCGCACGCTTGATGAGTTCCACGTCGAGGCACAGCGACTGCAATTCGCGAATAAGTACGTTGAATGACTCCGGCACACCCGGCTCGATGGCTGCTTCGCCCTTGACGATGGCCTCGTAGATCTTGGTTCGGCCATAGACGTCGTCGGACTTGGCGGTAAGCAGTTCCTGCAGGATGTACGCGGCGCCATAAGCCTCCAGGGCCCACACTTCCATCTCGCCGAAGCGCTGCCCGCCGAACTGTGCCTTTCCGCCCAGCGGCTGCTGGGTGATCAGCGAGTACGGCCCGATGGAACGCGCGTGAATCTTGTCGTCCACCAGGTGAGACAACTTAAGCATGTAAATGTAGCCCACGGTGACGGGCTGTTCGAACTGCTCGCCGGTCATGCCGTCGAATAGAGCCGTCTTGCCCGAGGAAGGTAGTCCGGCCGAAGCCAGCAGCGCCTTGATCTCATCTTCCTTGGCGCCGTCGAAGACCGCGGTCCCAAACCAGATGCCTCGCTCCATGCCTGCCGCAACCCGCAGCAGCATTTCGTCGTCCAGTTCCAGCAACTGACGCAGCGTTGCGGTTCCGGCGAACTCCTTCTTCACCAGTTCGCGCGTATACGCCGCATCGGTATTGGCCCGCACCAGTGCGGCGATCTTCTTGCCCAGAACATTGGCCGCCCAGCCCAGGTGGGTCTCAAGGATCTGGCCCACATTCATACGCGAGGGGACACCGAGAGGATTAAGTACAATCTCCACCGGAGTTCCATCGGGCAGGTAGGGCATGTCTTCCTCAGGCAGAATGCGCGCAATCACGCCCTTGTTGCCATGACGTCCGGCCATCTTGTCGCCCACACTCAGCTTGCGCTTCATGGCGACGTAGACCTTGACCAGCTTGATGACACCCGGAGGCAGCTCGTCGCCCTTCTGCAGCTTGGCGATCTTCTCATTGGTGATCTTGCGTAACACCTCAATCTGGCGTGAGGTCATCTCCTCAATCTCGTCGATCTGCTCGTTGACTCGGGGGTCCTTGTCAGCGTAGCGGATGCGCTTGAGGTTCTTGGTGGAGATACGCTCGATGGTCTCGCGGTCCAGAATCCCCCCCTTGGTAAGGAGGCGCTTGTTGGTCCGTTCGTCGTGCAGATCTGCGAGCACTTCCTTGGCGCCCAGAATGCCTTCAAGGCGCTTGAGGCGTTCGTCGGTCAGAATGCGGATTTCGTCGCCCAGGTTCTTTTCAAGCTTGGCGATATACTCGCCCTCGATCTGCTTGGCACGCTCGTCCTTTTCCTGCCCCTTGCGACTGAAGATGCGCACGTCCACTACCGTGCCCTCGATGCCCGGAGGGCAGGTGAGTGAGGCGTCGCGCACGTCGCCGGCCTTTTCGCCGAAGATGGCGCGGAGCAGCTTTTCCTCTGGAGTGAGCTGAGTTTCGCCCTTGGGCGTCACCTTGCCCACCAGAATGTCGCCGTGGCCGATCTGGGCGCCGATGCGGATGACTCCGCTCTCGTCCAGGTCGCGCAGGGAGTGCTCGCTGACGTTGGGAATGTCGCGCGTGATTTCCTCGGGGCCCAGTTTGGTGTCGCGAGCCTCGATTTCAAACTCCTCGATGTGCACCGAGGTGTAGTAGTCCTCGCGAACCAGCTTTTCGCTGATGAGGATGGCGTCCTCAAAGTTGTACCCGCGCCAGGGCATGAAGGCCACCAGCACATTGCGGCCCAGGGCCAGCTCGCCCTGTTCAGTGCAGGGACCGTCGGCGATGACCTGGCCCTTGATGACGCGCTCGCCCTCACGAACTACCGGCTTCTGGTTGATGCAGGTGTTCTGGTTGGAGCGCTTGAACTTGATGAGCTGGTAGATGTCAGACCCCACCTCGCGCGAAAGCTGGGTGGGATGATGCTCGCCCTCGACACGCACGATAATGCGCTCGGAGTCGACCGAATCGATAATACCGTTGCGCTTGGCCAGGATTACGGCTCCAGAGTCGCGCGCAGTCACGCCTTCCATCCCCGTGCCCACCAGCGGCGCCTCGGCCACCAGCAACGGAACGCTCTGGCGCTGCATGTTGGCGCCCATCAGCGCTCGGTTGGCGTCGTCATGCTCGAGGAACGGCACCAGCGACGCAGCCACTGAGACAAGCTGTTTGGGGCTGACGTCGATGTAATCCACCTCAGCACGGTTGACCAGCACAAAGTTGCCCTGGCGGCGCGCATTCACTAGATCCTCGGTGATCACGCCCTGATCGTTGAACTCAATATTGGCCTGGGCGATGGTGTGCTTGTCCTCTTCCCACGCCGACAGGTAGAAGCTGAAGGGGATGTGGTCGATTTGCCGCTTGCCCGCTTTTTTCAGCGCGGCGTTCAGCCGTAGAGCCTCTTCCTTCTCGATGTGGTCGCCGACGCGCAGGCCGCTTTCGCCGGCATTGGCGATCTCAACAAAGTCCAGAATGCGCGCGTCCTTCACCTTGCGGTAAGGCGACTCGATGAAGCCATACTCGTTGATGCGCGCAAAACAGCTAAGAGAGCTGATCAGGCCGATGTTTGGACCTTCCGGCGTTTCGATGGGGCAGATGCGGCCGTAGTGGGTGGGATGCACGTCGCGCACTTCAAAGCCCGCGCGCTCACGCGACAAGCCGCCCGGCCCAAGAGCCGAGAGACGCCTCTTGTGCGTGATCTCGGAGAGCGGGTTGGTCTGGTCCATGAACTGCGAAAGCTGGGAGGAACCGAAGAACTCGCGGATGGCCGCCATCACCGGTTTGGCATTGATAAGGTCGTGCGGCATAGCCGTGGTGAGTTCCTGGTACACACTCATCTTTTCCTTGATGGCGCGTTCCATGCGCACCAAGCCGATGCGGAACTGGTTCTCCATCAGTTCGCCCACGGCGCGCACGCGGCGGTTACCCAGATGGTCGATGTCGTCGACCATGCCGATGTTCTTGCGCAGCTTGAGCAGATAACGGATGGTGGCGTAGAAATCCTCGGGGGTCAGGGTGCGATGATCGAGCCCCGTGGCGTCCTGATTTTCATACAGCTTGATGTTGAACTTGAGCCGCCCCACGCGCGAGAAATCGTACTTGCGCGCGTCGAAGAACATACCTTCAAACAGGGCCGTGGCTGTGTCCAGCGTCGGCGGATCGCCGGGCCGCAGCTTGCGGTAGATCTCGATCAACGCTTCTTCCGGCTTGCGCACGGAGTCGCGCTTGAGGGTGTTGGTGATGATGTTGCCCACGTCGTCGCGCTCGGGGAAGAAGACTTCAAAGCCGGTCGCGCCGCTGGACAGCACCTTGTGCAGGCGATCGGCGGTCAGCTCGACGTTGGCCTCTACGACCACTTCGCCGGTGGCCAGATCGACCACATCTGCAGCGGTCAGCGCGCCATCCAACTCGGCGGCTTCCACTTCAACCTTCTCAATTCCCGCTGCACGCAGCGCCTTCAGCGTGCTGGGTGTGACCTTGCGTCCGGAGTGCGCAATTTCCTCGCCCTTGTGCAATACCGCATGCGCAGGCTTGGCGCCCACCAGGTGAGTGGCCGCACGAAGATCTTGCGACACCACCCACTGCAGCTTGCCGTCAGCGATTTGCAACCGGTCCACGGTATAGAAAGTCTTCAGAATCTCTTCGTCTGAACGCAGCCCCAGCGCACGCAGGAAGATGGTACCCAGGAACTTGCGTTTGCGGTCGATGCGCACGTAGAGGGTGTTCTTCTGGTCGTACTCAAACTCCACCCAGGAGCCACGGTAGGGGATGATCTTGCCCAGGAAGTAAGTGCGATTGTTGGCGGTCTCAAAGAAGACGCCCGGAGAGCGGTGCAGTTGCGACACGATCACGCGCTCAGTGCCGTTCACGATGAAGGTGCCGTTGGGGGTCATCAGCGGAATATCGCCGAAGAAAACCTCCTGCTCCTTAATGTCGCGAATGGTCTTGTTCCCAGTTTCGGCGTCCTTGTCGTAAATGGTCAGCCGGACGGTCACCTTGAGCGGCGCGGAGAAGGTCATGCCCCGCTCCTCGCACTCCTGCTGGTCGTATTTCAGTTGCAGACCGACAGGGTCGCCGCACTTGTTGCAGAAGTCGGGCGTGTTCTTGTTATAGGTACCGCACTTCTGGCAGAGCACGTCGCCGGGAAGAAACGGGTCGGTAATGACCATGGCGCCGCAATGCACGCAGGCCGTGCGCAGGTGGTGCAGCCCCTTCAAGTGTCCGCATTTGCACTCCCAGTTGCCGATCGCGTAATCCACAAAGTCCAATTGCGAAATACCGCGGAAATCGGAGATCGGGAAAACGGAGACAAAAACGGACTGCAAGCCCGAGTCGTCGCGCTCGTTGGGCAGCTTGTCCATCTGCAGAAAGCGCTCATAGGAGCGACGCTGCACTTCGATCAGGTTGGGAATCTGGGTTGCGGTGGGAATTTTCGAAAAATCGAGCCGGCTGCGAATCGCGCGCTTCTCGTTGGGCATGCTTCACTCCTGAGGCTCGTCAATCCGGCACCGGGGTCCCGCCAAGGACCGGGCCGGGCCAGCGCCTGAGTCTCGGGGCGCCGGCAGTTTACGGTAAGAAACACTGATAAACCCAGGTTGGCAAACGTCGAAGCCAATCCCGCCCAGCCATTCCGGCATGCCCTGATCCAGGCCGCCGGCGTACCGGAGTTCGCTTTGCCAAGCGTGTTCGCTTGAGAGCTGCGCTGAAATTGCGCGCTGCGGGCCTTGCCTCTCATCAGGCCGTTGCGTTATAGCATGACCAGGGAGCGTGCATCTAACAACACAATCCCCTAGTCGCCGCGACCTGCGAAAAGCGACGACTCTCTACGAAGCCGAATTGGACACCTTGCCCAAGTCGCGTCGTAGAATGCGCACAACTGAGGAAACAGACGCGCCGGTGAGAGACGTGAAAATAAATCTGCGCAGTTATGTCAGATTTTGTCCGAATGGCCCTATCTGCCACCATGGATACACACAAACGGCCCGTAAGGACACAATGCCTCACGAGCGCGGCCCAATGCCTGTGCTCCCATCCGGATTCCTTTGCCCTGCTCTCGCCGATCCCAAAGCTCGCTTCTGCCGCTCGCCCGCCAGCCAGCCACTTTCCATCAACAAGAAACCCGCCTATCTTGTTGACCCGAAGGCACTTAAAACAACACGCAAATCCCTCCGCCGGAGTGCTTGGCCCTGCTCCAGCAGACGGACTCTTTCATGCCTTTTTACTCTTCTCAAGACGCGTCGACCAGTTTCCGCCCATTCCCTTAGAAGATCGGAATGAGCCGGAAAGACGCGCAACGATTATCGTAACGCGTCCCGGACCGCCTTGCAAGTCGCGAACTACTTGATTTCGATTGTAGCGATGCCGTCGAACTTCTTCTTGATGGCCTCAGCCTCATCCTTGGTCGCACTCTCTTTCAACGCCTTGGGGGCGCCGTCGACCAGATCCTTGGCTTCCTTCAGACCAAGCGAGGTAACCTCGCGGACGGCCTTAATGGTGTTGATCTTGTTAGCGCCAAAGTCCTTGAGGATCACCTGGAACTCGGTCTTCTCCTCCACCACAGGAGCCGCCGCGCCGCCTGCCGCCACCGCAACCGGGGCCGCTGCTGCTGCCGAAACACCAAGCCGCTCTTCAAGCTTCTTTACCAGAGCTGCCGCTTCCAGCAGGCTAAGGCTTACAATCTGTTCTTCCAACTGCGCGAGATCCGCCATTTTCTTCTCCAATCAGAACCGTTTGAATTGAATTTCCCGGCTGCAAAGCCAGACTGAAAGTTTCCGTTGCGCCAGACCCGCGCCCTTCCCGCCTGTTCCCCAGCCATAACCCTTAAAACAAGCACGCCACCAAGTGGCGCCCAGAACGGCGCTATGCCGCTCCGGCAAACTTTTCTTTCTCCACGCCCTGGTTCAAAACCACGGCCAGGTCGCGACCCGTGGCATTGATGACGGTGGCCAACCGCTGCGCCGGAGAGTTAATAAGGAACAGTAGCTTGGCAAAGAGTTCTTCCTTGCCGGGCATGGTCGCCAGCGCCTTTACCTCATCCACGTTCAGCAGCTTGCCGTCCACGATACCCAGCTTGAACTGGAACTCCGCGTTATCGCCGGCCCACTTGGCAAACACCTTGGCCAGCGCCACAGGATCACCCGAGGTGAAGGCCACGGAATTCACGCCCTTGAGGCCCTTCAGCGCTGTTCCCACCTTGGTGCCCTCGCCGGATACTGCGGCCAGCTTGTTTTTGACCACGCGGTATTTGCCGCCAGCTTCACGGATTACCTTGCGCAGCGCAAAGTCCTTGGCCACGGTGAGCTTGGAAAATGTGCCAATAATTGCCGTTGTCGAGGTCTCCAGCTCCTTGGCCAGCAGCTGAACCTTTTCAGTCTTCTTCGCTCTTGAAATCGCCATCTTCCTGCTCCCCTCAGCGGGTCGCGCCTCCATCGGCGCTTCTATTTCGAACAATTCTTCACAATCATCCGGTCAGGGTCGGGTCTGATGTATCGACTGACCTCCAACCACTAATCACGAACCGCGGGTCTAATGCTTGCCGACCGAGTCAGCCACAGCCGAATCCAGCGGCACTCCGGGCCCCATCGTCGAGCTCAGGGTGACGCTCTTGATGTACTTGCCCTTGGCCGCCGAGGGCTTGGCACGCACGATCGAGGTAATCACGGTGGTCGCGTTCTCCACCAGCTTTTCAGGCGGGAAACTCAGCTTGCCCACCGGCACGTGCACCAAGCTGGTCTTGTCGGCGCGAAACTCCACTTTACCGGCCTTGATCTCTTTCACCGCCGCGCCCACATCCTGAGTCACAGTCCCCGTTTTGGGGTTGGGCATCAGGCCTTTGGGGCCCAGCACCTTGCCCAGGCGACCCACCACCTTCATCATGTCCGGGGTGGCAATCAGCGCGTCGAAGGCGGTCCAGTTTTCCTTCTGGATCTTCTCCACCATCTCTTCGCCGCCCACAAAGTCCGCGCCGGCCGCAGTGGCTTCCTTCTGGCGATCGCCGGTGGCGATAACGGCCACGATCTTGGTTTTGCCCAGGCCGTGCGGTAGAACCACTGTTCCGCGCACCATCTGGTCAGCATGGCGGGTGTCGACACCCAAGCGCATGGTCAAATCGACGGTTTCGTCGAACTTGGCATACTTAACCTGCTTGAGCAGGCCCACTGCTTCAGGCAGAGGATACGCAGGCTTAACGATAGCTGCGCGCGCCTTCGTGATATTTTTACTGGCTCTTGCCATTTTCCCCTCGTCTCCCACCGCTCCTGCCCGCCCCGCTTTGCGAGGAACCCGCGGTTCGCCGCCGGGCAACATTTCTCAGTGCCGGGCGAACACTCGAACGGATCCAGAAACCGTGGTGCTTATGACGGCCCAGAGATTTCCCCTGAGCACATCTTTGGATCATAGCGAAATGGCAGCCAGATTGCAAACGCGGGGCGATCGAAACGCACCTTGGCGATGGCCGAATCAAAGGGATTCGCCCCCGCGCATCGAATCCGCCCCTGCCGAACGTCTAACCCACTACTGGGGAGGTTTGACGCGCAGATCGGCGGCGCCCGCTCCTCGGGGGGACAAATCTATATGAAAAGGCTCAAAATCGCAATCTGCATGGTTGCCGGAACGATGGTTACGGCCACGGCAGCGCTGCCGGAAGCGGCAACCAAGCAGGGCGAGGGAAAGGCCATCGTAACGGTGCTCCCCAAGAAGGATCGAGAAACGCACGTTAACGTGACCCTGCAGGATGTGCAGGCGAAAGTGAACGGAAGAGACTCCGATGCCACTGGCTGGGTGCCGCTGCGCGGCCCCGATGGACGCCTGGAGTTAGTAGTGCTGATGGATAGCTCAGCACGTGCGAGTCTGGGGCAGCAGCTGCCCGATGTATCCACCTTCATCCAGAGCCTGCCAGCCGATACGAAGGTCGCCTTGGGGTACATGGAGAACGGACGGGCTGTAATGGCCGGGCCGCTTTCGGCGGACCATGCGCAGGTGGTGCGTGGCCTCCACCTGCCCGCTGGGTCTATCGGCTCCAGCGGCGGACCGTACTTTTGCCTTTCAGACCTGGCGCGGCACTGGCCTTCGAACGATGGCGGAGCGCGGCACGAAGTCTTGCTGATTACCGATGGCGTGGACACCTATGAACCTCGCTACGATCCAGCAGATCCGTACGTTGAGGCCGCCGTGAACGATTCGATCCGGGCGGGACTGGTGGTCTATTCCATCTACTGGACCAACCGGGGTCGCTATGACAACACCACTGCGGGAGCCGACGCTGGGCAAAGTCTGCTGGCGACGTTGACCCAGAGCACGGGCGGCTACAACTATTGGAGCGGCGACGGCAATCCAGTCTCGTTTGTGCCGTTTTTCGAGGATCTAAGCTGGCGCCTGCAGAACCAGTACCGGCTGAGCGTCGACGGTCGTCTGAAGGATAAGCCCACCGTGGAAACCCTGAACCTGAAGGTTGGCGGTCCGGCAGCGAAGGTCTACGCACCGCAAAGGGTGTTTGTCACGGCGTCGGGCGGTGCTGGGGAGTAGGAGCTGGCCCGGCGTGCTTGAAGTTTCAAGGCGACTCTGAATCACGATCACCCGGCTCGCACGGCCGTATCGAAAAACAGCAACTAACGAGACGCCTCGAGGCAGATTCAGGCGAAGTGGGGCTTTTCGAAGGGTGGCATTTTGTGTCATGCTGTCACCCATGGGAAGCAAAGACAAAGGCAGAAAAGAACAGAAGAAAGCGCCCAAACCGAAGCCCAAACCCGAACCCGGCCAAAGGCGCGAGGTGTTCACTCCGGCCCCGCCGAAATAGGACGCCCGCCGGCTACCTCGTTCACTGCGCCGACAATCACACATGCACAAAGGCCCTCCTAACAGGAGGGCCTTTGTGTGCATGCACGAAATGTATTTGGCACGGCTCAGTCAGAGTCTCTAAGTCTCAGTCATATCACTGAAAATTCCCTTGAACAGAGTTACGTTGGATGCAGGCAATTCGCCGGGAGGAATCGCCGTGCGGAGAATTTCTTTTGCAATCCTTGTTACTCCTCTCTTTTTTTCGGCCTCGGTCTGGGGACAGCAGCTCGGACAGGAACCAAACAGCGGCCTCCCCAACACTGCACACACTTCAGCTGACACTGCCCTGCCCCCGCTCGCTCCCTCGGGCCGTCCGGCGGTGGGACTGGCTCTGGAAGGCGGCGGCGCTCTGGGGCTGGCCCACGTGGGGGTGCTCGAATGGCTGGAGGAGCACCACGTTCCAGTGGACCGACTCACAGGCACCAGCATGGGTTCGCTAGTGGGAGCACTCTACGCCACTGGACGCACCCCGGCAGAGCTGCGCACTCTGGCTCTCAGCAACTCCATCTCCAGCGTCTTCGCCCTTCAGACCGCCTATGCCGACGCCAGTTTTCGCCGCCGCCAGGACCGTCGCGAGATCCCGCAGTCCATCAGGCTCGGTCTTAAAAACAGGCTGGGTCTTCGCAATGCACTGCTTACCGACCGCGGCGTGAACGAGTTTCTGGACGGTGAGTTTTTTGCCTATGACGGCGAAGACCTGGATTACGACCAACTCCCCATCCCTTTTCGCTGTGTAGCGACTGACCTGAACACCCTCCATCCGGTGAACTTTGCCTCCGGGCCGCTCGCCCAGGCTGTTCGCGCGTCTATCTCGATTCCCGGTGTTTTCTCTCCGGTGATGGGCCCAGACAGCCACTATCTCGTGGATGGCGGCATTGTGGATAATCTGCCCACCGACGTGCTGCGCCACGAGTTGCATGCAGATGCTGTGATCGCCGTGCATCTGGAGGAGAGCCCGCTCTCGGGAGCGGATACCAGCTCCATTGTGGGAGTGCTCGACCGCGCCTTCTCCGCGGGCATTCTGCGCAATGTAGAGCAAGCCGAGGCCCTGGCCGATGTGGTGATCACGGTGCCCGTGGGCAGCTTCTCCGGCGCCGATTACAGCAAGGCGAAGCAGTTGATGGCTGCCGGCTATAAAGCCGCCGAGATGAATCGGACCGCGCTGCTTCGCTTCGCACTCGACGGCTCTGCCTGGGAGGAGTATCTGGCCGCGCGGCGTGCCCGCGAGCACAGCCCACCCGGGATAGTGCGTGAGGTGCGCGTCGAGGGAGGCGAACCTGGTGCGGCGCGCGAGGTGATGCGCGACATGCGGACTGCACAGAACCAGCCTGCGTCGTCGAGCGCGATTCTGTCCGGATTGAAAGGTGTCCAGGCGGACGGAGGATATGCTGCGACCTACGCGACTTTCGCAGAAGCCACCGCCAGCGGCTCTCCCTCGACCCCGGACACCGGTATTCTCGTCAGGTTGCGCAAGGATCCCGACGGACCGCCCTTCCTTTACGTCGGCCCAGAAGTGGCTGCCGCCACGTCCAACATCACACGCGGTGAGGTGACTCTGCGTCTCGTCGATCAAAACCTGGGAGGTTTCGGCTCAGAATTCCGCGCCGGGGCGCGCATTGGCTACATGACCGACCTGACCACCGAGTATTATCGCCTGCTGAGCCCACAGGGCTACTTCTTGCAGCCGGAGGCGCGTGTGGTCCGCGAGCCGGTCTATATTTGGGCCAACCAAAAGCGGATAGCCGAACGCTTTCAGCAAAACCTTGAAGCGGGAATGGAAGCAGGTCGGACCTTTTCGAACACCCTGCAAATTTCCGCCCTGTGGCGCGCCGAAGACACTCGCTGGAGCTTGCGTACCGGCAATGACGGCAGCCCTTATCTGAACGGCACCGCACAGACAGGCCTTCTGCGCATCAACCTCGATAAGTCAGATTCCGGCACCCTTTCACCGAACGGCTTTCGCTTTTCCGCCGCAGCAGGTGCGTTCTACCACGCTGCCGGCAGCGACAATGCTCCGGTGGCCCATCTCTCGTTCGCGATGACCCGTCCCTGGAGCGAACGCAATTTCTTCGGGATCGGGACGGAGGTCAACTCTTACCTACGCGCACGCGTGGCCGATCCCTATCTCTTTACGCTGGGTGGGCCGATGCGGCTTTCCGCCTCTTCGTTCGACGAATATCGCGGCACTGATACTTACCTGGCCCGCACCGGGATCATGCACCGCCTTGCAGCGCTCCCCACCGGATTGGGACAAGGACTCTATGCCGTGCTTGGCTACGAGGCGGGCGAAGTCTGGTCGCCTGATCAACGGGCGATCCTGCGCCAGGACGGAGTCGCGGGCCTGGTGGGAAGTACCCCCCTTGGCGTCGTCACCGTCGGCGCCTCAGTGGGAGACGCCGGACATCGCAAAGTCTTCCTGACCATCGGGCGCTGGTTCTAGAGACGGGGTTGCATCCGAGCCAGAACAACGAGGCCTTCCCGCCATGGGAAGGCCTGTTTTGAAGAAGCATTCAAGCTGCCGTTAGCCAACCACTTCGATGCCCATGGAGCGGGCCGTGCCTTTGATGCTCTTTACCGCAGCATCCACTGAGGCTGCGTTCAGGTCAGGCATCTTCTGGGTGGCGATCTCGCGCACCTGCTTCTCGGTGACTTTGCCCACCTTCTCCTTGTTCGGAGTACCCGAACCTTTGGCCAGGCCGGCTGCCTTCTTCAGCAGCACCGCCGCAGGCGGGGTCTTAGTGACAAAGGTGAAGCTGCGGTCGGCGTAAACCGTGATGACAACCGGGATGATCAGCCCGGCCATCTCCTTGTTCTGCGTGCGTGCGTTGAACTGCTTGCAGAACTCCATGATGTTGACCTGTGCCTGGCCCAGTGCGGGGCCGACGGGCGGCGCGGGAGTGGCCTTGCTGGCTTCGATCTGCAGTTTGACGAGTGCGGTTACTTTCTTCGGAGGGGCCATGAAATATTCCTTTGGAACCAGCTTCCAGCTCCTAGCGTCTAGCCTTTCGCCGGTCATGTTTCGTATTCGAATTTTGGTGTTGCGCCCGAGCGTTCGCTTGCAACCGGCGGCAGCTAGGTGGCCAAGCCGGTTAGAAGCTGAAAGCTAGTAGCTAGAGGCACAACTACTCAATCTTTTCAACCTTGCCAAACTCCAGTTCAACCGGAGTGGAGCGTCCGAAGATAGTCACCATGACCTTGAGTGTCTCGCGATCTTCGTTGATTTCATCCACCACACCGTTGAAGTTTGCAAACGGGCCGTCGGTAATCCGGACCTGCTCGTTCTTCTCAAACTTGATTTTGAGCCGTGGCTTGTCCTTGGAGGTTTCGGAGCGGAAGAGGATCGAACTCACTTCTTCTTCCGACAGCGCTACCGGCTTATCGCCGGTGCCCAGAAAACCCGTCACCTTGGGCGTGTCTTTCAACACGTGCCACAGGTTGTTATCCAGTTCCATCTCCACCAGCACGTAGCCGGGCAGGAAGACCCTCTCCACGGTGCGCTTTTTGCCGTTGATGATCTCCGTCACCGGCTCGGTGGGAATCATGACCCGCCCCACTCTATCCTGTAGACCAAAGGCCTCTACGCGGCTGGCGATGGACTCGCGTACCTTGCGCTCAAAGCCCGAATAAGCATGCAGGATGTACCACCTGAAGCGCTCGTTGCGTTCAGGTTGCGGTTGTGGCTGTGGCTGCTCCGCGGGTTGCTCTAGTTCTTCTGCCATTCTGTTCTCGATTCGCAGCGGCGAGCTCTATTGTGCGCCGCCGAGCCTGGTTAGCACCTGGTGCAAGGCCCTGTTGAAAATCGCATCCACCACGAAGAAGAAAAATCCGAACAGGAAAACCGTGACCAGAACCACCGAAGTGGTGGCCTGGACTTCCTTCCGCGTGGGTGCTACCACCTTGCGCATTTCTGCGCGCACATCGCTGAGAAAGCTGGTGAAACCAGTCCAAGTACCCATCGCGCTGCCGGAAAAATTCTTAAACGCGCCCGGTTCCTGCAGCTTGGCGGAACGCTGATCGCCCTTCTCTATTGCTGCTTTGGTTGCCATACTTCAATTCCTTCGCGCCCAGTGTTTGTACCGGACGCATCCTTACCCGAATCTGGCAGGGGCGGAGGGATTCGAACCCCCAAGTTCGGTTTTGGAGACCGACAGTTTAACCGTTGAGCTTACGCCCCTAAAAGCAGTTTTCAGCATCAGCTAACGGCTATCAGTTGCCGGCATCCTGACTTTGGAATGAGATTGCCGTTAACTGTTCCCTGTCAACTGTTCGCTGACCGCTGCGTTACTTCGATTCCTTGTGCGGCTGGTGCTTGCGGCAGCGGTTACAGAACTTTGAGAACTCCAGACGGCCGGTGGTCGTCTTCTTGTTCTTTGTCGTCGAGTAATTACGCTCCTTGCACACGCTGCACTGTAGTGTAACGATTTCCCGCATTTCAAATCCTCTCAGTTCACATCAGACAGCTATCGGTTCCAAACTGCTGGCTACCGGCTGTCGGCCTTCACTTACTTGATAATTTCCGAAATGGTGCCTGCGCCTACCGTGCGGCCGCCTTCGCGGATCGCAAATCGCAGGCCCTTCTCCATGGCCACCGGCGTGATCAGGTCCACCGTCAACTGCACGTTGT